>BNJV01002684.1_pt1 | contig 52931 bp, 62 predicted proteins | sample 8540591 | NCBI WGS metagenome assembly BNJV01 (sample SAMD00202457, study PRJDB9452) | human saliva metagenome | host: Homo sapiens | reverse complement strand
AAGTCCATTTCGCTTTTTTTTATAGCTTCATTAAGACTAACTAATGCTTGTTGAATTAGATTTATTTGACGTGTATTTGATAAATATGTCGCATCTTTTGGACGAGTCATCCTTTTGAAAAATAAATCTTAATATCTAATTCATCTATTCCTTGTACGTCGTCATTGAAGTTTTTATAATAGGGTGGTTGTATGTTAGTTTTTCTATTTTCTTCTATATCTATGTTTCTAAATCAAGTTTATTTAGGATGTAATAGTTATTTTTCCTCTGTTAATTTTAATAATTCTCATCATCATCTGTAAGTTCTTCACTGCTGTTTAATAAGAATAAGACTAAATCTGCTTTTTCTAGCGCTTCTTTACTTCTTTTCTACACCTATCAAACCACATCTTCTGTTTCACGAATACCCGCAGTATCTATTAGTTTTATCGGTACACCTTTTATATTTACATGTTCTTCTAAAACATCGCGCGTTGTTCCTGCTATATCTGTTACTATAGCTTTGTTTCTTGAAGTAAGTTGTTTAATAAAGAACTTTTCCTACGTTAGACGACCGATAATAGCTGTGTTTTATTCCTTCTTTTATTATTTTTCCTTGTTTTGATGTTTTCTAATAAAGCTTCTAAACTATTTTTATACTTGTTGATTTTTCTAAAATAGTCTTTGTTGTTTCTATCTCTAAATCATCATACTCAGGGTAATCGATATTTACCTCTACAACGGCCAGTATGTCTAAAATTTCTGCTCTAAGGCGATTTTTATAAGTGTTGATAAACGCCCTTGCATTTGATTATTAGCCTATTTGACCGCTTCATCTGTTTTACTCTTTGATAAAATCTATAACAGCCTCTGCTTGTAAAGTTAAATCTATACGTCCGTTTTATGCTCTTTTGTAAATTCTCTGGTTCTGCCATGCGAGCACCGTATTCTAAACAAAAGAGCTAGTACTTTTTGAATAGTTATTATTCCACCGTGACAATTTATTTTCAACAACATCTTCTGTTGTATATGTTCGTGGTCCAACCATTTTCACAAGCATAATTTCTTCTATTTTCTTCTGTTTTTGATCTATTATATTTGCATAATTTATCGTATGCGTTGGTAAACTTTCTACTGTTTCTTTCCTTTTGGTAGACAGAACTATTTTATCAGCAATACTAAATGCTTCATCTCCACTAGGCTCATAATCCCAATCGCACCTCTCCAAGAGCTGTCGATATGGCACAAATTGTTTCACCATGATTTTTCTCCTTTTTCTATATTTTTCTTTTAAACTTTTCTGCGTTTTCTTTATAAATTTATATCTTTTTATTATACACTACTTTTCTATATTTTTCTTGAGAAAAGTATATGTTTAAATATAAAAATAAGGCTCAGTCAGCCTTAAAATACAATAAGAAATATTTGTTTTACTTTTCTAACCTCTCTCATTATACCATATAAAAATTTTTATAAGTCTTTTATTTATATGTTTTGTGTTATGTTAAAGGTGTAGATGTTTGTGTTAAAATATATATTCTATCTCTATTTTTAATATATCTTTTCTATTAAAGGGGGACTCTAATTATACATAATGTTCATATATATATTTTAATGATAGACCCAAAATGAAGATAAACCTCCTAATCAAGATAAAATAAATTATTATTTCTTATTCTACGATAAATTGTATGTTCATAATAAAGAAACATTAGCAGAAACGATATATAATTTATATGATTATAATATTTCTAATGTGGATATATTAATTACAAAAAGACTAATAATATACCCTCTTTACTGATATTATTTTTCCAATAGGGAGGATTATCTTATTAAATTTTTAATCTTTCTTTTTATTTAGATTATGTCTCATAACCTATAAATCACAGCATATATACATAATATACTTCTAATAAACACAGAATACCAGCTAATATTGTTGCTTTTCTGTATGTTTCTAAAAGGTAACTTTTTAAGTCTTTGCTTGTAATTTTAGATCCAGAAAGTAATTGGACACTATTCCTAAATAGTAATTCAATCGATCACACAACATACCTACTGTTGCTATTATTCCTCCGCTTTTCATCACTACTGTATTATTTGATATTATTATTAAAACCTACACCTACCGTTAACAAAAGATAATAATATTGTTTTCTTTGGCATAATTATTCTCCTTATGAACTGATATATTAACTATAGAAGGTTGAAATATCCTAAAATTTTATAGTTTTCTCTCAACCCTCATTCCATATTATTTATAAAAATAGTATATTAGATATATTCCAACAATAAATGAGAATAGTCCACAACTTAGAGTTGTGGTCTATATTTAATTTTTACTTCTTCTGATAAAATTATCTAAATCTTTTTCTTCAAACTGAACCCGCAAATAAATCTATTCGATTTTGGAATACCATATTATATCCTGTTATAAATGACATTATAGCTAATATAGCTACTCCCATCAACTCAACGAATAACTATTTTCCATAATTCTTCCTACAACTATCAATAAAAATAGAAATCCCTAGAAAAATTAAAATTTGTAATTTTTGACATAGCTATTACCTCCTTAAAATTATAAATAAGAGAAATCAACTACATTATTATACTAATGTCTACTATATATAAATTAATAATCTTAATTCATTACCAACATTTCACTTCCATCTTATCCCTACTCTTAATTTTTATTATAACATCTATACGATTTCAATCAATAATATTGAGTAAAATTTTATCTACAAAACATCTTTTTATTTCCTTCCTATATCGACATAATTTACTCTAATTTAATTAAATTTTAACTACTTCTTTTAACTTCATATAAAGTAGGTAGTATATACTTTATAGATAGTTAATAATATTTTTCGATGATTCAAGCTCGCTACTTTGCAAGCTTTTCTCCTTTTATAGATATTTTTGATTACTGTTATTTTATATTTATAATTTTAATTTAACTTTAATTATAGCTTTAACTTTATCTTAAGTTATTACTATATAATTATAAATATAACAACACTTATTAATATATATCATGATATACGGCTCGTCTTCGGATGGGCCTTTCTCCTTGTTGGAAAATAAAAAGTATCAAAGAATTTACCTCGATACTCTTTTTATTTTATCATATCTAGCTTCTTCTATTGCTTGCTCTAAGTCATCTAAATCATAACTTTTGGAAGTATTCCATGACACCATTAGCAAAAAGCTTGTTGACGATAGACAGAACATGACCTACACTACTGCAAATTAATATTTTTAGCCTTTGGAAATTTTGTACAAATAGCTTTTTGTAGCCTCTAAACCATCCATAATAGGCATACATATATCCATTGTTACATAGTCTGGTCTTATTTTACTATACATTTGAAGAGCTTTTTCCATCTTCTGCAAAATAATAGTTATATCCCGCTCGTTCTACTATTTCTGCCCCGCGACTTCTATAATAAGAACTATCATCCGTCGGGTGCAGTATAGATTTTCATCTTTTTCTCCTATTTTTGCTGTAATAACTAAATATCTATATGGCTTCACCACGAGATTCTGTTTCAACATTTTTATACCTGTTAGAGCATTATGAATAATTTTTACGTTCAACACTTGTCATAGGCTCTAATTCGACTGGTTTTCCTATTTTTAGATTTTTAGCTAAGTTTAACGCTAATTCTTCTAAAGTTTTTACGACTTTCTATAATCATCACAACTACTTATTCTGAAGAAATGAGAACTGAATTTTTAGCATAATTATTTACTAAAAATTGTAAACTATTAAGGAGTTACCCACGTTTTCCAATTATTAAACTAGTATTTTCTTCTGTTTTTATATTTAAAGTAAAGTGTCTGTTTCATCTTCTGTAAAATCTACAGTAGCATCAGGATATCCCATAGCGATAACAATATTTTTGTAAATAACTATACTATCTTTTATTTTTACTATGTAATCTTCTTTTTTTCTTTTTCTCAATTACTTCTGTGTTTTTCTTCTACTGCTTCTTCGTTTCTCACAACCACTTCTTCTTTAACAGTTTCAATTTCTACCACTTTTTCTTCTTGTTTTTCTTCAACAAAGTTCTTCTACTTCAACTCTTTTAACTTCTTCTTGTTTTTCATCTTTATAAATTCACCATCAAGTGGTGTCAATTTTACTTTTGCTTCTTTTTGAATAGACCAAAAATACCAGCACTCCCTCCCTCGATAACATCTATTTTTCACTTTATCTTCTGATAATGCTAAGTCTTTTAATCCTTTTTGTAAAGCCTCTTCTACACTACTTGCTTCGTAAATATATTCTTTTCCCATTATTTAACCTCTTCTTTTTTTCTATATAATTTTGATTTTTAATACGTGATCTATGCTACTACCAACTTCTAAAAAGGGTAGTTCTTTTACCCTGCACGCGCTATAATTATTATATCATAATTTTTTTATATGATTTTTTTCTTGTTTTAAACGTTTCTCTTATATATCTTTTGATTTTTATTACGTTCGTGGGCTTTTTCCTAATTTTTACTAACAGAAACCCTAAACGCATGTGTTCTAGTTTGTTTTTGATAAATAAATTACAAACTGCCTATTAGCAAAACTTTGCTTTTTCTAATAATATTATCAAAATCTTGACTTCTTTTTATCTCTGTATTCTTTTTTTCATTTTCAAAACCTTTCTTAACACTAATATTTTAACAGTTTCTTTGATTTTTACAACTATCTTTTATTGTTAAGGTTTTAGAGTCTTTTACAATTATCAGTGTATTCTATAAAAATTTTTCTTATTTATATATATCTTCCGTATCATTTTTATTGTTTATATATAATCTTTTCAATTGTAAGATAAAACGCTATTATTATCAAGGGAGGAGTAGTAGTAATTATCATCTATATAAATAAATATATGAAACCATGTTAAAAACTATCGTTAAAAGCTGCTGATATTGTTATTATTTGTCTATTTCTTTTTCTGTTATTGTTTTTGTGAAAAATAACATTTTTTTGCAACAATAAATCCTATTATTATACCTGCAACTATTGTAAGTATATCCATATTATTCTACCTCCACTTTTATTACTTTATCTTCCTTTACCTCTTTAAAAAATAATTATACCATTATCACTACTAAAATAAAAAGCACCACATAAGTGATGCCTTGTTGCAATTATTAAGCAGAAAGAACTTTTCTTCCTTTTGCTCTACGTCTTGCTAATACGTTTCTTCCGTTTTTAGTGCTCATTCTAGCTCTAAATCCGTGTACTTTTTGAATGTTTTCTTTTGTTTGGTTGATACGTACGTTTCATTTTGTCCTCCTCGAGTTTTCTTCTTAGATAGATGTAATAACTGGTATATTTTATCACAACTTTTCTTTTTAATCAAGGAAAAAACCTTATTTATTTGAGAAAAAATTATAAAAAAATTTTTAACTCTCATTCTTTTTATAAAAAAAGCATTAACTGTTTTTAACATTTTTTTCTTCTATGTGTTGTGAAAAACAGGTGAATACTTCTAAAAAATATTTTACTTTTTATATAGTTTTTTTAACAAATTTATAACGTTTTTAACAATTTAACAAACAAAAAGTTTTTCACAGATGTTAATTATGTGTGAAAAACTTTCTAATCCTTTTTATTACTGTTTTATTTTTGTTAATAACTTTGTTAATTATTCCCCTATTTATTTTTATTTTCTTTATTTTTATCTTTTTCCACAGATATAAGCTAGTAGTTTTTCATAGTTATTAATAGTTTTTCACAATCTGTGAATAACTTTTATCTTTTTCCTTTTTATCTTCTTTTATGATATAATTTTATTAGACATTTTATTAAGGAGGGATTATTTTGAGTAATTCCAATTTTTGTGGGAGATTATTCTTCGTGAAATTAAAAATGAAGTAACTCCTCAGGTTTTTGAAACTTGGTTTTCTCGTGCATCTATTGATAATGTAGATTTTATTAAAAAGCGCGTTGTTATTACTAGTAAAGAACTTTTTGGTTTCTCAGTACATTCAAGGTACTTATGATGCTAAATTAAAAAGAAATCTTGAAAAATAAATACTGGTCTTGATTTACATATAGACTATGATTCTTTAGATAATCATGTTCCTATTCAAAGATTCTACAAGTTCTTTTCGACAATAAAATTCCTGCAGAAAAATATTATTAAACAAAATTTTCTACAGGGGATAAACCTTCTGGGGCTCAGCATTTTTATCAAAAACAAACTTTTACTTTTTGATGATTATAAACAACCTATTCCTAATAAAAATATTACGAACAGTAAAGAAAAATCCTACATTGAATAAAAATTATACATTTGAAAATTTTGTTGTAGGTGAAGGTAATGCTTTTACTCATAATATCGCATGGAATGTTGACTGTAGAGCCTGGTGGAATTTATAATCCATTGTTTATCTATGGTGGTGTTGGATTAGGAAAAACACATCTTCTTCACGCTATCGGTAATGAAATGGAAAAATAATTTTCCTGATTTCAAGATTGAGTGTATTTCTTCTGAGAAGTTTTTAAATGAATTTCTGCTTCTATTAAACCTATGAAAAATAAAAATGTAGGTGCAGATGAAGATTTCAGACGTAAGTATCGCGATGTTGATGCTCTTCTTATCGATGATATTCAATTTTTATCTGGAAAAACAGAAACACAAAAATGCTTTTTCCATACTTTCAACGAACTTCAGATGAATCAAAAGCAAATAGTTCTAATAGTGATCGTTCCCTTCTCAACTTAATGAGTTAGAAGATAGACTTGTTACGCGTTTTTAGTCAAGGTATAACGGCGGATATTACTCCACCCGACTTTGAAACTCGTATGGCTATTTTGAAAATATAAATGCGAACAATTTGATATTCAATTAAGTGAAGAAACTCTTACTTATATTTCTAATAATATTTCTTCTAATATTAGAGAATTAGAAGGTGTTTTAAAACGTATTAAATTTACAGCTACTTCAAAAATCAACAACCTTCTTTAGCTATTGCTGAAGAAATCTTAAGGGATACGCGTATTTCTCCTCGTAAAAACATTTTACCTGAAAATATCCTTAACGTTTGTGCGGATTTTTATCGTATAAAACTTGATGATTTTACTTTCTTCTTTCTCGTAAAAAGAGGTTGTTAAGGTTAGAAATATAGCTATCTATTTATGCAGAGAGTTAACTACTATCTTTTTCCTGCTATAGGAGATTATTTTTAATAAAGATCATACTTCTATTATTTACCCAGTAAACAAAATAGCGAAATTAAGCAAAAGATGAAGAACCAGAACTTTTTGAAGATATAGAGGTAATAAAAGAGCGTATCGGAAAGATTTAGTAGTATGTTATAAAAGTTTTTATTCTAGTTATTACCAAGTTATTAACAAGAAAAATTATAAACTTATTTTATTTTTATAAGTTATCAACAGTTTTAACAAGACTTATTATTACTATTATATTAAATATATATTGTATAAGGAGACAAAATGAAATTTACAATAGAAAAATCTAATTTTTAGCTGGTTTAAATCATGTAGCTAGAGTTATAGCTCCTAATTCTCTTTTTGAAATATTAAAAAGGATTAAATTAGAATTAAATGAAAATGTACTTGTCTTAAAAGCAAGTGATTCTTTAGTTTCTGTCGAATTTAGTATAGATGCTTAGTGATGACGATAAAAGAAATTATAACTATAGAAGAAGAAGGTCAAGTAGTTTTACCATCTCGTACTTTTATAGAAATTATTAGAAAAAGCTCTCACTAATCTCATTGAAATAGAAACTATAGATAACAATATTTTAGTTAAATCTGGAAAAAGTGAATTTAATGTAAAAGGATATGATGCTAATGAATATCCAGAATTTCCAGTTATATCTAAAGAGCATAGTTTAACTTTAGATGGAAAAAGTATTTAACGATATCATTAAAGAAACTGTATTTTGTACAGCACCAAACGATCAAAGACCTATATTAGAAGGGGGCTTAATTTCACAAATAATAAAGTTTTAACAGCTACGGCTACTGACTCTTATCGTTTAAGTAGAAGACAACAACTCTTTGAAAAAGTAGCTAATGATAAAGAATTTAATTTGATTATACCGAGAAAAAGCTCTGACATACTCCAACGTATGATAGAGAAGAAGAAGATCAAGTAGAAATTTTATGAAAACAATAGAATAGTTCTTCATCATCAAATGTAGTATATACTGTTTTACTAATTAGTGGGAATATCCTAATACTAACAAGCTTATACCTACAGTCTTTGAACGTACATTTGTTTCAAAATGGTAGAGAATTATTTGATGAGTAGATAGGGTTTCTTTAATGAGTCGTGAGGATAAAGATGATATTATAAAATTAACAGTAAAAAGATAATGTTTTAGAAATTTCATCTCAATCTAGCATTTAGGAAGTGCTAGAAGAAATAAAAAGCAGATTCTACTTTAGAAGACGACGTATTTGAAATTTCTGTATCTGGTAGATATTTTAAAAGAAGCTATATGCCATAGCATCTGAAGAAATTATTGTGAAAATTTTCTGGAGAACTTACTGCATTTATAGTTCAACCTGCAGATTATCACCGTGATATTATAGAATTAATTTTTACCTGTAAGAACTTATTACTTTTAATAAAAAGATATGTAGACTGAAAAATATTTTTATCAGACTACATTTCTTTTGCTGTAAAAATTCAGAATAAAAAGAAAGGAATAATAATGACAAAAACAAACAAATAAAAGTGATTATATTATTAGGTATTATTTTTAGGGATGATACTAAGAACACCAATCACTAGTCGGAGCGATAATAGGTCCGCTATTATTAGAGATAAATAATACCGTAGCAGGACCAATAACAACTATTCCTCTTTATAGCTTTTTGTTATTTTTAGTCCTCTTGTTGTGAAAATTTCTAATAAAAATAGGATTAGAAAATACTATTTTTTCTGCAAACAATAGTAGCTAGTATAGGATTATTATTAAGATTTTATATAAATACTTCTGTATTTTTGTACAACATTTATAATTGGTGCTGGAATAACGGTAGGTAATGTTTTATTGCCAGGTTTAACTAAAAAGTATTTCCAGAAAATTTAGGTGTTATGACAGGTTTTTATGCGGTAGTTATGAATATAAGTGCTTTCTATAGCGGCTGAATAGTTATCCAATATTAAAATACTAATATAGGTGGTGAAAATTTTCGACAGGATTAGCAGTTAATATTTGGTTAATAGTTTCATATTAAATATAGCTATCTATGCGATTATAACAAAAACAATAAAAGTGAACGCATAATAGAAGATAAAAACTGAGTAGCAGGTTATTTAAAAAGTTCAAAAATGTGGTCTGTAATGTTAAGTATGGGCTACAATCAGCTCTATTTTTATTGTAGTGTTTCTTGGTTTGCAGAAATAATGATTAGTAAAGGTTTTACTCCTAGTGAAGCTGGATTATTATTATCTATTAGTCAATTTGCCCACTCCTTCAACATTTTTAGTACCTGTTTTAGCAGAAAAATAAAAACAAACTTATAATACCTATTTTTATAGCCATAGGTTAGTGTAGCTTCTTAATAGGGATGATTTATATTCAAGGAAACTTTTGCATTGATGACAATTTATATTGTACTTTTTGCATTAGCTGGAGGAGGTTCATTCTCTTATGTGATGTACCTATTTTCAGCAAAATCTAAAAATGAAGAAGAAGCGGCGGATGTATCTGGTCTGGCTCAAGCTGGTGGTTATTGGTTAGTCGCTATATTCCTCCATTATTAGGATATATGAGATATATTAAATTGGGATGTGGCAATATATATTTTAATAGCAACAGCTGGTTGTATTATTTATAACATTAATACATAGTAGTTCTAAAGGAAATATAATAGAAATAAAATAAATATATGAAAAGATTTCATTTTATGAAATCTATATAACTTTTTACTTATAAAATAAAAATTAGATTAAAGTTAAATTTAATAAAATTAATATAAAAATAAAAACACTCTATACTATTAAATAAGCTGATATAATAGTATATAAAATAAAGGTTTTTATAGAAATATTGTTATAACTTTCAAAAAATATATATATAAAACCAAAACTCTTAATATTGAAATTAAAGCAATCAAAACACTTTTCTCAAAAAGTTATGTTATAATTCAAAGGGAGATGAGTTAAAATATTTAATGTGGGGTTTAGAAATATTTTTAATTCATATAAAGTAAAATAGTAAAAATAATTACTTAGTAATATCTAAAATTATAATAAATTATGGAGGTTTTCTTATGAAAGCGAAAAATAGAAAAAGTAGTTTTAATAGGTGCAGGAATGGTAGGGAATGAGCTTTGCTTATCAACTATATTCAAGCGGTGTATGTGAAGAGTTAGGATTAATCGACTTCTTCGCAGAAAAAGCTGAAGGGGAAGCAATGGACTTAAACCACGGTGGAGCTTTAGTACCACCTATTAAAGTAACTTCTGGTGGATATGAGCAATGTGCTGATGCAGACGTAATCGTAATTGCTGGTGGACTTCCACAAAAACCAGGTGAAACTCAGATTTAGACTTTAGTTGACAAAAACATTAAAGTTGTTAAAGAAATGTCTGAACAAATCGTTGCATCAGGATTCGATGGAGTTATCGTAATTGCATCTAACCCAGTAGACGTATTAACTAATGCATTTACAAAAATTTACTGGATTTCCCAAGACACAGAATCGTTGGATCTGGTACAACTCTTTAGATACTCAAGATTCCGTTATATGTTAGGGAGACAAATTAAACATTGCACCTAGCAGGTGTACGTGGATACATCATCGGAGAACATGGAGATACTCAACTTGCTGCTTGGAGTAACGTATATGTATACGGAAAACAATTCGACAAATTCTTAGAAACTTCAAATCTACTAAAAGAAGATTTTGCTGATGTTGAAGAAAAAGTTATGCGTGCAGCATACGAAGTAATCAACCGTAAACGCGCTACTTACTATGCAATCGGTATAGCATTATTCACAATCGTTAAAAGCTATCTTACGTGACGAAAACGTAGAACTTGCTGTAAGTGGATACTGTGATGGACACTATGGAATCGATGGATTATACATCGGTACTCCTGCAATCGTAGGACGCGAGGGTGTTCGTGAAGTTGTTGAATTAGAATTAACTGAAGAAGAAACAGCTAAAATGCAACATTCAGCTAAAGTATCTAAAAGAAACTTTAGAAAAAGCATATACATCTTAGAAGCTTAATAGAAAAACTAAATAAGAAATAAAGAAGAGTTAGATTTCGACTATAAATTATTCTTATAGAAGAAGATTTAATTCTTCTTTCTTTATATTCTTAATAAAAATATACATTATAGAAAAATATATAATTTTTGAAAAAGGAAAATAGATTTAAATATTGTTTTCAAATACTAGACTTATTTAGTTTGATACAATATAAGCGAATGAAAAGGTTTTTAAAGAAAAAGCAAAATAAAAGCTATTAATATAATAATAGAGTAGAAAGGAGCAAACTATGACAATAACGATATACGATGTAGCAAAAAGAAGCAAAAGTCTCTATGGCGACAGTTTCACGTGTTGTAAATAATAATCCAAATGTAAAAGAAGGCACAAGGTTACGTGTACAAGAGGTTATAAAAATTAAGATATACACCTAACATGCAGTAGCTCGCGGACTTGCAAGTAAAAACAACAACAATAGGAATAGTGTTACCTGATGATAGCTGATTTGTCATCAGCAGATAGTAAGTGGAATAGAATCAGTGGCGAATATGTATAAATATAATATAATTTTAGCGAATTCTTGTGATGATAAAGAAATCGATATATATTTTGCATCATTTGTAAGTAAACAAGTAGACGGTATAATTTATTTGGGTCATTCGTTATCAGAAAGCTCTAAAGTACTTTAAAAGATATCAAAATTCCAGTAGTATTAGCAGGTAAATCTTGGAAATGATTCGGAGTTTTTATGCAGTAATATTGATTATGAAAAAGCAACTTTATGATATTACTAAGGAATTTATAGAAAAAAGGTTCTAAAAATATTTCATTAGTAATAGATCGATATGAAAGTCAAAAACTCAAAGAATAATAAAAGGATATAAAGAAGCATTAGCTAAAGAAAAAGTTGAATTTTAAAGCCACAACATATAATAGACTGGATATAGAACATATAAAGAAAAGTAATAGATTATATAAAACTATCACTAATATAGAAGCAGATGTAGTAATTACCATGTTTGATGAAGTAGCTCTAGCGGTAATGCACCAAGCTCTTAGATACAGGTATGAGTATTCCAGGTGAATTAGAAATAATATCACTAGAAAATACAAAATTATTAGATATGACAAGACCAAAAATATCATCATATTCCAACCTATTTTTGATATAGGACAGTTTCTATGCGTATATTAACTAAAAAATAATAGATATAGAAAAAGCAAAAACGTAAAAGGTGAAGAAATAGATGAGGAAGAATTAGAAGAATTAAAAATTCATGAAATGAATCTTCCATATAGAATAATTCATCGTCAAACAACTAAAATAAAAACTAATTTTATAACATTTTTATAGAAGAAAAAAGTTCAAGAAAAGAAAAAAATAATAAATTTTGAACTTTTTTTCTTCATTTTATATTGACATCTGAATAAAAGTGGTGCTAGAATAGTAAAAGTCTTTTCAAGAAGAAGCGAACAATAATATCTTTTTAAAAAACAAAATGTTAAGTTTTTCTAAAAATCTAGTAGACATTATTGACAAAAATCAAAAGAAATGCTAAAATAAAGAAGTCTTTATGATATAAAAACATTAAAAGTTTTTCTACTTTTGACATAAAAAGATAAATGATAAAATATTAAAGTGTCAAATTGACACTCAACAAAATTTAATAAATGCGGGTGTAGTTTAGTGGTAAAACCTCAGTCTTCAAACTGATGTTGTGAGTTCGATTCTCATCACCCGCTCCATTATTTCTGAACATTGAAAACTAAACGAATTAAGTCAACGTTAATTCCAAAAAGGACAGTTTTGAAAAAGAAACTATAAAACTTTTAAAAGAGCTAATCAAGCTAAACAAAATTATTTGGAGAGTTTGATCCTGGCTCAGGACGAACGCTGGCGGCGTGCCTAATACATGCAAGTCGAGCGAAGTTTTTCTGGTGCTTGCACCCGAAAAACTTAGCGGCGAAACAGGTGAGTAACACGTAAAGAACCCTGCCTCATAGACTGGGACAACTATTGGAAACGATAGCTAATACCGGATAACAGCATTAACTGCATGGTTGATGTTTGAAAGTTGGTTATGCTAACACTATGAGATGGCTTTGCGGTGCATTAGCTAGTTGGTGGGGTAAAGGCCTACCAGGCGACGATGCATAGCCGACCTGAGAGGGTGATCGGCCACACTGGGACTGAGACACGGCCCAGACTCCTACGGGAGGCAGCAGTAGGGGAATCTTCCGCAATGGGCGAAAGCCTGACGGAGCAACGCCGCGTGAGTGAAGAAGGATTTCGGTTCGTAAAGCTCTGTTGTTAGGGAAGAATGGATATGTAGTAACTATACATATAAGAGACGGTACCTAACCAGAAAGCCACGGCTAACTACGTGCCAGCAGCCGCGGTAATACGTAGGTGGCAAGCGTTGTCCGGAATTATTGGGCGTAAAGCGCGCGCAGGTGGTTTAATAAGTCTGATGTGAAAGCCCACGGCTCAACCGTGGAGGGTCATTGGAAACTGTTAAACTTGAGTGCAGGAGAGAAAAGTGGAATTCCTAGTGTAGCGGTGAAATGCGTAGAGATTAGGGAGGAACACCAGTGGCGAAGGCGGCTTTTTGGCCTGTAACTGACACTGAGGCGCGAAAAGCGTGGGGAGCAAACAGGATTAGATACCCTGGTAGTCCACGCCGTAAACGATGAGTGCTAAGTGTTGGTCTCATAAGAGATCAGTGCTGCAGCTAACGCATTAAGCACTCCGCCTGGGGAGTACGACCGCAAGGTTGAAACTCAAAGGATTGACGGGGACCCGCACAAGCGGTGGAGCATGTGGTTTAATTCGAAGCAACGCGAAGAACCTTACCAAGTCTTGACATACTGTGAGGACACAAGAGATTGTGTTGTTCTGGCCTTTGGTTGAACACAGATACAGGGTGGTGCATGGTTGTCGTCAGCTCGTGTCGTGAGATGTTGGGTTAAGTCCCGCAACGAGCGCAACCCCTATGTCTAGTTGCCAGCAGTAAGATGGGGACTCTAGATAGACTGCCAGTGATAAACTGGAGGAAGGTGGGATGACGTCAATCATCATGCCCCTTATGACTTGGGCTACACGTGCTACAATGGATAGGAACAAAGAGAAGCGAGCTCGCGAGGTCAGCCAAACCTCATAAAACTATTCTCAGTTCGGATTGTAGTCTGCAACTCGACTACATGAAGCTGGAATCGCTAGTAATCGCGAATCAGAATGTCGCGGTGAATACGTTCCCGGGTCTTGTACACACCGCCCGTCACACCACGAGAGTTTGTAACACCCGAAGACGGTGGCCTAACCTTTAAGGAGGGAGCCGGTCACGGTGGGACAGATGATTGGGGTGAAGTCATAACAAGGTAGCCGTATCGGAAGGTGCGGCTGGATCACCTCCTTTCTAAGGATAAGGAATACGTTGATAATTCGTTTAGTTTTGAGTGTTCAAACATTCAAAAAGAATAAAATTTAATAGGGGCCTATAGCTCAGCTGGTTAGAGCGCACGCCTGATAAGCGTGAGGGTCGATGGTTCAAGTCCATTTAGGCCCACCATTTATTCTTTTTAAAAATAAAATATTACTATGGGGCCTTAGCTCAGCTGGGAGAGCGCCTGCTTTGCACGCAGGAGGTCAGCGGTTCGATCCCGCTAGGGCTCCACCATTTTTTTGGACAATGAAAAACTGAATATATATTAGATCAAAGATAATTTTTCTATAAGTAAAGAAACAGATTTACAAAACCGAGAAAAAGTAAAGTAAGTTGTAAAAACTTATTCACAAGAGTTCAAGGAAGAAGAACGAAGCGTAAAAGCTACACACGATTAAGTAGAAAAGAGCGCACGGAGGATGCCTTGGCACTAGGAGCCGAAGAAGGACGTGACAAACGACGAAACGCTACGGGGAGCTGTAAGTAAGCAAAGATCCGTAGATATCCGAATGGGGAACCCACCGCTTTTTAAAGGGCGGTACGCGAAAGCGAGGTAACGCAGGAACTGAAACATCTAAGTACCTGCAGGAAGAGAAAAAAATCGATTTCCTAAGTAGCGGCGAGCGAAAGGAAGAGCCCAAACCAATGTGCATGCATATTGGGGTTGTGAGACTCTCAACAAAGCGTATGACAAAGTATAGTAGAACGAGCTGGAAAGTTAGACCGTAGAAGGTAAAAGTCCTGTATACGAAATGCTGAGTTGGCGTGAGAGAGCACCTGAGTACGGCGGAACACGAGGAATTCCGTCGGAATCTACCAGGACCATCTGGTAAGGCTAAATACTACCTAGTGACCGATAGTGAACCAGTACCGTGAGGGAAAGGTGAAAAGAACCCCGGGAGGGGAGTGAAAGAGAACCTGAAACCGTGTGCTTACAAGTAGTCAGAGCCCTTAAGGGGGTGATGGCGTGCCTTTTGTAGAATGAACCGGCGAGGTTACTTTATCATGCGAGGTTGAGTGGAAGACATGGAGCCGAAGCGAAAGCAGAGTCTTAATAGGGCGAAAATAGTATGATGGAGTAGACCCGAAACCAAGTGATCTACCCATGGCCCAGGTTGAAGTTTAGGGTAACACTGAATGGAGGACCGAACCAGGACACGTTGAAAAGTGTTTGGATGAGCTGTGGTAGCGGAGAAATTCCAATCGAACTTGGAAATAGCTGGTTCTCTCCGAAATAGCTTTAGGGCTAGCCTCGTTGTGAGTTTACTGGAGGTAGAGCACTGTTTGGACTAGGGGCCCATCCCGGGTTACCGAATTCAGACAAACTCCGAATGCCAGATAAAATATCAGCAGGGAGTCAGACTGCGGGTGATAAGGTTCGTAGTCGAAAGGGAAACAGCCCAGACCGCCAGCTAAGGTCCCAAATTGTATGTTAAGTGGAAAAGGATGTGATGATGCACAGACAACCAGGATGTTGGCTTAGAAGCACCCACCATTTAAAGAGTGCGTAATAGCTCACTGGTCGAGTGACATCGCGCCGAAAATGTACCGGGCTAAACATACAACCGAAGCTGCGGATATAACTAATGTTATATGGTAGGAGAGCGTTCTAACATCATAGAAGCCGAGCTGGAAGGCGAGGTGGAGAGGTTAGAGTGAGAATGCCGGTGTGGTAGCGAAAGATGGGTGAGAATCCTATCCACCGAAAGACTAAGGTTTCAGAGGAAGGCTCGTCCGCTCTGGGTAAGTCGGGACCTAAGGTGAAGCCGATAGGTGAAGCCGATGGACAACAGGTAGAAATTCCTGTACCACCGAATATCGATTGAGAGAAGTGGGGACAGAGGCTAATTGATCGTCCTGATGGAATAGGACGTCTAAGCACAAAGGTTGAGTAGTAGGCAAATCCAGCAGCTGGTAAGACTGAAGTGTGATGGGGCGAAATTAAAGTAGCGAAGTCAATGAAGCCAAACTCTCAAGAAAAGCCGCTATCGAGATAAGAGGTGCCCTGTACCGCAAACCGACACAGGTGAGTTGGGAGAGAATTCTAAGGTGAGCGAGAGAACCATCGTTAAGGAACTCGGCAAAAATGACCCTGTAACTTCGGGAGAAGGGGTGCCTACGAGAGTAGGCCGCAGTGAATAGGCCCAAAGCGACTGTTTTAACAAAAACACAGGTCTCTGCAAAACCGAAAGGTGAAGTATAGGGGGTGACGCCTGCCCGGTGCTGGAAGGTTAAGAGGAGTGCTTAGAGGTAACTCGAAGGTATGAATTGAAGCCCCAGTAAACGGCGGCCGTAACTATAACGGTCCTAAGGTAGCGAAATTCCTTGTCGGGTAAGTTCCGACCCGCACGAAAAGGTGTAACGATTTGGGCACTGTCTCAACGATGGACTCGGTGAAATCATAGTACCTGTGAAGATGCAGGTTACCCGCGACAGGACGGAAAGACCCCATGGAGCTTTACTGTAGCTTGATATTGAATTTTGATGCAGTATGTACAGGATAGGTAGGAGCCTAGGAATCATGCACGCCAGTGTATGAGGAGGCGCTGTAGGGATACTACCCTTGCTGTATTGAAATTCTAACCCTCGGCGTAGAACCGGGAGACAGTGTCAGGTGGGCAGTTTGACTGGGGCGGTCGCCTCCCAAAGAGTAACGGAGGCGTTCAAAGGTTCCTCAGAATGGTTGGAAATCATTTGCAGAGTGTAAAGGCACAAGGGAGCTTGACTGTGAGACCTACGAATCGAGCAGGTGCGAAAGCAGGACTTAGTGATCCGTGTGGTTCCGCATGGAAGGGCCATCGCTCAACGGATAAAAGCTACCCTGGGGATAACAGGCTTATCTCCCCAAGAGTCCCACATCGACGGGGGAGGTTTGGCACCTCGATGTCGGCTCATCACGCATCCTGGGGCTGTAGTCGGTCCCAAGGGGTTGGGCTGTTCGCCCATTAAAGCGGTACGCGAGCTGGGTTCAGAACGTCGTGAGACAGTTCGGTCCCTATCCGTCGTGGGCGTAGGAAATTTGAAGAGGAGCTGTCCTTAGTACAGAGAGGACCGGGATGGACGTATCAATGGTGTGCCAGTTGTCACGCCAGTGCATAGCTGGGTAGCATACGGAAGGGACAGAGCTGAAAGCATCTAAGCATGAAGCCCCTCGAGATGAGATTTCCCACGGATATTAAGACCCCTTTGAGAGACGACAAGGAGATAGGTTAGGAGTGTAGGTGGTAACACGTAGCTGATCTAAAACTAGTAGGTCGAGGACTTAATCGAGTGAAGTTCTGAAGAAATTTGTTGACAAGGAAAGAAAAGATGATATAATATATGTATGAAGTTTTCGTCTGGTGGCGATGGCGAAGAGGACACACCTGTACCCATACCGAACACAGAGTTAAGCTCTTTAGCGTCGAATGTGTTAGGTTTACGCCCCTAAGACTAGAACGTTGCCAGCAACTGAGAGAACCTTCCATCCGGAAGGTTCTTTTATACCTATTAAAATTAGTAAAAATCCTAACTAACTAAAGTGTTAGCTAGGATTGTTTTTATTTTTGTTTGATGGATAAATGGTAGGCGTTCTGCTGGTTTTTATTTCTCCCATTATAGAGTATATATAATCTTTTGTGGCTAGTAATGCATGACACAAGGAGCTTCAAAAAGGTATTTCATCTAGTTTATACCAAGTATTTTTCTTTTTAAATTATAAACCAATTCTTTTTGTTCCAGTTGAAATCTTTAACAGGGCGACGGAAGTAATCATTACGGTATTTATCTTTTTCTTCACCTATTAAAGTACTAAGATTAAATACTGCTTCTTTCCAAATATCTTTGTCAAAACCACCAATAGCAAGCATTTCATCTTTATTAAGGTGCCCAATCAGCCCCCAGTAGAGAGACTTTCTTCATTATCGATAACGACATCAGCAAGTTTTTCCCAAGTTTTAGTTGTTAAATTAAACTTATAACCGTCATTGAAAGTTACATCTGCGCCGCCACCATAAATATATAATTCATTATTGTAAATACAACTAATAGTTTGCGAGCGTAATTTTCCAGGAAATTCGCCAATAACATCGAAATCTTTAGAACTTAGGTTATATGAATAGTTCATTAGTATTTTTCCATTAATAGAGCCAATGCCAGTAAAGGATGTTTGTTATCTACCTGGGCAATAGTACTTTTCTACGGTAAACGGTAATGTACCAAACTACATTAACAACAAGTTTTGTCATCAACTACAGTGAATACTAAAATTTCAGATAAATTTTCTTCTTTTGTAGCAATATAATAAAGTTTATTATCGAACAGCAGAAGGACCGTAAGCAAGAGGATAATCATATTGAATTTGATCTACTAGCGATAAATTGCCATTTACCTCTTTGTATATAGATAAACGTCTTTGTGATTGATTTTTACACCTCCATCAACAGGTAAAATACCATCTTCAAAATTTGCGCCACCACCGAAGATAAGGTATGAACCTAAAACACCTTTAACAAGACCGGCTGTACCTAAGTTTTTATCATAACCTTTTTGAGGTGCGACAGTTGCTATATTTTTCCACGTTAATTTTGTACTCATAAAGTACCCCCTAAAATAAATTTATTAAATTATAACGCTTTCATTTGTATATTTTTTACAAAAGACTACCCATAAAGGTGAGTAGCCTTTTTATTATTATTAAAATCAGCTTCTATCAACTAAAACATAAACACTTGGGTGATTTTTAAGAATTGTACAAGGAATATTTTTCAGTTATTTCTTCTCCTTCTACTAAACTTCTAATAGCTTCGTGTTTTTCTTTACCAAAAAGCTAATAAAAATAATATGTTTAGCACGCATAATATCTTTTTATTCCCATAGTCATAGCTTGTTTTTGGAACAAGATTTATATCTCCATCGAAAAATCTAGAGTTAGCTTCTATTGTTTCTTCTTTAAATCTACAACATGAACTCCCGCATCAAACGGTGTTCCTCGGCTCGTTAAAGACCAATATGACCATTTCCACTCAATACCAAGAATTTGAACGTCAATTTTGAGCCTTATTAAGCTCTTCTTGATAAAGATTTAACAGTTAGTTTCTAAATCAGCGTAGAGGCATCTGGAACATGAGCATTTTCTTTGTTAATGTCAATGTGGTCGAATAGATTTGTATCCATAAATTTGTGATAACTTTCTGGATGATCATAGCTATACCAACATATTCGTCAAGATTATAAGATTTGATATTTTTATAGCTGAAGTTACCTGCTTTGTAATCAGCAATCATTTCTGCATAAAGATCAGTGGGAGTAGAACCTGTTGCTAAAACCCTAATGTAGAGTTTTCATCAATTAAACTTTTAAAATTTTATAACTTTCAACTGAAGCTTCTTTTTAGTATCAAAAATTAAATATTTCATATATGTTCTCCTTTATTTATACATTTTCTTTTTATAAACCTCTTTACCACGTGCAAATGTGTAATACTCGTAGTCAGACTAATAACAACAAGATCAGCATCGTAGCCGACTTTTAGTACGACCTTTACGATCAGCGAAGCCCTAACATTTCTGCTGGGTTTTTCGTACAAGAGTTAATAGCGGCATCGACAGGAACTAGAGCATCTTCGATTAAGACACGTAAACCATCGATAACACGTAGTGTAGAACCAACTAAACGACCATCGTCGCGATGAGCACTACTCATCTTCGTAGATTTCCATATTTTCCCCACCAAAGATGTAAGAACCACGACCACAACCTTTTGCACAAAGTGAATCGGTAAATCACATTGCATGGTCGCGCCCTTTTGCTGTGAAATAAGTATTTAAAGCATCTGTAGTAGAGTGAATACCATCACGAGATAACTTCACCATAAACATCACGCGCACGGAAAGCGAAACCTACTTGACCACCATCACGATGATGGAAACCAACCATACCGTTATAAACGTGAGTTTGAGATGTTGCCCCATTAGCAAAAGCTAAATAACTTTCTTTGTAGTTACATGCAGAATGACCAAGACTTACAGAATACCTTGACTTACCAAGTATTTAGTAAGTTCGTAGTCAACATCTTTTCACAGGCGATAGTAATGAAGTTTAATAAGATTATTACTAGCTTTTTGGAATTTTTAAATTGTTCAACGCTTGGTGTTTGGATACAACTCAAAGGTTGAGCACCACGTTTTTCTTCATCTAAATAAGGGATCCTTCGAAGTGAATACCAAAAATTTCTGCTCCTTCGTAACCTTCATCATAAACTTTTTGCAACATTAGCAACAGCTTTTAGTAAAACTTCTTCTGTTTGAGTAATAGTTGTTGGTAAAAATGAGTTACACCTTCAGAAACAACATTTTTAGTCAATTACGAAGTCCCTTCTTCATCAACATCGTTAGTATCATAACCATAAGCACCATGAGTATGAACATCGATAAAACCAGGGAAGGATACGTTCATCACCAAAATCGTAATCAACTTTATCGAAATGATTGTAATCATAAATGGCAGTCAATTTTATTATCTTCGACTTTAATAGTAAGAGGAAGAAATTGGCTACTAGACCAAACTTTTTACTTCTAATAAGCATAATAGTACCTCTCTTTGAAATTTTCTTAAACATATCTATCGAAATTTAATGTCTTTAAATATTCTTCACCTTAATGTTAACATAAGAAAAAGGTATTTTTGTAAAGGGGAAAAAGCAAAAGTTCAATAACAAAAATACAAAGAGTTAATAATAGGATTTATTAAAAATATAGTAAAATTAATTTAAGGTGTTAAATAAAATAATTTTTCTTGACTTTAATAAAAAGAGGTTTATAATGTATATAGAAAAATAGAAATAAATTTATAGAAAAAAATATAAAAAGATGGAAGATTTACTATGGAGAAAACAAAATTCTCTTTTTAGGAGTAATAATGACTATAGGGATAATTTTTGGGGATATTGGAACCTCAGTTTTATACGTTATGAAATCTTTTTATAAAAAACAAGTGGAGATAATATGAATGAATTACTTGTTTTAGGATTTGTAAGTTTAATATTTTTGGATAATGACATTACAAACTACAATCAAAATATGTATTAATAGCCTTAAAAGCAGATAATAAAAGGAGAAGGTGGGGTATTTTTCTCTTTATGCATTAATAAAAACAATACGAAAAATTTGTTGTTTTTAGCTATGGCTGGAGGAGCTACACTTCTTTGCAGACGGAGTAATAACACCAGCAATAACAGTGACATCAGCTATAGAAGGATTACATAATATTTTCCCTAATTTATCAACCAATGGAGTAGTTTTTAATTGTTCTTGGAATATTCATTTTTATTTTTCTCATTTCAACATTTAGGTACTAAGAAAAATAGGAGGATTATTTGGACCAATAATGACGTTATGGTTTCTATCATTATTATTGTGGGGAGTACGAGCCATTACGACTAATTTAACAATTTTAAAAAGCAATTAACCCATATTATGCATTAAGTTTAATAAGAAGTTATCCTGGTATTTTCTTGTTACTTGGTGCAGTATTTCTTTGTGTTTCGAGCGCGGAAGATCTATAGTAGATTTAGGTCATTGTGGCAGAAAAACATAAAGAGCGGCGTGGACTTTTTGTAAAAATATGTTTATTAACTAATTATTTTTGGTCAAGCGGCATATTTACTATCAGAAAATTATAATCCCTACAAAAATCCATTTTGCTATAGTTCCAGAAAAATTTGGTAATAATTCAAGTATTACTTGCAACACTTGCTGCTATTATAGCAAGCCAGAGTTTAATAACAGGTTCTTTTACGTTGGTATCAGAGGCAATTAAGTTAAATCTTTTCCAAAATTAGTAATAAAATATCCAATTGGACATAAGAGGACGGGTGTATGTTTCGGCTGTCAATATAATACTTTTTATTTTAGTAGTTCAGTTGTAGTATTTTTAGAACAAGTAGTAATATGGAAGCCGCTTATGGTTTAAGTATCAGTATAACAATGTTTGTAACGACAATCTTACTTTAGCTTATATTTATATAAAATAAAAATCAAAAATTATGGCGTTAATATTTTTATTGTTTTTGGATTAGAGAAAGTTTATTTTATATGCTAACAGTTTGAAGTTTATTAGTGGAGGATATATTACGGTAGTAATAGCAATATTGATTTTTGGTATAATGTTTATATGGTATAGAGTGTGGAAATTAAAGAAAGAGAAAGTCAATATTTACCGGTAGAAAAATATAAAAAACAACTATTACAACTTAGTAGTGATAAAGATATACCAAAAATATGCAACAAATCTAGTTTATTTAACAGGAGCAAAAGTATGAAAGTGATGTAGATTATGCAGTTTTTATATTCTATTTTAAATAAAGCAACCTAAAAAGAGCTAATGTCTATGTCCATATAAATGTAGTAGATGAACCGTATAAAGAGAATATAAAGTTACGAAATTTAGTGATAAGAAAATCTTTAAAATTACCTTTAATTTAGGATTTAGAGAATATCAAAGAATAAACATGTTTATGCATCAAGTAATAGATGATTTGTTAAAAATAAAGAGCTAGATTTACAACCAACAAAAATATAACTTGCGCGGAAAGGTAGAAAGTGTAGGGGATTTTAGATTTGTATTAATAAATGAAGTATTAGGAAATAATAATGGATTAACTTCTTTTGATAGTTTTATAATGAGTTTACGATTAAAAATTAAGAGAATAACTGTTACCCCAGAAAAATGGTTCGGTTTAGATACAAGTATTATAACTAAAGAAGCAGTACCGTTAAATGTTATACAAATAAAAGATTAAAAAGAATAAACTAAAAATATAAGTTTTATATAGTTGTAAAGTAGAAGTTTATTAACTTATTATTTTACAACTATAAATCTTATAAGGAAGATAATAGTCGTTATTATATATTGTCACTTGTGTTTTGAGGAGTATAAGCATATATTTGATTTTTATTTTGATAGTGATTTTTATTATTTAGAAGTTATTATTTTTTATATTACTTTAATTATAGTACCGTGATAATACAGTATGCGCCCCTCTTGAAAAAAATCATATAAATATAGTAAGATAGTAGATGTATAACGTTTTTATATGATAAAAAGACAGTATATAATGGGGAATTAAACAAGATTAATAAAAGAAAAAAGAAAGAGAAAAAGACAATGGGTCGTAAAAATGGAATAATATTAAAGAGCGGCAAAAGACGCTAATACTAGTAAAAATTTATGCAAAAATTTGGACGTAGAAATTTATCAAGCGGGCAAAAAGTGGAGAACCAGATCCAGAAAGTAATAGAAATCTAAAAAGTAGTTTTAGAACGTGCGAAAACATATCGTGTTCCTAAAAACATAATAGACTCGTGCTATTGAAAAAGCAAAAGGTGGAAGTGAAGAAAATTATGACGAATTACGTTATGAAGGATTTGGAGCAAGTGGAACAATGGTAATAATCGATACACTTACTAATAATGTCAACCGTACTGCAGCAGAAGTACGTACGGCTCTTAGTAAAATGGTGGAAATTTAGGAGTTACAGGTTCTGTTAACTATATGTTTGATAATACAGCTGTAATTGGTGTAGAAGGAAAGAGTGCAGACGAACTATTAGAAATTCTTATGGAAGCAGATATTGACGCAAGAGATGTTGTGGAAGAAGATGAACTTGCACTTGTCTATGGAGATCCAGAACACTTCCACGAAAATTCAAGAAGCATTAAAAAGCGACAGGGTATAGAAGAATTTGAAGTTGCAGAAATTTCTATGATTCCACAAAAATGAAGTAACATTAAGTGAAGAAGATAAAAGTAAAATTTGAAAGAATGTTAGAAATGCTTGATGACTGTGAAGATGTTCAACAAGTATATCATAACGTAAACTTAGATTAAGGAAAAATATGGTATAAAGAAAGAGGTAGATCATATAGCTACAACGATAGAACAATAAAACCAAATGTAAAAAGGAAAAGGAATTCCAACACCAGAAGATAATGAAGAAATTTTTGGATTTTGAAGGAAAAGATGCTTCTTATGTAAAAAGAATACTTGCTTATGCGATAGATTTAGTGATTTATATCCCAATAGCACTTGTTTTTCAATCACAACGGTAACTCTACGTGCAACTGGAGGTACCGAAAACGAACGTAATGCTTTATATATGACTATTTCTATGATTATTTTTGCAGTTTTATTATTTGGTTATTTACCGAATAAATGGAAAGGGCAAACTATTGGTAAAAATTATTGAAGATAAGATTAGTACCAACAGATAGAAAGAGAATTGATATTTCTAAATATTTGCTAAGAGAATTTTTAGTAAAAAGTAACATTATGTTGGATAATAACACCGGTAGTAGCAGACTTATGGGTTATATAAAATATATGTAGAAAAAGAAAATAATCCAATATTAATTCACGATAAATTGGCAAATACAAGAGTAGTAGAAGTGCAAGAAGTAAAATAAAAAGATAAAACATAGTTCTTTTATTGATATATCCCTATATACTGGACAAACTAGTCAAAGGGTACATATCATTTTATAAGAACTATGTTTTTGAAAAATAAATGGATAATTATTAATAAAATAGCAATATTAGTTTTATATTTTAAGTAAAAATGATAAAATAAAATAGATAATTAATAAAAATAGTACAGGTGAAAAATGTTAAAAATAGATAGACATAGTTATATATTAGAAGAATTAAAGAAGAAGCATTTGGTAAGGGTGAGTAAATTAGCTAAAGATATGAAAGTAACGGAAATGACTATTCGTCGAGATCTTCAAGAATTAGAAGATTATGGGCATTAACCTCGTATTCATGGGGGAGCAAAATTAAAACCCTAAAAACTTTTATCAAGAAGATAATTATAATAAAAAATCTCAGTTAATGTGGAAGACAAATAGCGCGCAAGGTTGCAGAATTAGTAAAAGATAATGAAACGATATTTATAGGAGCAGGGGAGCACAACGAGTTATTTAGCAGAATATCTTCAAGATCGTAATATAAATATTGTAACAAACTCAATGATAGTATTTGAACAGTTTAAAGATAATCCATCATGTGATTTAATATTTATTGGAGGAAGATATCGCCCTAAAACAAAAGGTTTTGTTGGATATTTTACCCAAGATACATTAAGCAAAATAAGTGTTAATAAAGCTTTTGTAGGGGTAAATGGTTTGACTTGGAGAAAGTTACAATATCAGATGAAGAAGAAGGTCGTTGTAACGATACAATATTAAATAATGCAACAGAACGTTATGTTCTTTGCAGACCACAGCAAATTTTCAACGCATGCATTTTATACGTTTTATCAATTAAAAAGATTTAACGGCGATTATTAGTGATGATGTTCTTGATGACAATATAAAAGAACAATATAAAAAGAAGTGGAGATTTTATAGACTAAATTACTTTAGTAAAGAGGGTGAAGTATTATGGCAAGACCACAAACAAAAAGAAGATTTATTAATAGTGCTAAGGAAAAACTTTTAAAAAATTAAATACATTAATCTCAAAATGTCTGATAAAAGAATTACTACACCTTTTGATTTTTCAAAGGATGAAAAGAAAGAAGCTCATTGGAAAAGAGATAAAATTTAAGAGATGCTTTTAATTCATCTTTTATGAATGGCATCAGCTTATTTTTGAATTGGATAGAATCTAACCAAAAGGAGAAGAAAAACCATTTCTTCCTGAACCATATAATTGGAGAACTTATGGCGATATGAACGTAGAATTTTGGAAGAAACACCAAAATACATCTCTTGAAGATGCAACAAAAAGCTTTACAAAAATCGCATAAAGATGTTTTAAAAACTAGTCGAAAAACTTTACAAATGAAGAATTATTTTTCAAAAAGTTTATAAATGGGTTGGTGGAAGTACACTTGGATCATATTTTGTAAGTGCTACTTCTAGCCATTATGATTGGGCTATATTAAAGGCTCATCAATTGTAAGTAAGATATAAAATATATAACTATGAGGAAGTAAAAAGCAGATTAGCGGATACTTCCTTTTTATTTTTATAGTAAAAATAATAACTAAAGTTGGAATAGAAGAAGATAAGGCAATTTATTTATTGACTTGAATAAAAATATTTGATAAAAATATGAATGAATAAAAAAATTATAATTCATTCATAAAAAAATAGAGGAGTTGAAAAAAATTGGATAAGAAACAAGTATTAAAAACAAGCGGCGTATGATGTTTTTCTAAAAAGGGCTATAAAGCAACAGCTATTTCAGAAGTTGCAAAAACAGGCGGGTATGGCAGTTGGCTCTTTTTATAATTATTATGCTAGTAAAGAAGAAATCTTTCTAGATGTTTATATAGACGAAAAATAATCGTATTCGACAAGTTATAATGAATGATATTGATTGGGAAGGAGATGTTGTTGAACTTATAGGACAGTTTTTTGGACAATCAAGAAGCTTGGTTTCATCTAATAAAATTTTAGCAGAGTGGTATAATCCAGCTATTTCTAATGAATTGCATAGCTACTATTCTTCAGAAGAAGGTAAGGCCTCAAATCCGTTCCATCAGTTTTTAATAGAAACTTTTACCAATCGTATGATGAAGGAAGGATATTCTCAAGAAAAAATTCAAGAGGTTTTAGAAGTTTATCATCTTTTTTACTATATAGATATGAATATTACAGAAAAAAAGATGTACCCAACGTTAATCAGACAATAGAAACCTTAGCAACTTATTTTGTAAAAGGATTGTTTAAATAAAGAATGACAATTCTTTATTTTTTTAAACACATATGAATGAATAATAAATTATATTCATTCATATATAAAAATAATATATTTACAACTATATAAAAGTATTTTATTAGCTATAAAACTGTTCTTGATTTAGATTTATAATCTGTTAAATAAAAAAATCAACGTATATATTATTAACTATAAAAATTTTTAGAAAGAGGAAGAAAATGAAAAAGAGGTAAAAAAATGTTAACTATTATTTTTTTATTACAACAGTGGCTATAGGGGCTAATAACGTGGGGAGTATTTGCGTTTCTTGGACGTAGTCAAACTTTATCGATCAAATCAATAGAAAATGCTAGCGATGATCTATATGTTGTTCGATTGGAAAAACCAGATAATATGACTTGGGAACCAGGGTCTTATGTGAAAATCACCCTACCTGAAGTAAAGGATAGCAAGCAAAATAACCGATGGCTTACAATTGCATCTACTCCTGAAGAAAAAGAGATTATGATTTTAACACATAATAGAGGGAGTGTTTATAAGAAAAACTTGACTAGTTTGCAGGTGGGAGCGAAAGTTGAGGTGAGTTGGTTAGGTGGAAACTTAGAAATTACAGATAATCAAGAACCTATTATTTGTTTTGCATCTGATGTTGGTGTTGCAGCAATGAGACCGATTGTTAAAGAATGGAACTCTAAACGTACAATTATACTTAACCATCTAGATAAAGGGGTGAATATTTTTAATAATGAACTGATAGAGTTATCAAGTAAAGGAAAAGACTTTACTTATGAAACTAGTGAGAGTATAGAACAAAGTCAAGAAAAACTAAAAAAAGCAGTGGATATATATGGGAACAATGCTATATATTTATTGTCAGGTCAACCTGATGATGTTAAAACTATGGAAAAAAATTTTTAGAAAAATAACGGAATAAATAAGAAAAAAATAAAAAAATAGACAGTTTCAGAGGCCTGAAGTAAAGATTAGAAAAACTCCCGAAAACTCGATATAGAAGTTTTTCGGGAGTTTAGTATATTTAAAATATGGGTTCTATTTTATTTAAAAATAGAAGTTTTGAAACTATCTGTTTGTTGAAGAAGTTTTTTTATAAACAGCTTCTTTTTAGTTTTGTTGTATTATTCATAGATACTGATTTATTGCCGTTATTATCTAGTTTTAATAGTTTGCAGCATCTTTAGCAGCAGCTTCTTTGAATAACGCAAGTAAATCATTATAAGATGAAACTGTTAGTTCCGTTTATTTCAAATGTTGTTAATCCATTTTGAAGCTTTATCTTTTAACTTCTTTGAAGTATGCTTTTTTTGAATTGTTCTAATGTTGAGAATCTACCGTCAGAGATTTTGTTGATTATATATTTGTCGCTTAGAACAGTGTTACCATCTGCTTTAGAAGCTTGTTTAAGCTTGTTAGAAGCATCAACCAAGGAATCCATTTCGTAGCTGTAGTAACTCCCCATAGTCTAAAGGCATTATGTTTGAATGAAACTGCACCTGGAGCTCCATCACTAGTATTACCTCCATAAATACCAGTCATCATTCTAACACCTACATAAGGTGATTGATCGTGGTGCTAACTACTTCTGGTTTATAAATTCCATTACCTGGATTACGATTAGTCATTAACTGTTGGTCGACTAAATCATTAACAGATTGGATATTTGAGACTATCTTTTTCTTCTTTTGAAAGATGGCGAATCTTATCCCAATGGTTAAAGATTGGTTGTTATCACGATATTCTTTTATCCATTTTTCTTGAACCAAGCACCATTTAAATCTTTATTTTTGTTGAGAAAGTAACAGCTTCTGCTTCGATTTCATCAAGAAGAGTTAAGGCATCGTTATAACCTTTCATATAACGGTCGATATCTTCTCTTGTTTTTAGAGTTTTTCGGATCGGTGATATACCATTGATTTCCATCGTTTGGACGTTTAAATACCATATTGATACCTAATGAGACCAAACTCATCAAACCCACTACCAGCTACTGGGTTTGTAACATACCTTGAGCAAAAAGCCTCAAAGCTAGTTCGCTTCACGACGACCAAAACCGCCAAGGTAGATGTGACCATCGTTAACATGTGTTGTTTCGTGAGTATAAACAGAAATACCATATTCATCAATCATATTTAAGTAAATGTAGTTTACTTCTGTTCCTGAGTGTCATTTGGATTATCATAAATTACAGCATAGGCACCAGCACCGTTATTTCGAAAGTATTTTCCAATAGGTCCAAATAATTCGCGAAGAGGTGCATATTCATTTGTTGACCGTATCTCACCATGCTTATCAACCCATCCTCCAGGAGCATTATAACCTTCCCAAAGAGGAATAACAGAGTCTCTTAGTAGACGATTTTTAACATTATCTGCAGCTAGACGATACCAGAAATCATAGTAGTTTCTATAGCCATCTGCAGCTTTGTTCATCGTGTCTTTATTATCAGCAAATGATTTTTACCTAATCTTTCTGCACTACCAAAAAGCTATTGAGTTATAGTTAGAAATCAAGTAAATATGTGATTTTTCAATATTAAGTAGAGGAAGAAGAGTTTTTCTAAGGTGAGCACGTTTTAAATTATCAAATGCTCGATACTTAGCATCTTTAATCGCATCTACTTCTGAAGCACGTTCAGCTATATATACTTTATCTTTAGTTGCATCGATAAACCAATCATTCATATCTGTAAAGTTTGTAAACAGGCTACGATTATAATTTAAGAATGATTCTAGATGTCCTGACTTCGTAGATTTTGCAAGGACTTCGCCAAAGGCGTCGAATGTTCTTCCACCGCTAATATAACTTTCTTTAGAACCCATTTCGATAAGTCTGTCTAAAACATCAACATTTTTACCGTAGAAATCAGGTTTAAACAGCATAAGTTCTTTAATATTTACATCGCCAAACTTAACCCTGTAGTAACGGTTTAGATAAGTTAAACCTAGTAATAGAGCAGCTTTTATTTTTCTCAACTTTATCAAGAATCATCTGTTGAGCTGCTACAGAATTATTCAATTGATGATCTTCGTTTTGAACTAATTTTTCAACAAATACATCAAGATTTTTTTCTTAACATAATCAAAACTTTCTTCTAAATAAAGGTCTTTAATTGCATTTACTCTATTATTACCAGTTCTATTTAAATGTTTGTAAATAGGATCTGATTGAAGTTCGATTGGACTTAAAAATTGCTTTTATACCATTAATAAGATTGCTATGGTCTTTTGAACGATATTAGGTGTATATTTAATTCCAAGATCCGTTATTTCATATTCTTTAACATTAGTTAAGCCATCGTTACTCAGATAAGTTGAAGTAGTCTTTTAGTTCCGTCAGCATAGTGAACGACAATTTTATTTGCGAGCACTAAGGTTAGTGATGAAATCATTGTTATTCATCGGTGTAACAGAAAGAACTTCTTTTTGTATTTAAGTTATGATCTTTAGCAAGTTTATTCGCTTGGTTAACGATATAATCTTTATTATAGAATGGTTGCAGTTTTTCAAGATTTTTGTAAGCTAAACTGTAGTCAGCATCGTAATCTTGAATATCAGTATAAGTTTTGTCGCTAGGGTGATATTATTGATAGTGTTCATATCATAAGCTTCACTTGTCAATGTGTCAGCAGTAATATTGAAACCAGCAACTTTTGCATCAGCCTCAGCTTTAGATAAGTGTTTTTAATTTTATTTTTGTTTTTATTATCTCGACCAGTTCCATCTTCACCAGAACTATATCCGATAACTCCAAATAAGTTTGATACAAAAGGATTTGCATCTTCATCATTAACGTCATTTGAACCGAATATTTCCTCACCTTTAATCACTTTAGCATATGTTACATTATTTTTGAACGGCTCCATATGGCCAAGTTTTTAGCTGTTATTCCACCAACATTTCTAGTATTTTTAACATCAAGAATACCTTTTTGCTACAGAGTTTGTCGTTTTCCTTTTGTTCCCGATAGCCAACTATGAGCTTTATATTGAACGAAAGGAACAAGCATACTTGCGTTTGCATTACTTGCTGTAATAGTAGCATCAACGTAAAGCTCTATTAACAAATCCCATATAGTTAGAACCTGCAATACCGGCTACTGTAGAATTATTTCCGACAGAATTTATTTTACCGATAAATGCAACATTTTCAACCTTGCCATCTTCATGTATATTATTAACAACTCCGGCAACATTATTTCTACCAGTTATAGAACCTGTAATCTTAACATTTTCGATAGTCGCTTTATAGGTTATTCCCAACAGTAGCGATATTATCTTCGCCAGGTCTATCTATTGCAACATTTTTCAAAGTTAATATTTTTGATTATTGCATTATTGATATCGTTAAATAACGGATGCTCTAAATCATGAATAGCATAACGTTTGTCACCGTTGCTTAGAAGTTTACCTGTAAATTCCGCTGTAACATAAGATTTGCCAGCAGGTACAACATTTTTAGCGCTCATACTTTGACCAAGAAGGAATTCTCCAGCTGGATTTGCTTGCATAGCGCTTATCAATTCTGCAAAGTCATAATAAACATTATCTTCTTTAGCTTTTTGGTTTTCTATATAGTAAGTATAGACTTCGTTAAGATTATTACTACGTTACGTTGTACTAAATTTTTCAGCAACAGCAGTCACTTTGTATACTTTTTGCCATCAACATCTGCTTCTTCAATATTTTTAACAGCCAATAATGTTGTTTTATGATCGTTTGATGTAACTTTTAGATAATAATTAGTTAAATCTTGAGGAACAGATGTTAGTCTTGTAGCATCTGTTTCTACTTTGTTTTCATACTTGATTAAATCTGTACGTTTAATATCTTTAACTTCTATTTTTAGGTTCTAGTAGAATTTTTTTCATCAGCAAGAGTTTCTGATTTTTCTCCATTTCCTTGGTTATAAACGATTGTTGTAGATAATGTATATTCTTTATAGAAGTCTAAGTCGCTTAAAAACAGCATCTAAATTATCTTTTGTTAAATCTACAGTTTTTACAATTTCGTTACCTTTTTAAGAGTAGCTGTAATAGATTTTTACTTCTGCATTAGTAGGGATTTTCTAACGTGTATTTAGCTGTAGTACTATGCTCTAATTCGTTTTTATTAGTGTTAACAAGTTTTTAATACAGGTTTATCAGCAAGTTTTACTAATTTTTCAATAGCTTTTTAGCAAGTTTTGAGTAGCTTCGTTTACCGCGCTTTGAGTAGTGTTATTGTCGTTGTTAATAGTATTAGCTGCAGCTAAAGCAGTAGTCAAGTCTGCCCAAGATTGAGTAGTGTAATCATCTTTGTTTTTGCTATTAGCCGTAGCAATAGCGTTTTGCAATGCAGTCTTATCTACAGCTGGTGTTACTTCTTTTTGTACCGACAGCAACAATTTTTATTAATCGGTTGAGTGGTAATAGAATTATCGACAACTTTGACTAGTTTGTACACCGTCAACAGTAGATACTTCAGTTAAGATAGTACGTTCACCATTAACACCTTCTTTGATGACTTTCGTTTGACCTTTAGGAAGGGTGTCGTCATTTTGTTCGATAGTTTCAAAAAGGTATAACCTCTTTAGTAACTTTTTAATTCAGGTTTTTCAACAATAGGGAACCTTTAGGGCCTTCATCCGGAGTTGTTTTATGCTCTGGAGCAGGTGTTACTTTTTTGTACCGACAGCAACAATTTTTATTAACCGGTTGAGTAGTAATAGAATTATCAACAACTTTGCTAGTTTGAACACCGTTAATAGTAGTAACTTCAGTTAGAACAGTACGCTCACCATTAACACCTTCTTTGATGACTTTCGTTTGACCTTTTAGGAAGGGTATTGTCATTTTGTTCGATAGTCTCGAAAGGCACAACCTCTTTAGTAACTTTTAGTTCAGGTTTTTCAACAATAGGGAACCTTAGGTCCTTCATCTGGAGTAGTTTTTGTACTCAGGTTGGGGTTGTGGATTTGGTTGTGGTGTTGGATTGTTTGGGTTTGTTGGATTCGTCGGTTTTTCAGGAACCGTTGGATTTACTTGATTAGGTAGGGTTTTAAATCACTTTGTGTGAAATAACCAATATAAGAGTACCCATCGATTTTTATTACACCATTTGCCAATTCGTTAGAGTTAGCTATAGTTTTTGAGTATTATAGCTACCAACTCTTTATTTTCAAAGGCAAACGATTCAAACGGCATAACAACACTTTGTCCCATCGCTCCGATTAAAACAACACTAAGTACTTTGTTTCTGTGTTTTTAGATACTAAAAAGAACTACAAGAACAGCAGTGCCCATAGCTAAACCTGTTAAAGGAAGAGAGCTTTGCCTGTATTAGGTAAAGTCTTAATTTCTGATGTAGGCTTAGAGTCCTTTTATAAACCATGTAATATGTTTCGTTTTCTTTAATATTACTAGGTATACTTTTCTTTATTAAACTTTTTCTGCATCTGTTAATTCATTTTCAGCTAAATATGTATAATTAACAGTTGTATTTTCATTTGCTAAAACTTCGCTTGGCGCATAACTCCCAAAGATTAGAGCACTCGATAACGACAGGTGCAGACGCAAGAGATAATTTTCTAATAGAAAATTTTAAAATCTTATTGTTATTTTTATTTTTATTTTCATAAAAATTGTTCTCCTTTCTATAAATGTATAGACTATATAATTCTATCAAAAAGCTAGTTTATTACAATTAATTAAAGAGGGGAATGAGTTTATCTTTTGAGGTTTTATAGCTAAGAAATTATAAATATGTTTGATGATTTCAAGTAAAAGTTATAATGATTAACCAAAAATACAACTGTATTATTTTCGCGTGAAACATGGGTAGTAATATTTGTTACAACTTAATATTTATATCTTCTAAGAAAAAGCATTAATAAAATTAATGGATATTTTATTTAACAACGATTATAGTGATTTATTGTTTTATAAAAAGTGCTAACAAAGACGGCGAGGTTCTTCTGTAAGAGTTCGGAATTATTGAAATAGTTGCGGTGATAAAGAAAGTGTGATATAATGTAATAAACAGTTGTAATAGTACAGTTAAAATAAGTAAAACATAAATTATAATTAAAGAAAGGATGATTTATTATGGATGGAGACAAGACCAAGCTTTTAAAATCAAAAAGAAAGAGGCTACAGATAGTTGAAAAAGCAATAAGCCTAGAAACATTTGTCTTTTTAGCAGTATTCTTTTTAATCTTCGGTTTAATGGCGCGTAAGATGGGAACACCGCTAATGTTTAAAAACAATGATGGCAACGGCTCACGATTTACTGTTGAATACAGTGTTTTTCATAATGGCGATGGCTGTTATTGCTGGAGCGATTAGCGCACTGTTATCAGAATTTGGAGCAATAGCGCTTATCAACAAAATATTTGCTCCGTTGATGAGACCTCTTTGGGGTATGCCAGGTGCTAGTGTGACCGGGGCAATAGCGACTTATTTATCAGATAACCCAGCTATTATTCCTTTTGCCAAAGATAAACGTTTTGTAGCGTTTTTCAAAAAGTACCAAGTACCCGCACTTTGTAACTTAGGGACAGCGTTTGGTATGGGTCTTATCGTAACGATGTTTATGATGGGGCAAGGAGCTGGCTTCGTAAAAGCAGCAATTATAGGGAACGTTGGAGCAATTATAGGGAGTATAATAAGTGTTCGCTTGATGTTAAGACATACAAGAAAAATACTACGGGGATGAAGCGGATGAATCGATGGTAGAATCAAACGGAACAGACGAATCGATGGATAAAGTAAGAATAATCCGTGATGGAAATATGTTTCAACGAGTACTAGATACAATATTAGAAGGTGGAAAACTGGGGTAGAAAATGGGGATGGCAATTATTCCGGTGTACTTTATCGTTTGTACATTCGCTATGATGTTAACGTTCAAAATGCCTGTGACGGATATACAGGAGCAGCTGTATGAAGGTGTAGGATTCCTACCTTGGTTAGAGAAAAATTAACATTTATTCTTGAACCATTATTTGTTTCAAATCTGCAGAAGCAATAGCTTTCCCAATTACAGCTTTGGGAGCAGTAGGGGAGCAATTTCTCTAGTGCCAGAATTTTTAAAAATGGTCTTATTGGACCAAATGACATTGCCGTATTTACAAAGCGATGGGTATGTGTTGGAGTGGATACTTAAGTACGCATATCGGTATGATGGATGCTTTAGAGTGCGTAAACTTTCATCAAAAGCAATAGTATCTCACACTATTGGGGGTATCGTTGCAGGGGATTGTAGCCCACTATTTATTCTTATTATTGGGATAGATAAAAATAATTAAATATATTAAAAAAAGGCCGAGTACAATACTGTACTGGGTCTTTTGATAGCTATATATCAACCTATAATAAAAACTAAATTTTTGATAAACACTAAAATTTATAGTATAATTAACAAAATTAATAAAGAAAAATATTAATCTAACTTTACTACAGAATGTTAGAGAATAGTTTTTCAAAAGAAAGTAATTTAGTTGGGAAAAACTTACAAGAAAGACAAGGGAAGAAGATGGAAAATTACAATAATGATAAAAATACATATATTAAACGTATGAATAAAAACAGCCCTATCAAAATTTGATGTACTAAAAACCATATTTAAAGAAAAACTAAAGTGCTTGATTATGGTTCAGAATATCGCCCGATTTTTATTAGAAGTGTTCAGCAAACAGGTGCAAAAATATTATGCTTATGATATTTCACCAACAGTACAAAATGAGGTTAGCCAATTTAAATATAGATGTTATAACAGATGAAAAATTTAGCGAAAAGCAAAGAGAAATATGATATTATTTTTATGTCAAGTGTATTTCATGAACAATAAGCTATATGTCTCGACCTGAAAGAACAAAGGTATTAAAACAAATACATCGAAATTTGAAAAAGATGGAAAACTTATTATAAGAGACTCGGGCGAATAAAAATTCTGATATGCCATACACATTACATGTAAAAACGAAAAAGTTAGTAAAGAAGTAGATAGATGGATAAAACTTAAAGAAAAATTCAATTATACAAAATGTTGAAAAATTTGATAATAAAGAATATCAAACAACAGAAAAAGAGGCTTATGAATTAGTATTTCATGTAGTATGGGGATTGCAATCTCTAGAAAGAGAAAGTAAAGAAGAATATAATATCCATGATTATTTGGAAAAATGGTTGCTCAAACCGTTAAATTTTAAAGTTTCTAGTATAATAGAAGAAAAAGATGGGAGTTATCTACAGTATTTACAGAAATATTTTTAAAATTAAAGGAAGTACCTTTTTATACAAAATGTATACTAATATTAGAAAAAGAAGAGATATAATAGTAAATAATAAAGGTGTAAATTAATTACACTCTTTTTGTATAATTATACTTTTTATAAATATATGTTACCTCTAGAACAAAATAAAATATTTTAAATATAGAAATAAAGAATATTATATCTGCCGTTGCATAGTAACTATTTCAGGAGTATAATAAAATTAGAAAAGTATAAGGAGATAATGCATGGAAAGATTTAAAAGTATTAGTTTTTTACTATACGTTATTATTGATGTTTTTGTTTCTATAGCGGCGAAATATCTAGCACAGGTTCCGACATTAAAATTATTTGGACATTTGGTAATAGCTTTAGTAATAGGAATGGTATTACAGATGTTTACTGGATTAAAGGAGCAGGTAAAAGGAGATTCCTTTTTATCAGTAATAAATTTTTGCAGTCTAGGGAATTATTTTATTAGGATTCAAACTAGCTTTGGATAGATTGCTTTTTGGAAGGTAAGAAAACTTTAGTTTTGGCATTTTTATAGTCTTATTTATGATTTTATTAACTTATTATATGTGCCGCCTTTTCAAAGTGGATCATGAATTAGCTTTGCTTTCAGCATGTGGTTGTGGTATTTGTGGAGCGGCTGCAGTTATGGGCGTTAGTGGCCAACTGCGAGCAAAAACTGACAATAGTGTTCTTGCTGTTGCGGTAGTAGCGATACTTGGGACGGTATTTACGTTAATAGAAGTAGGAGTGAAACCGTATCTAAACTTGGAACCTTATAATTACGGTGTGTTTACCGGAGGAAGTCTTCATGAAATAGCTCATGCTGTTGCTGCAGGTGGGGCAGGAGGACAGGGTTGCACTTGATACAGCTATACTGACAGAAGTTATCTCACGTTCTTATGTTGATAGTAGTAGCTATAGTCCTTGTTGTAATTAATCGCCGTTCAAATAGTGATGCTCAAGGGAAAATGCCGATGCCTTACTTTATTTTTAGGTTTTATAGCCATGAGTATATTAGGAAGTTATGTAAGTTTCTTAAAACCATTAACCCCGTATTTAGTAGATGCAAGATATATATTTTAGGTATGGCGATGGCGTCTTTAGGAATGAGTGTTAACTTCAAAGTTATTAAAGAACGCGGTTTTGCGTGTTTTTACAGCGTGCTTTTTATCATCGGTTATTCTTATGATAGCATGTTATTTAGTAGCTAAATTTATGTTTTTAACCATTAACCTTTTAGAATTAATTAGATTTATCTAAAAATGATAATTTAATATGAATTCTAAAGGGTTATTTTCTTATATCATTTTTAAAATAGCTAAATAATTGTTATAATATAAAGAAAGATAACGTTAACAAAATATCTAGAAAATAATAAAGAGAAAACATTTAACAAAAAAAGGTGCTAAATTAAGGAGGACAAAGTTATGACAATTACACAATTATTAGAATAAAAATATCCTATTTTTCAAGGTGCGATGGCTCAAATCGCACGCTATGAACTTGCTAGTGCAGTTTCTAATGCAGGAGGATTAGGAATATTAGCTTCTGGTGAATGAGACCAGAAGAACTACGTGAGCAAATAAAAATGTAAAGAACAAACGACAAAAGCCTTTGCGGTTAACTTAATGCTGATGATGCCTAATATCAATGAAATAATAGATGTTGTTATTGAAGAAGGTGTTAAAATAGTTACAACAGGAGCAGGAACTCCAAGAAAAATTTATGCCACGTCTAACAGAAGCGGGAGTTAAAAGTTATTCCAGTAATTCCATCGGTAAAAGCAGCATGGAAGAATTAGGTTGTGCCGCTGTTGTTGTTGAAGGAATGGAAGCAGGAGGTCATGTTGAACAAGACTAACTATGGCGCTTTTACCACAAGTAACAAAAAGCGGTAAATATTCCTGTGATTGCTGCTGGGGGTATTGCTGATGGTCGAGGTGTTGCTCGCTGCATTTTGTTTAGGAGCAAGTGGAGTTCAAATGGGAACAGTCTTTTTAGCTACGCACGAATGTCCAATTTCAATAGAGTATAAGAACTTAATTGTAGAAGCAGATGACACATCAACAACATTAACAGGAATGAAATTTGGAGCACCGGTTCGTGGTATAAAAATGAACTGACAAAAAGATATCATGAATTAGAAGCACAATCGTCAACATTGATGGAATTAGAAGAATTAACACTAGGTTCTTTAAGAAAAGCTGTTTATGATGGTGATGTAGAAAATGGTTCAGTTATGTCTCGGCCAAATAGCAGGACTTGTCGATGAAATACGTTCAGTAGAACAAGTGATAGTCGATGTTTTTAGGAGAAGCAAAAACAACGTTAGCAAATGTAAAAATAGATTAATAAATAGTTGAGTTTTTGCAAGAAGATAGCTAGCCACAGGTTGTCTGAATATTATATTTGTTATATAAATTTATTGCGGAGGGTTAGTTATGATAGATCAAAAAGAAATAAAGAAGTATCTCTCTCTGCTTTTGCTGACTTTTTAGAGGATTTGTAGACTTTAAAGGATATACATCAATAGCAGGGCATTGGTTTCCTGTAGGAATAATAGGGATACTTTTTCTGTTATAGACGGGGTATTTACTTATGTTTTTCTATTTTCCGTTTGTAGTGATAAAAAGAACGCTTGGATGCAGGTGGAGATATAGGAGTCCCTCGTGAACAAAGTATTCTAGAATTAGAGATATAACATTCTGGGGATTAGTTTTACTTGTAGTTTTTGGTTGTTTTAGCTATTCCGATAACAGCGAATTTTACGCGACGCTTGCGTGACATTGGATTTACATCAATCTCTATAATCATGTTAATTATATTGTTTTATACTCTGAATTTCTTTCCGATAGATATAATAACAATTTTTATAATATTATATTTGTTTTTTGTGATAATGTCTTTGAAAACTAATTTATTAGAAACAGATTCCGGTTCTGAATTTGTAAAATTTTCTTTCGCTCAACAAATCAAAAACGCTCATAATAATAAAACCACTCAAAAAGCAATTATTTCGCTTGTTTTTGAGTGGTTTTTCTTGAGTTTGATTGAAAGACCGTTGTATATTAAGTATAATGAATTTGGGAGTCAAGGAGAAGAAAATGGTAAATGAAAGACAGAAAAAGAATTTTAAACTTGTTAGAAGAGCGAGGATCACTTTAGTCTACATGAACTTATAGATTATTGTAGAGGTATCTGAGGCAACAATCAGAAGGATTTAACAAGATTAGAAGAAAAGAACTTATTGTATAGAACTCATGGTGGAGCGATGAAGCGTACTTCTGCTCGAGGAAGTGAAATAGGTGTTGAAGCAAAACGTACGGAGTTTTTACCAGAGAAAAAGAAGTAGCAAAGTATCTTTGCAAAAATGTAGTTCAATCAGGTCAGACTATTTATCTTGATGCAGGGACATCTACTTATGAAATGATTGATTATCTGCGCGACAGGAAAAATAACAGTCGTAACAAATTCTACCTATCACTTGCCACGACTTATTAATAATAAAAATACATACTATTATATTAGGTGGAACGCTTAAACATTCCACACAAGCTGTAATTGGTCATACAGCGGTTGAACAATTGAAAAATTATAGTTTTGATATGTGTTTTGTTGGTTGTAATGGTATTGATGAAAATTTTGGTATAACGACTGCGGATGAGAATGAGGCTTTTTATAAAAACTGCAAAGCAATAAAAATAGTAAGAAAAATATATTTTGGCAGATAAAAAGTAAGTTTGATCACGCAAGTTTCATAAGTTTGCGGACTTAGAAGAAGTAACAATCGTAAGTTACGATGTGCCAGAAAACTATGAAAAATACGCTAATATATTAATAGTAAAAGATAAGGAGGAAACATAGATGTATTATACAATAACTTTTAAACCCAGCAGTAGATATGCTTACAAAAAGCTAGTAACTTTAACCTTGAAAAATTAAATAGAACGCAAGAAGCGAAGTATGTAGTCGGTGGGAAAGGTATAAACATTTCGATATTATTGAATAATATAGGTGAAAAACAAAAGCACTAGGTTTTGTTGCAGGTTTTACAGGATATTTCATTAAATCAGAATTAGATAAATTAGATATAGAACATGACTTTGTTGAAACTCTTGGAACGACCCGTATTAATATGAAGCTTACTACCGATACTGAAACGGAAATTAATGGACAAAGTAGTGCGGTAAACGCAGAAAAATATCTCAGAATTTTTGCAAAACTAGATGTTTTGACGACAGAAGATGTAGTTTTCTTATCAGGAAATGTTATTGCAGGAATGGAACTCGAAGATTTCAAGAAAATTGCAGAAAAAGTAGCGACAAAAGGAACAACTTTTAGTAGTTGATAGCAACAAAGATTTGGTGTTGGATACCTACAATACAAACCATTTGTTGTTAAACCAAAATGAATTTGAACTAGGAGAAATGTTTGAAATAACACTAAACGGTTTGGAAGAAATCCTAGTTTATGCTCGAAAATTACAAGAGCGCGGTGCTCAAAAATGTTCTTGTTTCACGTGGAGCAAAAAGGAGCGGTGTTGTTAACTGAAAATGGTGAAGTATTGGAAGTTAATGTTGCAGAAGGTAAAAATTGTCTCAACGGTAGCGGGCAGGAGATAGTATGCTGGCGATGTTTGTAGCTAAATATAATGAGACGAAAGATTATGCAGAAGCATTGAAATATGCCTCAGCATGGGGGAGCAACATCGTTTTCTGTTGGTGTAGGAAGTAAGGAGCTAATTGAAGAGTTGCTACCACAAATTAAGGTAAAGAAATTAAAATAGAAAAGTTGAACTTAGGAGCAGTAAGTAATCCGATAATGTACTTATTAGCGTTAGTGCTAGGTTCGGTATTAGAGCAATCTTACTAATTATTTCGTTAAACTTAGGAAAAAGTAGAAGAATAATATAAATATAGACAACAACACCGAGGTATAGAACTTCGGTGTTGTTGTTTTTCTAGGGTTGAAAAAAATATTTAAGCACTTTGTATAGAAACAGCTTATATATTTCTTTTTATTCTTTTGAACAACCTATAGCATGTAGAAAGGGATAGATTTAAATTTTTAGCCGTTGTCTTTATATCCTGAGTTTTTCTTGAAATCTTCTAGGAAAGTTAATTCCTGTTCTGTTAAAATAGATTTTAAATAAGAATTAAGATCGACTTCTAAAAATATCTCTATCGTTATTACAAGAATGAAGTAGTGTATTATCGAAGAAATCGATAGGAACACTTTTTCTTTGTTTCTACGACGTATTTCATCGATAAGTTTTCGTTTTATAACTGTTAGTGCAAATTTATCAAAGTCGCAAGCTTCTATGCCACCATCTTCTAGTATAAGAAAGCTTACAAGAAGCCCCTCTAAACCAAAAGCTATAAAATTCCCTATGAAGTGGTTTTTGGAACTTTGACTTTGTATAGACCTTTAGTTATTAATCTATCTTTTTCCCTAACTAGAGCGTTAAAACGTTCTTCTTGTCCTTTGGACAATTCATATTTTCTCATAATGAATATCTCCTTATATAAAATTAGAAAAATTAATTTTCTAATGTTATTGTATCATAAACAGTTTAGTTTATCTATAGGGATATAGTATTTTATTGATAACCATATATATAAAAACATTGGAAAAATATAAAAATAAATAATGTAAGATTTTTTTCGTCAGGGAAGACACAGAATAAAAACGAGGTTTTAAGAAAAAAATATATTGTAAAAATATATAAAAACTTTTAAAAATATATTTTTAAAAAAATAATAAGATTAAAAATATCTAAAAAGAAGAGGAGGAGACTAAAATTGAAATAAGATATCTATACCGCTGATTACATAACTATTTCTACAAGATTGATTTTTCACATTAATCTTAGAAATTTTTTAGTGGTATAGATATTTATAGTTTAAGCGAATTTGCTTGTAATAGTGCTTGGTATACGTTTATATACTCGAAGTGTTACAAAGAATAAAACTGTAACTAAGATACCTTTAAGAAGGTTGAAAGGAATAATTCCTGCGGTAACGATGACTTTTTACATTTTTACTATATCTGTTAAATCCATAATATAGCCATAAGCAGGTAGGAATACAAAGTAATTAAGCAGAGCCATAAAGATAGTCATGGTGATTGTTGCTAGAACTCCGCCGATAATAATTTTTAGCGTACCTTTTTTATAAAATAAAACGATAATGCTAAGGAAGATAAACTCCACAACGATATTGGCGATAGATCCCACAGGCTCGTGCGAGATTAGTACAATGTGTAAAAAGTTTTTAACAGAGATACTAATATAGCGTGTTTGTAGTTCATCAATAGCAACGCCATAAATAGCGGGATAAAAGTAAAATCAAATTTTTAGAAATGGTGGCAAAATGGCACAGCAAAACTAAAAAGATAGAAGTAGTGCAATAACGGCAAGTAGCCCACTTAAAACAAGTGAATGAGTATTTTTTTTATACATATTGTCCTCTTTCCATCTTCAAAAGGCATAAAAATAACCGCATTAGTAGTTTAAGTGGTGTTGGTACTTTTAAATCTTTAGCTAAGTTAGGAACTTAAGAAAGTAATCTCAACTGGCTGTTTAATTTAAAATAAAAACACCACTTTTAAAAACATTTAAAGTGGACATAAAAGGTATGGATATTTTATAAAATGTAGATAACAATAATTTGATAAATAGACTAGCGGGCTAGTAGGTTAGGTATATCGAAATAATTGTAATCTACAATTAATAAAATATATTTTCCGTATCTTCTATCATCCAGACTGTACTGTCGGTTTTGGAATTGCACCAAATCAGCTTTACGCTCGCGGACTATAACCGCCGGTCGGGAATTTCACCCTGCCCCTGAAGATAATTAAATTTTATAATTTTATTATAAACCGCCTCATACAAATGTAAAGGAAAAAGTTTCCAAATGAGTAAAGTAAGAAAATTGGGATAGTTAGAAAGACATTACTATATAGTATATGAAAAATACAAATTACAAAGAGGTTCTTTTTAGTTATGAAAAATAAACATATATGGTTACTAACTTGTTGTTAGTTAGTTTTAATTTGTCTAAAAATGAACGTTTGAGAAAAATGTAAAATGCTTTTCATTAGCAGGAGGTTATGCTATAATCAAAAGTTGAAAAATATTAAGGAGAATGATTATGTATAGAGAAAATAAAAACAAAATACTGATTCGCAAAACAGCTAGCGACAGTTTCTCTTGCTGTTGGATTAGTAATGATGCCTGTAGTAGGTGCAGAAAAGATGGCATATGCAGAAGAAGATATAGTAGAAGCAACCCTGCCGAGGAGGAGATAGAAAAAACACTGGTGAAATAATAGACGATGCGTGGCTACCAGAGGGCGCAGGAGAACTTGATCTAGCTGTAGATGGTATCGCAACGAAAACAACGCCGATTAATCCAGTATTAACTGAAGTTGAAGATGCAACAAGTATTACACAAGATGAAAAAGATAGAGTAGCAATAGAAATAGGAAAAAGCAAATCCAGATTTACCAGAAGGAACATCAGTGACAGTAGGTATTGATGGTGAAGTAACATTCACATACGCAGATGGTTCAACAAATAAAATTCCAGGGAAATATACTGTTGGATTAAAAGGGCAAACTCAACCAGTTCAACTTTGAACAACTAAAAGCAAAAAGAAGAAGACAAACGTCTACCGAACACAGGTGTAGAAACAAATAACGCGGTAGTAGCAGGATTATCAATTTAGCGGTAGCAAAGATTATTAGCGTTAAAGACGTAAAAATAATAAATAATAAGATTTATAATATAAAAGTAAGCACAACCTGTTGAGTGTATTATTAACTTAGTTTTTACTTTTAATACAAACCCCAGAACTACTAATTTTTAGAAGTTCTGGGGTTTATTATTTATTCTACTGTAACACTTTTTGCCAGGTTACGAGGTTTATCGACGTCTCAATCCGCGTGATACAGCTCGCGTAATATGCAAATAGTTGAGTTACGACGATACTCTGCGATAGGAGCAAGATCTTCGTTAACATTAGGATAGCGTAATCACCTTTACGCGCTAATTTTTCCAATGTGATTATTAGCGCAGTTAGCTCCACGACTAGCTACTTCACCGACGTTGCTATGAGTATTAAGATCTACTTTTGTATTGTAATAAAGTGCAACTACTGGAGTCCTCGATAAGAGCACTGTACTGTGTTTAATTTCTCCACCGGCAAACCCTTCAGTTTGAATGTAAGAAACTTCCTTCAATTTTAATGTCGCTCTGCTAGCACTGTAATAGTCAGTTCCTCGTCCGATATAGAATGCATTACGCCTGTAAATAAATCTTTGCTAAATCTTTAATAGTTTTTAGTATCGTCTAAAAATAGATCTCAATAGCTGATGTAATTACAGACAGTTCTTGTTCGATATCGAATTTTGGTTGTTTATTCAGTTGTCGCGCTACTCATAAGCTGTAAATACTTAGTGTTGCGATTTGTGCGTGTATGCTTGCAGATGCAACACGCAATCTCAACACCTGCATGAAGTAGTAGTGATAGTCACACTCACGAGCTAATGTAGAAGCATCCACATTAGTTAACACTAAAAACTTATAGTCAGAGTTTACACTGCGTAATCTCGTTAATACTGCACGAAGATCTGCTGTTTCACCTGATTGTGATAGGAAGATAAACATAGGTAGAAAAGAAGCGGCACATTGTATGCAAATTCTGATGCAAGATGCACTTCTGCAGGTATATCTACCCATCTTTCAAAATAAGCACGACCTACTAAACCAGGCTATAACTTGTTCCACAGCCGATAATGTAAAGTCTATCAGCTTCTTTACATTATTAATAATATCATCGTCTATATTAACGTTGTGCCCATCGAAGTAGTGCGAGATATATTACGCATAGCTCCTCACTTGTTCATTGATTTCTTTAATCATGTAGTGCTCATGGATACCTTTGTCGATTTCCAGTGTTTAGATTAGTAGAGATAGCTGTCGCGACGTATTACATTCTATCTTTATCTTCAATAGTTACGCTATCTTTTTAACAATAACTACTTCTCCGTCGTTAATTTCTAAAAAGTTATTAGTGTATTTAATCATCGCAAGAGCGTCACTCCGACAAAAATTTTTATTTCCATCTCCAAGTCCGATTAATAATGGACTTTTATTTTTGCCACATACAAAGTATCAGATTCTTTAGTATCGATTAAACAAAGTGCATAAGAACCTTGTAATTTTGATACTGCTTTTTGAATGCTTTAGTACTCATTCCACGATCGCTATAAACTTGAATAAGTTGAACGATAACTTCAGTATCAGTTTCAGAAACAAGGTCTACCCTTGAAGAATCTATCTTTAATTCTGGAAGTTTTCGATAACACCGTTAGAACTAGAACAAAGCGTTTGTTAAAGCTTTGATGAGGATGAGTTAGTAACGTTAACTCCACCGTGAGTAGCCCAACGTGTGACCAATTCCAAGTTCAATGTGAAGATCATCTGAATAAGAGCTTCTAGGTTTTTAATACGACCTATCTGCTTTAGTAACTTTTTGCTTCACCGTTAACAACTCCAGCACTCCTGCTGAATCGTAACCACGATATTCAAGGTCGCTAAGCTCATCAATCAAAAATTTAACTCCATTTGTTTCTCCAACAAACTCCTACACAACACACACATATATTCCTCGCTTTTTCTTTTAATAATTGATTTAAAAGATATAATTACTGATTTTACAAGGTAAACTTAATAAAAAGTTAAAAGTGTTTTATGAAATCTTAACAAAATTCAAAAGATAAACAGCAAAAAACTTTACAACAGTCTAAAAGTATAGACTATTCCCTGCAATGATAATTAGTAACAATCTTAAAAATTAAGAGATAATAATGATTTTGTAGAGTAAATTTTAAATTTAATATTAAATATTTCTGAAAAATAAATTTTTGAAAAAGAAAAACTCTAAATAAAAAGGTATTTTCAAATATATAATTTTATTTCAAAGAAATACTCCGTTTGTACATTATTTAACGAAACTCTTAAATTCCGAAAAAGCATCCGCCGAATTTTCGATAACTTTTTCCCTCGTCAACTAAGCTCGGTTTAATCGTTAGAACTTAGTTCGCGCCATAACTATAAAAACAAACCTCCTAGTATAATATCTACATTATTATACTAAATGAAAAGGTTTATGTAAATTGATTTGATATTTATTTGTTTTAAAAAGGAGTAAATTTTTGAAATAATGGTAGGAAGAGAACAGATAACAAAAGCTTCTAAACGCCTGAAATAGCGTTTTTATATAGGGGGTTAGTGTAAGCTGAGAGTTAAATAATAACCTGGAAATAGAATTGTTTCCAGAGTTATGTATTAAATATTTAATTGTTAATTTTTAGTTTCTACCGATTTCATTAGCGTTTTTAGTCGCTTTCAGGAAGATCGATGCTAGTTACTTTATTTACATTTGAATAACTAGTATTTTGAGTTATTTTCATTGTAGTAGGTTTCGCTCGCATTCTTAGTGGCGATTTCCATCATTGTTTCATTGTTGATAGGTATAAAAAATCTTTACTACAACAAATTTGATAGTAACGTTTTTGAAATCTACATTGTTAAATGCATTCGCATTTACCGCTTGTCCACCAGAAGAGTTAGCAATAGCAACCATAGCTTTCTTGAACTGATCACCGTTACCGCTATATGTAAGAACATAGTTGCTCTTCAGCTATTTTAAAATCTTTAGCAATTTTTGTAGAACTCCATAACTTGTTCAGAGTTAGCAAGTTTTTAAGATTTTCAAATTGAGCAGTTATATTATTATTAGAACTTTTACCCAAGTATCTTGTCCAGTAGCTTTTTGCATATGCAACATTGTCTTTGATGCACATTTCTAACGTTTGAGTTTTATCTTGAGCTTTAATCTCAGTAGTAGCATGCATAGTGAATGGTTCTAAGATTAGAGATCCTGACACTTTTGTTTTTCTATTTTTGAGTTTGATCTCCTACAACTATCTCAGAAATGTTAGAAGAGACAAATTCTGTATTTTTCAGATTTTTAGATGCCCTCGTTAGTTTTTATTGATAGCTTCTTCAGCTGTTATTTTTAGTGCCACAAGCAGAAAGAGTTACAGTAAGTAACGTCGCAGCAATAATTAAAAAGATATTTTCTTATTGATTTTTGCATGATATCACCTTTCCTTATAAAGTAATTTAAAAATTAAAATTGATATCCATATTCTAACATAAAACAAAAACATATTACTAGAAAAAAATTACAAAATAATTATATAAGGGAAAGCAGGTGAGATAGAAAATAAATAAAAATACTATTGACATATATCGATGATTGATATATAATTATATCGAAGATAGATATATCGATGATTGATATATGAGAAAAATGTAATTTTTGTTAAAGGTGTGTAGGAATTTTCCAGTTGCACTTATAAGTTTTATTATCAAAAAGGAGGCGATAAAGCATGGCAAAGGCAAGTCCTTATGAAAGTGGTCGAGCTGACGGATAGTATATTTTTACATTATTGGTTTTAACAAATCCTATTCACGGATATATGATAATGCAAAAAGTTGCTGAGATTACTAATAATAGTATTATTATTGGCCCAGCGACAATGTATACTACACTAGGAAGATGGTTGGAGTAAATTGGATAGAAGAAAAGGATATAGACAATTTAAAAAGAATATCACATAACAGGTTATGAAGTGCTGATGAAAGACTTTGAAAAAGGAAGTTTTTATTAAATGTCGCCGATAATCTTTTAAGGGGTGGATATCATGAGTAAATATAAAAATAGTTCATGCGTTTGCATTAAAGAATAGCCAATTTCTGAAAAGAATGGAATATTATAGCTCGCAAGGGTGGCACTATAAAAAGTGGTGGTATTTTTATAATACTAGAAAAGGGAGAACCAAAAACTATAGATATGAATTAGTTTATGATAGAAGGTTTACAAAAAGAAAAAGTATTCTATCAGGAAAAATGGTTGGAAGTTAATAAGAAATAGCTTTTTGGCAAATATTAAGAGGTGAATCTGACGCGGTAGATTTATATACATTGATAATATAGGTGAAATAGAAATGTGGAAATATCGTCTAAAAATTCACGTTAAAACTAAATTTAGTATGTATTTTTATTACTATATTGGTTTTGTTAGGGAATGAGTATAGCATTATGAAGAGTCATATGTTTGAATTTATTCAAGGGATGTTTTGTGGCGGAACGGTAGCATTAGTATTTTTTTAAATATTTATTTTTATATTAAATATAAAATAGCTGAGAAAGGAGAGGTTAGATGACGAAGTACAAATATATAACAATATGGACTAGTCATGATCAGGTTGAGCAAAAATGACAGAACTTAGCCAAGAAGGTTATGAGTATGATAATTGTTATTTTGTAATCGTAAGAATGAAAAACAAACACTCAAAAACCAAAGAAGTACAAGTTCATCTATGATAAAAAACTTCTCCCTGAAGTAATGGAATATTATAAAGCGGCTGGTTGGCATCTCTATAAGATTAAATTAACTTATTTTTAAGGCTTGCAGAAGGAGACGAAAAACTCTCACTCAATTTTTAGTGATGAGGAAAACTGAATACGAAATTATCAAATATAGAGTTTTTAGATACATGTTTATTATTGGTCTTTTGTTAGCAGGTTTTTCGAATAGGGTAGATAGTTATATAGGTGAGACAGCAGGAAGGTCGTTACAGCTTTTATGTAGTGGACTTGGTGGTTTTTGGTTTGGGAGGATTAATGATTTTTATACCAAAAATTTTTAAAACTTAGACGAGCGTGTAAGAAAAATATTGATGGGAGTTAAAGGTTTATATTGTAAAAGATTTTAAATAGATTATTTAAGAATATAATGTAATAAAAAAGGAGAATAACTATGATTTTAGAATTTAGAACATAGAAAAGAGCTGGGGATAAAAAGTTCTTAAAGGAATTAATTTACAGCGAAAAGTGGAGTAGCAAATGGATATTTGGGGCGTAATGGTAGTGGTAAGACTACAAGTTTTTAGAGTTTTACTTGATATTTTCAAGCCGGATAAAGGAGAAATCTTACTTGATGGGGAAACCTTCTGACCACAGCAAGGGTGAAAATAGGATATCTACCTGAAGAGCGTGGGATGTACTGATGGTGTTGGGTTAGTAGACCAACTGGCTTATTTCGGGATGTTAAAAGAATGACGAAAAAGTCAGTGAGAGATGAAGCTAAAAATGGTTAGACTTTTTCGAGTTAGAAGATAATAAACAAGCTTTTTAAAAACTCTATCAAAAAGGGAAACGCTCAAAAATTCAAATTATCCAAAGTGTTATGAATGATCCTGATATATTAGTTTTTGATGAGCCGTTTAGTGGTCTAGACCCAGTTAACGTAGGGAAGTTAAAAGAGATTATAACAGAGTTTATTAAAAAAAGATAAACTTGTAATTTTCTCATCTCACCAAATGCCGGTTGTAGAAACATTTTGCGAAGATATTAATATTTTGGAGCAGGGAAAATTGTTTTAGTGGAAATTTTAGACTATATTAAAAAGCAACTTGGTCATGGGAAAATGATTTTAAGCGTTAGTAATTTAGAAAAAGAAGAGTTGCTTGTTAATTTAAAAATCTATTCCAATGGGAATAGAATACAGCTTAGTACCAGAGGGAGTACTTCTGATTTTAAAGAAGAAGGTGCTAAGAAAGAACTGCTTGCTAAATTATCAGGAAGTAGCTTTTTAATGTAGAAGAATTTAAACTTTATAAACCATCATTGGAAGAAATTTTTGTAAGTCAGGTAGGGTAAATAATTATGAAAAATTTTAGCACAGTATTTAATTTTTGAACTTAAAACAATTTTTCGGGAAAAACATCAACGAAAGTTGTAATGGCAATTTATTTTGTTGTTGTGGGATAGGGTAACTTTTTATTCCTACTATAGCTAATAGCAGTCTTTTTCAAAAGGACAAAGCAATGACAATTTTGAACGTAGTGGTTATGTAGTAAAAAGAGGTAGATCTTAATTTACAAAAATATAAAAGATGCTAAAAAGTACGATTCCTCGATTAGAGTTGGAAAAAGATGTTAAAGAAGGTAAACTTGATGAGGGATAGTTTTAACAAAAAGAAAGATACGAATACTTATCAAAAACGTAGTATTTTTAGCGGTTCTTCAAGTGACTTCCAAGAAGCATTTGGAAAATGTAGAAAAGTACGTTTATAAACAAAGCGGTCTTGATTATGATAAGGTAACAAGTTAAAGCGGCTGTTCCGAAACCAACGATGGTTAATGTTAGCGGAGATTCTGATATGGTAGCCCAGGGTGTTAAAGTTGCGATTGTTTATGTTTTAACATTGGTTATTTACATGACCGTAGTGCAATTCGGTAGTGTTGTCGCGATGAACGTTGTTAAAGAAAAAAGTAATCGTGCGATGGAGTTGTTAATTGTTACAGTTAATCCAAAAACCTTAATTTAGGAAAAGTTTTTGCGTTATCTATTGCGGTTTTAATTCAAATGGCTTTGGCTATAGGTGGATTATTCGTTGGAATGAAGATAAATATGCAAAGATATAGTGAGGGAATAAAAGTTATCGTTAATAATCTTGATTACAAGTGTAATAGGTATAGGATTAGTCTTTACTCTAACTGGATTTGTAATGTTTATGTTTATGTACGCGACGTGCTTCATTAGTTAGTAAGGTGAAGATGTCAATGGAGCGATAACTATACCGATGTTATTATTTATATCGCATTTTTGTAGATTATTATATTATGAGTTCTTCAGGTGATACTAAACTAGCAGAAATCTTATCTTACTTCCCTCTTACTCACTTGTAATCGTTTACATGATATGCGATAAGTCACGTTAGTACAGCGGAGTTGTTGGCATCATATGGATTTTAGTAGTAACGACAATTGTTATAGCAATAGCTTGTGTTAAAGTATATCGTTCAGCTACATTGAGACATGGCCAAAAATTAAACTTCTTCAAGCTATTGCTTGGGAAATAATATAAGTAGAAAAAGGAATACCTTGCAGTGTTCCTATAATCAGCGCTAATTTGCTTATAGAGGAAGGTTGAGAGGATAGGTAATATTTACCATATTAAAACTATATCACTACCTAACTTATTTAAAAAGTGGTATAATATAAAAATGAAAAAATCGAGGAGGTAGAGATGTGAAATTATCGGTATTAGCCAGTAGTAGCAGTGGAAATAGTGTCTATATAGAAGATGATAATTTCGCGTTGCCTTGTTGATGTTGGACTTACTGGGAAGAAAATAACAGAAAATCTTGACCGAATAGGACGTGATATCAAGGATATCGATGCAATATTTGTAACACATGAGCATATTGATCATATTACGGGTATTGGTGTTCTCGCTCGTTTGGGCATAATATTCCAGTTTATGCTAACAAACTTACCTGCGATAATATGAGTAAAATCGGCGAGATAAAACTCGACTTAAAATTCCATTTTGAAAAAGAAGATAGAAATAATATTTAATGGGGTAGTTGATAGTTTTGGAGTGAGTCATGACGCGGCAAATCCTCAGTTTTACACTTTGAAAAAGATGGTAAAAAGGTAAGTATTTTCTAACAGATACAGGATATATCTCAGATAAATGGCGGATTATGTCAAAAGACTCGCATATACTGGTTTATGAAAAGTAATCATGAAGAAAATGTTTTGCTTAGTGGTCCGTATCCATGGACTACGAAACAGCGTATCTTATCGGATAAAGGACATTTATCTAATACAGACTCAGCCAATTACTTAACAAAAATAGTTGGAAGTAATACGAAAATGTCCTATTAGCACACCTTAGCGAACAAAATAATACAAAAGAGCTTGCTCGTATGGCGCCGCTATGACGTTACAAAAACAAAAGATATTGATTGTGAAATACAGGGAATAAGAAGACTATAGCTCTGCAATGATAAGATTGTTATTATGATACAGATCCAGCTCTTCCAACAAAACTAATAGATATATAAGAAGCTGGGTGATTATTACAAATATTATTTAATAATGAAGCATAGCTTAATCTAGTTAAATATTGAACTATAACTAAACAAAAAGCAGAAAACATATAAATAAATTAGTAAAGAGCGGGGTTATACCCGTTCTTTTTGTGCTATTAATAATAAATTAATCAGCTAAATATAATATTATGATAATTTATTATTTCTCTATTAAAACAGTTGAATCTTAATACAATATAAAATTATAGTGAGTGAAAAGATATCTTTTGATAAATTTAAAAATTATATTTGCTTTCAGTATTTAGGAAAAGGTGTTTTATGAGAAAAATTTATT
>BNJV01002931.1_pt1 | contig 52947 bp, 82 predicted proteins | sample 8540591 | NCBI WGS metagenome assembly BNJV01 (sample SAMD00202457, study PRJDB9452) | human saliva metagenome | host: Homo sapiens | reverse complement strand
GAAAACGTTGTACAGCGTAAGTAGTAAAAATAAAATGACGAAAAAGGTCCATTTTGCATCTCGTTTCAGTTAAACATTTGAGTAATTCCCAGAAAGTACTAAAATGGAGAATTTGAAATGGAACGATGAGAACGTCGAAAATTCCTCCTTGACAGAAATCCTGTCTCTTGTTAAAATAGTATCCGTTGATTGACAGCATTGTCAGGGATGCGGAAGTAGCTCAGTGGTAGAGCACCACCTTGCCAAGGTGGGGGTCGCGAGTTCGAGCCTCGTTTTCCGCTCCATTCCGCGGAAGTAGCTCAGTGGTAGAGCACCACCTTGCCAAGGTGGGGGTCGCGAGTTCGAGCCTCGTTTTTCCGCTCCATCGTTTTTATACCTGCGCACTGCGCAGGTTTTTTTGAAAGTGAAGCGCAGAAAATCTTGGGAGATCGCTGATGGTTACGGCATTTTCAGGATGGTATGCTCCACTTTGTTTGGGGCCTATAGCTCAGTTGGTTAGAGCAACCGGCTCATAACCGGTCGGTCCTTGGTTCAAGTCCAGTGGGCCCACCAATCGACATGAGTGCATCACACAGGGAATCGCTGATACGATGAAGCCCGTCAGATTGGTTCAGATTTTTGTTCGGTCAAGAAGACGAAGCGGACGCATAGCAAGAGCTATGTGGAGGATTTGTCGATAAAGACCGCGCAAAAAGATGTGCCAAGGCGGAGCATCGCGTGTATCAGCTTCTCTAAGTGGTGCTTTTTATTTTAGGAATCACTGATAAAATGAGGTCTGCCAGATTGGCGCAGATTTTTTCGTCCGAACGAGGTGGAAAACCGGACGCAGAGTGGTGCTCTGTGGAGGATTTTCCGCCGAAGTGCGGGCAAAAAAGATGCGTCAAGATGGTTGTACCGAATTTATCAGTGCTTCCTTTATGTGCGAGGAGGTGAACGCATGACAGAGGGGGCGTTCGTGGCTGAGGTGCGCGGTGCAGGAGCGCACGTTTTCCGCGTTGGCGGCTGTGTCCGCGATGCCGTCCGCGGTGTGCCGCCGAAGGATGTGGACTATGTTGTCACGGGGCTGACGGAAGCGGCGTTCTGTGCGCTCTTCCCGCAGGCGGAGAAGATCGGCAAGGGATTTCCTGTCTCATCATGTGCGCATTGGCGGCGTGCGCTCCGAGGTCGCCTTTGCACGCAGGGAGCGCAAAATGGGGGCGGGGTACCGCGGCTTTGATGTAATATTTGATCCGACTGTGACCATCGAAGAGGATCTCTATCGCCGCGATACGACGATGAATGCGATGGCGGTGGAGCTGCCGGCGGGCACACTGCTCGATCCCTATGGTGGACAGGCAGATCTTGCGGCAGGGAATCATCCGTGCCGTATCGCCGCATTTCTTAGAGGATCCCGTGCGTGCTCTGCGTGCGGCACGGCAGGCGGCGGAGTTCGGGTACACGGTGGAGGAGAAGACGCTGGCACTGATGCGGGGCTGTGCGGAGGAGCTGCAGCATGAACCGTCCGAGCGCCTGATGGGGAGCTGCGGCGTGCGCTGATGACGCCGCGCCCCTCTGTGTTCTTTGGCGTGCTGCGTGCGGCCGATCTCCTCACGGTGACGTTCCCCGAGATTGCGGCACTCGTCGGGCAGACGCAGCCGAGAGAGTTCCACCCTGAGGGCGATGCCTATGCGCATACGATGGCGATGCTCGATGCCGTCGCAGAGAGGTCAGACAATATCGTCGTCCGCTTCGCTGCGCTTGCACATGATCTCGGCAGGGGCGGACGCCGCAGGAGATGCTCCCACATCACTACGGCCACGAGGTGACGGGAACAGAGGTGCTGGCCGCATGGAATCAGCGCATGACGCTCCCACATGAGTGGCGAAAGGCGGCGGCGTTCGTGATTCGTCAGCACATGCGTGCACCGCGGCTGACACATCCCGGAAAGATCGTTGACCTATTGTTTGGAATTGAATCATCGGGGCTTTCCATCGCCGATTTTTAATATCGTGATCCGCGCCGATCACGGCAGTCTGCCGCGCTATCTGCAGGATGGAGCGGCGTATCTTGCGGCAATGCGCGTGGTCACGGGGCGTGACGCGCCGCCCGCGCTGCGCGGTGCGGAGATCGGTGCATGGCTGCGCACGGCGCATATCCGCATCCTGAAAAAACTCTTGTTGGAGAAGGAATAAGCGTGTTATAATACGTATGTATGAAGATAGGGAAGCTGCATGAAGGAGGCGCGTATTGGTGGATAAAAATCATTCTGCCCTATCGCGGGAAGACTCCCGTTATTGATGAAACGGCATTTATCGCGCCCACGGCGGCTGTGATTGGCGACGTGACCATCGGAGCCGGTTCGAGTGTCTGGTTCGGTGCTGTCGTGCGTGGAGATTTTCAGCCGATTACGATTGGAAAGAATACCAACGTTCAAGAGAACGCGACGATTCATGTGATGCGTGATGCGCCTGTACGGATCGATGATGGTGTTATCATTGGGCACAATGCCGTGGTGCACACCTGCCATATCGGGTCGAATACGCTGGTTGGCATGGGCTCGATCATCATGGGCTACTCCGAGATCGGCGACAACGTCGTGATCGGCGCGGGGACGTTTCTCTCGCAGCATAAGAAGATTCCGTCGAATTCCCTTGTGTTTGGCAATCCCGCACAGATCGTACGCGCTCTGCGCGACGATGAAATCGAGGCACTTCAGGCGGCGGCACTCAACTACGCCGACCTTGGAGCAGAGTATAAACGTATCATTGAGGAGATGAAGTAATGGAACGTACCTTGGTTCTCATTAAGCCGGATGCTGTCGGTGCCCACCACATCGGGGACATTACGAAGGCATACGAGGAGGCGGGGCTTGAGATCCGCGCGATGAAGATGATGCAGATGACGGATCGCATCGCGCGCATCCACTATGCAGAGCATCTCGAAAAGCCGTTTTACGGAGAGCTTGCCGCATTCATGACCTCGGCACCGCTCGTGGCGATGGTACTCGCAGGAGATCATGCGATTGCGCGCGTGCGCGAGCTGCACGGTGCGACGAATCCTGCGAACGCGGCCGAGGGAACGATCCGCAAGCGCTTCGCGAAAAATGGGAGCGAGAACGCCGTTCACGCATCCGACAGCCCCGAGAGTGCGGCGCGCGAGGTGCATATCTTCTTCAGTGAGACGGAAATCTTTTAGCGCATAATGATAGTTTTGCTGTGCCCGATCATACACGGTATGATCGGGTGCATTTATCGGCAGAGGAGGAACATGACGATGAGTGTAACGACAAAAACCGGCGATCAGGGCATGACGAGTCTTTTTACGGGAGAGCGCATCGCAAAGGATGATATGCGCGTGGAGGTCTATGGAGACGTGGACAGCCTCGGCTCAACCCTCGGCATGGCGCGTGCCTTTGCGACGAGCCCCCGGGTCAAGGAGCATATCTACAACCTGCAGAAGCAGCTCGGGGATGCTCATGGCAGACTTCGCGAGCCGCAACAAGGCACCGCGCATTACAGAGGAAATGGTTGACGGCATCGAGAAGTCGATCGCGGATATCGAGGAGAGCCTGCCCGAGCTGCGGGAGTTCATCATCCCGGGGGACAAGAAGTCGAGCGCGATGCTCGATCTCGCGCGCACGACGGCACGAGCGGCGGAGCGCCATGCGTGGACACTGGCACGGCGCGGCTCGGTGGCAGAGATCGATCTGCGTTATCTCAACCGCCTCTCGGACTATATCTTCATCCTCATGCGCCTTGAGGATCAGGACAAGCCGAACCTGTGAGCAGCGGAATTTTTGCGGTCATTGACGGGAGCAGTCTCTTCTTCCGCGCGTTCTATGCGCTGCAGCTTCCGCCGAATGCGCGCGGGATTCATACGAACGCAGTACATGGCTTTGCCATGATGCTCGTAAAAGCTCCTGAAGGAGCTGTCGCCGACACAGATCGTCATCGCATTCGATAAGAGCCGTACGACATTTCGCACGGCGCTCTATCCCGACTACAAGGGGCACGCGGGATAAGACGCCGGAGGAGTTGATCGCTCAGATTCCGCTGCTGAAGGAACTGGCGGAGGCGCTCGGCATCCCCTTTCTCGAACGGGATGAGTACGAGGCGGACGACATCATCGGTACGCTCGCCGCGCAGGCGGCGGCAGAGGGTGTGGAGACGCGCGTGATTACGGGCGACCGCGATGCCCTGCAGCTCATTCGCCCGCAGCTCACCGTCCTTTTGACGAAGAAGGGCATCAGCGAGACGAAGGCGTATGATACGGCGACGTTTGAGGAGGAGTACGGCTTTCCGCCGATTCGCCTGATTGATATGAAAGGGCTGATGGGCGACAGCTCGGACAACATTCCGGGCGTGCCCGGTGTCGGCCCGAAGACGGCGACAAAGCTCCTGCTCGCCTATGAGAGCATCGAGAACGTTCTCGACCACGCCGCAGAGGTCAGTGGGAAAAAAAGCTCAGCACGTCGCTCGTGGCGTATCGCGAACAGGCACTGCTCTCCAAGCAGCTCGCCACGATCGAATGTCATGTGCCGGAGCTGCACTACGATGCGGAGGCCTTCCGCATGCAGCCGGATCGTGCTGCGCTCGAGGCGTTCTGTCATGCCTATGAGCTGCGCACGGTCTGGCGCGCTCTGTCGGAGTACTTAGGGGCGGCTGAGGCACCGGCTTCCACCGTGGCGCAGCAGTCGCTCTTTGGCGCGCCTGCACCTGCCGCCGATCTCACGGCAGCGGAGTTTTGTGATGCCGATATGGAGCTGCTGCGCACGGCGGAAAAGGTCGCCGTCGGCTCTGTCTTTGCGGGTACACCGCCCTTCGTGGAGGTCACGACACTCGCCATCGTCATGGATGGGGAGCGGCGCATCCTGTCTGCATCGTCTCCGCATTTTGCCGCCATTTTGGCATGCTTGGCGGAGCGTTCCGTCGCACTCTGGAATGCGAAACGCTACGTACAGGCAGGGACTGCGGGGGACGGCACAGATCTTTGATCTGGAGCTGGCGGACTATCTGCTGCACCCCGAGGAGAGCCGACGCGATATGGCGCGCGCGGCGTTTGCGTTCCTTGGCGATACGACCTCGGCAGAGGGGCTCTCCCCCGAGGCGTACGCTGTGCACGAGGCGCTTCTTTCTGCACGTCTGCAGCCCGTCATGGAGACGGAGCTTGCGGCGCAGGGACTGATGCAGCTCTATCGTACGGTGGAGCTGCCGCTTGTCCCCGTACTCGCGGCGATGGAGCAGACGGGCGTATGCGTGAACCGTGCGGCACTGGAGCGCGAGCGTGCGGCAGCGACAGAGCGCATTGACGCACTGGCGCGTGAGATTCATACACTCGCGGGGACGGAGTTCAACATCAGCTCCCCCAAGCAGCTCGGGGAGATCCTCTTTGAGCAGCTCGGGCTCGGCGACGGGAAGATCAAAAAGACCAAGACGGGCTACTCGACCAATGCGGAGACCTTGGAGGGGCTGCGCGATCAGCATCCCATCATTGACAAGGTGCTGACCTACCGCATGTGGACGAAGCTGCGCTCGACCTATCTTGACGGCATCGGTGCACTCATCCGCCCCGCCACGGGGCGCGTCCATACGAGCTTTAACCAAACCGTGACGGCGACGGGGCGGCTCTCGAGTTCTGACCCGAACCTCCAGAACATCCCCGTGCGGACGGAGGAGGGGCGCGCCGTGCGTGCCCTCTTTACCCCAGGGGAAGGATATGATGCACTGCTCTCGGCGGACTACTCGCAGATCGAGCTGCGCATCCTCGCGCACATGTCGGGCGATGCGACGCTGATCGATGCGTTCCGCCAGGGGACAGGACATCCATGCACGCACGGCAGCGGAGGTGTTCGGCGTGCCGCTGGACGCGGTGACGCCGGAGCAGCGGCGCCGTGCCAAGGCGGTCAATTTCGGCATTGTCTACGGGCTCAGCGACTTTGGGCTGGCGCGTGATCTCGGCATCGGACGCAGGGAGGCCGGTGGCTACATCGACCGCTATTTTGAACGCTATCACGGCGTGCGCGCCTTCCTCGACAAAAATTGTGGCGGATGCGCATGAAAACGGCTATGTGACGACTCTCTACGGGACGTCGGCGCGCGCTCCCAGCGCTCGCGAGCCGCAACTATATGCAGCGTTCCTTCGCGGAGCGCATGGCGATGAATACGCCGATCCAGGGACGGCGGCTGATCTCATCAAGATCGCGATGGTGCGCGCCTATGACGCACTGCAGGCGGCGGGCGTAAAGAGCCGCATCCTGCTGCAGGTGCACGATGAGCTTGTCCTAGAGGTCACGACAGAGGAGACGGAGACGGTCACGGAGCTCCTGCGCACGGCGATGAGCGGGGCGGCGGAGCTGGCTGTGCCGCTTGCCGTCGATGTGCATCGTGGGAAGAACTGGGCGGAGGCAAAGTAACACGTGAGGATCATCGGACTGACGGGCGGGCATCGCCTGCGGAAAAATCCACGGTCAGCAATGTGCTGAAGGACTGCGGCGCATGCATTGTGGATGCGGATGCGATTGCCCATGAACTTTCACAGCCAAATCAGCCCATCTTTCACGCCTATGTGGAGCTCTTTGGTCCGGAGATCGTGACCCCCGAGGGGACGCTCGACCGCGCGGAGATCGCACGGCGTGTCTTTTTCTGACACGGTACTGCGTGACAAGATGAATGCCCGCGTGCACCCGATCATCCGTGCGGCCGCAGAGGAGCGTCTGGATGCCGCCCACATGGACGGCACGGCGGTGGTGGTGCTCGATGTGCCGCTTCTCTTCGAGGCGGGCTGGGATGCCCTCACGAACGATACGTGGGTGGTTACTCTCCCGCCCGAGGAGCAGCTGGCGCGCCTCCTCGCGCGTGATCATACGATGGACGAGGCAGAGGCGCGTGCGCGTATCGCCGCGCAGATGCCGCTCGCCGAGAAATGCATGCGGGCGGATGTGGTAATCGATAACAGTGGGACAAGGGAAGAGACGAAAGAGCGTGTGGAAAAACTATGGGAGACGTACCTCGGGCGTGCGTAATCTGCGGCTTCGGCTGTGGCTGCTGCTGCGCTTTGTTGTCGCGGCGGTAATCGCCTTTGTCCTCGTCGGCGGCTGGACGATTGTCGAGCGGACGTGGCTCTACCCCTATGACTACCGCAGTTACATCGAGACGAGTGCCGTGCAGCAGCGCGCGGATCCATTCCTCGTTGCGGCCGTCATCAAGCACGAGAGCAAGTTTCAGCCGACGGCGCGCTCGGACGGCGGTGCGGTCGGACTGATGCAGCTCATGCCGCAGACCGCTGCATGGATCGCGGGGCAGCTCGGGGAACCGTTCACGGAGGACTACCTCTACGATCCCGCCCTTAACATCCGCTACGGGGTCTGGTATCTTGCCGAACTGGAGCGCGAGTTCGGCGGCAACGACATTCTCGCGCTCGCAGCGTACAATGCGGGACGCGGCAATGTGCGCGACTGGATGGAGCGCAGTCATTGGACCGATCAGTTCGACGAAATCGACGCGATTCCCTACCCCGAGACGCGGCTCTACGTGCGCCGCGTGCTCGAGGACAGGGAACAGTACAAGAGGCTGTACGACGAATGAAGACCTATCGAATCCTTTCATGTGCGGCAGATCTGCTGCTGCGCTGCTGCATGGGCTCGCCCTCGCCGAGGAGGAGCGGGCTCTTTTGCGTGCCTGCGTCGTGCGTCATGTCGAGGTATGCGGCGATACGTGGGAGATTGTCGTCGGAACGCAGACGGTCATGGATGATGCTCTCATCGAGCGTATCGCGGCGCAGGTGGCGACGAACTATCAGCTCTCGCAGGTGCTCATCCAGCAGAATCTCGTCGCGCTTGCCCCGGCAGTTGCGCCGCTCTGGGGAGCAGATCGTCCGCGATGCCGCCGCGGGCGATGCCGTCCTCTATCATACGCTGCTGCAGGCGGACTACGCTGTGGACGGCAACGTCATCCGTATCTCTGCGCCCGGCGCATTCGGCGCGGAGCTCTTTGCACAGAGCAGTACGGCAGGACGTATCGAGCATGCCGTGCGCATGCATGTCGGCTGCGCCTGCCGCGTTGTCTGCGAGGAGTCCGCGCTCAGCGGTGCGCTCCCGGGGGCAGACTGGACACCGCCCGCCGTGCCTGCCGCCGCACCAACCAAAGGCGACACCGTCCGCTGCACCGGCGCGCACGGCGAAGAATGCCAAGGCGAAGGAGCTCCCTGCCAATGTCATTATGGGGCGCGGCGTCTCGGGCGAGGCACGCACGCTGGGCGTGATCGAGGACGAGGTCAAGAACGTCGTCCTCGAGGGCGAGGTCTTTTGACCCGCAGGCGAACCAGCTGAAGTCCGGTGCCTACATCCTCACCATCAAATTTGCCGATGCGACGAATGGCATCAGCTGCAAGAAGTTTTTCTCCGCGCGCGGCAAGACGACGCAGGAGGAGATCGACGCCGAGGTCGAACGCATCGTCAAGGCGATCGGCAAGGGCGGTGCAGTTCGTATCCAAGGGAAAATCGAATACGATAAATTCATCAGCGACTATGTGCTCTTCATCGACAGTATGGAGCGGCGCAGCGTCCCGCAGCGCGAGGATACGGCGGAGGAAAAACGCGTCGAGCTGCACGCACATACGAAGATGAGCGCGCTCGATGCCGTCGTCCCGCCCAAGGTGCTCGTCGAGACGGCGGCGCGCTGGGGGCTGGCCGGCGGTCGCCATCACCGACCACGGCGTCGTGCAGGCATTCCCCGAGGCGATGAATACGGCACGAGCCCTTGCGAAAAAGGGCATCGACATCAAGATCATCTATGGCATGGAGGGCTATCTCGTCGACAGCGAGGACGACGCCCGTGCCTTTCACATCATCTTTTTGGCAAAGAACAAGACGGGTCTCTATAACCTCTATAAGCTCGTCTCGCTCTCGCACATCCGCTACTTCCGCGGACGAAGAAGCGCGGCCGTCCGCGTGTTCCGCGTGCTGTCCTGCAGCAGTACCGCGAGGGATCATCGTTGGCTCGGCATGTGAGGCGGGCGAGCTGATCCGCGGCATCGTCGCCGGGCGTCCCGATGCGGAGCTGGAGGAGATGGCGAAGTTCTATGACTTCCTCGAGATCCAGCCCATTCACAACAACGACTTTTTGAAATTTGACGACCGTTTTCCCATGCAGACGGACGAGGATCTCAGGAACATCAACCGCAAGGTGGACGAGCTGGCGCGCAAACTCGGCAAGCCGCTGATCGCGACCTGCGATGTGCATTTCCTCAATCCCGAGGATGCCGTCTACCGTGCCATGATCCAAAAGGCGAACGGCTACCGTGACGCCGAGCGTCAGCCGCCGCTCTATCTGCGTACGACGGAGGAGATGCTCGCGGAGTTCGACTATCTCGGTGCGGAGCGCGCCTACGAGTGCGTCGTGACGAATCCGCGCCGTATCGCGGAGGAGACGGAGCGCTTTCTCCCGATCCCCGATGAGCTCTATGCGCCGATGGTGCCGGGTGCGGATCGCGAGATTCAGGAGATGTCCTACGCACGCGCGCGGAAACTCTACGGCGAGAATCTGCCGAAGATCGTCTCCGATCGCCTCGAGCTCGAGCTGAAGCCGATCCTGCGGCACGGATTTGCCGCGCTCTACATCATCGCCCAGCGTCTCGTAAAAAAATCCAACGACGACGGCTATCTCGTCGGTTCGCGCGGATCGGTCGGCTCCTCCTTTGTCGCGACGATGATCGGCGTCACCGAAGTCAACCCGCTGCCGCCGCACTATCGCTGCCCGCACTGTCAGTACAATCGGTTCATCGACGACGGCTCGGTCGGGAGCGGCTTTTGATCTGCCGTCCGAGGACTGTCCCGTCTGCGGCACGTCGCTCATCAAGGACGGACATAACATCCCGTTCGCCGTATTCCTCGGCTTTGACGGGGACAAGGTGCCCGATATCGATCTGAACTTTTCGGGCGACTATCAGCCCGTCGCGCACAAGTACACGGAAGTCCTCTTCGGCAAGATGAATGTGTTCCGTGCGGGCACGATCGCGGGCCTGCAGGACAAGAATGCCTACGGCTACGCCATGCACTACTACGAGGATCAGGGGCGAGGCGAAGGGGCGCCCTCACATCGAGCACATGATGCGCGGCTGCATGGGGGTCAAGGCGACGACGGGACAGCATGCGGGCGGCATCATGGTCGTGCCGCGCGACATGGACGTGCACTACTTCACGCCCATCCAGCGCCCTGCGAACAATATGGAGTCGGATACACTCACGACACATTTTGATTACCATTCCATCAGCGAGCGTCTCGTCAAGCTCGATATTCTCGGACACGATGATCCGACGGTCATCAAGATGCTGGAGGAGCTGACGCACCGCGATCCCGAGACCATCCCGTTTGACGATCCCGCGACCATGTCCATCTTTACCTCGACCGACGCGCTCGGCATCACGCCCGAGGATCTCGGGGCAAATATGGGGACGTACGGCATCCCGGAGTTCCGTACGTCATTTACGCAGAAGATGATTGACGACTCGAATCCTGACTGTTTTGCCGATCTCGTGCGGATTTCGGGCTTTTCCCATGGGACGAACGTCTGGCTCGGCAACGCGCAGGATCTCATCAAGGCGGGCACGAGTACGCTGAAGGACGCGATCTCCGCGCGTGACGACATCATGAACTACCTCATGCAGAACGGTATCGAACCGCTGCTGTCGTTCAAGACGATGGAGAATGTGCGAAAGGGTCGAGGTATCGCGCCCGATGTCGTGGAGAAACTGCGCGCGGGCGGGATCCCCGCGTGGTACATCGAGTCCCTGTCAGAAGATCAAATACCTCTTCCCGCGCGCCCATGCGACCGCGTATGTCATGATGGGCTACCGTATTGCGTTCTGCAAGGTGCACTATCCGCTCGCATACTACGCCGCCTACTTCTCCATCCGCGCCGCAGAGTTCGATGCGAACATCATCTCGAAGGGCAAGGATGCCGTGCGTGCGGCAATCGACGCGCTCCTCGCCGAGGCGCGCGAGCACCGCGGCAAGCTGGACAACAAGAAGCAGGACACGCTCATTGTCCTACAGCTCGCATGGGAGATGTACCTGCGCGGCTTCTCCTGTGAGCCTGTCGATCTCTATGCCTCCGATGCGGAGAAATTCATTCTGCACGAGCACTCACTCCTGCCGCCCTTTACCGCCATTCCGGGCATGGGACAGAAGGCGGCGCAGGCGATTGTCGAGGCACGGCGGGACGGACGGTTCATCTCCGTCGAGGATCTCGCGACGCGCGCCCACGTGCCCGCGCCTGCCATCGAGGTGCTGCGTACCCACGGCTGCCTCGACGGCATGATGGAGAGCAATCAGGTTGAGCTATTTGCGTAAAAATTCATAGAAAAAAAGAAGGGGCTGGTGCGAAGCGAAAAACTTTGTACCAGACGCCTTCTTTTATCAGTACTCCTTTGTTATGCACGGTTGGATCCTGTGCGAGGATGGGCGTGAGCGCCTCCTCGTCCTCGGTGACGAAGAGCGTTTTCTCATGGGTAAAGCGGACGAAGCCGGGGACGGCTCCCGAGGGCTTTTTGACGAAGCGGATGGCGGTGTAGTCGACGGGGACGGTCGAGGAGCCGCGTGCCTTGCTGAAATGCGCCGCGATCTGTGCGGCGAGGTGGAGCGTCTCCTCGCTCGGCGCCGTACCGCCCGTGCGCAGGATGACGTGTGAGCCAGGGATGTCGCGCACGTGCAGCCAGAGATCTGTCGGTGCGGCCGTCCGAAAGGTGAGCGCGTCGTTCTGCATGTTGTTCTTGCCGACGAGGATCGTCATGCCGTCGGGGGCGGTAAAGGAGAAGGGATGCGCGCGGCGATCCTTGTTCTTCTTGGGCATCTTCTCGTGCAGATAGCCCGAGGCGATCAGCTCCTCCTGAATCTCTGCGATTTCGGCGAGCCGCGTGGAGGAGTCGAGCGATGCCTCGATGCTCTCGAGATGGCGGATGTTCGCACGGCATGCATCCTGCTGGACGGCGAGGAGCTTCTGCGCGCGCTTCAGCTTGTCGTACTTCTTATAGTATGCCTGCATGTTTTGGATGATGCTCAGACGGCGGTCGAGCGGAATGGTGAGTGCTTCTCCTGTCTCGCTGTAGATGTTCGTGACCGTGATTGCATCATCGGCACGATCCACGTAGTTGTACTGATAGGTCGCGAGGTTGTCGGCGGCGATCTTCTGCTCCTCGGCGTTTTTCGGCGGCGGCGATCTCTGCGCCGAGCTTTCGTATTTTTCCCGCGCGCGGGAGAGCTCCGTGCGCACGAGGCGGCGAAAGCGCTCGCGATCGGGGATGACGTAGCTGCCGAGGCGCCGATCCGCGTCGATCGCGAGAGCACTGACCGTGGGATAGGAGAGGAGCGTCGTTTTTCGGCAGGGGCGCTGAGCGGGAACGCCGCCATCGCCGTGACTTTGCCGTTTTCGTCAAGGCGCAGGGAGGGGCTGGTTTTTCCATCCATGTGCGCAGTTCAGCCAGTGCATCTGCGAGCGCGGCGAAGTCCGTATCGTCCAGCTGAGCGACAGGGATGTTCGGCGTGAGTCCGGCGAGAAAGGCTGCTTCCTTTGCCGAGACGGGGCCGAAGCCGAGGACGGCTCCGATGAGTGCCTGAAAGAGTTTTGCCTCCCCTCTGCTCGGACACGCGCGAGAATGTCCGCTGTGTCTGTCGTGAGGAGGTCGCATTTTTCCCTGTGCGGGCGGGAGGACATAGGGGAGCCCTGTAGACGGTGCGCACGCGGCTCGTGTTCTCGCCGATGCGCCGCAGTGCCTCGGTGATGATGCCGTCCTCGTGGAGGATGATGTTGCTGTACTTGCCGATGAGCTCAGGTGTGAGCGTGCGCGTAACGATGCGGCCGCCGCCCGCGATGACGTCGATGTCGAGGTGGATGATGCGGTCACGTCCCTCCTGACGCACGGCGGCGATGCGCCCTGTCTCGAGCTGCTTGCGCAGAAGCATGACAAAGGTCGGCGGCTCGGCCGGGTTCTCGGGGGCCGTCTCGATGAGGTGTGCCGAGGGGTTGCCCGCATTTGTATTGATATAGAGCAGCAGGTTCTGTCCCGGCTGGCGGATGCCGAGGACGATGGACTGCTTGTTCGGCTGATTGATCTTGTCGATGCGCCCGCCTGTGAGAGCGTCTGCGAGCTCATGCACAAGGGCGGACATGGAGAATCCGTCAAGGCTCATCGTATCACCTTTCTTTCGCTTGGTCTGTTAGGGGAATCACTGATACATTTCAGTATGCTTCATTGTATCAGCGATTCCGATACACGTCAAAAAATTGATGCGCAAGTCGGCGAATTTCATTTGATCGGGGTTTCCCTAAGTGTATTGCCGCCTCCGCAATTATCGTGGAAAGGGCATACTGCGTGCCTTGCGCACAGAGGGTATTCATACTATAATGAGGAGGTATCATACGACGAGGAAAGGGACTTTATGAAATTCAGCAAATGGCAGGGCTGCGGCAATGATTTTGTGATCGTGGATTTTCTCGATCATGAACCAGTGGACTTCGCTGTCCTTGCACGCGAGATGTGCGACCGTCATTTCGGCGTCGGTGCGGACGGCCTGATGGCGGCGTGCCCCTCGGAGACGGCGGATGTGCGGATGCGCGAGTTCAACCCCGATGGGACGGAGCCGGAGATGTGCGGAAACGGCATCCGCTGTTTTTCGCGCTGGCTCTACGAAGAGGGGTACGTGGCGAAGGAAGAGTTCACCGTCGAGACGTTGGCGGGGACGATGGTGCCGCGCGTCATTGTGCAGGACGGTACGGTATCGGCGGTCGCTGTGGACATGGGTGTTCCCTGTGCTCGAGGGGAGCGTATCCCCGTGGCGGGGTTCGGCACGGAGCGCGTTGTGGCGCAGCCCATCACGGTCGCCGGCAAGGAATACGCGATGACCTGCGTCTCGATGGGCAATCCGCACTGCGTGATCTTTGTGGACGATGCGGAGGGGTTCCCTCTGGAACAGATCGGTGCGCAGTTTGAGCATCATGCGGCGTTTCCGAATAGGATCAATACGGAGTTTGTCGAGGTGCGCGACTCGCCGCCATGCGCGCATGCGCGTCTGGGAACGCGGCGCGGGTATTACGCTCGCCTGCGGGACAGGGGACGTGTGCGACGCTGACGGCGGGCGTGTTGAACGATGTACTCGACCGTGAGGCGGCGATTGAGGTGGACGGCGGCGTGATCCATGTGGCATGGCGTGAGGACGGACATATCGTGATGACGGGGCCTGCCGCGCGTGTGTTCACGGGCGAGTGGCCGGGGGTACGATGAGTACGCAGCGCAGGAGTATGACGGGCTACGGTGCAGGGGACGGCGGAGACGGCGGACTATCGTGTCGTGGTCGAGATGAAGGCGGTCAATCAACGTTTTTCTTGAGATCGCACCGCACATGCCGCGTGCCTTTGGCGCATGGGAAGGCGATCTGCGGGAGCTCATCCGTACGCGCGTGGCGCGCGGCAAGCTCGATGTCTACGTCAGCTTTGAGGATCGCGGTGAGAAACGCTATGCCGTCCATGTCAATGAGGGGCTTGCCCGTGCCTATTATGCGGCGCTCGGCCGTGTGGCGCGTGCGGTGGACGCACCGCTGTCGGACGGCGTGCGTATGACGGCGGCGTACGAGGGCGTCATCACGATCAGTGAGGATGCAGATCTCTCGGGAGCGCGCACGGTCTTTCTGGATGCTGCCGCACGCGCCCTCGACGCACTCGATGTCATGCGCCTCGCTGAGGGCGCGCATATCGTGCGCGACTTTGAGAAGCGTCTCACGCGCCTCGAGGCGCAGCGCGAAGAGGTGAAGCGGCATGCGCCGCAGATCGTGGCGGACTACCGTGCTCATCTCACGGAGGTGCTGGCGGAGTTTCGCACCGTCACGCCCGATGAGACGCGTATCATGCAGGGAGGCGGCACTCTATGCCGACCGCGTGAATGTGACGGAGGAGCTCGTTCGGCTGGCGAGTCACTTTGCCCAGTTCCGCACGATTCTCGCAGAGGAGGAGCCTGTCGGACGGCGGCTTGATTTCCTGCTGCAGGAGATCAACCGCGAGACGAACACGATTGGCGCTAAAGTGAACAGTGCAGCCATTCAGCAGGTGGTCGTCGCGATGAAGAACGAGGGTGAGAAGCTGCGCGAGCAGGTGCAGAATTTGGAGTGACAGATGGAGACGGTCAATGTAGGATTCGGCGACATCGTCCTGACGGGACGCATGGTCGCCATCGTCGCGCCGACCTCCGTGTCCGCCAAGCGCATGGTGCAGGATGCGCGCGACGCGGGACGGCTGATCGATGCGACATACAAGCGGCGGACGCGCGCTGTCGTCGTCATGGACAGCGGGCACATCGTCCTCTCGGCACTTTTTGCCGGAGACGATTGCAGGGCGCATGGGAACGCGAAAGGAGGAGGAGACATGAAAAAGGGGCTGCTGATTGTGATCTCGGGGGCATCGGGCACAGGCAAGGGGACGGTCTGCAAGGGAGCTTCTTGCGCGGGAGCACGGCGTCGCCTTTTCGGTCTCTGCTCACGTCGCGCCCCGCGCGAGGGGAGCAGGACGGACGCGAGTACTATTTCCGCACGCGTGCGGAGTTCGAGGCGATGATTGCGGAGGGGCATTTCTCGAGTACGCGGATGTGTACGGCAACTACTACGGCACGCCGCTCGCTCCGATTGAGGCACGCCGCAGTGCAGGCGAGGACATCCTGCTTGAGATCGACACGCAGGGCGCACTGAATGTGATGGAGCGATGTCCCGACGGCACGTTTATTTTCCTCCTGCCGCCCTCGCTTGAGGAACTGCGCCGCCGCATTACGGGGCGCGGCACAGAGTCCGAGGAGAGCCTTACGCGGCGGCTTGCCGCGGCACGCGACGAGATTCGGCTTGGCAGACGCTATCGTTACGCTGTGCTCAATGACACAGTGGAGGATGCGACGGCACGGATACAGACCATCCTTACGGCGGAGCGCCTGCGTGCAGATATGAACCCAACCCAGTTTGATATGTGAAAGGCAGAAAGCACAATGAAGACGAATGTAGAAATCGGCATGGTCAATCCCTCGACGGATGAGCTGATGACAAAGGTGGACAGCCGCTACGGCATGGTGGTGCTCGCGGCAAAGCGCGCGCGTCAGCTCCTCGAGGGCGACCCCGTCAAGTCCGAGCGGGCACGCTCGACGAAGAATGTCACGAACGCATTTGAGGAGATTGCCGAGGGCAAGATCAGCTACAACCTCTGCATGGAGAGTGTCTGACATGGGCGCGCTCGCAGGACGGCGCATCGTTCTCGGCGTGACGGGCGGGATCGCCGCCTTTAAGGCGGTCGAGGTCGCGAGCCTTCTGCGCAAGGAAGGGGCGGAGCTGCGCGTCATCATGACGCGGGCGGCAGCCTCCTTCGTCACGCCGCTCACCTTCCGTGAGGTCGCCAATGCACCCGTGGCAGAGACCATGTGGGGGCGCCGCAGCATCACGTAGCACACATTTCTCTGGCGTCCTTTGCCGAGATGGTGCTCGTCGCGCCCGCCACGGCAAATTTTCTCGCGAAGGCGGCGGCGGGCATTGCCGACGATATGCTGACGACGACGCTGCTTGCGACGCGTGCCCCTCTTCTTTTTGCTCCTGCGATGAATACCGTCATGTGGGAGAATCCCGTGACGCAGGAGAATGTGCGGCGGCTCGCTGCGCGCGGTGTCCAGATCATCCCTCCCGCTGTAGGGATGCTTGCCTGCGGCACGACGGGCGCAGGGCGCCTGCCCTGAGCCGGAGGAGATCGTACGCGTCGTCAAGGAGCATTTTGCGCGTGTGCAGAGCCTTGCGGGGCGGCGCATCCTCGTGACCGCAGCGGGGACGGAGGAGCCGCTCGATCCCGTGCGCTACCTCGGCAACCGCTCGACAGGACGCATGGGCTACGCCATTGCGGCAGAGGCGGCGCAGCGCGGCGCAGAGGTCATCCTTGTCTCCGGCCCCACGCCGCTCGAAACGCCCGCAGGTGTACGGCGCGTGGACGTGCGTACGGCGCGCGAGATGTATGCGGCAGTGCTCGCCGACTATGACAGCGTGGATGCGGTCATCAAGGCGGCGGCGGTTGCTGACTATCGTCCTGCAGAGATGGCAGAGCAGAAGATCAAGAAATCGGAGGGAACGCTGACGCTCACACTGACGCGCAACCCCGATATCCTCTATGAACTGGGACAGAAAAAAAGACGCATCAGGTGCTCGTCGGCTTTGCGGCAGAGACGCAAAACGTGGAGGCGTATGCACGTGCCAAACGCCAGAAGAAGAACCTTGACTTCATCGTGGCGAACAACGTCGCGGAGCAGAATGCAGGCTTTGGCACGCCGACGAATCATGCCCAGATCTTCTACGCAGATGGACGCATGGAGGAGTGCCCCATGATGGCGAAGTCCGCGCTCGCGGGAGTGATCCTCGACCGGCTGGAGGAAGTAATCCGCTCAAAACGCCGTACCTAGGGGCTGCATCTTGCAAAAACGCGGTTTTGTGCTACTCTAACGAGTGCAATTCATAGATGAGCGGACGCCTTCGTCCCTGCGGGACGAGGGCGTTTCTTTCGGGAGGAATAGATCGATGAGTCAGGAATCCGGTGCCAATATTCCAAAGACGTATGACCCGCAGAGCTTTGAGCGGAAATGGTATGACTACTGGGAGCAGCATAAGCTCTTTCACGACGAGGCAGACGAGAGCCGTACGCCGTACAGCGTGGTGATCCCGCCGCCGAACGTGACAGGGCAGCTCCACATGGGACACGCCCTCGACAATACGCTGCAGGACATCCTCGTGCGCTACCAGCGGATGCGCGGCAAGAACGTGGTCTGGATTCCGGGCTGCGACCATGCGGGCATCGCAACGCAGGCAAAGGTGGAGGCAGCACTGCGCGAGGAGGGCACGACGCGCTTTGACCTCGGCAGAGAGAAATTCCTCACGCGTGTCTGGGACTGGAAGCAGCAGTACGGCGACCGCATCATGTATCAGCTGCGGATGCTCGGCGCATCCTGTGACTGGGACCGCGAGCGGTTCACGATGGACGAGGGGCTGTTCCCGCGCCGTGCGCGAGGTCTTTGTCAGTCTCTATGAACAGGGTCTGATCTATCAGGGGACGCGCATCACGAACTGGTGCCCCTCCTGCATGACGGCGATCTCGGACATCGAGGTCGAGCATGAGACGGAGGCGGGACACCTCTGGCATCTGCGCTATCAGATTGAGGGCACGGCCGACTATGTGGAGATCGCGACGACGCGCCCCGAGACGATGTTCGGCGATACGGGCGTGGCGGTACACCCCGATGATGAGCGGTACAAGGCACTCGTCGGCAAGACGCTGATCCTGCCCGTGGTGGGACGCCGCATCCCGCTCTTTGCCGATGCCTACGTCGATCCTGCCTTCGGAACGGGTGCAGTCAAGGTGACACCGGCGCACGATCCGAACGACTTTGAAATGGGACAGCGGCACGATCTCGAGCAGATCATCGTCATCAATGCCGACGGCACGATGAACGAGAACGCGGGACGCTATGCGGGGATGGATCGCTATGCGTGCCGCAAGGCACTCGTGAAGGAGCTCGAGGAAACGGGCGCCCTCGTGCGCACGGAACAGCATGAGCACGCCGTCGGACATTGCTCGCGCTGCAAGACGACGATCGAGCCGCTCGTATCGAAGCAGTGGTTCGTCCGCATGGAGGGCCTCGCGAAGCCTGCGATCGAGGCGGTGCGCGACGGCAGGATCCGCTTTGTCCCCGAGCGCTTTACAAAAAAATTTACGAAAACTGGCTTGAAAAATATTCGCGACTGGTGCATCTCGCGCCAGCTCTGGTGGGGGACACCGCATCCCCGCATGGCACTGTGCGCACTGCGGCGAGACCTCCGTGTCGCGCGACGACCTCACGGCGTGCCCGCACTGCGGCAGCACGGACATCCACCAGGATGAGGACGTGCTCGATACGTGGTTCAGCTCCGGCCTCTGGCCGTTCGAGACGCTCGGCTGGCCGGAGCAGACGGTCGATCTGCGCCATTTCTACCCGACGTCGGTGCTCGTGACGGGCTATGACATCATCTTCTTCTGGGTGGCGCGCATGGTCATGATGGGGCTGCGCTTCGGCGGCGATGTGCCGTTCCGCGATGTCTTTATCCACGGACTCGTGCGCGACAGCGAGGGACGCAAGATGTCGAAATCCCTCGGCAACGGCATCGACCCCGTGGAGGTCATTGAAAAGTACGGTGCGGATACGCTCCGCTTCATGCTCATCACGGGCAATACGCCCGGCAACGACATGCGCTTCTACTGGGAGCGCGTCGAGGCGGCGCGTAATTTTGCGAACAAGATATGGAATGCCTCGCGCTACATGCTGATGAATCTCGAGGGATCGGACGCATCGTTCGTGCCGACGGCGGAGGACTATACGCTTGCCGACCGCTGGATCCTCTCGCGCGTGGAGGAGACGACGCGCGACGTGACGGCGAACCTCGAGCATTACGAGCTCGGCGAGGCGGGACGCACGATCTACGAGTTCCTGTGGAGCGAGTTCTGCGACTGGTACATCGAGCTGACGAAGGCACGCCTCTATGACAAAGAGAATGTCCGCGCGAAGAATACGGCGCTCTATGTCCTGCGTACCGTGCTTGAGCGTACGATGCGCCTCCTGCATCCCTTCATGCCCTTCCTCACAGAGGAGATCTGGCAGAAGCTGCCGCACGAGGGCGAGAGCATCATGCGCGCCCCGTGGCCGGAGGTCACGGAATCCGCCATCGACACGGCGGCGGAGCAGGCGATGACCGCGATCATGGAGGTCATTAAGACGACGCGCAACCTGCGTGCGGAGCTCGGCACGCCGCCGAGCAAAAAGAGCACGCTCATTCTGCGCGTGCGCGATGCGGCACTCGCCGATGTGTTTGCCGCGCATGAGGACTACTTCTTTTGCCCTCGCATCCGCTTCGGAGGTCTCCTTCCTCGCGGCGGATGCTCCCGATCCGGAAAATGTCGTGACGGGGGCACTCGCGGGCGCGGCGGTCTACCTGCCGCTCGCGGGGCTGATTGATGTGGAGAAGGAGACGGCGCGCCTGACGAAGGAGCGTGCAAATCTCGAGAAGGAGATCGCGCGCCTGACGGGAAAACTCTCGAACGAGGGCTTTACATCGAAGGCTCCTGCCGCCGTCGTCGCCGCAGAGCGCGAGAAACTGGCGGGCTACGAGGAGAAGATCGCCCTCATACGGACGCGCCTCACGGATCTTGAGAAGCTCTGAGGTGATTCGATGAACTACGAGGAGTCACTGCACTATCTGGATGAACTGAATACTTTCGGTATCCGCCTCGGCCTCACGCGCATGGAGGAGCTGTGTGCGCGGCTCGGACATCCCGAGCGCAGCTATCGCGTCATTCATATCGCAGGGACAAACGGCAAGGGCTCCGTCACGCAGATGATGGACGCCGTATGCCGTGCGTCCGGCATCCGCTCCGGGCGGTACCTCTCGCCGCATCTCATCTCCTATACGGAGCGCATGAGCGTCGGGGGAGAGGAGATCAGCGAGGAGCAGTTTGCAGCGCTTCTCACGCGCGTGCGTGCGGCAGCGGATGCCATGACGGCGGAGGGTCATGAACATCCCACGCAGTTTGAGGCACTGACGGCACTCGCCTTCCTCTATTTTTGCTGAGGAAAAGGGTGGAGGTCGCCGTGGTTGAAACAGGCCTCGGCGGGTTGCTTGACTCGACGAACGTCGTCCTGCCCGAGCTGACGATCATCACCAATGTGGCGATGGATCATGCCGACCGCTGCGGCGGCACGCTCGCAGGGATCGCGGAGCACAAGGCAGGCATCATCAAGGAGGGCGTGCCTGTCATCACGGCGGCGGCGGGCGAGCCGCTTGAGATCATTGCGGCGCGTGCGGAGGAGTTGGGGGCCGACCTCTTTGCTTTCGGCGAGGACTTTTCCGCACAGATGCTGCGTGCGGAGAATGGCGGGCAGTACGTCGCCTTCCACTCCGTCGTCTCCCGTGAGCCGGCGCCGTTTGAGATGGCACTCGCGGGCCCCTATCAGGCGGAGAACGCCGCACTCGCCATCATGGCGGCAGAGCTCATGGCGCGCGAGGACGCACGCGTCACGGAGGACGCTGTACGCACGGCACTGCGCACGGTGCATCATCCCGCGCGCTTTGAGATCCTCTCCTGCGGGGGGCAGACTGTCGTCGTGGACGGCGCGCATAACCCCGCCGGTATGCAGGCACTGCGCGCGGGGCTCGATGCCTATTTCCCTGCACAGCCGCGCGTCTTTCTGCTCGGCATCCTGAAGGACAAGGACATCGACCACATGCTTGCGATCCTCCTGCGCCCCGGCGATCAGGTCGTGACCGTGCGCCCCGACTCGGAGCGTGCGGCGGGCGCAGATCTCGTCGCCGCTGTGGCGGCGGGCATGGGGGCTGTCACACATGCGGCAGGCGATCCTGCGGCGGGGCTCGCAGAGGCTCGCGTGCGTGCACGCGCGGCGGATGCGCTGCTCGTTGCGGCGGGCTCGCTCTATCTCGTGGGCGGCATCCGCGCCATGCTCCTTGCGGGGAGGTGACCTCATGGGACAGGAAAAGGACTACTTCCGTGAGCGGCGGCGCACGCTGCGCCGCACGCGCTGGAGCGAACGTATGGCGCGCGCGATGCGGTATGCGCTCATCGCAGAGGCGTTTCTGATTCCGCTCGTGCCGCTCGCGGCGATGGCGGTGCTCCTCGTCGGCTGCGCGGCGCTCTGCGTGCGCCTGCGCATCGATCCGGACTTTCACCTGCGGCGTCTGCCGTACGATGCACCCGCGCTCCTCTTTGTCGTGATCGCCTTCCTGTCGGTTGCCGTCGCGCCCGACATGGCGTTCAGCTTTTACAACTACTCCCATCTCGTGCCGATCTATGCGCTCACCTATTTGCTCACGGGGCAGACCCTGCGGAGCGCAGAGGAGCTGCGCCCCGTCGTCATTGCCATGGCGGCGGCGGCGGTATTCGTCATCCTCTACGGCTTTTATCAGTTCATCTTCGGCATCGACATCTCCGCGATGAAATGGGTGGACGGTGCATCGTTCCCCGAGCTGTCGAAGCGTGTCTTCTCGACATGGGAAAATCCGAACATCCTCGCGGGCTACCTTGACATCGTCGTCTGCCTGGCACTCGGGCTGGCGGTCGGCCTCTCAGGCTGGCGGCGCGGCCTGGCGCTCACGATTCTCGTCCTCGCGCTCGCGTGCCTCGGCATGACCTACGCACGCGGCGCATGCCTCGTGATCGCCGTCATCTTGGCGGGCTACGGCATCCCTGCGCGACTGGCGCGTCCTCCTCGGCATCGTCGTCATCGGCGCGGGCATTCTCTTCTTCGACCCCGTGCTCTCGGATCGTCTGCTCTCCGTCTTTACACGGATTGACACCTCCTCGGAGATGCGGCTCGCCTTCTGGGAGAGCACCGTGGCGATGGTGCTCGACCATCCCTTTCTCGGCATTGGCTGGGCCATGTACTTCATGGTCTATCCCGAGTACGACTTCTATCTGCAGGGGGCACCCGTCAAGATCGTTCACGCGCACAATATGTATCTGAACTATGCGGCGGAGATCGGCATCCCCGGAGCACTCGCCTTCTTCTGGTTCTTCTTCGGCTCACTGCTGCTCGCCTTCCGCCTGCCGCGCAAAACCCCGCCGTGGGCGGACGTGCTCGCGGCACACGAACACGAGTGGCACGCCGTCGCCGATGTGCGTGAGGCACTCGCGGCATGGCGCAGCAAAAAAATTTGTGGAGGGTTTTGCCCTCGGCATCGGGCTCGCCATGCTCTCCGTTGCCCTGAACGGGATCACGGATCATCTTCTCTTTAATATACCGTCCTCTATGCTGCTCTGGATGCTCGCCGCGATGGCTGCGGCCGTGCATACGATGGCGGGGGAGATGAAGGAAGGATAACTATGCAGGAACATCCATCGATATCCAAGGCAACTGTCGATCGCCTGCCGCGCTACTACCGCTGTCTGCGGCAGCTCAGTGATGAGGGCGTCAGCATCGCCTCCTCCGAGGAACTCGGCCGCCGTCTCTCGATCAACCCTGAGCAGATCCGCAAGGATCTCACCGCCTTCGGGCAGTTCGGCAAAAAGGGCGTCGGTTACTACGTCGCAGAGCTCAAAGAGAGCATCGGCGGCATCCTCGGCCTCGACCAGCACCTCAGTCTCGCCATCGTCGGCATGGGGCATCTGGGCGCGGCGCTCGCAAACTATCAGGGCATCGAGCGTCTCGGCTTCCGTCTTGCGGCGATCTTTGACAGCAACCCCGTTGTCATCGGCACGCGCGTCGGGGAGCGGCGTGTGGAGGACATCGCCTATCTCGCGGAGATCGTCGCCGAGCGCAGCATCCAGATCGGCGTGATCGCCGTCCCCGCTGCACACGCCCAGCATGTGGCGGATCAGCTCGTCGCGGCGGGCATCAGCGGGATCTGGAACTTTGCGCCCGTCAAACTGCACGTGCCGCCGTCCGTCCCCTTCGTCAGCGAGGACCTCTCGGTGGGACTGAGCGCGCTCTCCTACTACCTGACGCATCGCAGCACGGAAAATGACGTGTTGTCTGAAAAAAATAAAGGAAGAATAAATACTTTTCCTCTTTTTTCACAAATTCACAGAAAATGCCGTCAATGTAATCTTGACGGCATTTTTTTTTCGTGATATTCTTAGGAAAGATATAATTGGCGTAGAGAGGTACGATAATCTACAGTTATTTCGGATACCCCATACAGCCCCTATTTACGGGGGGATTTACGAGAAAACAGAGGGATTCAAGATTGCTGTCAAAATTATATGCCGACTGCGTCAGGAGAGTATTCATGGGTGACGGCGGTAAGGAAAACATGAAATAAAGGAAGCACTGATACTCGGTTCAACCATCTTGACGCATCTTTTTGCCCGCACTTTCGGCGGAAAATCCTCCACAGAGCACCACTCTGCGTCCGGTTTTCCACCTCGTTCGGACGAAAAAATCTACGCCAATCTGGCAGACCTCATTTTATCAGTGTTTCCTAAAAATCACAGTCATGAGACATGTGCTGTGATGATTCGTGTGTTCCGCGTGCTGTCCGCTGTATCTGAGGGAGGTTATTCTATGATCGATATTTCCGATCGCGTGCCGAAGTCCCTGACGGATCGTATTGTAAGTGCGGAGACGGCGGCGGAGTACTTTGCCGACGGCATGACCATCGGCGCGAGCGGCTTTACCCCGTCCGGCTACCCGAAGGCGGTTCCTCTTGCCATCGCCGAGCGCATGAAGAAGAATCCGTTCAAGGTCAACATCTGGACGGGTGCCTCGACGGGTCCTGAGCTGGACGGTGCACTTGCTGAGGCGGAGGGCATCAAACAGCGTCTCCCGTATCAGACGAACACGGCACTGCGCAACGCCATCAACTCCGGCAAGATCAGCTACATCGACATGCACCTCTCTGAGGTGGCACAGCAGTCGCGCGAAGGCTTCCTCGGCAAGATCGACGTCGCTCTCGTGGAGGCAGTCGCCATCACGGAGGAGGGCATCATCCCCTCGACCTCGGTCGGCAACACGCCGTCGTTCGTCCAGAGCGCAGATGTGGTCATCGTTGAGGTGAACACGAGCCAGCCGATGGAGCTCGTCGGGATGCACGACATCTACATCCCGCTCGATCCGCCGAACCGTCTCCCGATCCCCATCACGAAGGCAGGCGATCGCATCGGCACGACATTCATCCCGTGCCCGCTCGAAAAGATCAAATACATCGTTCCCTGCGACATCACGGACAAGACCCGCGCCCTCGCGCCGGTCGATGACATTGCGCGCAAAATGGGGGCGTTCACGGTCGACTTCCTCAAGAAGGAAATCGCCGAGGGGCGTATGCCGAAGGGACTGCTTCCGCTGCAGTCGGGTGTCGGCAATGTGGCGAACGCCGTGATCGCGGGCTTTGTGAACTCCGACTTCACCGACCTTGAGGTCTACACCGAGGTCATCCAGGACGGCATGTTCGACCTTGCCGATGCGGGCAAGCTGAAGTTTGCCTCCGGCACGGCATTCTCGCCGTCGCCTGAGGGGCTCCAGCGCTTCTACAAGGACATCGACAAGTACAAGAAGATCATGATGCTCCGTCCGCAGGAGATCTCGAACAACCCCGAGGTCGTCCGACGTCTCGGCGTCATTGCGATGAACACGGCGATCGAGGTTGACATCTACGGCAACGTCAACTCGACCCACGTCACGGGCTCGAAGATGATGAACGGCGTCGGCGGCAGCGGCGACTTCGCACGCAACGCCTACATCACGATCTTCTACACGCAGTCCGAGGCAAAGGGCGGCAAGATCTCGTCCATCGTTCCGTTCTGCTCGCACATTGACCACAGTGCACACGATGTAGACGTCGTCATCACGGAGCAGGGCGTTGCCGACCTGCGCGGCAAATGCCCGCGTGAGCGTGCCCTCGAGATCATCAACAACTGCGCGCATCCCGACTATCGCCCGATCCTGCTCGACTACTACGAGCGTGCTCTTGCGGCGACGAAGGGCGCACAGACACCGCATCTGCTGGACGAGGCGCTGTCCTTCCATCAGCGCTTCCTGGCCACAGGATCGATGCAGAAGTAATCCGACGTATCCATCGGTACTTTCGGGGAGTGCAGCATCTGCTGCGCTGCTCGTCCATAGTATATAACCCAATGAGAACTGTAAAAGGTAAAGGAGAAGACTTTCATGAGCAATGAAAAGATCCAGGCGGAGCTTGACAAGTACAATGCTGCCGTAGAAAAAAAGCCACGGCAAAGTTCCCGGCACGTCCGCACATCCCTCGAGCAGGGGACTCTACACCCGCTCGACATCCAGGAGACGGACTATGCAGAGGACATCAGTTTCCCCGGCGTCTATCCTTACACGCGCGGCGTGCAGCCGACGATGTACCGCGGACGCTTCTGGACGATGCGCATGTACGCAGGATTCTCCACGGCGGAGGAGTCCAACAAGCGCTATCGTTACCTCATCGAGAGCGGTGCAACGGGACTCTCCTGCGCATTTGACCTCCCGACGCAGATCGGCTACGACTCCACGGATCCGATCTCCGAGGGGCGAGGTCGGCAAGGTCGGCGTTGCGATCGACTCCCTTGCTGATATGGAGATCCTCTTTGACCAGATCGATCTCGGCAAGGTCTCCACGTCCATGACGATCAACGCACCTGCGTCCGTCCTTCTTGCGATGTACATCGCAGTGGCGGAGAAGCAGGGTGTCTCGGCGGACAAGCTCAAGGGCACCATCCAGAATGACATTCTGAAGGAGTATGCAGCACGCGGTACGTACATCTTCCCGCCGCGTCCGTCCATGCGCCTCATCACGAACATCTTTGAATATTGCTCCAAGAACGTCCCGAACTGGAACACCATCTCCATCTCGGGCTACCACATCCGCGAGGCCGGCTCTACGGCATCGCAGGAGATTGCATTCACCATTGCAGACGGCATCGCCTACGTCGAGGCTGCGATCAAGGCAGGCCTCAGCGTCGATGCGTTCGCAGGCCGTCTCTCCTTCTTCTGGAACGCACACAACAACGTTCTCGAAGAGGTCGCGAAGTTCCGTGCCTCCCGCCGCATCTGGGCAAAGGTCATGAAGGAGCGCTTCCATGCAGAGAAGCCGAAATCCATGATGCTCCGCGTCCATACGCAGACGGCAGGCTCGATGCTCACCGCACAGCAGCCGAACAACAACATCGTCCGTGTCGCACTCCAGACCGCAGCAGCAGTCATGGGCGGCACGCAGTCGCTCCATACGAACTCCCGCGACGAGGCGCTTGCGCTTCCGACGGAGGAGTCGGTCATGGTCGCCCTCCGTACGCAGCAGATCGTCGCGTACGAGGCGGACTTGCCGATGTGGTTGATCCGCTCGCAGGCTCCTACTACGTCGAGGCGATGACGAACCGCATCGAGAAAGAGGCGTGGGAGTACATCAAGAAGATCGACGATCTCGGCGGTGCGGTTGCAGCGATTGAGAAGGGCTACATCCAGAAAGAGATCCAGGACAGCGCGTACAAGTGGCAGATGGACGTCGAGTCCGGTGCACGCGTCATCGTCGGCGTCAACAAGTTCCAGGTGGAGGAGGAGCTCCGAAGAACCTCCTCAAGGTGGACGCTTCCGTCGGCGAGAAGCAGAAGGCAAAGGTCGAGGCCATGAAGGCAAAGCGCGACAACGCCGCCGTTCAGGCAGCCCTTGCCGAGCTCAAGAAGGCCTGCGCCGACGAGCATGAGAACCTCATGCCGCATATCCTCGCAGCAGTCAAGACCTACGCGACACTCGGCGAAATCTGCGGTGTCATGCGTGAGGTGTTCGGCGAGTACGAGGCACACGTCAATCTCTAAGCGGTACGCGCGAACGGCTGTTGGATGAATGCACAGGGGACGCCGCACGAGGAGTGCGGCGGATCCGTTCAGGAGGAATAGAAAAATGGCAGAAAAAAATCAGAGTGCTCGTTGCAAAACCGGGTCTGGATGGTCATGATCGCGGCGCGAAGGTCGTCGCACGCGCCCTGCGCGACGCTGGCTTCGAGGTCGTCTACACGGGACTTCGCCAGACGCCGGAGGAGATCGCCGAGGCTGCTCTGCAGGAAGACGTCAACGTCGTTGCGCTGAGCATCCTCTCGGGTGCGCACCCGCATCTTTTTCCCGAAGGTCGTCGAGCTCATTCGCAGCAAGGGAATGGACGACGTCCTCGTCATCGGCGGCGGCGTCATCCCCGAGGGCGACATCCCTGCGCTGAAGGCAGCGGGCATTGCCGAGTATTCACCCCGGGCACACCGACCGGCGACGTTGTGAATTTCATCAAGGAACATGTGAAGGCGTAAGCGTCTGATTTGCTTGGAGACACTGCTTCATGCGGTGCTTTCCTGAAAGGATGGATGACAGGCAATCCGATTGTCCCGTCATCCATTCCCTATGTTCTTATGAAATCACAGCGCGAAGGAGGGTGGGCGTATGGATATTGCAGCCGAGGTGCTGAAGGGCAATCGCCTCGCTCTCGCGCGCCATCACGGCGATCGAGAACGAGCGGGCGGATGCCACCGACATCATGAAGGCGCTCTATCCGCATACCGGTCATGCCTACGTCCTTGGCATCACGGGTCCGCCCGGTGCCGGCAAGAGCACCATGACGGACAAGCTTGCCAAGGAGTACAGAAAGCGCGGAAAGACCGTCGGCATCATTGCCGTCGACCCCACAAGCCCCTTTTCCGGCGGAGCCATCCTGGGCGACCGCATCCGTATGAATGATCTGACGCTCGACGAGGGCGTTTTTCATCCGCAGCATGGGGACACGCGGCAGCCTTGGCGGCCTCTCCCACAAGACAGCGGATGCAGTCAAAGGCGATGGATGCGTTCGGCAAAGATGTCATCTTTGTCGAAACCGTCGGTGTCGGGCAGTCCGAGGTGGATATTGTGCGGGCGGCGGACACGACGATGGTCGTGCTGATTCCGGGCATGGGCGATGACATTCAGGCGATCAAGGCGGGCATCTTGGAGATCGGCGACGTGTTCGCGATCAATAAGTCCGATCTCGACGGAGCGAGACAAGCTCGTCCGCGAGATCAACATGATGCTCGATCTGGACGATCACATGTCTGACTGGCGTCCGCCCATCCGCAAGGTCGTTGCGAACCGCGGCGAAGGCATCGCAGAGCTCGTCGATACGCTCGAGGAGCACCGCAGCCACATCGAGGGGAACGGCGTACTTGCCGAACGGCGCACGCGCCGCACGCGCGATGAGATGCTCGACATCCTCCATGCGGGCGTACGGCGGAGCATCGAGAGCCGCATCGTCGATACGGGACGACTGGACGACTATGTGGCACGAATCAAGGCGCATGAGACCGACCCATACACCGTGGTGGGCGGGGTCGTGAGCGAAATGTTAACGAAGTGAGCGAGTGCAGCAAGACGCACTCCTCCGAGGAGGAAGTTTGACATGTTCAAAATTCTTGGCGTAGATCACATCGGCGTTGCCGTACAGGATCTCGAAGAAGGAAAGAAACTCTGGTCGGACATCATTGGCATTCCCTGCACGAATCAGGAAACCGTTGCAGAGCAGAAGGTTACGACGACCTTCCATCCGACGCCGAACGGCAGCGAGATTGAGCTGCTGATCGGCACGGCGCCTGACAGCCCGATCACGAAATACATCGAGAAGAAGGGCGAGGGCATCCAGCACGTTGCCCTGCGCGTCGACAACATCGAGAACGCGATTGCCGACCTCATGGCAAAGGGCGTCCGCATGATCGACGAGAAGCCGCGCATCGGTGCGGGCGGCGCAAAGATCGCCTTCCTTCATCCGAAGGCGACGAAGGGCGTTCTCCTCGAAATCTGTGAGCATCCGGATCGCTGAGCAGCGCACTGCCGCAGTTGATCTCCTCGGGATGTCGGTTCTTTGCGCATCTTTGTGAGACAAGTGCGTGCATTCCCCAAAGCGAACCTTAGTGAAGCAAGCGAGTAAAGCGTGCGTTTCGCCCCCTGCGGACTTCTGTCGTTCAAGCGCAGCGCGTTTAAGAAGCCCGCAGGTATTTAGGCGAATAAGCGCGCGATCACTTGCGCAACGAAGCGTTCGCGTGGGGGATGCGCTATCAACATTCACATTTATGGAACGAATCGAAAATCCGAGGATTTGACAGATATACAGGAGGGATAGAATGTCCACAGTCCAGGAAAAAATTGAGCTGATGCTGGCGAAAAAAGAGCATCTCATGCAGGGCGGTGGTGAAAAGAGCATCGCAAAGCAGCACAGCAAGGGCAAACTCACCGCGCGTGAGCGCCTGAACCTGCTGTTTGATGAGGACACCTTCGTCGAGCTTGACATGTTCGTGCGCCATCGCTGCACCAATTTTGGACAGGAGAAAAAAGAACTGCCCGGCGAGGGCGTTGTGACGGGCTACGGCACGATTGACGGCCGTCTCGTCTACGCATTCGCACAGGACTTCACGGTCGAGGGCGGCTCACTCGGCGAAAAGCACGCACATAAGATCTGGAAGGTCATGGACCTCGCCATGAAGATGGGCGCACCCCTGCATCGGCATCAACGATTCGGGCGGCGCACGCATCCAGGAGGCCGTCGATGCACTCTGGGCTACGGCGGTATCTTCTACCGCAACACGAAGGCATCGGGCGTCATTCCGCAGATCTCCGTCATCATGGGACCCTGCGCGGGCGGTGCGGTCTACAGCCCGGCGCTCACGGACTTCATCTACATGGTGAAGAACACGAGCCAGATGTTCATCACGGGTCCCTGCCGTCATCAAGTCCGTCACGGCGGAGGAGGTCACGGCAGAGGAGCTCGGCGGTGCGATGACGCACAACTCCCGCTCCGGCGTCGCACACTTTGCGGCGGAGAACGATGAGGACTGCATCGAGCAGATCCGCTACCCTGCTCTCCTTCCTCCCGAGCAACAACATGGAGGAGACGCCGCGCGTGGAGACGGGCGACGATCCGAACCGTCAAGACGAGAGCCTCAACACGGTCGTGCCGGACAACCCGAACGCACCGTACGACATGAAGGATGTCATCCGCAGCCTCGTCGACAACGGCGAGTTCTACGAGGTACATCAGCACTTCGCAACGAACATCATCTGCTGCTTCGCACGCTTTGACGGACGCGCCGTCGGCATCATTGCGAACGAGCCGAACGTCATGGCAGGCTGCCTCGATGTCGACGCATCGAACAAGTCCTCGCGCTTCATCCGCTTCTGCGATGCGTTCAACATCCCGCTCGTCAACCTCGTCGATGTTCCGGGCTTCCTGCCGGGCGTCGATCAGAGTACAGCGGCATCATCCGCCACGGCGCGAAGATGCTCTACGCCTACAGCGAAGCAACCGTGCCCAAGATCACGGTCATCACGCGCAAGGCGTACGGCGGTTCCTACATCGCCATGTGCAACCGTGAGCTGGGTGCCGATCAGGTCATGGCATGGCCGACCTCTGAGATCGCCGTCATGGGACCTGCAGGCGCGGCAAACATCATCTTCCGCAAGGATCCCGACAAGGACGCGCGCACGGCAGAGTACATCGAGGAGTTCGCGACCCCGTACAAGGCGGCAGAGCGCGGCTACATCGACATGGTCATCACGCCGAGCGAGACGCGCCCCTACATCATCACGGCACTCAACGCGCTTTCGAGCAAGCGTGAGGACAACCCCGCGAAGAAGCACGGAAACATTCCGCTTTGATTCAGCAGGAGGGATAGAATGGCTGCAAACAACGTGGCGCCCGAGGTCATCGCCGCCATCACCGCCGCCGTCCAGGCGACGACGGGCAACAAAGTCGTTGCTGTAAGCGTCAAACCCGCCGAGGTCTGGACGCTTGCCAACCGCAGCAGACGCTGAGCGTCCTGCGAGATAAAAAAATCTGTCATCAATTTTAATGTTGGAGGAATCACACATGAAAAAAAGTTCAACATCACGGTCAACGGCACTGCTTACGAAGTCGAGGTTGAGGAAGTACGCGCAGCAGCTGCTGCTGCCCCTGCTGCACCGAAGGCCGCCGCTCCGGCAGCTGCGCCGAAGGCTGCTGCTCCGGCTGCTCCCGCTGCTGCACCGAAGGCTGCTGCCGCCGGTGAGCGCTCGGTGGATGCACCGATGCCGGGCAAGATTGTTGAGGTCAAAGTCTCGGTCGGTCAGCCGGTCAAGGCAGGGCGACACGCTCCTCATCCTTGAGGCGATGAAGATGCAGAACGAGATCGCTGCGGATGCAGACGGCACGGTCAAGGCGATCAACGTCACGGCTGGCCAGTCCGTCAAGGTACGCGACTCGCTCGTGATCCTCGGCTAAGCTCTTTTTATCAAAAACATTGGGAGTCCCGCAAGGGCTCCTTTTTGATGCTTATGTTATGACAAAGAAAATCGCTCGATGAAGGTATATCGTACCTTCATCGAGCGATGCTACCATTATGATGCCCTCCGTGCTCTGTTATGGAGTGACCTTTTTCCCATAGCTCGCACTCAGAACAGTCGAGCTCGTCTGTCCACGAGATGCCGTAGCCACCAGGTTCAACTTTGACTTGCTGAAAGAGTGCAGGATCACGCAGAAGCTCGAATGCAGGGACTTCCTTTATAAGTTCATTCACATCAAATATCTTTTGAACGCCATTTTCAAAAGAGAATCAATAAGCGAAGATTGTCTAAAGGGGTCACGCGTATGACCTTAATCGAGAACATCGGGCGCACTCCTTCCCATGACAAAAATCATTTCAAAGGCGGCAGCTTTTTCAGCTGTTTTGTATCCCACATACGTTGAAGTTCATCGGTTAAAGGCATCCCCCATTCCTGAATCAGCTTCACCGCTCTTGCAGGAAGATCTCCTTCGATCATCCGCATATCCTTGATCGAAAAAAAGACCATTGTGCTCACCATAGATGGCATGGATATGGGGCGGGTTATGTTCATTCCGAAAGAAGATTTTAATCACGATACCGTAGAATCTTGTAATTTCTGGCATGGGGCTCACCTCCGATGAATCTATTTTAACAAATCATTTTTGAGGGGCAACAGTATATTTTGCATCTCAATGGTCTGTTGCGTAAATCTCTGAAAAAACCATGTAAAGACGGTTGGTTGTCCCTTCCTTTCGTCGATAAAAAAATATTAGGACGGCGGATTCCGTCTATTTACGCAATCATAGAATGGCATGGACGAACCATAGATAACAGTCAGGGAGGCAGTCTTTATGGCGATGGTGGTCAAAAACAATATGTCGGCGGTGAATACGCTCAACACGTTGAACAAGAATCAGAGCGCGCTGTCACAGAGCCTGCAAAAGGTCTCTTCGGGCATGAAGATCAACAGTGCCGGTGACGACGCCTCGGGGATGGCGATCTCCGAGCGGACGCGCGTGCAGGTGCGTTCCCTCGATCAGGATGATAAGAATACAAAGAACGGTGCAGCACTTCTGCGTACAGCAGAAGGTGCCGTGCAGTCCACCATCGAGGTCCTCAAGACACTGAAGGAAAAGGCGATCAACGCCGCCAACGATACGAACACGGATGGCGACCGCCGCCTCATCCAGATCGAGGTCGATAAGATGATCGACCAGATCGACGAGAACGCCCTGACGACGTATAACGGCAAGTATCTGATTGATGGAACGAGGAATGGCTTTGTTGGTGGCCCGACAGGACAAGGAACCTATACCTGTTTCACCAATATGAGTTTTTCTGAAGATACAAATGGCGGCACCTTTTTAACTGAGTTGAAGCGACGCGATGGAAATGATGTTGGTATTCATTCGTCGGATACACTCACTGCATCGTGGGTCAAGAACGGCGTTACTTATACGCGATCGGTATCTCCTATTGGGGACTCACTTGATATAACGGCTGCGGTCCGCCTTGTGACGGAATCGGATGCAGGATTGACAAATACGAATGAGTTGATTGGTGTAGATGAATATGGTAGGGCTGTCTATACACCAGACAATAAACCTGGAATTACGATTCAGGCGACTGATCCTGGTGTAAATGGACAGATATCCGGCATTACTTTCGCAGTGACGGATAGTCAAGGAAAAATGCGGAATGAAGTCAATGCTGTTTTTGATGCGTTCAAAGAAACGATACGAGGACAAAATCCCTCGCCGGATAATGCACTTGTTCTCCAGACGGGAACGCGGGCAAAACCAGGAGATCAAGGTCGGCTTCACCGATATGCGCTCCGTTGCACTCGGACTTCAGTCCCAAGATGGTAATGGGTGGAATCATCAGCCTATTCCTGGTCCAACGACACCACTACCACCGAATTTTTGGTGATGTTCAAGTTGTCGGTGCAGGTCCGAAGATACAGGTCACGACGCGCGAGGCAGCGAATGCGGCCATCAACGTATTCGAAAATGCGTTGATTAAGGCAACGGATGAGGCCGTCAATATCGGTGCAGTGCAGAACCGCCTCGAGTATACGAGCAACAACCTCGTCGTTGAATCGGAGAACGTGCAGGCGTCGGAGTCAACCATTCGCGATGCGGATATGGCGAAGGAAATGACGGCGTACACGAAGAACAACGTCCTCACGCAGGCATCCCAGAGCGATGCTCGCGCAGGCAAAACCAGAATTCGAGCACCGTGCTCAGCCTGTTAAAGTAAAAATATCATGGGCTTGTGCCCATTACCGCTGAGAAAGTTCACCTCCCCGCAAAAAGCGGGGAGGTTTTTTTCTTCGATCTTGCACGCAGGAATAGAATCGGCTAAAAATAGCAATAGGGGCGATTTGATGGCACGAGATTTGGATGAAGCACGACGCATGCGATATCAAGAAGTGATTCAGAGTTTTACACTTCTTGATGATGTCTTTTATGACTGTAGTCTTTCAAGACAGTCTCCCGTGCGTCGATTTGGTTTTGCAGATTATTCTCGATCAGCCCAATCTTCGTGCAGAGCGTGTTATTACGCAGGATACGGTGAAGAATCTACGCGGGCATGATGTACGGCTCGATGTGCACGCATTTGCCGATGGGCGTGAGTTTAACGTAGAAACCAACGCGCAAAGAGCGGGGCAGATCCGCGCAGAGCACGCTATCACAGCAGTATCATGGATGCGAATGCGCTGCCGGCAGGAGTAGACTATGAGAAACCGCCTGAGTCGTATGTTATATTTATCACGGAGACCGATGTCCTTGGCTTCGGACAACCTATCTACGTGATTCGCCGTATGATAGAGGGATGCAGTAATGTGTTTGACGATGGTTCGCACATTATCTATGTAAATAGTGCGATGGCGGACACATCGACACCATTGGGGCGGTTGATGCACGACTTTCGTTGCGCCCAGCCGGAGAAGATGTACTACGATGTTCTTGCACAGCGGACGAGAGCATTCAAGCAGAACGAGGAAGGAGTGAGTCACGTGAGTGCGTTATGGGAACAGCTGCTGAAGGAAGAATATGAGCAGGGCATTGAGCGCGGCATTGAGCAGGGCATTGAGCAGGGCATTGAACGTGGCAGGGAGACAGAACGTCTTTCTTCGATACGACGTATGATGTCAGAGCTTCAGCTTAGTATGGAGAAAGCAATGGATGTGCTCGCTATTCCACGCTCCGAGTGGGGGCGCTACAAAGCGATGCTCTGATGAGCACATAACAGACCAATCCCGTCGAATCGTCCCAGGACGATCTCGACGGGATTTCTGTCTCTTCGCGTATCTATGCTATTATAAAATGAGCTATAAGTTTCGATAAATATAGATAAGAAAATATTGTACCAGATGGGAGATCGGAATCATGGGAAAGTATCGGACACGGGAATTGACACAGCGTGTGCGTTATGCGCACTGCTCGCAGGCGTCGCGGGCGCTTTTCTGATTCCACAGGCTGCCGCCGCCGCGCCGACAGGGCATCATGGTGAGACTACTGGAGTTCATGTTGCAGGGGAAGGTACGGCAACGACGACCATCACGGCGGCTGCTGTGAATAACGTGATCAAGTGGGCAGACTACTCTGTCAAGCAGGGCGAGACGGTTACTTATGATGCGAATAATTATCTAAACATCGTGACGGGCGGGAATACGTCTGCCATCAACGGTAGTATTACAGGGCGGCGGTGACATCTACCTCGTCAACCCGAACGGCGTAATTTTTCGGCAAGACAGCATCCGTGAATGTAGGGAATCTCTATGTCTCTACACAGGAGGAGTCGACGGTTGGTGCGGGAGCCTTCGAGACGAGCGGCACCGCTCCGCTCAGCACCACGGCAGTCGGTAAAGCCGATGTCGTCAATATGATCGATCACAGCGAATAAGGTTGAGGTCTACGGCAGGAGTATCCGCATCCTCGATGCGGCAAATGTTCGTGCGACGACCAGTCCTGTTATTCTCCATACGGATACAGCGGCGAATGGCGGCTGTGCGCATATCGGGCATCAGAGTGGGGCAGAACCTGCTGCGACGGCATACGAGGTCAATGGCGCCAATGCGGTGACAGCAGATAACTACTACCAGCTGGTCAGCACGCCGACAGAGTTTCAGAGTATCAACAGCGGTCTTACGAAAAAAACTACATGCTCGCGAATGACATCGACTTTTATGATTCAACGACAGGGACGAAAAAGTCGATCACACCAATTGAAGCAGTAGTTCAACCCCGTTTAAGGGGAAGATCGAAGGTAATTTCTATAAGGTCAAGAACTATACTGTTCAAAAACGGCAGGGTGGGATCGGTACGGTCTGTTTGGTGAGGCTAACGGAGCGTATATTGAGAATTTAGGTATTACAGGTGTAACTATAGAACTTCCCCACACTGAACCTCAGTCAACCCATATGGGAGGGCTCGTCGGATATACCACGGGTAACACACTGCTTCGCCATGTATATGTGACAGATTCTAAAATCGAAGGTCGAAATCAAAATACGGGCGGCCTCGTTGGCGGCTCAGATAATACAATCATTACAGAGTCGTATAGTAAGGCTGAGACCAATGGAGGCGGAATTTTGGCTATGCCAACAATACTGGCACGGTTATTAATGATGTATATGGTGATGTAACTCCAATTGGTACGGGTACGTACTTGGTATATGGCGTGCGATATCCAGGTGCACCTCTTCCAACGGGACCGGCACCTATCCGTAGCTTGAGGTCAACAATTCGTATACGACAGGTACGATTGCGTATACGGGGCTGACAGCTCCCCGGTGAACAGCACCTATACGGTCAACAAAAGTGATAAGAAAGCAACGCTGTTCGGCGCCGGTGCATCCGCAACGGCGAAAGACATGAACGCCGTTGCTACCTACGCAGGGTGGAGCATCAACAACACCGGTGCGCCCGGGGCGAAGTGGCGCATCTATGAGGGGCGGACACTTCTCTCCTGACGGCGTTCATGGATGGTACGGCGACGGCGACGTATGACATACGCTACTTCAACGCAAACGGAACGCTGAATACGGAATCTGCAAAATACGGCGAAGTCCAACAATGGCGCAGATATCACCACCGGTTTGACCCTACAACAGCCAATACATCAAGATCGTGGGGAAGGATGGATCGGGTGCTCGACGTCGTGGGCGGCAAGTCGAATGTGGTTACCTACGCAGGGGCGATGCAGTATAACGCCGACGGCACGCCGAACCTCGACCACATCTACGACTATGTGAGGTGGGAACGAACGATTTCGACAAGACGAACGGCATCCGCAATGCGGGGACGAAGGCGATTTCTGGTCGGATCAGGACGGCCCGAACCTGCGCGGTGTCAATGTGACCATCGATAAGCGAAAGGTTGACATGACGGTCGCCGGAGATTTCACCGCTGAGCGCCAGTATAACGGGAAGCTGGATGTCAAGGGATGCCTTTATCGAGAAGGTCCTTGGCGGCATTTCCACAAAGGGATTTACGCGCGAGGACTCTGATCCCAATCATCCGACCGTATCTCTAACACGACCGGCTTTTACCGCAACGATGGTGGATAAGCATGTAGGGACAGGAAAAGTCGCCAATTTTGGCGGGGAGTATCGGACTTAGCGGTGAGGACAAGGACAACTATGATTTTGACGGAAACCCTCGCAGGAAAAACAGGCAAAGTCGATATCTCACAAGGCGCCCCTCCTACTGAGTTTTCGCAAGAAAAAGGCGGATGACCGCGTCTGATGATGGCACCTCGGTCGTTCGTGACGACGCGATGAAGCAGTCGGTCAGCCCGGGGAACATCTCGATCAACAAGACTCATCGCCGCAGGCAGCCGCGGCGAGGTCAGCGACGGATGAGACTGGGACCGCGGATATCCCTGCCCTGGCGGACATTACAGATCCAAAAATATACGGACACCGCAGGCAATGAGCAGATCCATCAGGGCGCGCATAAGCTTAAATACACGAATGTCAAACCCGCACGGACGGCATCTATTCGTCCGGGCAGGACTACGCGCTCTACTATACACCTGAGGACAATCACGAGGTAGCCGTAACCAATGATACCGTCTCACCTTGACGGCAGCATTATCCGCCGTCAGATCAAGACCGGCGACTTTAAGGTCTCACCATAAGACCGACAACTCGGCAGCGGACGCGACGAAGGTCTATGATGGAACGGCCACCTATAATCTGAATGACCCGAGATATAGTGACATCTACCTTCCTCGAACGTCGGGGCGACGGACGACCATACGGGCGTCGTGGCACGCGACCAGGGGCATATCACATTCCTCCCGCAGAATGGCACGACGGCCACGTTTATGACGGATGAGCTGACCCCATCTGAGACGAAGAATGTCAAGACGGCAAAAAGATCGCCTATAAAGTGCACGCAGATGCGGATGCGCATACCGATGGGTATGGCGGACATCTGCTGGATGACTACTGGGTCGTCAACGATAAGAATACGGCGCTCACCGAGAGCACGAACTTCAACGCGACGGGTAAGGGCACGATCACGCCGAAGGCACTCACGGCGACGGTCGTCAAAAATCATATCACGAAGGTCTACGACACGAAGCAGAACCAGACGGACGGCAACCGCAACGACATCATTGGCGGTGCCCTCGTCACGCTCTCAGGTTTTGCCACGGTCAATGGTGTATTGGAGTCACGCACGAACACCTCGACGGCGATGTACGCATCGCCGAATGTCGCATGGGATAATGCGGCGAACGCTCCCACGTTGCAGGCGGTGACGTACACGGCGAAGTTTGACCGCGGTACGGGCGACGAGGTGGATAACTATACCTTTGACCAGACGCCGAATACGACGACGGTTACGTATAGTGCGGCAGTCGCGGGAAGCTATACAGGCACGATTACGCCCCGCCCCATCACCATCACTATGGGGACGGTGGACAAGATCTATGACGGCACTGCTGTCAATACGAAGAGCAACATCACGGGGCTTGCAGGCAAGACGGCGGGCGACACCATTGCTGCGACCGTCCTCGCGGATGATGGTATTACGGCGGCCACGCTGAAGGCACAGCATGCGGCAATGCTGTCGGCAGGAACCGCGCATAGTTCCTTCGGACGCGGCACGGGGAGTTCCTTTGCCGAGGATGTGAACGCGAGCAACGGCACGGAGCACGACGTACGTTATCAGAACGTTGGCGATGTCCTGCAGGAAGCACTCGCTGCGGCAAAGAAGCACAACTACACAATCGACGACACCATCTACGGCAGGGGACGATCAACCGCCGCCTGATCGAGAAATCGGGCTTTCAGGTACGCGACAAGGACGGCGGGATTGCCAATGCGACGAGAGCCTATGACGGCACGAACGTCTTTGCGCTGAAGGCCGGGGAGACGCTTGTCGCAAAGACGGCGACGGCCGGAACGGATACAGGCGTCGTTGACAAGGACAAAAACAATATATTCTTTACGATGACGGGGAACGAGGGACATTTTACCAGTGATGTGGCGGGGCGAATCGCACCTCGCACAAATCTGAGGCGGAATATGTTGCGTACGATGTCATCGCGGATTCGCATGACAAGAGTGTCAGCCCGCTCACGAATTACTACTCGGCACGACGGCATCCAAGCGCAATCTCGAAAAATGTAAATGCAGAAAATCCCGACGCAGTCGTCGCACGGGGGACTATTACCTCTGCCCAGATTCAGGCGCAGACGAAGAAGCTCAAGGAGAAGGTCTACGACGGGATGGCGGAGCATACGGACGGCAATCGGAATATCCCTGACCGGGGCTGAGATTGTCGCGCTGCCGCTGATCGCGGATGCGACCGGGCAGCCGACGAACACTCTAGTGCCGCCTATATAAATAAAAGATGTTGAGCGAGACAGCAACGATGCTATTATCGAGAAAAGCCGTCAACCACACGGCGCAGCTCACGGGAAAAATACGCAGACGACTATGAGATCGTCGATGCAGGCAATCACGTCATCAGCACCGTGAGTGGCACGGGCGACAGCAAGACCGTCACCGCGACACGGAACAACGTCGCGAATATGGGCAAGATCACGCCGCGTAAGCTGAATATCACGATGGCATCCGTGTCGAAGGTCTACGATACGAATGCAGAGAATACCGCCGCGAACAACACAGCAACCGATCCCTCCGGCACGGTCGATACCATCACGGATGATCCGGAGAGCAGCGTGATCGGCACCATTCTCTCCGGCGAGAGTACCCCCATCACGAAGGCGGCGCTCGGCGCGGCATGGCGCACACGGCGCGACAATAACGGTGCGACGAGCACCTATGGACATAAAGGCAGTACGCCCTTTAGCGACGACGCCAATGCGAGTGCGGCGACGAACGGACATGATGTCGTCTATCATGACATGGACAAGGCGTTTAAGGATGCATTCGGCACTGTAGCGGCGGGCAACTATACGGTTGACGCCGATGCCTACGGCAAGGGGACAATCACACCGAAGGCGGTCGATCCGAATCAGTTCGATGTCGTAGATGCGCATGGCAATACGGTGTCGAGCGCAAAGACCTATGATGGCACGAGCGATCGCCCGATTGAGGATACATGGAAAAATCCAGTCGGGGACGACGACCGGGCTCTATGCGCAGGATGCGAGCCACATCTCGTTCGCGCTTTCGAGCAAAGGCGCATACTACATCGACAAGAACGGCAACAAGACCGCTCAGACAACGAACACGGGAACGGCGGCGGAGACCGACATCGACGCGGTGAAGGCGGCCTCACCATGTGACGGCGCATGCCGAGGAGGGCTATGAAAAGCTGCTCAAGAACCACACGTTGAACGGGCAGACCCTCGACAGCGGCGAGGCAACGGTCTACGGTAGCGGCAAGATCACGCGCCGCACGATCAATATCGGACTGTCTGAGACATCCAAGATTGACAAGGTCTATGATGGAACTAGAAATCTTGTCGACGATACGGTCAACGGGAAAGAACTACATCACAGTGCATTCGTCGATGCGGATGCGAAGGCGAACGTCGTCTATGCGACGGGGACGGCGAATGACAACAAGCTCGTTCGCACGAAGAACGGCGCGAAGGTGGACGATAACGCCGTGGTGACCGTCGCGGGCAGCTATGCAGACAAGAACGTCACGCGCAGCGGCGGCAATGTTACGACGAAGAATATCACGTATAATGTAAAGATCGCGGGCGATGCCGGGAAGAATTACTACCTCTCGGACGGCACGACGCCGGTCAACGCAGAAACCGGCATGGACCTTTCGGCGAAGGGAACGATCACGCCGAAGGATCTTTCGGGTGCGTTTGCAAAGATCACGAAGGTTCACGACGGTACGACGAATGTCCCCGCCGCCGATGTGAAGTTCAAGACAGGCGCGGACGGTGTGATCGATGGCGATAACATTACCTTTACGCATTCGGAGACCTTCCAGAGTGAGAACGTGCGCGGCGACGGCACGACAAAGACCATCGACGGCACGGAACAGAAGAACTGGATCAACTACTCCGGACTCTCGCTTGGCGGCACGTCTGCGGATAACTATACCATCAATGAGACGGCTTGGGACTGGGCGAGATCACGCCGCTGAAGCTCACACCCTCGAACGTCAGGCTGACGACGACACTCGCGACGAAGGAATACGACGGCGGGAAGAAGGTCAAGAAGGATGGCTCGGATGCCATCAGCGCGATCAAGAACTACATCACGGACGCGACGGTGACCGTCGGCGGCAGCCCGGTCAGCGTCCTCCCCGATCTCGAACTGCAGTCGGCAGAGTATGATACGAAAAACGTCGCGGGCGGGCCGCAGCCGCGCGTGACATACCACATGAAATACAAGGGTACAAGCGGCAACTTTACCCTCGCGCCCGGAGCGGCGACCTCTGACGGTAAGGGCAACGGCGTCATTACACCGAAGGATGTCACGGCGACCATCAAGGGTCCCTTTGACGAAGGTCTATGATGCGACGGCGAATACGATCGGTGCGGCGAAGAACGCGACGACGGGCGCAGCGGTTGTGACGGCAGACGACCTCGTGACACTCGTGGGGCTTGTCGCGGGCGACGGCGCGAAGAACGCCACGACGGCGACGTTCGATACGAAGAACGTTGGCACGAACAAGAATGTCACCTACGACATCAAGCTGGATACCGCAAACGCGGGCAACTACAACCTCAAATACAACGGGGCGGTGATTGCTGCGCCGATCTCGAAGGATGGCAACACGATCACAAAGCGCAAAGTGGATGTCACCTTTGGCGAGCAGCATAAATCCTATGACGGTCTTTCGACAACTACCGCGATTGATGCGTCTGTTTCGGATGCCGACGCGGCGGTGCTGAATCTTGACCATACAGGTCTGGCAAATGCGTCAAACAAGCTCACGAATCTGACCGCAACGGGCACGACGCCGAATATCGTAAGCAACTACGGCAAGCGTACGGGCACGGGCTTTACCACTGATGCCAATGCGGGGACGAACAAGGATGTGCAGTACGCAGGGCTGCGGACGGCGATGAATACGTCCCTTGGCGGCGATGCCGGGAACTATGAGTTCGATACGGACGGCTACGGGAAGGGATATATTGAGAGGGCGACAATCAATGTAAACGACCCGTCCTTTACCTTCACAGCGACCGACGCATCGAAGGTCTACGACGGCACGACTGCCGTGAAGTACAATGGCTCTGCGGCGTCGAATGATGTGAGGAACTACATCACAAAACATCGGCGTGAGGCTGAATGGGAACTGGGTTGACCTTAGCGGCTCTGTGGTTATGGATCTCACGGGGACGAAGTACCCAGTCCGAACGCGACGAATGGCACGCCTGACACGGTGACGTACAAGTTCCGCCTGAACACGAACAACATCATCGTGAATGGCGGCACGAACGAATTTACCAAGACGGCGAAAGGCACGATTGATCGCCGCGTGCTGAAGCTGGGTCTCGCACAGGATTCGGCGATCGACAAGATCTACGATGCAAATGCGAAGCTCATCGACACGAATACGCGCCGCTATGACAAATTCATCGACGACGATGCAAAGGGCAATGTTACCTAGTGCATCCAACACGACGAATGACAACAAGCTCGTCCGCACATCGAACGGCGCGGCGGTGAACGACGGCGCGAAGATGACGATCACGGCGAACTACGTCGATAATCTCATGAACCGTACGGCGGACAAGAACGTCGCGCGAGACGGCGGCGGCAATGTGACAGCGAAGGGGATTGCCTATAACGTCAGGATCGACGCCGCGAATGGCGGGAAGAACTATAAGCTTTTCGGATGGCACGACGACCGTCGATGCTGAAAAATGCTAATGGTCTTAATATGAACGCCTCGGGCACGATCTCGCTGCGTAAGATCACGCTCGCCTTTGCTGATGCGGATAAGATGTATGATACGATGTCTGAGAATACGTTGAAGAACATCTCGTCCGTTACGCCCGGAAACAGTGACGGCGCGGTGCGGCGACACCGACAGCGGACGGTATCACGGCGGCAACTTTCGATATGACGGGCGCTGCCAGTGACTTCGGCAAGGGAACGACGGATGAGACATTTACTGCCGATCCAAATGTCGTTTTGAATGCCTCCGGTACAGTCAGCCCGCGCAGCAAGGATGTGCAGTATCGTAACCCAAAGGATACACTCAATGCACAGCCATACGCGAGGAACTACGAGATCGCGGATACTTCCTATGGTAAGGGAGCTATCACGAAGCGTACGGTAACGCGGAATGATTTCGACATTCAGATTGACCCTGCGACAAAGGAGTATGACGGTACGGACAAAGTTGTCTCGACCGATTCGACGACCCATATCTCGTATAACGATCCGAACATGCCAAAAACTACTTCACGTCGAGTACACTGAAACTCCGCAACAGTATGGGCACCGTTATCGCGACAAAGAACATCAACCTGGCAGACATTGAGCTCCTGTCTGCGGCGTACACTAATGAAAATGTTGCCGCTGCGAATGGGGTCGACTATGGCATCCGCATCAACACGACGAACTTCGACTTTTACGGGGCCGCGTGATGATGTGCGCCATACGGCGGGCACGATCACGCAGCGCGACCTTGCGACGAAGCTCCCGACACATCTCTATTAAGGAGTATGACGGCGCGACGACGTTCGATCAGGACAACAAAGACTTCGTCAATGCGATGGCAAATGAGAAGCTGACGGGCATCGTTGCGCGGGATGCCAACAAGGTTCATCTGGCAGTCACGGGAACGTACAGCTCTAAGAATGCCTCGGCGGAGACACGTGAAGATGCACTTGCACCCGCTCACACGCCGGGACGCACTGTTGACTATGCGCTGACGCTTACGGGCAGTGATCCTGCCACGCTCTCGAACTACACGCTGAGTACGACGAATGTGAACGGGCGTCCGGCGGATATTTATAAAAAGAAGTTGACGGTTGATGTCGGGCGTAAGGAAAAAGACTACGACGGCACGGCGGATGTCACGGGACTGATCACGGGAGACATCACATTCCATGGGGTTCTCGCGGGAGACGCGCTGTCTCTGACACGGCTTCACCACGAAAATAAACGGGCAGTATTTCGATGATGCGGGACAGCCCAATGCGGATGTACGCCGTAATGCAAACGGTCAGGTAACGGATAAGGCGGTCGGCTACACGGGACTGAACGCCGCACTGATTGACCGTGCCGCGCGTGATACAACGGCTGGCAACTATCGTGTTGACGACACGAAAAACTATACGGTGGGGGATGCGAGGGGACAGATTCGTCCGCTGCGTATCACGCCGTATGATCCCACGCCCACGGATCCGCACCGTCCGAATCCGCGTCTTTCCATGGCGTTTGATGCGACAGGACCGAGCAAAGTCTATGACGGTACGGCGACGGTGAAACATAACGGCGTCGGTACGGCAGATGCACTGAAAAACTATCTGACGGGGGCTAAGGTTATCCTTGGCGGAACGGTTGTCGGCGGTGTGGTCACTGGCGGGACAGAGGTCAATATTTGGAAGGATATTGCCATTGACCCGACAAAGACACATTATGATGACAAGATGGTGGGGACGGGCAAGAACGTCACCTACGGTCTGAAGTATGCAGGCAACAACTTTTACCATCGACGACTTTACGAGAAGCGTCAGTACGGGGATTATTACGGCGAAGGATGTTACCGTTGCCGTGAAGAGCCCTCTGACGAAGCGAATATGATGCGACGAAGAACGTGCTCGGCGTAGCAAAAGAACGCATCGGGTGCGACGGTTACGACGGCAGATGATCTCGTAAAGCTCACGGGGCTCATCGCGGGGGATCGCGTCAGCAACACCACAACGGCGTTCTACGACACGAAGAATGCGGGTACGGGCAAGACCGTTGCCTATACCCCGTCGCTCAGTGGTGCGGATGCTGTGAACTATCGACCAGTTGATGCGTCGGGTGTGGCGATACCGACGACAGGACTTACGTCGCCGTCCAACAATGAAATCACAAAGCGCAAGGTAAATGTCACCTTTGACACTGTGTCCAAGGACCATGACGGGACAGCAACCAATACGAAAATCAATGCGGCCGTTTCGGCTGCCGACGCGGCAGTGCTGAATCTTGACCGTGCAGGTCTGGCAAATGCGTCAAACAAGCTCACGAATCTGACAGCGACAGGCACGGCTCCTAACATCACGAGTACCTACGGCAAGCGTGATCATGGGCAGTTCACCGCTGATCCCAATGTTGTGCGCAATGCGGTCGGTGCGGTTGTCCCCGATGGAAAGACGGTGCAGTATGCAGGTCTTCGTGCGGCGATGAATACGACGCTCGGCAGCGATGCGTGGGAACTATGAGTTCGATACGGACGGCTATGGCAGGGGACGATCAATCCGGTGACGATGAGTGAAGGAGACTTTGCCCTGTCCTTTAGGAAAGCGACGAAAGAGTATGACGGCACGCGGGACGTGCACAATGCGGCGCAGTATCTCGATAAGACAGCAAGCCACGCATCGCGTACTGTCGGTGGCACGCCATCGACGATTACCCTCACGGATGACGACTATGTGTCTGGTTGACGGGAAGTATGACAATAAGAACGCCGGAGATCCGACGCTTCATTACAAGGTACAGATCAGCAACAAGAACTTCGATTTCGGTACATGGACGGCATCGTTCGAGGGATGGTGACGGACATATCGACAAGCGCAAGCGATCGCCGACCCCTCGAACCATCTGGACGAAGGAGCATGACGGGAAGCAGACATCATCGACAAGGCGCGCAACGCGCAGGGCACACTCATCACAGGGCGCGGCGACAAACTCGTCAAGTTCCATCACCATGGCGGAACACCGACGCATCCCGATGATGGTGAGGATACCGTATTCTACAAGCGATGCGGCAGCGGGAACCGTGTCAAACAATACCACCGCAGACTATGTGGACAAGAATGTCGAATGGCAGGGCGGTGTCTGGAATCAGGGGCGCGGCGTGGTCGGCGATAAGAATGTCAAATATACGGTTGATCTCACCGGCACCGATGCCACCAACTATGATATTGTCCATGCGGACGGTACTGCTGTGACACCGACGAATCCGTATGTCGGCAAGGGCAGGATCACGCCGAAGGAGATCGTGCTGAAGGCTGACCCGCAGGAGCGCTGGATCAACGAAGGGCTGCCCACCAGCTACACGGGAACCCCAATGGGTGAAAACCTCAGTCATAATGAGGTCCCGGAGATTGTACCGAGCGACACGCCGCTTCCGGGCACGATTGACTATAGTTCGCCGAATGCGCGTCTGCGCGTCGGATACTATGCCGTGAACGGTACCCACAAAGCACAAGGTGGTGCGGACGGCGACACGGTGTCGCGGAACTATCGCTTTGTGGAGGATCCTGCAAACGACACGGCACTCTACATCGGACCATACATTCCCGACTGCTGAGTACTACAAGGCAATGACGCAGGTGAGCAAGATGACGCCGGACGAGTACGCGTATGAGAATGCGTCGCTCGACCGCACGAATCACTACAGCCGCAAGCCGACGGCACAGGTTGACCCCGTTCCGCCCGCCATCAACGTGGTGAAGGACGGTGGGACATCCGTCAGAACGACATCAACGTCCTCGACGAAACGGTCTATACTATCGCTGACGAGGTATTCGGCTGAGATTTACAAAACAGATGAAGAGCGCCCCATCGACGATGTTGTGTCGATGGGGCGCTCTTTTGCTAGGGAGTCACTGATAAAATGAAGTGGTTATCAGTGCTTCCATAAAGTCGTTCTTGTCAAATAACTCGGTGTGCTATATAATATAGGAAAAGGGTGAGCCGACACCTGAAAAACTCCACATTAAGACTCAGACGTAAGGGCTGAGAAGTCGGAGAGCGACGGTAAAACTCTACAGCAGACCTAGACATGAGTGCTAGGGAAGCCGGGGAGCGGCGGTAAAATCGAGATGGTTGGGGGCATTCGTTTGGATGCCCCCAATTTCTATAGTCAGGTGGTTTCGCAAAGATGAAGAAATTTACCCGCGACGAAACAGTAAAAATTCTACATGAGTCGAGTATTGCTTATCGTGAGAAAACCTCGCGGACGAGTGTTTGCTGTCATCGATGTGTACATCAATGCTGATTATTTTGTTGGCGATACAAAGAATCGCCTTAGTTTGGGGATTCGCCAGACAGGCAATAAAGATGTTCCTGTGTCATTAAAGAATCAATCAGTACGGGACAATGTTGATGTGCTGAGGAAGGTCTATGCAGTATACTCTAAGCGCGTAGGAACAAAAAGAAGCGTGGGCATGTGTATACGTTGATGAGAAAGATTGTAGAATGAAATCAATCAAGACGAGCTTCCGCAGGATATACGGGATGCGATGAAATGAATACGATAAGAGCTCCCCATCGACGATATTATGTCGATGGGGAGCTCTTTATTTTGTTTTATTTTTCTAGTTCCGCGAGCAGCCCGCGGCATCCCGAATCCACGTCGCGGTAGGTCACGTCAAAGTTCCCTGTGTACCACGGGTCGGCGACGTCGCGGTTTTCGCCGATATAGGGAGAGGAGGCGGTGTACCTTGTCTTTAGGATCGCCGCCCGTGAGGCGGGCGAGGTCGCGCATATTTTCCTCGTCCATTCCGATGATGATATCGTAGGCGTCGTAGTCGACGCGCGTCATGAGCGCCGCACTGCGTTTCTCGTATGGGATGGCGTGTGCGTCCAGCACGGCACGCGTGCCATGGTGGGTGTCGCTGCCGATTTCATCCGTATGGAGTGCCTTGGATGTGACACGGATGCGATCCGCCAGTCCCGCCTCGCGAATGAGATGTTTCATCACGAACTCCGCCATCGGCGAGCGGCAGATGTTGCCGTGGCAGACAAATAGAATATTTACTTTGTCTTTCGTTTTTGTGTCATGCAGATTTTCCTCGCGCCAGTGACTCAACCTCGTGTAGGGGAATATCCAGCAGATCAGCGATCTCTGCCGTTGATTTTCCTTTGGACAGCATGCGTGGATATTATGCCGACGCTCCTCCGTGCGACCCTCGGTGAGACCTTTTTCGCCCCTCCTGACGGCCTCTAGCCATCAGTTCTTCCATGATTTCACACACAGAGCTTACCCCTTTTCCCTGTTCCTTGAAAAATGATGTCCGATCAGCGAGTTCTTTGTAATTCATCTCTGCCGGGTTCGGGCAGAAGAAATCCCTGCATCAGACGACCAAGTGCAGTAGTATCACGGGATGCACCGTTGATGTATAGGATATGTGCGCCATCGTCAAACGGTGTGCCCGTTTCCTCAATCGTACGGCGGATGTGATACCGCGGCAGACCACAGCCCAAAACGTCATTCTCTGTGATGAAGATGACCCATGTCTCCGGCAAGTCTTTGTATGTGCTTCCTTCGGCAACTCCCGTGCATCGAGCATGCTGCTGTTGTAGCGGGCGCGGCGTGGCGCAGCGCCTTCGTCTGCCCGCTGTACTTCACAGTCGTAGAGCTTGCCGTCACAATCCTCGGCGAGTACGTCGAAGCGTACCCCTCGTCCGTATAGATTCCCGACGGTGCGCTGCGTGACGACGTGCTTTACAATGAGATCCGAACGGTCGAAGAAGATGCGGAGCAGAAGCTGCATTCCCTCGTTGAAGCCGTCGAAGCAGAGCGAGAAGAAGGTGTCGTCGATGAGACGAAAGCGCCTGATTGCGTCGAGGTAAAGCGGCGGAATCTCTCTGCTAATGACACCCATATAAGCACCGCCTTTCGGACGTTAAAGCCTGCTTGCTGCATCTCTATCATACCACGCGTTGATGGGTTCTGCCAATATGACGGCGGAAATATCACAGCGCTTTACGCATGGTTCCTTGAAATGTTTTTATGAAGGTGTTAGAATACAAATGGATTTGTGTGTCTAGTACAATGGCACCGCTGATGAGGAAGAGTGTCTGACAGCATCATGGTGAGTTGAGTTCGATCGCATAGTGGAATGTATCATCGTAGATGGAAGAAGGCGCATAGGGGCGCAGCGGCGCTGCTCTGCACGGCGGTGCTCTGTGCGGGGACGGCGGCAGATGCCGCGCCGTCGCTTGCGCGGCCTGAGGCGGATATTGCGGGTGAGCTGCTGACGCCGGAGATCGGTGTGGAGGATCGGACGCCGACGTATCAGCAGGATCATTATGATGCGACGTTTACGGTGGAGAACTTCATTCTGGAGGCCCTGATCTGAATCTTGATAAGGCGCCGCTTGTCACGCCCTGCAGGAGGGGATGGGCAAGGGCAAGACGATTGCCGATCTGCGCCGTACGGTGGATGCTCTGACGACATACTGCCGCACTCACGGTTATCCTGCTGCGGCGGCATACCTCCCGCCGCAGGACAGCCCGGACGGGACGGTCGTCCGCGCATCATCCCGGGACGCTGCGATGAGATCGCTATTGACAACAGCAGCCGCCTCAAGACGCCTGTGGCACAGCGTATCATTGCGGCGCTGAAGGCGGATGACATCATCACGACGGATAAGCTCGAGACGGCGCTTTACTCGGTGTCGGATGCGACGGGCGCGCGCGCCGTGGGTGTGCTGAGCCCCGGCAGGGAGTTCGGCACGAGCAAGCTGACGGTGCGCATCGAGGACTCGAAGGAGTCCAATACGATTTTCTATGTGGAGAACTACGGCAGCCCCTCGACGGGCCGTTATCGCTACGGTCTGCAGGAGACGCTCTACGATCCGTCGGGTACCGGCGACAAGGTGAATGTCGGCGGGCTGATCTCCAATGGGGGCCTGCGCAATTTCACGCAAACCATGAGACGGTGGTCGGACGCGGCGGCTCGACGCTCGGCGTGAGCATTTCGCGCATGAACTACGAGGTTGGCGGACAGCTCGCGAAGATCGGCGCAGAGGGCAAGTCGACGACGGTGACGATCTTCGGCCGCGTGCCGATTTTTCCATCAGACGAACCGCAGTCTCGCCCTGCGTTATGGGTACAACTACCGCGATCTGGAGGACGACATTACGGCGTTTGACCTCGAGGGAAAGAAGCATACGCACAGCATATACGCGGGGCTGGTCGGTCTCGCAGCAGTCGGGTGGGCTGAGTCTCGACTACAGCACGAATCTGACGCTCGGCACGCTGAGCTATGATTCGTTCCACAGCACGGTGCTCGGCATGGTCAACAATGTCGACGAGGGACGTATGCAAAACTCGAGGCTGACCTGACGGCCGTGCAGCAGATTGGGCACGCGACGGATTTCCTCGTGAAGGTGTCGGGGCAGAAGGCGAGCCGCAATCTCGACAGCTCGGAGGAGTTCTCACCTCGGCGGCCCGAACGGCGTGCGTGCCTACGCACAGGGCGAGGGCTCGGGCGATGAGGGCGTCCTCGGCACGGCGGAACTGCGCTGGCATACGCCTGTGCGCGGGTTGACGTTCAGCACGTTCTACGATACGGGCGTTGTGCGCGTGAGCAAGAGTCCGGTGGACGAGGGAGACAACTCACGTGAAGCTGCGCGGCTGGGGAATCGGCGCGGCGTCAGCGTGCCGGGCGACTGGTTTGTACGTCTCGACTATGCGCGGCGCATCGGCTCGATTTCGTCGGTCGCACCGAAGAATAACGCACGCGGCCGTGTCTGGTTCCAGCTGGGCAAGATCTGCAAGCAACGATTGATGCGATGCGCCCCCTCTGCGTGCTTGCTGCGCTGACGGGGGCGCGTTATTCATACGGAGCGGGATGGGGATATGAGACTGAGGAGAAAGCCGTGGATTGACGCGGCGATTTTTGACTAGCGCGGCGTTTGTCACGCCGCTCGGCGGGACTGGACAGGGTCTGCCGGGCACTGGGCGGAGCAGTTCGACGCAGTGCGCCCTTCACGTGGAGATCGGTGTCGGCAGGGGATTTCTGACGGAGCTTGCGGCACGTCATCCCGAGGTGAATTACGTCGGGCTCGAGGCGCAGCAGGGCGTGCTTTACTTCGCGGCACGCAAGGCGGCAGAGCGGGGCTGACGAAACTGTCCGTCTGCTTTGTCTTTGACGCGGCGCGTCTGACGGAGCTCTTTGCCCCGCATGAGGCTCGATCGATTCATCTCGAACTTCTCCGACCCGTGGCCGAAGGCGCGGCATGCGAAACGCCGTCCGACGAGTGAGGTATTTCTCGCGCGTTACCGCACGGTGCTCAGGGAGGGTGGTGAGATTCGTTTCAAGACGGATAACACAGGGCTCTTTGCCTACTCGCTTGAGACTATGGAGCGTGAGGGTGGCATCTGACGGATGTGACACACGATCTTCATGCGGCTCGGCGAGGCGGACAATATCATGACGGAGTATGAGCGAAAGTTCAGCGCACGCGGCGCAAAGATCGGTCGGCTCGTGGCGCATCGTCCCGCAGGGGATGTGATGCGCACGCGGTATACTGCTCTTTAAGAGCGAGACGGAACCGATCGTCATCGTCATGGCGATTCTCATTGTGACGGGAACGATCAATGTGTTCAGTTCGAGCTATGTGCTGGCGGCGATGGATTTTGAGAACTCGTATTATCTTTTTGCAGCGGCATCTCCAATGGCTCCTGCTCGGCACGATTGCCTGCTGGCTCCGCCGCCGGATCAACTATCAGCGGCTGCGCGGGCTCATGTTCATCGGGCTCGATCAATCTCTTCCTGCTCGTGGCGGTGCTCTTTATCGGGACAACGGTGAACGGCGCACAGCGGTGGATCGCCCTTGGCCCCTTGAGCTTTCAGCCGGCGGAGTTCGCCAAGCTCATGGGCGTGCTCATGGGCTCGTTCTCGATCTCGGCGGTGCTCGCGAAGGAGCGGTTCCGCATGGATCGTGACTGGCCGCGTGTTGCCATTCCGTTTGGCGCGATTCTCCTCATGGCGTTTCTCGTCTATCGAGCCGGACTTTTGGGACGGCGTGCATCGTGTTCGGTGTGCCGCTTTTATGGCACTCGTCCTGCTCGTTCCGCCGCGTCGCTGGGTGCTGATCCTGATCCCCGTCGCATTGGCGGCACTTGCATCGGGACGCTGCAGCCCTATCGCATGAAGCGCATGGAGGTGTGGCTCGATCCGTGGTCGGATGCACGGAACGCGGGCTATCAGATGGTGCAGTCCTCTCGACGATCGGCTCGGGCGGTATTTTCGGCATGGGGTTCGGCGACGGCGTGAGTAACATATGAGTACCTTCCTGAGGCGCATACGGACTTCGCCTTTGCGATTTTTCAGTCAGAGCATGGCTTCTTCGGTGTACTGCTGATCTTCTTCCTGTTCGCACCGTCCCGTTGGTCGCGAGCATTCGCGTAGCGACGCGGGCAAAGGATACGTTCGGACAGGTGCTCGCCCTCGGCATCATCTTCCTTGTCGTCGGACAGGCACTTGCCAATCTTGCCATGGTTGCGGGACTGCTCCCCGTCGTGGGTGTGTGCCGCCGCCGTTCATCAGCTACGGCGGTTCGTCGCTGATCGTGACGATGGCGGGGATGGGGATGCTGCTCGGCATCGCGGACCGCAGCAAGTGATGCACCGCCCGTGAAACAAAAAGAAGCATGAGCCGCCGGAGATACGGCGGAGCAGGATGCACGTGGTGCAGTGAGGGCAAAACCCCTGCATCGATGGTGGTAGAAGCAAAGCTGTTGCGTGAACGATTTTCGCGCAGCAGCTTTT
>BNJV01001857.1_pt1 | contig 52947 bp, 84 predicted proteins | sample 8540591 | NCBI WGS metagenome assembly BNJV01 (sample SAMD00202457, study PRJDB9452) | human saliva metagenome | host: Homo sapiens | reverse complement strand
CAGTTACGCATTGCTGATTTCTTCGGCAGGCCTTGAGCCGATCGTGCCGATGACGGTGGCGATCGCACAGGGCCAGGTCATGCACCGCGCCCACGAGCTCGCCGGGCCTGGCGATGATCGTCCACACGCCGGCGGCGGCTGCACGCGTTCGCGTGAGGGTGAACGGGGGCCGAGCCGAGCTCTCGCGCGTTGGTGTGTGGTTGCGTGAGGTGCCTGACTGGATGGGCGGCTCGCGTGCAGCCTCCTTCAGCGCTCAACCGCCAGTGGACTGCTGGGGTGGCCTCGGCGAGGTGCCGCGGCCTCGGTGGGGGCGCGACGCAGTGGTTGGGTGGGGGCTGGTTCAGCTGTTGATGCGCATCCAGTCGGGGGTGGCGTCCGGGGTGCGGGGAAGGCCTGAGCCCTGGGCGATGTCCTGGGCCGTGTAGGGCGGGTCCAGGTCGGGCCTGCGGTCGTAGTTGAAGTCGGAGACGAGCTTGTAGCCCCTGTGAGCTGCTCATGGACAGTCTGGCCCAGGGTCCACGCACCATCGCCGGGGCACCCATCGCGGTGCGCAGGTTCAGTCCCAGGCCGACCAGCTCCATCGGCAGGCGTTGTTCATCCACTGGCCCTGGTGCGCACCTGGCCGCTCACTGCGGCGCGCGCGACGGCCTCGTACTCGGCGACGACCTCATCGGCGCCGGTGGAACGCATCCACCCACCCCACTGGTCGGCGATCGCCTGCGCGGCCTGCATCTGGGCCTCAAAAAGACCATTCCGCCATCACTGCTCTCCATTCATCATCCAATACGCCCCGCTCAAGAAGTAACACGGGGACACACCTAACACTCAACAACAGGGTCGCCCGGCACCAGCTCGGCCAGGACCACCACGCTACCGGCACACCCCGGCCACCACCACTTGCAGATGGCCGACTAGCGCAGCCACGCACCGAAAGCGCTTGATGGTAGCAGACCCTGAGGAAACGTGCAGCAGGGACAGGCGGGGGTACCGGGACGGCCGGGCGAGACCCCAGACTGGGTGCTGGGCGAACCCAGTGGCTCCGGTGCCTCCACCAGGCTCTGCTACTGGCCGCCCTGGCCGCTGCTCGCCTCGGTCCCCTGCTCGGTGATCTGGGCGGCTTGGGCGGCTTCGGCTTTCTTGCGTTGCCGGCGGGCTCGGTCGCGTTCGCGACGTCGGGCTCGGGCCTCCTGCTCCTGCTGGAAGGCGGCTGCCTTGGTCGCCATCCACCCGGGATGAACTCAGGATCCCTGGGGTGCAGCCTCAGCTCCACCGCCGCCCTCGTCCGACACCGCTCTCCGTCAACGACTGGTTCACGCATCCAGTCCGACTCCTGCGGAGCACACCGTCCGAGGTCTCCATCCACAGGTGCGAGTATGTCCACGCACCCCGATGAGGATCCACCTGAGCCGGACGAAGCTTGCACATGGTGAAGTCCATCTTCGCAGGAAACAGCACGCTCTTTGCGCCGACCATCGATCGTCAGCCAGTTGATGACATGCCCGGTGGATGGCGTGTAGTCGATGTCGATGCGGGTCCCGCCGCTGTCACGCAGCCAGTCCTGCAGCATGCCCTCGAACCGCTCGAAGGCCTCCTGGGCACTCTAGTGTCCTCAGCACTCACAGAAACTACCTCCCAGTGATGGTTCACGAACGGCAACTTTTGACGAACGCCTTCGGCGTCCGTCCACGTCGCCTTGAAAATCGGTGGGTACTTGTTCGGTCTTGGTCAGCCCGAGCCCGACTGGGTCGCGGTAGTTGAAGTTCACGGCGAAGCCCTGTAGCTGCCTCGGAGTATCGGGCGATCTGCTGCTCCAGCTTCAGGTAGGACTTGAAGTCGCTGTCGGGGAAGTTCTGGTTGACCTCCTGAGCATCGCCACCACGCTGATCTTCTCAGGCGGGCCGTGGAACTGGTACCGGCCCCGTGCCCACCATTGTGCTCACCGGCAGTCGCTCCAGAGCCTTCACCTCGCTCTGGTGCGCCGAGCGCACCCCTTCTCCCCGTTAGCTTTATCCAGGGGCCCATGTGACCGTCGACGGCGACTGTAGGCCCCGCACTGCGGGTGCGCCAGTAGTGGTGGCTGGTGGTTAGACGTCGATTCTGCAGTAGCTCGGTTGGTTGGTGTCCTTCTCGGATGTAGGCCCGAAGACGGGGACGGCTTGCTCGCCCGGGTGGGCGACCTCTGCGTGAACTTACGGTGAAAGGTTTCGGGGTTGCTGCTGTCCCAGGACACCGTGGTCCACGCATCGGGGTCGGCGACAGGCTCACGAGCCACTGCGTAGTGGGTACGAGTCGACGCCCGTCGAGACCTGCACCTCAACAGTCGTCCTTCAGCACAAGCACCTGCATAGCTGTTGAGGAAGGGTCGTTCTGGGAAACATCCTCCGGCCACATCACCCCTCTGAAGTGCACACACGCCGAACGAAAAGAAAACCACCAAGTCGCAGGAACTCCCGGAGACTCCAGCTGGTCTTTTATCTCGTTGAAAATTATGTTCGGCGTCTGTGGGGTGAGGAAACTATTCGCAAACCGAACTTGCTGACGGTCCATGCTGTAAAACGTCGTTCCATTTCATCCTCTCAAGGCTACGCATAAGCAACACCACTTCACGACTTCTATCTCTCGCGTGTCGAGACGTAATTCGCGCCACAGCTGCAGAGTAAACAGCCCGATCGAATTCTCTTTGATTTGCCGTTTGGCGAGGCTGAGCTGTGCTTGTTCTCAATCCCAGTCCAGGTGCCATCTGCTCTCTGGCCAGTCCGTCATAACACTCGCCCATGCTCGACCCCGTCTACGTGGAAGCTTTTACGCGTTGCTCCTCAACGTCTGCCGAAGAGGTTTTCCGGCCCTTCCTCGCTGTTGAGAATAAACTTTCTTCCTTGGCGTTCGCTAGTCATGCGCGCACCAATGTTTCGGTGAAGCGACCTTCGCATCGCGATCGCCACGGCCTCTGCGTGCGGTCGTACTTCGACCCGCCTGCGCTGTGTGGCGCTGGCCGCTCGGTGCGCCTTGTCGGTCAGGCGACCGGCACGCTTTGCGCTGGTTGCTGCACCTGCGCTGGTTGCCGCGCCTGTGCGGCGAGCTGCTCCCTGTGCGTGGTGTTTCTCGGACCGTGGGAGCTTCCCGGTTTGAGCCAGGATGGAGACCATGTCAGCCAGCGACACCGGAGGAGTTCAAGGCACAGGTCGCGTGAAGTCGTCGAGAGAAGCACGCACGACGCGCCAGTGGCCGCCTCGACGGCGGCCTTTGCTGCCCAGACGGTGGTGGTAACTGGGTCGCAAGACACAAAAGGCGGCATGCCACCGACCGGGACTGAGAGAAAGCTCTCCGAGTCGGCTGGAGATAGCAACGAGAGCAGAGAACCGTGAGCTGCGAGAATGAGTTCTGAGCAGCCGCCTTCGCCAAGGAACAGATCGGTGACCGAGCGACTGAGCTGACCAACCGCGAAGAAGGCCTCCACCATCTCCTCGATGCCGAGTCCAGTGTCTCTAGATCTGCGTACTACTCCTGGCGCGACCGGCCCCAGTCAGCAGACGGCCACCGTGGAGGGAGGGAGCCACCCTGATTACGCGACACATGAGGACCTGATGGCACCTACGGTACCGGCGAATCCAGGTGATCTCTGGAGCGGCTCGGTGTGCGGGCCGACGGGGCACGATTCGGTCTATCATGCAGTGATCTGGGCTGCAGGCCGTGCAAATCAGCAGGCAAAGGTCCGCACCACGATGCCGGCTGAGGACCTGGATGAGCGGGCTGGACCTGCCTCAGACGGGACTTCACCGCCACCGAGCCCGCGCGAAGCCGTGCGGCACATCACCGCTGTCAGGACGCGACCGGATTCATTTCATCTCGCAGACTGCTCCTGGACCGCCGATGCCTTGAAAGAGTCGGGTTATGGTGATGGCGACCAGCACGCGTACCTCCCTGAAAGTGCCGACAGCCATTTGACATGGCAGCACGCAGGTGTCCGGGCTGAGGAGGGTGTGACGATCTTTCATTCGGACCGAGGTAGTCAGCACACGTCCCAGAGGCTCTTGGATCGCACGGGTTGCGTATTCGTCCCTCGGTAGCGTACGTGTTGGGACAATGCGTGGGCTTCAACCACGTTGCCGTCAAACACGTCGAGAGAGTCCACCGAATCGGTGTATCCCACTGAAGGACAAGGCGATCAAGAGATTGCTCATGCGATCGAGCTGACATACATCACGTCCGCCTTCACTGCACAGAGGCTACCGCGCCCCAATGAGGTCAGGAACGCAACTCGAACTGACGAAGGCAGCCTGAAACATACAAACAAGCACCGTCCGAAAACACCTGGCAGTCCACTGCCTCAGCAATCTGAGACAAACGCCCTCAACCAACCGATCAGACACGACCCACATCCTAACCACAAAACCAGACACCAGCACCACCAGACTGTCAGGTTAATAACAAGGAGATAACTCCCCACCATCTCGACATCACAAGCAGAGATCTGTATGCGAAACTGGTGATAATGAAGTGTTTCTGGGCACGATAGGGCAGTGGTGACAAGAGCTGCCAGCCCCTCCAGTGAACAAGCACGGTAGCCACTCGGGCTGCTTCCGCCCGAATGCTGCTGGCCACCGCCCAGGGACAACGCCACCAACCCCGCCACCCAATACCCCCGCAAGTGCCTCGGCCTCGCGAGCGTGCGCGCTAGCCCGTCCCAGGCGCATCACCCAGGGCATCCAGGAGGACCGCGACGATGAGCATCACCAGGGCAGCTAGCCCGGCCCTGACCAGAACCAGCCATGCCTCGTGGTCCGACGACCGGGCTCAAGGAGCCTCACCATTAGTGGAGCCCCAGTCTTTAATGACAGGCTCGTCCGAGGTCCAGCTGATGTTGAAGGATCTCGAGTTTGTCGCCATGTGGTCGACGATCGCCACCACAGCACGCCCAGGGGCAGACCCAGGGCCATGCAGCGCAGGGGCGACCCCTGAAAGCGTGAGTGCTCGCGCGCCACCACAGGTGCCGCGCCATGCCGATGCTCACGGCCACCAGGCCGGTGACAATGGCGCCCTCAGCATGGTCACTGGGCCGGGGAACGCGTCGGAGAACGGCCAGAGGCTGAAGGCATGAGCGTGTATACACTGATGATTCCTTCTGGGGCCTCTGACATACCGCCTTGGACAGCCTGCAACCCTGGGATGCCTCCGAGGACGTACGTCAGGCGCCGGGCGACCTCCCGACCGCCATGAAACCCGCCCCGCAGGCGACCCCCAGGACGAGCCAGTCCTGAATGAGCAGCCGGCGCACCCGCCCCGGGCGATGACCGCCACCAGACAGACGGGCGAGCTGGCCAGCTCCTCGACGACGCCGGCGATCAGCGACCTGCGAGGCCGTTTGGCTCACCGGCACTCTCGCCGCGGCAGCGACCTGGAAGGAGAGCCACCCAACAGCCCCGGCCCACGGCATGGACAGGGCGAAGAAGCCCGAGGTCATGCCCCAGGAGACGGTCTTGCCCCGCGCCAGCCGAAGCAGACCGCCACGATCCAGAAGCAGCCGATCCAGGCTCCCAGCACCGTCCGGGCCCACTGGCGATCGCGGCCAGCCGCCGCCACGATCAGCGGGCTCACCCAGGTCAGCACCATCCGGACCCGCATCAGGATGCGGAAGGCCCGAAACTGCAGAAAGAAGCCGCAGGCGCTCCCACCACTCCAGGCGCACCGGCGCCCCGTCCAGGTTCAACGAGGACGCGGCCGAACGATCAGCGGAAGGCGGCGCCGAAGCGGCCGGAGGCGCCTGGGCCGCGGCGACCGGCGTGGCAACCGGGAGGCCTCGCGGGTCTGTCCTCGCCGCCGCTGTTCAGGTCTCATTTGTCGCCGGTGCGGGCAGCCCGTCCTGCGGACGGGAGCGCGCCATGAGAACACCTCCCGACGCGACCCGACCGTAGCCGGGCGCTGCCGTCGGCCCGGATGTGGCCCGTATGAGCGCCGCCGAAGCCCGGCATGATCCCGCACGACGCACCGTCGATGCGCCATGGCCACCAGGACCCTGCTCTCCGGGCGCTGGGGCGGCAGGGCCGCCCTCGTCGTGGGGACGCCCCGCTCGGGCGGCGCCGGCGCCTGCTGTCGTCCTCGTCGTGTGCTACCCGAGCGCGTGCCGTCCCCTGGGGCCGCCCGCTCCTGCTCGGGCTCTCTGCCGTATGGAGCCCGGCACGTATCCCGGCCGTTGTCGTTCAACGCCCGCCCCTCTCACTGCGCCGTTCAGCGGCGTGACCAGTCTGCCACCCATCGGCTGGAGAGGTGCGGTTTTCCTGCAATCCCGCGTCATTCGCCGTCGTCGAGTGAGCGCCCACCATGGGGAATCGTTGACGCCCTCTGGGCTACCCTTCTCAGACGGGGCGCCTCGTCGCCTGGGCGGCACCGTCCGGCACCACACCCTGACACTCGTCAACCCGCCCCACGTCTTCACCACTTCAGGACATGACTCGCACGACCACCAGCGCCGCCCCGGCGGTGGCATCTTCGCCTCCTCAAGATTCCACAACCACCGGATCTGGTTCCTGTCCGCCCTCGTGGCCAACACCGGGACCTGGATGCAGCGCGTGCTCAGGACTGGCTGGTGCTGCGCGTCCTCACCGACGACCCGCCTCCGCCACCGGCCCTGACCACGGCCCTGCAGTTCCTCCCCATGCTGCTGCTGTCCGCGCACGCCGGCCTCGTCGCCGACCGGGTCGACCAGCGCAGGTTCCTCATCCTCACCCAGAGCGCCATGGGGCCTGGTCTCCGCCGTCCTCGCTGTCGACGTCCTGGCTGGCACCGCCCTGCCGTGGCACGTCTACCCTGGCCGCCTTCCTCACGGGTGTCGCCGCGCCCTACGACGCCCTCGGCCCGCCAGACCTTCGTGGCCTGGATGGTGCCCGCCGAGCACCCTGTCCAACGCCGTGGGCCTCAACTCCGCCTCCTTCAACGCCGCCCGCCTCTGGGCTGGCCTCGCCGTGTCGTCATCACCTGGGTCGGCGCGGGCTGGGTCTTCGCCGTCAACGCCGCCACCTTCGTCTTCCCGGCCGTGGCGCTGGTCGCCATGCGCGTGAGCGAGCTGGTGGACATGCCGCGCGCCCGCCGCGCCGCCGGCCAGCTCCGCGAGGGCCTGACCTACCTGCGTGGCGCACGGACCTCGTCGTCATCATCGCCGTGGTCGCCGTCGTCTCCATGCTCACCCTCAACTCCAGGTCACCATGGCCGCGATGGTGCGCACCGTCTTCCACCTGGAGTCCGACGCCCACGGCACCGTCTCCCTCGGTCTTCGCCGTCGGGTCCCTCTCCGGCGCCCTGTGGGCGGCCAGGCGCGCAACCCCCGCGCCCCCTGCACCGTCGTGCTGGCGGCCCTCGCCCTAGGGGTGTTCACCCTCCTGCTGGCCATCATGCCCACCTACCCGACCTTCATGGTCATGACGGTCCCGGTGGGTCTGTGCGTCCTGACCCTCCTGACCAGCGCCAACCAGACCGTGCAGATGACCACCGAGCCGTCCATGCGTGGGCGGGTCCTCAGCATCTACATGATGTTCTTCCTGATCGACGCTGGTCGGCGCCCCCGCTCATCGGCTGCGGCTGACACCTGGGGGCCGCGCATCAGCGATCGCGGTCGGCGGCCTGAGCGCGTCCTCACTGCGCTGGTGGCCGCCGCCTGGAGCTACAGGCACTGGAACCTGTCCCTGCACTACTCTCCACTCGCCCACCTCAGGGCTGCGCACCGCAGACCCAGCCACCGGGCACGCGTGGCGCCGACTGGCGCGATCGACGCTGACTGATGCCGACGGCACCGACCGGGCGTCGGTTCATGCTCGCTCAACTGCTGCCTGACCGGGCCGCACGTGTCACCGAGACGAGTAACTACGTACGCCTACCCGTGGCGCATCTCCGAGCACTGGGGAGGACTCCCAGCTCGAGGATCGGCGCGATTCAGGCGGTGCTGGCTCACATCACAGGGATGCCGCCTATCCTGTCAAGGAACGCGGTTCGGTGAGCGAGCCCTTCCGAAGGCATCAGAATGGCCGCGGTAACCCACCTCAAGCAGGAGCCCACCCCAATGACCGAGCTGATCGACACCACCGAGATGTACCCTCAAGACCGTCTACGAGCTCGAGGAGGACGGAGTCCGCCGCTGCGTGCCCGCATCGTCGAGCGCCTCGACTCACTCGGGCCCCCGGTCTCCAGACGGTGGCGCGCATGGAGCGTGACGGTCTCATCAAGGTCGCCGAGGACCGCTCGCTCGAGCTCACCGATGAGGGCCGCAAGCGCGCCACCGACGTGATCCGCAAGCACCGGCTCGCTGAAAGACTGCTGCTGGACGTCATCGGCATCGAGCGCCGATTCGTCCACGATGAGGCCTCGCTGCGGGAGCACGTCGCGAGCGAGCAGGTCGAGGAGCGCCTCGCCGCCATCCTCGACGACGTCCCACCGATCCCTTCGGCAACCCTGTCCGCCGCGGACCGCGGAGCACCCGAGACTCCGCCGATGAGGTCAGCGTGGACCGCTTCGCCGGATGCGAGACCGTCACGGGCTGTCATCAGCCGCATCGGGGAGCCGATCCAGGCCGACGCGAGATCTCGCCGGCCCTCGAGGATGCGCAGATCGTCGCCGGGCCGAGGTGGAGCTGCGTGTCAGCGCCGGCGGGTGAGCTCGTCGGGTCCTCCGGCGACCCTGCCGTCCTGGGCGCGACGACGTCGCCCGCCACCTCTTTCGTCCAGCGCTGAGCGACGACGCTCGAGCCTTCCTGCCAAGATCCTCAAGAGACCTGAGAAATACCTGTGCAGGCAGGGGATTGGAGGACGTTTCATCGTCTCAGAATGTGAGACGCGACGGTGCTGCCTTGCGTCCGAGCGATGGTCGTCGCAGCCGTCCTCCTTGAGGTGTCTTACAGGTGCTCGGACGGAGGGGCCTGTGTCGGGTTCCCGTCGAGCTGTGTGCGATTTTTCCGCAGAATGCTGCGCATTTCCTGGTCAGTTGACCGTGAGTGAGCTCGATGGGCCGACGTCCCTGGGAGCAATATGGATAAAAAGCGAGAAGCGCTTCAAAGTGCTTCGGCTCACAACAGTGTGTGCACAACTGGCCGTGACGAAGCTAGGGTCTGTCATGTAGCGTTCAGGTCGTTGCCGCAGACAACCGTCTCGGTGACGTCTCGGATCTGGTTAGTCCTGCCACTCGATCTGAGGCACGTGGAACCAACAACACCAAGTGGCAGGAACGGGGGAACCAACTACCGGTCGCTGAGGCGAACAGCCGAGAGCGACCTTGGAGTGAAGCCCGCGTTCGCGGGCCGGACGTCTCCAGTCCGAACCCGACAGCTCACCTCGTCGGCTCAACAGGAGAAAGCATTCATGTCCTCACGCACCACCGCACGTCACCGCAAAGCCACCCGCGCCCGTACCCCACTGGATGACCTTGTTCCCACCGCGCGCCGCGGTCTGGCTGTTGCCGCTTCGTCCGGCCTCGCCCTGACCATGATGCTTCGGGAGCCAACGCCGCCGGTCACAGCGAGGTCACCTCCTCCGGCACCATCGAGGCTTCCCGTGTGACCCCGAGTGGCATCCTCTGCCAACGCCCGCGAGGCCCTGGCCGCCCGCCAGCAGATCACCATCTCCCCAGACCAGCTGGGTCACTGAGGCCGCCCCTGAGGTGGAGGCCGTCGCCCCGCCCCGCCCTGCTGCCCCGGGAGACGCCCGCCGCTCCCGAGGCTCCGGCTGCTGAGGCCAGGGCCGAGCTGAACACGGCCGACAGCAGCGCCGATGCTGCTGCCCGCCGACCAGGGTGGCTGACACCGCCGCCGCCGACGCGCAGGCCGCTCAGGCCACCCAGGCTCCGCGCCCGCCAGCAACTCCAACTCCTCCGTCGTAGCCATCGCCATGCAGTACGTGGGCTCCCCACGTGTGCGGCGCCTCCGGCCCGAGCGCCTTCGACTGCTCCGGCCTCACCTCCCACTGTACGCCCAGGTCGGCATCAACCTGCCCCGCACCGCCGGCGAGCACGCGGCCGGCACCCAGGTGTCCGCCGCTGAGGCCCGGCCCGGCGACCCGTCACCTGGCCCGGCCACGTCGGCATCTACGCCGGTGACGGCAGGTCATTGACGCCGGTGACGAGTCCACCGGTGTGGTCTACCGTGACATCTGGGGCTCTCCGAGCTTCGTCCGCGTCGGCTGATCCCAGACGCCGCAGTCTTCACCGTGAGGTGGTGCGCTATCAGGCGCCCACCTCACGGCGTGTCAGGAGAGGGTCGAGCCGGTCGCCGGGGCGTTTCAGGGGAGCAAAACGAGGACAACCTCCTCATGTGTGGTCCCCACACCCCTTTTCGGGGCAGAATGTTCCTTGGTCGTAGACCGTGATCTCGAGAAAGGGCAGATCCATGACTGATGACAACGTCGTCCCCGTCGGAGTCGATGGTTCACCCGAGTCCCTGGCGGCAGTGGACTGGGCTCGTGGCGCGCTGAGTGCCAGGGCTGGCGCGTCCACATCCTGTGCGCCTACTCCCTGCCCCTCCTTCACCACCGCCTCCCTTGACGGCGGCTACGCGGCGCTTGACGACTCGGCCATCAGGTCCGGGCGCCCAGGCCGTCATCGACGAGGCCGTTGAGCGCGTCAAGAAGTCCGGCGTCACCGTCACCTCCTCCCTGGAGACCGGGGACCCGGCCGGGGTCCTCGTCGATCTCCGAGGAGGCGACGCTGGCTCGTCGTCGGCACTGGGGAGGCGGAGGCTTGCCGACCGGCTCCTGGCACTCGTCTCTCCGCCCTGCCCGCGCACAGCCACTGCCCGGCCGTCGTCGTACCCCAGCACCACGAGGGCGCCGACTACACGCCGGTACGCCGCATCGTCGTCGGGCGTCGACGGATCCTCCTCGGCCCGCAGGGCCCCATGCGGGCCGTGACCGAGGCGGAGGCGTGGGGCGCGAGCTCACCGCCATCGCCGCCGTGCCGATGGCCTCCGGGGCCGGGGGCGCTCGCCTGGCTGCCAGCGGCCGTCGACCGCGAGCAGGTCCTGGCCGACGTCCGCTCCGGGACTGACCGCGCCATCAACGAGGCCCTCGAGGCCATGAGGGCGTCAGCAGTGCGCCGCCACGCCCTGACGGCAGCCAGCCGAGCTCCTGGCCGAGTTCTCCACCGCCGTGGACCTCGTCGTCGTCGGCTCGCGTGACGCGGGGCTTCTCCGGACTTCTGCTGGGCTCCCACCAGCCAGGCCGTCCTGTCCCACGCCTCGTGCCCGTGCTGGTCGCCCCCACGCATCACGCCAAGAGCGGCACCTCGCGCACCTCCACGCCGTGGGGTCGGGCCTGAGCCTCCACCCGCCGCGGCGAGCCACCTTCGCTCGCCACGGCGCCACGCCCGCAGCCCGAGTGGGCCGTGGGGGCGATCCGCTGGTAGTCTTCCGTCCAGGCCCCTCGTAGCTCAGGGATGAGCACGCCTCCTAAAGCGGGTGTCGTTGGTTCGAATCCAATCGAGGGCACTGACACCTTTCCGCGTCATCGCGGGCATCAGCACCTCACCCGGTTCTGGCGCTCCCTCCCTTCATATCGGATCGCGTGTGCCATACGTATGTGGATGATGGTTTTCGCCTGGAATCTCGGGGTTTTGCGCTGCGCTCGTCCAGCATGGAGATCCAGTCGGCGCTCCTCGTCAGTGCTCACTAGGTGCAGGTGTGCCCCGTGGTGGTGACGGAGGCGGACCCAGCCAGGCGCTGACGGTCGCTAGCGTCGACGCCCTTGCGCAGCCACTCGCATGCTGCTGTGTGGCGAAGATCATGGATTCGACGGCCGCCGCTGATTTCGTCCCACCGCACCGACCGTCTCATGTTGCTGCGGTTGAGCGGACGCCCCGCGGGGAGGCAAAGCTACAATGTCGTCTGGCTTCAGGCCACGCAGACGCCGGGCTGACAATGAGTGCAGGGCGTTGCATGAGTGGGACCTTGCGGACCTTCCCGCTCTTGGGTGCCTCTCCGGGGAATCCGTCGCTAGCGCTTCGCCTCACGCGAGCACGGTGGCGATGCCATCGTCGTCGATCACGACGTCGCGGGCGCGTAGGCCCTGAGCTCGCCCCACCGCAGGCCGTGTAGCCAGCACGATAATCACGTCCCGTACGGGCCTTGCTGGTGCCTACTCCTCGACCTCCCGCCACGAGAACGGGTTAGTCGCTGCACCGATGGCATTGGTTCTCGGATCCTGATGCCCGGACGGGGTTTGCGGTCGACTACAGCATGTCCCTCGAGCCACGAGAAAAAGAGCAGCAACTGTAATCAGTGCCCGCTGTTTTGTCCCGGGCCGCCATTGACTTGACGGATCAAACGAGAAATCACTTGAGGGGCTGACATCGCAGACACGGTGGGCGCGCCACGCGGGCAGTGACGCATAGCCGTCTCGTTGCCAGCGTCGACGGGGCAACAACCTCGCGTCGGTGCTCCAGGAAAAGCAGCCACTCCCGGACCTTTCTCACCGCGCCGACGACGTCGACTCCTGCGGCCAGCTGACGTTTCCATGCGTCGCTCCCAGCGCGCGCGCATCGACCAGATTGTCGAATGTTCGTGTAACGATCGCAGTTCCGCCGTCGTAGATGTAAGCACGCCATTTGCTGCCGAGCTGCGACTGCCATTCGTTCGCGCTTTCCGGAATGAAAGTGTGGATGTTCTCTGCAATGAAAAGAATCTGCTCAGAAAAGATCGTCACAGTACTGGGCATGCACTCTTTCGTGCTCCATCTCATCGGCCACTGCGTCACGTTCGTCGGCGGACGCTTTGTCCTGCATGAGCTGAGCTCGATCTCGGCAGCAATATCCGCGGCGCGCGAGGCTCCCTGTCGCGCACAGCGCTGGCCCTGAGGCGGAGCTGCGCCGCACAGTTGAACACTCCCCAGGAGGCTAGCGGCCCGCTCTGACCTCCAGTAGACGACAAGCGCCGGGTTCTCTTCATCATTCCTGTCTCCTGGTGCTGGCGGCAGTCCATTGAGCGTGGCATCATCCACTCAGAAAGCTCTACGCGTTTCAGTGTCGTTTGGTGTGCAGCTCCGTCACGCTCCACCACCGTGATGGCATATGCTGCTCCGGCATTCCCTTCAACTCTTTTTCGGGCTTAATCCCGCCCCTCCCACTCTTCGCGATCAAGCATGCATAGCGAGTCAGATGCTCCACTGACTTGCATGATGATCCGTGACGTGAAAAGGTCACGAGATCGCAGTGCCTCTTTTCTTGGGTCCTGAAGTGCGGCAACGACAGAGATCGATGCGGCTCGACCTCGAGTCAGAATTGCGTGCGCAGGGTTCTGTCAACGCTCTTCTCTTCCTTTGTGGAATCCGCCGCATATGTGAGCATAGCCGCCTCATCAATCATCACCACGATCCCCGGATAGGCCGGGCAGAGTTCGGCCTTCCTCACTTTGTCACAACGCATCAGCTCCAGGCGGTCATCGAGCAGGGGCATTGATCTCGGCGAGCAAATCAGCCGCCTCCGCGTAGGTGCGCGCCCGTTTTTCGAAGATCTGTTTTGTAGGCTTCGCTCGACTCGCCTTCTGCTGGTCGATACCACATTTTTGATGCGACGGGCTGGAATCTGGGAGTCATCCCTACGGCGATACCACGCAGTACGCTGCCCCTTCCCGGGCGCGCAGTCGTGCCAATGATGAGGTGGCGCCGCCAATGATCGGGATCGTCCACTGCTCGCCGGCCTCGGTGATCCCCACCAGCGCCGACCCCGCTGGAGCGCTGGCCGCATCAGCAACCGGGTACTTTCTAACCTCAGCGAGCGGATCCGGACCCACGACGACGGTGAGGACCACCCCGGCAGCGTCATCGGGAGATTGCGCGGCCGTGACTGATGCGCCCAACGCGGACCCCACCGCTCGGCGGCCTTAGTCGTCTCAGTGGGAGACATGCTTGGCAGCGAGCTGAATAGTGACCTCGAGACCGCGGGGCACACGATGAATTACCGTGACTTCGGGAACGTAGAGGTCCTCGATGATGTCGTCGCCTATCAGCGCATGATGGCGAACTCTGCGCTCCAGACCGGCAGCAGAGCACGCCGAGATCCAACGCAGCTCCCGCAGATTCCGTAGGACGCGATCGACATCATCACGCCTCCAGTACGCGACGATGGCCGCTCGGCTTGACCACGGCATCTCACCCGGCGGAGCGTGGTGCGAATGGGCACACGTTGCCAAGCCAGCCACGACGCAAACGCGCACACCATGACGACAACCACCGCAATGAGAGCGAACGTCCACCGATTCCGCTCCGCAGCGATGAACTCCCAGACAGAGAGTGCCGTGAGGATGGCAGTGACCGCAATTGTTATAGCCACCGTCAGTTGGCGCTCCCACCGGCGGAGCATCGGGCCACGACGACGGACGCGGCGCCGCCCGGCATCTGGCTGATCAAAATCTGCTGCGGTGCGCATCAGCGACCGCCCTTCCGCTTGCGGAGTCGTCTCGCGAGGAGCTCAACCTTCGGCTTTGAGGGTGTGGACGTCGCAGGGTTTGGAACCTCTATGAGCCTGTCGCAGGTAATGGCCTGGCGCGTCTCAGCGCGATCTCCGAACGACGTCACGGCGTACTGAGTGACCCACACGCGGCCATCCATCCTATAGAAGTGACCGTACTTGTAGTTGCCTCGCTCGATGACCGAGATTGTGGTGCGAGTGTCAGGTCCGCCCCAGCGACTCGGGCCGACCACGCCGGTCGCGTACGTCGGTTCGCCAGATGGGGCGAGCTTCGGTGCTCCATCCCGCATGCGAGGTCTGACGTCCTCCGTGGTCAAATCTGTGCCCATGCCGGCAAAAATGGCATCGGAGAACTGGGCTGAGTCGTACTGAACATCGGACAGATCAAGCATGACGAGTTCCTAAACGTATGGAATACGGAAAGAGGCACACAAAAAAGTGCACCACTGGTCGATGTAGTCAAAAAGTAACCCCGTTCAAAACAGCCGTCAAATGTCTCGAAGACTCCGTACTCGCCCCTTCATGCACATAAATTGCTGACTAAATATGTGTATAGGCGGGTCGGCTCGGATAGAAGATTTCGCCGAATGGCAACGATTCTTGGTTGTGCCGCGCTCGGATCGTCATTCGGCTGACGTCCCTTTTAGTGGCAACCTAAAGCCGAGCAATGTTACTCACATGTGGTGATTCGGTGGCGTCCCGATCATGGGCGACCAGGAACGCGAGCGTTGCCGAGCTGGCTGTGAGGCGATGGCAGCCAGAGCGATCGCCGCCGCCAGGGCGTTAGCTGATGGGGGGACTCGACCTGACCGGCCTGACCAGCAGGTCGTCGAAGCTCTGAAGGCGCTGGCAACTGCTCAAACCACCCTCACGGAAACGCAGCGAGCACTCATCAATGCGGCGCTGGATGCGGGCGTGAGTGTGAGGAGGACGGCGGCGGCTGCTGGGCGACCAGTGGTGACGGTGCAAAAATGGCGGAAAGACGCCAAAAGTCAGACTGACCGTAACTTCTCTCTACAGGATCAAGGGGGCCGCCTTCGGCGGCCCCGGTGGGCGGCGCGCTCCTCGCGTCGCGCGCCGCCCACCCACTAACGTGCTTGTGCCCTGCATCGCGACATGCGGGACACAGATCGAAAGAACCGCAACATCACACCTAGAAACCCGGCACGCCACAAGATACCGCCCCTCATACCGCATCGGCACCAGCGCAGCGATAATGAGGCACCGCCGCGGGCCGGAGGGTAGGCGGGCCTGATGAAGTGCGCCCGAGCGCACACGCGTGCTCAGTGACGACAATCGCGCGGCAGCCAGTGATAGCGGCGAGACCACCGCCATCCTCAACGACAACAGTCGGCACCGTCGCGCCGCCGGTCATCCATGGCCGGGATGATCCGACCCCAACAGTGCGGAAATCACCAGCCAGAAAGCCATCAAGGTACCGCCTACCGGAGCCACCATTCTCTAAGCAACTCTGGTCGCCACCGAGGCCGCAACAGTCATCGCACTCACCCGCCGTCGAGCATGATGCCCGGCCCGGGGTCCGGAGGAGCCCAAGCCAACGCGGTACCAGGATCGTGCCTCGATCTCACCGCGGATACGTCGCGCGTCCCGCGACCAGGACGTGGCCGATGCGTGCCGCCACACAACACTGGCGCCCAGTACGGAGCCTCGTGCCCGTGAGCAGTAGTCCTGTCTACGCCGACGGCAACGCGTGAGACTCAAACGATCAGGGCCCAGTCTCGCGACGTACTGAAGACCCTTCCGTGCCAACTCGAATGAGCGGTGTCCGCCGCCACGACACCGATAGGAGCGCTGCAGCCGCGAGCTGTGTGCTCTGCAGCACCGGCGATGACGAGCGCCATCCGCTCCGCCGCCAGGACGACCGCACCGCCAGGCATGTGCAGCCTGGAGTCATCCGTCGAATGACTGCGCCGGGCAATCTCATCAGGTGACGGGGTGCATGGCACTCCTCGTCATCGCCGTCAGTGCCGGCAGCAACTCACGTCCGAGAACGTAATTGATGACCTTCGACATATAGCCCGAGGCTCTATAGGCCCGCTGCTCCGAGCCAATCACGTCGGCGTGGAGCTGAGCACCCCATCGCAGAGTCCGGCCTGACGGAGAGGAGGTGGACACGCCTGCGCAAATCCTCTCCAGAGTCGACGCGCGCTGAGAGCCAGGCTCGGACCAGATGAACCGCCGGTCCGCCCCGGTAACGCCGAGATCGACCTCAGACACCGACGGCGGCAGCGAGATCAAGACATGGAAATGGATCAAACCGCGGCTCTGCCACCCGCGACCCGAACATACGACAACCGAGCTGAAGAGGTGCCCGTCACCCGGGCCAGCCAGTCCGACAGCGCGTCCGTGGTACGCGTGAAAAGACGCGAGCACATCCGTCAGTCGACCGCGCCGCTGTAGTCGTATGAGGCGAGGTCAATAGGACGCCACGCAAGGCGAGTCATGACGATGGCGCTGACCGGCACTTGCACAGCGGCGGGAGCACCGAGGTTGGCGACTTCGGCACCTGCGGACTTCCCCGAACGAAGGCGCGGTCAGAGTCAACAGCACGAACCTCTCACTGGCATCAACCTGAGCCCGGAAGACCGCTGTACACGACAGTTCTGACGTCGCCTCGATACAGACGTGCACAAGACGGACATGACAGCACCGAACGTGACCCACAACGGATACGACGACGCTAGACCGTCCCGATGCGTCGCTCGTCGTAGCGCACGACGGGATGTCGAACGGCAGACGCGCAAGCAAAGCCTCGTCCTGCGCGGCGAGATCGCATCACCCTCAGCCTCGCTCTAACCATCTCCTCCAGCACCGGGACCAGCCAGACGATCAGCCTCAGAGATCCCCTGACCATCAGTGCCCGAAGCGTTTCGTGCGCATCCGAAACCGGTCGCTGACACAGACGCACGCGTATACTGCGCCCGAACCCCAAAGCGGGTGTCGTTGGTTCGAATCCAATCGAGGGCACTCGACACCACCGCTCGGCAGGTCTCGCCGCCGACGACCCGTCGTCCGCACGGTGTGCCGCAGACGCACTCGAGCGCCGGCCGATGCCGATCGGGCTGACGTGCGCTGGCGACGGGCCCATGGGGCGTGCCACGCCGCGGTGCGTCTCCACGCCCAAGAGTCGATCGGCCTATATCTTTGAGCATATGACGCCTTCGTTCTTCTCCTTCGGCCGCAGACGGCGCGATGCCGATTCTCCGGGAGGATGAGCGTAAGGTGCCTGATCCTCGACCGGCTCGGATCAAACCGCGAGCCGGCGGCAGTTTCGCCGCGGACCTGGGAGCTCTGGCTGCGGCGCCGAGCAAGCCCGAGCCCGCCACCGAGCCTGCGCCTCCCAGCCCTGTGCGCCCTGCGTCCCGCACCGCCGCTGAGCGCGACCGACGTCGAGCGGCGCGAGCGCATTGACGCGGCCCTGTCCCGCCTGGCGCGGCCAGCTCGTGGACCTGGGGGGTGGGCGAGCCTGGATGACATCACCATGCTCGACGGCGTCGTCGACCACCGCCGCGCACCCCTCCGGCCTGGCTCAGCTCTACGCCGGCCGCCCCACCAACCTGTCCAGCATCGTGCGCGAGCGCAACGCGCTGGGCGAGGCCCGCCAGTCCCTGCGCGAGGTCTCGGCGCGAACCGACGTCCTGGCCCGCCAGTTCGGCGTCGCACCGGTCTACCTCGCCATCGGGGTGGCCACCTGAACGAGACGAGTCCCTCGAGGACGGCGAGGAGGACAGCTTCCACCTGGGCCGACAGCGCTCACCGGAGGCGGACCTGACCGCCCAGATCCCGCACGTCGAGCGCATCGCCGCCGAGCACGCCGCCCTGCAACGCCCTGGCTGCCGCCGGCCTGACCGTCCCCGAGGTCCCCTCAGGGCCAGCGCGTGCGCACCGTCAACGCGCCCGTCCTGCTGCGGCCCGTGCGCCTGGCCAGCGCCACCGCGGACGCCACCCCTCACCCCTCGACCCCACCATCGAGGTCAACCCTGGTCCTCACCCGCGCCCTGCGCCGCTACCAGTGCAGCACCGACATCGGGGGACATCGCCCGCGCCGCCCTGTCCCTCAGCGGGCTTCACCCCGCGCCGGCCCCTGGCCCGCATCGGTGCCCTGGGGCGGCAGTACCTGCCCGGCTTCGAGATCCACGAGCGCCTCGTCGTCGGGGCGCTCTCGTCCACCCCGGACAGGCGCTGGTGGAGGACTCGACGCCGTCCTGAGCGCCTCGCGCACCCTCCGCCCTGGTCGCCGCCATCGCCGGGGACGAGGGCGCCCGCGAGGCCCCTCAGCGTCGAGCTTCCCCGGCCGTCCCCACCGACCGGGCCCCCCGGCGCTGAGCGCGGGAGTGGCGACCTGGAGCCCGCCCAGCTCGACGTCATCGAGGCGGTGGGCACCGGGCGCGAGCTTCTCATCGACGCGCCCCCGGCTCCGACGTCGCCGGCACCCTGGCCGCCGTCTTCGCCGACGCCGCCGCCTCCGGACGCACCGTGCTGCACGTGCCCGCCACCAGCGCCGACGGGCACGCCGTCGCGGCCGCCCCTGCGCGAGGAGGGGCTGGGCTCCATGGTCCTGACCTCACCGAGGACGCCGCCTGGCGCCAGCACGCCTCGAGGGCATCCGCGAGAGCCTGGGCGTCCAGCCGCCCCAGCTCGACGTCGCCGGGATCATCGCCTCGCGCGACCGCCTCACCTCGGTCCGCTCCCCTGCCTGACCGCTACGTGCGCGCCCCTGCACAGGCCCCCGCGAGCCCCTGGTCGGTCTCCGCCTACGAGGCGCTGCAGAAGCTCGCCGAGCTCACCAGCCGTCGCGACCGGGCGACCACCCGGGCCCGCATCGACGCCGAGCACCTGGGCCGCCTCGACGAGGAGCGCCGGGAGCGCGCTCTGGCCTCCTGCGCCGCGGGCACGCCCTGGGGCTGTTCACCCCGGAGGTCTCCTCCAGCGCCTGGAACGGGATCCCGGTGGAGGACATGGATGAGGCCACCGACGCGCTTCGTCCACCTGCGCGCCCCTGGCCAACGACCTGCTGCCCACCATCCAGGAGCACACGGCCGTGGTCACCCGCACCACCGGCTCTGAGCTGGGCCCGCAACCTGGGCCAGTGGATCGAGCAGCTCGACATGTTCGACGGCGTGCGCGAGTCCCTGGACGTCTCTCCTGCCCGAGGTCTTCGAGCGCCCGCCGCCGACATGGTCATCGCCACCGCTCCGGTGAGCTGGCGCGACGAGCGGGCATCTCACATGGACGGCTCGCGGCGCCGGCGCTTCACGCGGCAGGCGGGCGACCTGGTGCGGCTGGGCCGCGTCGTCGACGACCCGCACGGCGAGCTGGTCAGCGTCCAGCGCCGTCGCGAGGTGTGGCGCCGCCACGACCCCTGACGGTGGCTGGCCCCGCCTGCCCCAGGGCCTGGACGAGATGCGGCGCACTGCCGGCCGGGCCCGCGGCGCCGTGGCCGAGGTGCAGCCGCTGCTGGGACGCGCCCAGGACCCCCGGTGCTCACGGAGATGCCCCTGAGGATCTCCTGAGCTGGCCCTGCCTCTGGCAGCCGACGACCTCACCGCACAGAGGCTCCCGAGGTCAACCGCATCCGCACCGATCTCGAGGCCCTGGGGCTGAGCGACTTCGTGGCCGACATGGCGCCCGCAGCGTCGAGGCCGACCAGCTCGAGCCCGAGCTCACCTACCGCTGGTGGTCCTCTCGCTGGCGCAGACCCTCGCCGCCGACCCCTGACCTCGGTGGTCTCGACGCGCGCGCCCTGTCCCACATGGCCGTCTCGCTGCGCGAGCTCGACGCCGCCCACACCCGGTCCCTGTCCGGTCCTGTGGCCCAGGCCTGCGCCCGGCGGGTGCGAGCCGCCGTCGAGGAGGACAAGGCTCGATGCCCGCGCCCTGTACATCGCACTGGCCTCGCGAGGACGGGCGTCCCGCTGCGGGAGATCATCGACGCCCACCCCATGGCCCTGCTGGCCCGGGCCGATCTGGACTCGTCCCGCCCACGCTCGTGCCCCCAGATCTTCTCACCCACCGCGGTGGTGGACCTGGCCGTCCTGGACGCCTCCACGCCCATGCCGGTCCCTGCAGGTGCTGCCCGCCTCGTGCGCGCCGAGCAGGTGCTCGTCGTCGGCGACCCCGGCGCGCGACGACCGGGCTGGCCGCCGAGCTCGGCCCGCTCTCTGCCCTCGCACCCCTGCCGACGGCCCGCAACAGCCTCGACGCCGGTATCGCCTCCTTCCTCGCGGCCAATGGTTACGAGGGGGTCGTCGAGGCCGTGCCCCTGCCGGGGACACCTCCTCGACCCTGGAGCTCGTGGACGGGCGAGGCATGCCTGCGCCTGGGCAGACCGCGGTCGAGACGGTGGAGGCCGAGGTCTCCCAGCGTCGTCGATATCGGTCATCGACAGGGCACTGACCCGACCAGAGGAGTCCCTGGCCGTCATCGCCCTCAACCGCCTGCACGCCGACGCCCTGCGCTCGGCCATCACCAGGGCGGCCGGCGCCCCGGCGCTGGAGGAGTTCTTCGCCCCTGGGGCGGCTCGAGCCTTCACCGTCGTCGAGCTGGCCGAGGCCCGTGCCCTCCAGCGCGACCACATCATCATCTCGGTGGGTTACGCCAAGACCCCGCACGGGCGCACCATCCACAACCCCGGGCCCGTCTCGGACCACAGCGGCATGGTGGGGGCCTGTCGAGGCCCTGTGCGCCTCGGGCGGGCAGCACTCAGGTGGTCTCCTGCCTGGCCGCCGGGGACATCGACCGCGACCGTCTGCGCGCCCGGGGCCCGCCTGCTGCGCGAGGTCCTGGCGCGGGCCGAGGACCTCCCAGTCCGGTAACTCCGCTGCGGCAGTGCCCGACCGACTCCTGGTGGACCTGGCTGAGCACCTGTGGCGCAGGGCCTGTCGGTCGTCCCCCGCTACGGGACCGACGGCGGTGTGCGCATCCCGCTGGCCATCGGCCACCCCGACTACCCCGACGAGCTGCTCGTGGCGGTCCTGACCGACGACGTCGACTACATCTCCGAGCCCAGCCTGCGTCGGCGTGACCGGCACCGTGTCGAACGCCTGGAGCGACGCGGGTGGCGCGTCCACATGGCCTTCTCCGCCGGGGTCTTCGTGGACCCGGAGGCCGAGGCGAGGGCCGTGGAGGAGCTCGTCCTGGCCGTCCTGATGGAGCGCCAGGGCGAGGCCGCACCGACGGCCATGGAGGCCGTGCCCGACCGTGTCGACGACTCGGTGCGCGCCGTCCCCGAGACGCCCGAACCCGAGGGCGATGAGGTCCATGAGCGCACCGAGCGCCCCCGTATCGCCCAGGGGCTGCCGCTGCAGGCCTACTCCGACGACCAGCTCGATGACCTCATGACCTGGATCCGCTCCGACGGCGTGGGCCGCTCCGAGGCCGGGGAGGTCGAGGAGCTGAGGAGTGCGCTGGCTCTGCGTCGCCGCGGCTCGGGGATCGACGCCGTCCTGGCCAACGCCGTGCGGCGCACCCGCTGAGTCGCACGAGCGGTGCTGGAGGACATAGAGAATGACCGTGATGCTGTGAATGACGCCGCTGTGACAGACGGATCGGACCGGGGACGGGGCTCAGAGGCGGAGTCCGCAGACAGTGCCGTGACGCCTGAGCGCGGGATCACGAGGCGTCGCCGTCGGGTCGTCGCCCTGTCATCCCGGGATCGGGCCGTGCCGAGCGCGGTGAGAGCCCGGAGGATCTGGCGAGGGCCGATTACGAGCACGACGCCCCTCAGCGGCCCTGCAGAGGGGCCTCGACGCCCCGGCTCCCCGGTGGTGCCGGCTCGAATGACGCCCGCCTCCGACGCGACGTGCCCCCGCACTGGGGCTGATAGAGAGCCGCCGCGAGGGAAAAGCGCGGGAGGGCCCCGCCGATCTCGACGATCGGCGGGGCCCTGCGCTGACGCGATGACGAGATCGCTGGTGACTCAGCGCCTGGCGGCGTGGCCGGAGCAGGTCGCGGATCTCGGTGAGCAGCTCGACGTCGGTGACCTCGTTGGCCTCCTCCTCGGCCTTCTGCTTGGCCATGCGCCCTTGACCTTGTTCATCGGCAAGACAATGGCGAAGTAGACGGCGGCGGCCACGAGCAGGAAGTTCACCACGGCGGTAATGATCGTGCCGGGCTGGACGTAGCTCGGTGGCAGCTGGCAGCGGTGAGCTTGACAGCCGACCGATCGGAGTCGAAGTTCGGCTGACCGATGACCTGACTGATGATGGTCATGATGACGTCGGTGATCGCCTCGACGATCGGCTGAGAAGGCGGCACCGATAATGACGGCGACGGCGAGCTCGAGGGCGTTGCCCCTGCGCAAATGAACCCTTGAATCCCTTTGATCATGGCGATCCTTTCGTAGCGGCGCGGGCAGACGTCTGCCGGGGTGCGCCATCGGGGCTGGAGCGAGAGCGTCTTATCATTCGCGTAAGACGCCGCAGCGGCATTACGGGCTCAGCGCAATGCCGAGCGTGCTATTCGTAGCCGCGCCGACTACCAGAGTAGCGCTACTCTGCAGGAATAGCCAGTGTGATAAGTGTTACTTTCTTGTTTCCTGTCCATCGGCCGTCCTCTCCGGCCTGTTGAATCATCATCACTCTTGCTCCGGAACAGAGAACTGCGCTGTGCGTTCCAAAAGGTCCAACAGGCATTCCTTGGGAAACACTTTGAGAAGACTCCTGAATTCCTGGTGATTCCTGGTTGGAAGATGAAGAAGATGTGTCGGGGCCGGCTGAGGGGCTCATTGTTGAGCTGTTCTCCGGACTGTTCTGCATGGTCGGGGTCTCCGTCGGCTCGGCGGGATTCTGTGTCGGTGCGCCCTGAGAGGCCTCGTCCTGCGCCTGTGGGCTCCATCCCTCGGGGGCCTGCCCGATGACGTCCACCCGTGCGCCGGGCCGGGCCAGCTCGGCTCCGACGTCGACGGGTACCTGAACCAGCCGCTCATCGGCTCCCAGCTCCTGGGCCATGCCGCCGCTGGTCATCGAGGCGGTCAGCACCGTGCCCTTCTCCAGGGAGATGGCCGCACGGCTCCCCACCGCCTGCCCCGTGGAGGTCAATGGGGACTGGGGGAGCGACCCGGCTGGAAGCGTGCTGGTCGAGACGTCCTGATCGGTGAGGAGCGCCCCGGCGCTGATCGCGCGTGATGCGACGAGAACCTGCTGTCCCCGTTCAGGACCGGGACGCAGCACGCTGAGGGCCACCAGGACCGCGGTTCCCAGACAGACGGCCACCACCAGGTGGCGATGCCGCCACAGCAGGAGCGAAGGACGCCGCCCACCCCACCGGCCCGGACGGGGTGGATGGGAGCCGGACCTCGAGGAGCGTGGCGACTCGTGCGGATCCTGAGGCTCCCTGGTGGGAGGTGCTGAGAGAGGGGTGGCGGGGCAGTCCATGACGACGACTCATGCCAACAGGGTCGGCTGCCGGCTGAGGCCTGGCACGCGCACTTCTCAGCGCTGTGGACAGAAGCCGCCTCCGGGAGCCTGTGGCCCCCGGGAGCCGGCGGCAGCGGTGATCTCAGGACTCCGGGGACATGGTGTGCGCTGGCGACCCGGTGGCCAGCAGGAACCACTCCTGGGCCGTGATGACGGCGTCCACGTGCTCGTCGTGCTCCTCCATCGGCAACGGCCCGGGCACCAGCTCCTCGGGGTGGAGGATGGCGAAGGTGTGGACGTCGGGGGAGCGCAGAGGCAGCATCCGGTCGTACCAGCCGCCACCCTGCCCCAGGCGGCGCCCAGCGCTGTCCACGGCGAGCGCCGGAATGAGGAGGGCGTCGACCTGGCGCACGGCCTCGGCCGGCAGGGTGGGGCCGCTGGGCTCCGGAGGACGCCTCGGTGCCCGCTCCGCCAGGTCCTCACCGCCCTGGAACAGTCCCCAGCAGCGCGCCAGGCGAGGTCCGAGCACCGGCAGCAGGACCTTGACACCGGCCTCGTGAAGCCGTTCCAGCAGCAGCCGGGTACAGGGCTCGGCCCCCACCGACACGAAGGCCGCCACCTTCTCCGCACCGGCCACCGCCTCCAGTGCGTGCTCGGTCAGCGCATCGCAGGCCGCCGTGTGACCCTGCGCCGGGTGGTGGTGATGGGCGCGGCGGTGCGCCCGCAGCACCTTGCGCAACTCGTCCTTGGCGTCGTCAACCTCGAGTCGGCTCGTATCGGGAAGGTCCAGCGCGCCGGTCGTCATGGGCCCATCCTCGCAGGTGATGACACATCGCGCCTGAATCGTTCGTCCCGGCGGGGCACGGTGCGCGTCGTCAACCTGACGGTAACCTGAGTGCCATGAGAACAGTGGCCGAGCACCTGGCCGCCTGCCTGGAGATCGCCCAGGCGGCAGCGCCCCTCGACGTGGTCCTTCCCGACGCCGTTGGATGCGTCCTGGCCCAGGACGTCGTCGCCGGAATCGACCTGCCCGCCGTGGACCTGGCCGGACAGGACGGCTATGCCGTCATCGCCAAGGACGTCGCCGAGGCGGACCGGAACAACCCGCTCGTGCTCGACGTCGTCGATGCGGTACGCGCCGGTGACATGCGCCCCTGCCACCTCGTCTCCGGGGCCGCCGTCCTCATCGACTCCGGAGCCCCCATGCCACTGGGCGCCGATGCCGTCGTCCCCTGGGCCGACACCGACCGCGGTGAGTCCCGGGTGAGCATCCACCGCTCCATCGCATCGGGCGACAACGTCCGTCGCCGTGCCGAGGACGTGAAGTCCGGAACCACCGTTCTCAAACGGGGATCGCGCGTCAGCGCCCGTCAGGTGGCCCTCCTGGCGGGCCTCGGCTGCACCGGGTGCGCGTGCGTCCCGCCCCACGCGTCGTCGTGGCTCCATCGGGACGAGCTGGTCGAGCCCGGCCAGTTCCGCGAGGCCGGGGACGTCTTCGACGCCAACGGTCACGCCCTGGCCTGCGCGGTCACCGACGCCGGCGGTCAGGCCTTCCGTGTGGCCGCCGTCCCCGACGAGCTGCGCGCCCTGGCGGACACCATCGAGGACCAGCTCGTGCGCGCCGACGTCCTCATCACCACCGGGGGCCTGAGCGTCGGGCAGGGGGACACGGTCAAGGAGGTCCTGGCGCCCCTGGGCTCGGTGCGTTTCGACGCCGTCGCCATGTCCCCGGGCAGGCAGCTCGGCGTGGGGACGGTCGAGGGCACCCCGATCTTTCTGCCCGCCCGGCGACCCGGTCAGCGCCCAGATCGCCTTCGAGACCTTTGTGCGCCCGGTCCTGCGCCAGATCGCCGGACGCACCTCCCCTGCACCGCTCCAGCCTGCCGGCCACCATCTCCGAGGGCTGGCACTCCCCGGCCGGCAAGCGCGAGTTCGTCCCCGTGCACGTCAGCGGCTCACCCTCCCGCGGATACCGCGCCGAGCCGACGACGCCGCCGGGCACCGTCCGGCTGCACGGCCTGTCGGAGGCCAACGCCATCGCTGTCGTGCCCGAGGACACGAGCACCGTGGTGTCCGGAGACACCCTCCACTGCCTCCTGCTGGACGCCTGATGCCCACCTCGCGCTCGACGCCTCGTGACGGCTCCCTCGGTGGCGGAGCCCGGCGAGCCCTCGCCGGGCCTGCTGCTCGGGGCTGGCTCACCGGCACGCTTCACGTGGCCGGTGAGTCTCGAGCCCGCACCGGCGGCCCACGAGGAGCGGGCATCCGGTGCCACGCAGGCGCCCGGGCGCCCCTCGGTCGTCGCGGCGAGCTGCGAGCCGACGACGAGGCGCCCTGGAAGGCGCTGCGGCTGGCGGAGAACGACCGGCTCGTCCCCTGGGAGGCCACCCTGCCGGCCGGCGGCGGGGAGGCGTTGAGCACCTTCCCCGTCTTCCTGCGCCGCCAGACGCGCCGGGCCAGGGCTGGCCGAGGCGATGCCCTTCGTCGTCGAGGTCGATGGTGCCTTCGCTGGGCAGATCGCCGTCGACCCGATCATCTGGGGCGCCACGCGCAGCGCCCAGGTGGGCTACTGGATCGGCTCGGCCCTGGCAGGGGCGCGGGATCATGCGCCCTGTCGGTGGCTCTCGTCCTCGACCACCTGCTGGGGCCGGTGGGGCTGCACCGGGTGGAGATCAACGTGCGCCCCGAGAACGAGCGGAGCCTGGCGCTGTGCCGTGGTCTTGGTCTGCGCGATGAGGGGCTGCGCCGCGGCTACATGCACATCAACGGCGCCTGGGCCGACCACGTCTCCTTCGCGGCCCTCGCTGAGGAGGTCCACGGGCCGGATGGTGCCGGTTTCGAGCAGCGACTCACGCGCGGGTGACCCTTTTTCGCAGCATGCGCGCAGACGTAGGCGAGGATGCTCCCGGGGTGCGGCGGGTGCGCCGACGGTGCGTTTGGGGTGGCTGTCGGCAGATCAGTCACGACGTGCTCAACGAGGCGGAAGAAACGTGTGTGACTCATGTGGCGACGGAGATGCAAGGCTGACAGTGTGACGTCGTGAATCCCAGGTATTTCGAAGGAAAGCCGGAGTGTTCCTGCGCGGGGAGGAGGGCGGGCGCGCTTACGGTTGCTGTGTGGGAATCGAGATCTGGGCAGTCATCGCCCTCATCACGGTTCTCTCCGTGTACCTCCTTCCGCTTTTAGTGGGGCGCCGCGAGATGGCTCGCCGCTCCAACGTCCAGGACCGCTACTCGGCTGAGCTGCGGGTCCTGGCCACAGGTGCGGCCGCCGTCGAGCGTGACGACACCTGTGCGAGCAGTGGGCATGCGGAGCTCTTTCGACGTCGACCGGAGGTGAGGGTGATGAACAGGCCCGCCGTGAGGAATGTGCGCGCCCTGCGCACCGAGCGCGAGCTCGACCGTGCCCGCCAGGCTCACGCTCAGGGGCGTGAGCGCCGTCGGGTCGCCGCCTCGCACCGCGGGATCGTCGCCAGCGTCCTGCTCGGAGTCTCGCTCGGCGCCTGGGTGCTGGGCCTCGTCACGGCGCTGCCGTGGTGGCCCGCCCTGCTGCCCACTGCGCTGCTGGGAACCTCGATGGTGGCCGGACGTCGAGCCGCGCTGGCCTCGGCTGCGGCCGACCGCCGTGAGCGCCGCCGCATCGCCGAGCTCGAGCAGACCCTGGTGACCCTGACCGGCCGGCGCTCATCGGCCTCGGTCGTGGCCGCGCCCCGTTCCCGTCGTCGACGGCAGCGCAGCGGCGCCAGCGCCTCCAGCGGCCCCAGCAGCTCCGCCGACGCTGTCAGTGACAGTGTGGCCTCGCCCGCCGTGTCGGCTGAGTCCGCTGTCGGCTGATCCTGTCGAGTCCGCGGGTGACCCGGCGCGCAGGACCCCTTCATGGAGCGCCTCGCCCGCGAGGGCGCCCAGCGGCCGGCCGTGCGCTCGACGTCGTCGCCCTGGGAGACCGCCGGCGCGGTGCCGGCTGAGTCCGCTGAGTCCGCCGCGTCTCCTGAAGCCGTCGCTGACAGTCCCGCCGAGGCGACCGGCACTGCTGCTGTCCGCCCCTCCCGGACCATCGACCTCGAGGAGGAGCGTCTGGCCAGGCTCGACGCCGACCTGGATGCCGAGACCGCCGCAGCCGTGGTCGCCGAGCGCGAGGCGACCCGCCGCGCCTCGGTCCACGTGCCCTCCCGCCACGCCGGCCGGGTCTCCCGGAACATGGGCGTGCGCGAGGCGGTCTCCCGCGACGGCGACGAGGAGAGCTCGCCGCGCACCAAGGACTTCGTCGCCTCCCTGTCTACCCCGACCTCCCACAGCCTGCCCGGTTGGGGGCAGGCTCTTCGCCGAGGCGACCGCCATTGAGCAGGAGGCGCGGAACGGGATGCTGCGGCATCGTCGTCCCCTGAGGCGGTTGCGCCGGCCCGGCAGGCCGCTGCGGCCTCCTCAGCCCGCCCCCGAGCCGGCCCGGCCGGTCGCCCGTCCGCAGGCCCCCGCTGCTGCACCGGCTGAGGCTGAGGAAGTCGTCAAGGAGGAGGTGACGACGTCGACCCCGCCCCAGGGCTGGCGTCCGGTCCACGTGCCCGCCCCTGACCCTACACGCTGGCGGCCCTGAGCGCCCCTGACGGTCTTACGCAGACCCGGTGGTCGACCCGGGCACCTCCGCGCCGGTGCCCGCCCGTCCGCAGTCGGCCCGCGCCTACATCCCCGCTCCGGTGGAGGACGAGGAGGAGCTCTTCCACCCCATCGACCTCGATGCCATCCTCGAGGGCGCGCGCGGCCGGAGAGTAGTGCGGGGACTCCCACGGCACGTCGTCGGGCGGCTCCGGTGCGGTGGGCGGGCTCACCGCCACTGAACTTGCCAGAACTGCCGGCGGCGATGCTAGGGATCGGTCCGCACTTGGGGCTATGGCGCAGTTGGTAGCGCGTCTCGTTCGCAATGAGAAGGTCGGGGGTTCGAATCCCCCTAGCTCCACCACCTCGAAGGTCTGCCCGCCAGGATCCTGGCGGGATAGTTTTGTTTCTATCATGACTTTCGCTGGAACATCGATGTTGACTGCTTGACTGCGCGAGGATGATGGCTGTAGGCACTTTGGGGTGTAGGCGGCGTTCTCTTTGACGTTGATGGTGATGTGGGTGAGCAGGACGCGGTTGAGGATGCGTCGTTCGGTGGGCTCGCACCGGTTGTGGAGGTCGTTGAGGTCGACTAGAAGTTCGGTGAGCCGGTCGAGTCTGGTTCGGGCATCAGTGTAGGTGCCAGTAAAGAACGCTGAGCGGGCGCGGCGGGCGGTCGTGCGGCGTTGTCTGGAACATCCAGTGGTCCAGAGATCGTCTAGCGAGCGGCCACGTGCATCACCAGAGACCAGGGTGGTGATCCGGATAAGGCGAAGTATGAGCACAGTCCTCATCCTCGTCTCCGACAACAAGGAAACAAGAAGGACCGCTCCAGCCGAAGCCATCAGGTTATCTATCGCATCCGACAGTGGGTCTCGCAGATGGAGGCCGACTACAGACAGCGATACCGGTGTTGGCGCTGCCTTGGAAGAACTTCGCGACGTCTGTGGGTCTGCGTGGCTCCGCGCATCCGCTCCTCGAGCAGGGTTCAATAGATGCAACAGGTGCGAGGTTCCCGACGGCGCTCAGCGAGATGATCGGGCTGGAGCAAAGGGAGTAGACAATGTTCGATGGTCAACACCGGCACCGCTGCGACCGACCCGCCCACGACGGTGTCCGCGCTTTGCTTGCGGTCTACTTCAGGCCGGATGGGAGGTTGAGAGGTGACTCAGGTGCGCATCAACGGTGTGGCTCAGCAGTCTGTCGCAGAGGCCCGACCTGACCGGCTCACCCCGGAACGGTTGCGGACCATCGTTGAGTCCGCTCATCTGAACTTCCTGATCGGGGCGGGAACGTCGAACCCTTACTTTGCTGCGTTGGGCAACATTGAGGACGCTCTGACAGAGCTTTCCGATGTGGATGCTCCTGAGCCTTCCAAGACGCTAGTTCGCGCTTCGATCCAGGCTTATTTCTTTTGAGAAGGTTCTCGCTCCAAATACGAACATCATTGAACGCGATGCATCAGCAGAAAGTGTGCTCCGGTCGTACGCACGCTTCGTTCGTACGTTGAACCGCATCTTGCTCCGCAGGCGAAGCACCCTCCTGTCAAAGCAGGCAAATATATTCACAACCAACGTGGATATGCTGTTCGAGGTGGCCATGGAGGAGATAGGTGTCGACTTCTCTGACGGATTCAGTGGTAAGATTCGGCCAAAGTTTGACCTCGGTGATTTCGGTACTCTCCGCTTCCGCACAGGCAGTAGGTATGAACGTCGGTTCGAAGTTCCGGTATTTAATCTCGTCAAGATCCATGGATCTGCAGCGTGGTGTCAGCATGAGCGGGAGAACCGAAAAGCTGATATCTACTTCGATCATGCGCTAACTCTGATGACTCAGGTTGGAGAGAAACTTCAAGCGGCGAAGCCGTATCTACTCTCTGTTCTTATTGATCCTCAACCCGAGGACCGTGGGCCGACCATCCGTCCGATTGACGAGCTGATTGCTGAGGCGGATGGGTGCCTAGAAGAAGCCTACTGGATCGGAACGACAGACGAAACGCTCACGGCTGTGAAGACGTTCATTGCTCAATACCGCAAGCTCGGCATCGTCAATCCAGACAAGCGCAAGTTCGCGACTACTGTGCTGAACGAGACGTACTATGAGCTGATCCGCCGTTTGGCCAATGAACTTGAAAAAGAGAACAGTGTCCTCTTCGTCCATGGCTTCTCGTTCCGCGATGAACACCTCCGCGATATTGTGCTCCGAGCAGCCCGAACAAACCCCACCTTGCAGGTCATCGTTTTCTGCTATTCCCGTGGAGGACTACAATCGTACGAGCACCTCTTGCCGGATGCTGACGTTAAGAACGGCAACATCGAATTCGTGGTCCCTGCCGAGCCAAACGAAGGCGAGAAAGAACGAAAGATCAGCCTCGACGTGCTCGAATCCGATTACTTCGCACCGATCGTTCCCGACAAGATCCCCGACCCTGACCAGCGGATCGAACTCGATATCCGCACCTCTTTGACGGAGACGTCTGGTGATTGAGGACATCGTTCTTGATCAGGATGCGGTATTTCGCGTCGGCCGAGTGGTGTCTGTAGACGGCCGGCGTGTCCGCATCGCCGTCGACAAGCTTAAGAACGGTTCGCATCTTCTGTACCGCGGTGGTCTTGTACGAAACGTCGCCGTTTCGAGCTGCGTGAAAATCGTCAAAGCGATTCGTTGAGTTGATCGCCAAAGTCGACGGCGAGGTGGTCAAAGAGGACCGCAGCGACGTATCGGCATACCGGCGCGGGGTAGACCCGCTGTCCCGTCAACTCGATGTGAGCCTTATCGGCTACATCGAAGGTGGACGCTTCGAACGTGGCATCCGTGAGATGCCGCTCCTGGATAACGAGTGCTTCATCCTCACTGAGGAAGAGTTCGGTCTCATCCATGCCTTCGTCTCAGGCGGCGATCGGCCGTTAGAGATCGGCGCGTTGGCAATGGAGCCAACACAGTCAGTAGCCGTCGGAATCAACGCGATCTTTGCCAGCCACATCGGTATCTTTGGCAACACCGGAAGTGAAATCGTACACACTCACGAAGCTCTACCACGAGTTGTTCAAGAAGTACGGGTCCATTGAAGCGTTCCGTCAGCGTTCTCAGTTTGTCTTGATCGATTTCAATGGTGAGTACCTCAATCGGGTACGTTCAAACGAGGACCCTCGTTCCACTGCCGTCTTGACTAGCGATGCGAACAAACGGGAGTATGCTCTCAGCACGCGTGTTGCCAACGGTCCACGTCTTCCGCTCCCGTCGAGTGCCGTCAGCGACCTTGCGTTCTGGACCGTCCTCCTTGATGCCACCGAGAAGACGCAGGCCCCATTCCTCGCACGGGTCCTCAACAGCGACTACTGGGACCAGCGGATCGCCCAACCAGCGGACTTGCTCAAGGTCCTCGGAGACATGGTGCTAAGGGCAACGAAGAGTAACGACAGAACGCTTGACAGACAAACCGTGCTCAACCTGCTCACCGAAGTGCAGAACTGCCTCGGCTCGTCTCCCCCAGGAACTCGCCAACCTCATCGCCGACTTTCAGCAGAACTTGCATTACAACGCCACGATGGGAAAAATTCTTTTTGGGGGTCGTGGAGTAGCACTCCAATCGATCCGGATCACCCAGCCTGGGAAGCGAATACCAAAGACAAGATCATCGCGTTGCCCATCAACTTTTCAAGGATCGAACCGGGTATCGATCTGATTCGATTCAAAATCGTCCTGCAATACTACAACGATGTCATCAGCGGATTCTCTAACCGTGAGCATCTGTCGCCGCTGATCAAGCGACTTGAAACACGAGTGCCAGACATCAAGAAGCTCATCGTTGTTGACGACGGTCAGAAATACGATCGACCCTTGATCGTAGTCTCTTTGAGGGACGTCAACCTATCGATGCGCAAGGTCGTGCCGATGCTGCTCTGCAAGCATCTCTACGATCAGAAGAAGGAGAACGACCCTGGCAACGAGAATTACCTCAATCTCATCATTGACGAGGCCCACAACATCTTGTCGCTGGAATCCTCCCGCGAGAGCGAAGCGTGGCGCGACTATCGGCTAGAGACCTTCGAGGAGATTATCAAGGAGGGACGCAAGTTCGGCGTGTTCTTGACCTTGGCCAGCCAGCGACCCCACGACATCTCGCCAACTATCATCTCCCAGCTCCACAACTACTTCCTTCACCGACTCGTGAACAACCTCGATGTGCAGGCGATCGAAAAGGCAGTCGCCTATCTTGACCGCGTGTCGTTTGAATCGCTACCGATCCTTCCGACAGGAACGTGCGTTCTTGCCGGGGTATCCGCGCAAATTCCAGTGGTGACGCGAATCAGTCCACTCCCGCCTGAAGCCGAGCCGAACAGTCGCACCATGTTGGTGACAAATGAGTGGATTGTGCCGCTTATCGTCGAACCTGACGCGGATGAGTTATCCGATGAGCCGGATGCGAGTGATGGCGACTGGATGTGGTAGTTCCTTTGAGGCCTCTAGGTCTGCGGATTACTTGGGTGTGCGCGTACCTATCGTCTGTGGGTGTCTCGCATGGCGGTGCCCGCACTCGATAGATGTCCGCGGACTGTTCTTCCGGTATGTTCCAGCCTCTCGCTTACACGCTCCAGCGAGGCTCCATGCTCGTACGTGGCTCGCATGAGCATAATACCGCCGCTGGTCGGGGACTGATCGTGGAATATGACGTCACGTGCTCGCAAGAAACGAGATAGTCGCTGGTGACCGACGTCAACTTGCTTCGCTATTTCCTTGAGTAATGCTCCGTCCGTATAGGCCCTTTTCGACCTCCTGGAGTAGGCCGTCGTGAGCCCGTGGTGCTTGTTGCAGATGCCGATCCCAAGGCCGCTGCTTGGCATGGTCGGTCGCGGATGATCCGACGCGTTCGCACCACCAGGTTCGTCCATGGATCAAATTTCGACAAGCCTCCCGCTAAGTCCACTACATAGAGGTTTGCCACCGCGAGGAGAATCGGCGGGGTAAATTTTTCGGCGTGGCCGAGGCAATGCCTTCGATGACATAGCTTCCGTCGGGTCGGGACAACGGGCGCTCATCGCCGGTGTGGGCGGTGAAACCTGACATCTGCCGTGATCGAGGGGTAAGCCGGAACTATTCGGTACCAGTCCGCTGAGCGTCTATTCGTCGCGGGGTTCGAGAACCTTCCGCGCCGTCAGATGAGGTCAATGATGTAGATGGTGTTCCAGATACGCAGTGCGGCGAAGACCCAGGTGGGCAGACCGATGGTGAAGAACCTGTGCCCCACCCACGTGGTGGCTGCCGCTGCGCCGAATAGTCCGCTGTGCCAGGGCGAAGTCGGTCAGGAGGTCGTGGCCGGACCTCGATATCGAGGTGGAGACGACGGCGTTGCACGGGCGGATGGGCGGGCTCGCCATCCATCTGCTCGTCAACCCCGATCCCGGCTTCAGATGGCAGGCCCTGCGAATGATCGAGGTCAGTACTGACCGGCTATGGCCGGAGACTTGGTCTCCGTCCAGATGTTGGTCTCTGTGCGTCGGCCGCCGGGACGACTTGACCTTGACATTGTGACAAGGCATTTCCTTTGGGGGCAGGAGGTGGTCCCGATGACCAGCACAACCCCGCAGGACTCCCGTGTCGCGAAGGCCCTGAGCGCTGAGAGCTCTTCGATCCGCCTGCAGGCGGCCCTGGCCATCGGGACCGGAGCCGATGCCGACTACACGGAACTACTCGTCGAGCGGTGCGCGATCGAGCCGGACTTCTTCGTTCGGGACATGCTCTCCTGGGCCCTTACCCGCCTGCCGCCGGAGATCGTTCTGCCGCGCCTCCACCGGGAGCTCGACTCCGGGTGCAACCAGGCTCGCAGTCAGGCCCTGCACACGCTCTCCAAGATCGGTGACAAGAGCGCCTGGCCCTGGATCACCCGTGAGATGCTCGGCGATCCCGACGACGGGATCGCGCGGACCGCCTGGCGCACCGCCGTCGTCCTCGTTCCGGAGGACGAGAAGGCGTCTCTGGCCGAGGAGCTGACGCGCCAGCTCGGTCGCGGAGACCGCAGCGTCCAGCTGAGCCTGAGCCGGGCGCTGATCGACCTCGGCGAGTTCGCCGATCCCGTCCTGGAGAAGGCCGCGCAGAGTCTCGATCCGAAAGTGGCTGCGCACGCCCGTGTCACCGAGCTGCTTCGGCAGGACCCGGAGAGAGGTTTTGAGGAGGCCATCTTCGAGGCGAGGCTGATGCTCACACCGGGGGCGTCAAGCGCGGAGGAGTCGGATACTGGCGTGGTAAGAGCTGGGACTGAGGAGGCCGAGCCCAAGGGGGTGCAGGAGGCGATGGATTGCTGATCGGTGATGCGGCCCGGTCCTCCGGAGTGAGCGCCCGGATGCTCCGGCACTATGAGGCTCTGGGTCTGGTGCGGCCCACGGGCCGCACCAGCGCCGGCTACCGCGACTACTCCGCCGAGGACATTCGCAGAATCTTCCAGGTGGAGAGTCTTCGATCCATGGGGTTGTCGCTCAAGCAGGTGGGGCGTGCTCTGGAGGACCCGGACCTGACGCCCGCCGCGCTCGTCGTCGATCTCATCCGGTGCACTGAGGAGCGTCTGGCCCAGGAGCGCGAGCTGCTCGACCGGCTCCGGGCCATTGACGCCTCCGCGCCTGCCGACTGGCGCGACGTCCTGCGCGTCATTGACCTGATGCGAGACCTCGACTCGGAAAGTGCTGCACGCAGACAGCAAGCCGTTCTGATCCGATCTGCGGGAGCGCCGGTCCCCGTCGAGCTGCTGGCCGAAGCGCTCTGAGCGAGTCCGAGCCGGATGTCGCGGGTGCGCTGCGCTGGGCCATCGCCCGATCCGGCGGTGATGCGGTGGCGGCGCTGCGCGCCGGTGCTCGCGCAGAGGACACGGACGTTCGACGGCGCGCGGTTCGTGCGATCTCTGAGGTGCCCGAGGCGCCGGGCGCCGCCGTCGATGCTCGCGCAGGCTCTCGATGATCCCGACGCGGTCGTGCGCGACTGCGCCGCTCTGGCGCTGGGGCGATGCGGTGTGACCGAGGCCGTCCCCGTCCTTGTCGCGATGGTGGTCGAAGGCGCCCACGATGTGGAGGCGGCGGAGGTGCTGGGAGTGCTGTGCCGCGACGATGAGCGTGCGTCCTGGATCGTCAACGCCTCACCGACGAGCTCGCCGCGCCCACCGCCGAGACCGCCGTGCGACTGCGTCTGACTCAGGCTCTCATCGAGCTCCCGGTCGATGCCACCGGAGAGGTGCTTCGCCGGTTGGTCCGCGACTCCGACCCCGCCGTCGCCCGCCTCGCCTCGGTCTTCGCCTGAGTCCCGAACGAGAAGAGTCGCAGAGGACATAGCAATGGCGTGCGGTCGGACTTTTTTTGTGGTTCATGCTCGAGTGGCAGGTGGTCGATGGGGCGGCTCAGTTACCTACAACAGTAGGGTGATCTCCATCACGTATGGTTGGCGTCGGTTGGCGGCGCTGCGCGGATTTGCGGGGACCTTGGGGACTGCTAGCACGATGTAGCAGGCCGTCGAGGATGGGTGTCCGCGACTTTTGTCGGCGGTGGCAGGGATTTCGTGCGTATCCTGGAGAGGAAACCAACCGAGTGGACTGTTAACTGGAGAAGTACCTTGCCGCAGCATGACCGGATGAGGCGCCGCAACTTCCTGGTGGGTGGTCTCGCCCTGGCCGCCTCGAGCACTCTTCTACCTGAGCTGCAGACGGTGGCTCATGCCTCCCCGGCCCCGGTCGCCGGCCCTCCCGCGGCGCCGTCGCAGGTGCTGTCGGACATGCAGGATCCGCGCGCTTGGACCCTCTCCTCCGGGGACGGCTCCATACGGCCCGACACCTCCACCCACTCCCACGGGACCCAGTCGTTGGAGATCACCACCACCGGTGACTCCCGCCGCCCCACCAGTGTCGACCTGGCACTCTCGGGCGTCGACATGACCGACTGCCAGTGGGACCTGTGGCTGCGCGCCGAGGACTACCGGCAGATCGAGAGCATCCAGCTCGAGCTCGGCGGGGAAGGGGAGGACTGCCTGCGCCTGGACGTCGCACCCGACATGCGCACGCTGCGCACCGGGAGCTGGTGCCGGGTGACCGTCAACCGCGCCGCCGAGCGCGCTGTCGTCGGCCATCCCCGGCTGGACCGGGTGACGCGGGTGCGCCTGAAGACGGTCCCCGCCTCCGACTCGGCACCGAGCCGCCTGTGGCTCGGCTACCTGGCCACCCTGCCCTCGGCGGACAGCGGCATCGTCTCCATCTCCTTCGACGACGGCTACGACAGCGACTACAAGACGGCCCGGGAGATCATGCAGGACTGCGGCATCCGCGCGGCAACCTCCTACGTCATCGCCGACAAGGTCGGACTGCCGGGGCGCATGAGCACCGACCAGCTCGCTGAGATGCGAGAGGTCCACGGCTGGGACATCGCCGCCCATGCCTCCACCGACCTCACCACGCTCGACGAGGCGGGGGTGCGCCAGGAGTTCGAGACGATCAGGTCCTTCCTCCTCGAGCACGGCTACCCCGAGGGCGCCGCCCACTTCGCCCTGCCCATGGGGCGGTATAACGACCTCGTGCTGCGCACCTCCCAGAGCTACTTCTCCTCGCTGCGCACCATCGAGAACGCCCCGGAGACGCTCGCGCCGGGGGATCCGTTCCGGCTCCGCGTCTTCTACTGCGGCTCCTACACCACCGAGTCCCAGGTCGAGCGGGCCCTGGCCCGCTGCCAGGAGTACCGGTGCTGGACCCACATGGTCTTCCATCGCGTCGATGAGCAGCCCGACGGTGCCCCCGAGTCGGTGAAGGCGGACACCTTCGAGCGCTTCATGAAGCAGGTCGCGGACTCCGGCCTGCCCGTCAAGACGGTTCCGGAGGTCATGCGCAGCCAGTCACCAGTACCGGCCCCGGAGTGACACGGCGCAGTACTCCGCCCCGAGCCGGCTCTTCGACACGGAAAGGCTGACGCATGCACTGGTCATTCGGATTCGTCGTCATGCTCGTCTGCCTTCTCATCCTGCTGGCCTGCTTGGCGGTCAAGCTCCTGTTCAAGCGCGGGATGCGGCTCAGGGCGGTCCGGGCCCGCGGCAAGGATCGCGGCGCCGTGGCCACTGTGCGCACCCCGCTGACGACGACGGATGAGGCTCAGCGATCAGCCGAGGTCACCGGGCTGCCCCGGGCGCTGATGCGAACCAGTGGGCCCCCTGCCCGCCATCCTGGTGGTCCTCGGCGTGGTGGGGTGGTTGTGCTGGCGCGTCCTGGTCAGTCGGCACCACGTCCTGGATACGTGGATCGTATGGACCTTCGATGTCCTCTTCGTGGTAGTGGCCGTGCAGCTCGTGCTGGCCGGCTTCGAGGGACGAGTGATCGGCCGCGGTGAGGTGTACCGGGTCGCCGTGCTCGTTCCGCTCTACAACGAGGATCCCGACGTCGTGGTGCGGATGCTCTCCGCCCTGTTGAACCAGAGCTCTCCACCGACCGAGATTCACGTCGTCGACGACGGCTCCACCCAGTGCGCCTATGTGGCGCAGCGGGACTGGTTCATCCGCCAGGCGGCGGTGGCCCGCATCTACGCCACCTGGCAGCGCACCGCCAATGAGGGCAAGCGCCATGCTCAGATCCATGGTTTCAGGAAGATTCGTGACGCCGACCTGTTCGTGACCGTCGACTCCGACTCCATGCTCGACTCCGAGGCGCTTCATGAGATCGTCCAGCCCTTCAGCGATCCGCGGGTGATGTCAGTCGCAGGTGTCATCCTGGCGATCAACAACCGGGAGAACCTGCTGGCACGTGTGACCGACGTGATCTTCGTCGGACAGCAGCTCATCGACCGCTCCTTCATGTCACGGCTCGGGTCGGTCATGGTCAACTCGGGTGGTCTGGCCGCCTACCGGTGCTCCATCCTGGCTGAGAACATCGAGACCTACATGAATGAGAGAGCTACCTGGGGCGGCACGTGGAGTTCTCCGACGACCTCGCTGACCCTCTTCGCCCTGCTGCACGGCAGAACCGTCCAGCAGCCCTCGGCCTTCGCCTTCGCGTGGATGCCTGACCGCTGGAGCCACCACTACCGCCAGCAGGAGCGGTGGTTCCGCGGCTCCTTCATCCGCGGGCTCTGGCGCATCCGCTTCCTGCCGGTTCTCTCATGGGGGTGGTGGCGGCAGGTCACCGGGTGGATGCAGGTCTGGCTGGTGATCTCGCTCTTCGTCTACCTCGTGCTCTGGCGTCCGCTCGTCGTTGGCGATGGGATTCCTTCCGCGGCTCTGCTGGTGCCTCTTGCCATCGGGCTGGCGCAGGGCTCGCGGTACATCACCGTGTGGCGCTCTGACACCACTGGCTCCGAGAGATGCGTCAGTCTCATCCTGTCTCCGGCGGCGACGCTGTGGTCCGCACTGATCCTGCGCCCCCTGCGGGTCTGGGGGATGGTTACCAGCGGGAAGATGGGTTGGAACACCCGACAGCAGGTCGAGGTCACCTCGCAGTGAGGCGAGTGATAGGCCCGCGCTATAACCCGGCGCTTCCCGTCGTGAGGCCCGTGCCGGTCCGATTCATCGGATCGCCGGTACTCCGCAGGGAGGCGGTGAAGTCGGTGGGTGAGGGCGACTGGGCCGGTTTGACAGGAGAGGTGCCCCTATGTGATGTGCCAAGCGGCCGCGGAACGATTCAAGGCGACCATAGGAAACCTATCACCGGCATGCCGACTTGGACTAAGGAACCGGAAGGCAGCGGTCCAGCATGACGATCATGAAGGTTATTCAGGGGTTGTTGTAGGTGTAGAGGGCTAGGGTGGCTGTGATAGTTTCTTTGAAGGTGTGCAGGGGGCGCCTGTAGTCGTGGGCCAGGATCTTCCAGGATTTGATGTGCGCGATGGTTCTCTCCACGACATACCGGATTTCATTTAGGGATTTGTTGGCCTGCTTCTGGGCCTTGGTGAGCTCACTGTTGGGAGGTTTCTTGTAGGGGGTGAGAACCCCGGTTCCGATGTAGCCTTTATCGGCGATGCAGCAGGAGGGGTCGATCTCCTCCAAGAGACCGGAGGTGGTGATGGCCTTGGTGTCGTGGGTGGCCCCCGGTAGCGGGTCTGAGGCCCACCGCAGGCGCCCGGCGGGGCTGACCAGCACTTGCAGGCTCAGGCCGGTGCGCTTGTGCTTGCCCGACCACAGGTCCGTCCGATCCTTCCAGCTCCAGCACGGCAGGAGCGTACCGTCGATGATGTGCACGCCCCCATGGGGACCTCCTCGACGGTCGTCAGCAGAGCCCCAGGACCCTGGCGATGATCCGGGTGACCACCGAGATCGCCCGCGAGATCGTCGGCTGTGACACCCCCATGATCTCGGCGATCGCCTCCTGGGAGGTGTTGGTGCGCAAATACATCAACGTCGCCCGCACCGCGGCCAGTGGGCCAAGAATTCTTGGCGCCAAGGAGATCTCAGTATCACCCAGCACCATTTCCACCAGGCAGCTCAACTGCGTTCTGTCCAGGCCTGTGATACCCTTACCCATGACGGCTCGTTCCTGAGAGGTTTCATGTAGCAATCTGATTCTCTCAGACCAACGAGCCGTCACCCATTCAACACACCGAACCCCTAAACCCCCACACACGCCCCTGAATAACCTTCCTGGTTGGCTAGGCGTCCCGCAGCCCTTCCCTAAGGAGGCTGCTTCTCCTCAGTTCATGTAGTTCTTAGTTAACTGATAAGAATTCGGGCGCTAACGTGATGTGTGATGACGTCTGCCCTAGGAGCATTGGTAGTAGATGACGAATCTGCTGAATGGTTGTTAGATGTGGAGATCTCGGTGTTTGAGAATCCATCCGGTTGATACGACGATCAACAACGTCAGTATGACTGCTGTGGTTGCGATCCTGCCGAATGTTGTCATGTCGGGATGGCTGGGGTCACTGAACATCCCTGAGCCGAGTAACGCTGTGCGAGTCGCTAAGGCATGGGGTAACGTGTAGGGATATTGAGCCTATTTTGGCTGTCAGTAGACTGACGGAGACTCCGGCGAGCGCGGCTGCCAGCGCCACCGCCCCGGCGAAGGAACGCATCAGCATCGATATAGATGACTGGAATGCTGCCAAAGGTACGCAAGCCACGGCAACCAGGGTGCCGGAGGCAAGTAGATGGGCTGGTGGCAAGCCGGGCAGGCCAAACAGTACCTTTCCCGTTGCAACAACCACGATCAGCATAGTGGCCTGCATGGCGGCTGCGAGCCCGGCAATGGCTAGTGTTTTAATCAATGCGATATGTGTGGCTCCTATGGGACTGGTCATGAGAGTATTCCAATTGCTGTCCCGATGCTCTGGACGCCACACGAGGGAGGCGAGGATCGCCACTCCCAGTACCAGAGGAAACAGCCCTGTAAAAGCCGACTGTACGTAGCCAGAGCGTGTTCCAGCCGTCTTCAAGACCGCGTCCTGAGAAAAGCGTATTAATGATGCCGGTTCCGGTGACAACGAGGGGTAGCCCGATGACGACTAGGAGCGGCTGGGATCGACGCAACTTGAGTAGTTCCGCTAACAGTGGGGACGGAGAAAATGAGTTTGCATCAAGGGCTGTCGAAGTTCTGGCAATCATGCTAGACCTCCTGAGAATTTAGTCGGTGGGTGAGGGTAATAAATGCGATTACGGCGATTATCGTTAGTGCAGCGATTGGACCATAAGCGGGGGTAAGTGTCACCAGGCCGGTATCGCGGTAATCGGCCGCGGCCGCTAGAGAGTAGTAACCCCATGGGGTTAGCGCAGCTAGCCAGTTGGGAAGCCCGCTGGACACTGCGGCGATGATCGTGCCGACGACGCCTAGGCATAGCGCGGCAAGTTGGTTTTCCACCCGCGCTGAGAGGAGTATGTGAGCGCCCAGAACTACTAAATTGATTGATAGGATGGCGCACGTGTGCCCTAACCACAGCTCAACCGGCAGGGAACCAGCGCCCAAGAGAGTGCCTAGAGTTACTAGCAGGGCGGAAGCTGCTATGGTTGTCAACGTGACAACAAGGCCGGCAGCGACCATTTTCGCTCTGCATACCTGGCCAGTTCCAATCCCACCTGATTGGCTTGCCAGCCAACCATTGCCCTCGTGCTCCATGTCCACAATCCGACTGGCGATGACGGCGATTAGTAAAGGACACGTCATCGGGAAGGCCAGCGAGGTGCCAGCAAGCAATGCTGGCCAGGTTAGTATGTCGGCCCTGCCGGAGGCTGCTCCCATGAGTGACATTCCTGCCACGGAGAGGATGAGAATCAAGGCGACTAATCCGATATGCCGGTCCTTCATTTTGGCGATTTCATTTATAATGAGCCGGAGTCTCATAACTGCCCCCCTCGTGTGAGCGCCATGAACACATCTTCTAAACGCTGCTCATCGCGGTATACTGAGTAGATCGGAGCGCCGACATTGACAAGCTCCTTAACGACGCCGGCTGTGGCGTGTTGATCGAATCCTGGCAGTCTCAACCGACCACGATCTACGGTTGCTGGAATGTTGGATCGTTGCCGCAGTGCAGAGGCGGCATGATCAGGGTGAGAGGTTTCGATCAGCACATCCGGCGTCGATGTCTTGAACAGGTCGTCCCGAGTTCCCTGAAATACCAGAGAGCCGTTGCTGATGATGCCGATGACGTCCGCTATCTTGTCTACCTCTCCAAGGATGTGACTTGATACCATGACGCTTGTGCCGTGATTGGCGAGCGCGCGGATCAGTCGGCGCATCTCCTCGATTCCGGCCGGATCCAGACCGTTGGTGGGCTCATCCAGTACTAATAGTCGAGGACGACGGGCCAGTGCCATGGCTATACCGAGACGCTGCTTCATTCCTAGCGAGTAGTTGCGGACTCTCTTGTTCATTTGATCTTGCATCCGAACGGCTGCTATAGCCTCTATGATGGCGGCATCAGGTAGGCCGAGCGTGCGTTGCACAATCCTCATGTTCTCGGCTCCGGTCAGATGTCGATAGCCAGGAGGAGCTTCGATGAGTGAGCCGATGTGTCGTAGCAACGCTTGCCGCGTGGATCTGTCCATCGTGCGTCCCATCACTTGGACGCCACCGCTGGTGGGGGTCACGAGAGACAGCAGCATCTTCATGGTTGTGGACTTCCCAGATCCGTTTGGGCCGATGAAGCCGTATACGCTTCCCTCAGGAACCCTGCAAGTTGATGGCGTCCACAACGGTGCGTGAGTCGTAGCGCTTGGTGAGTTGGTATGTTCTGACGATGTCCATGGCTTCACGATGTCAGGGGCGACTGTGGCCTGTCGTCGTGCAGGTGGATGATTCTGGGGTCCTTCTCGAGTATCATCTGATGTGGTGGAAAGGTGGTTTCTATTTCCAGGACGGACGAAGCCGGTCTCGTAAGCGAACACCACTGCCTGGGTCCGGTCCCGCAATGACAGTTTGGTGAGCAGTCGACCGACGTGCGTTTTTATCGTGACCTCGGATAGCGTGAGAGCAGTGGCGATCTCTGAATTGCTGAGGCCGGATGCGACGAGTCCTAGTACTTCCTGCTCCCGTGGAGTGAGCGACTCAAGCGATTGACATCGTCGTCGGAGGGGTGGGCAGAGGGCTCGCGGCTGATAAAATGCTCAACTAGTTGTCTGGTGATGCGGGGTTGAACCACGGCGTCGCCTTGGTAGACATGCTTGATGGCCTCAATGAGGTCATGGGTTTCAGAATCCTTGGCCAGGAAGGCATTAGCCCCGGCTCTGAGTGCCTCAAACACGTGCTCATCCAGGTCGAACGTTGTGAGAATCAGGACTCCTGGTGAGTTATCGTCGGGCGTCCTGGTGTGGGCTCGGAGTCGTCGGGTGGCTTCTATGCCGTCAACTTCAGGCATTCGCAGATCCATGAGGATCACGTCAGGGTGAGTCTGCGCCACGAGTGCCGGAACCTCGGCCCCGTTAGTGGCCTCGCCGACGACTCTCACGTCTGGGTGTGCGCCAAGGACCATGCGCAGGCCTGCTCTCACGATCTCCTGGTCGTCGACGACAGCCACCCTGATCGGGGTGCTGAGCGTGTGTGTCATGGGTTCTCCCTTCGTAACGGCAGCTGGGCGAGTACCTCGAAGCCTCCGGTAGGGCTATGACTGGCGTGGAGGATGCCACCCAGAGCCGTTACTCGTTCAGTCATGCCGATCAGCCCGTGTCCCTGTTCTGGTTGGGTGGAGTCCTGGCCATCGTCGGTGACACGGATGCGTAGCTCATGATTTATTCGGGTGATCTCTACCTCGACACGTTGCGCCGTTTTTGCGTGCTTTCGGACGTTGGTCAACGCTTCCTGGATGACTCTGTAGGCAACCACTTGCACGTCAGCAGGAGCATCTACCTCGGCAAGTGAGGCGTGGACAGGTGTCCCTGCTGCGCGAGCCTCGGCCAGTAGGGAGCTGACGTCGTCCAGGCGGGGTGCAGGAGTAAGGTCTTGGTCATCATCGGTGCGCAACACGCTGAGCATCGAGCGCATCTGCTTCATCGCTTCCCGGCTCGTATCGCGTACTCGCACCATTGCGTCTCGGGCGTCTGCTGGGTTGGTGTCGACAGATGCGACAGCGCCGTCGGCTAGCAGCGTTACTGCTGACAGGCTGTGGGAGATGACGTCGTGAAGGTCTCTGGCGATGCGGGTGCGCTCGTTGATGGATGCCATGCGCAACTCAGACTCACGTTGCCGCTCCAGGTATTCGGCGCGTTCGCGTAGCGAAGCCAGATGCGCGCGTCGGGTGCGTTTCAGTCGGCCAGCAAACCATGCCACCGCGACTAGCAGAACGCCGGTGCTCAGCTCGCCGAGATCGAATCCCCCTCTCCCTAGGTGCAGTAGACCCAGTGCAACCAACCAAGCTAACGCGGCGGCTGCTCCGAACAGCGACACCCTCAGTGGGCGCAGGGTTGCCAGAGACCATAACGACACCGTTACCATCACGTCGGCCACCAGCGGGCCCATGCCAAGCCCCAACTGGGCGATGCCGCAGGCCAAGGTGATGGCGTAGGTTTCGGTGGGGAAGCGTCGGCGAAGCAGGTACGGCAGACATAGTCCGGCCTGGACGAGGAGACTGAGCGGTGAGGCGCCCACGGCAGGCACTCCCTGAACCAGCAGGCCGTAGCCGAGAACCGCGACCACCAGCACAACGTCCAGGATCAGCAAGTGGCGAGGGGGCAGCGTGTCGGAAGAGCCTGTAGAGACCATCCAGTTAATTCTATGGCTTTGGGGTCGTGATGGTAAGGCTGGTGCCTTCAGAAGACTTGAGGGGATTCGTGGGCGTGGACCGTGTGAAAGTCCGTAAGGGCGAGGTCGAGAGTGTCCGTCGTCGGGCCACGCAGTCGCGCGTGATGTTCCAGACCATGAACTGGGCTGTGTCGGCCAGGTGTGGGCTGAACAGTCCGGTCAGTCGCAGTGCCGAGTCCTGGATTGCCGGGGTGGCGAGATCGTCGATCTGCCGCGGATTGACCTTCTGCTTTGTGACTCGCAGGGCTGAGACGACGTGCTCGACGTCAGTCGCGCGCTCCCGAGTGAAACCGGAGTCAGTGACGCTGCCGACGCCCCACTTCCCTTGCCAGTCCGTCCAGAGACGGCAAGCCCCCGCGGGCCCCTTCCGGCCGGCTCGCGCTCGGTACCGTACTGCGGCTTGTACCAGGTGCCTGCGGCTGTGAAGTTCGGCGACTACGTACCGGCCGAGATACCTGGTAGTCCCGCGACAGGAACGCTCGCCGTCTCGCACTTCTCCTAGCTCTCTGCGCCGCTGTGAACGATGCGGCCCGGCCATCTATCTCGCGGACTGTTGCACCTCGTCTTAGCGCGTCGGACGACCCAGATGGGTGGTGAGTGCGAGGTAGGGCGGGTGGTCGTCAGTCCGGCCATCGGCCCTTGCCAGGAGGCAGGCCGACGGCGGCCAGCAGCCCCGGAAAGCGCTGCTCGATGACGTCGTCGCGCCGGGTTATGCGCCGGTGCTTGCCCTCGCGCTCGGTATGCATGAGCCCCGACTCGCGCAGCACCCGGAAGTGGTGCGACATCGTGGACTTGACGACGTCGTAGCTCAGGTCCCCGCAGTACAGGGCGCCCTCATCGGCGATCCGACGCAGGACGTCGCGGCGGATGGGGTCGGACAAGGCGCCCAGGATCGCGTCCAGGAGATGTCCCCTGCCTCGGGGTGGAAGAGCTCCCTGTCCTTCACGGTTCGTCCCTGTCTCTCTGTCTCGCGCTTCGCCATCTCAAACTTCGCCCCGGCGCGCACCGGGGCGGGGTTGACAACGATAGCGTCTCGAATAATTCTTAGTACGTCAAACATCGAACTAAGGAGATTTGAGATGACTGAAAAGACTCGTGGCTCATCGCCCGTGTCCGTGGATGGCGAGAGGACGTCGCCGACGGGTGTCCGCGTCTCGACCATGGGGTGGCTGTCCTTCTTCACCATGTTCGCCATCGGGACCGACACCTTCCTCGTCGCGCCCCTGCTGCCCCTGCTCCGGCGCGAGCTCGACGTCCCCCTGTCCCGGGCAGGCTGGCTGGTCTCGGCCTACGCCCTGGGGTACGCGCTGTTCGCCCTCGTGGCCGGCCCCGTCTCGGACCGCCACGACCGACGCCGAGTCATCCTCTCCGGCCTGGCGGCCTTCGTTGTCTTCACCTGCGCGTGCGGCCTGGCCTGGAGCTTCTGGAGTATGGTTGCCGCCCGCTTCCTGGCCGGCGTGAGTGCCGCATTCGTCAGCTCCCAGATCTGGGCCTCCATCCCGGTGACGGTGCCCCGGCCGTCCGTCATCAAGGTCATGGGCTATGCGACCGCGGGACTGGCGGTTGCGCAGGTTGCCGGCGTGCCGATCGGCTCCTACCTGTCGATCAGAGGCTGGCAGCTGCCGTTCCTCGTGGTCGCGGCGGTCAGCGTCATCCTGTGGGGACTCCTCTTCCTCTCGTTCCCCCATGTGCGGCCGGTGGGGGAGCCTGCTGACGTCGTTGGCTCCTACTACAGGGTCCTCGGCTCGCGGGTGCTGAGGTGGTCCCTCCTCGCCTACCTCGTGTTCCAGACCGGCAACTACGCCTCGTTCTCCTTCATCGGCTCCTGGCTGGCCAAGGACTTCGGTGCCTCGCAGACCGCTATCGGGAAGGCCATGATGATGATCGGTCTGGGAACGGCGCTGGGCTCGCTCCTCGGTCCACGGGTCGTTGCAAGGATCGGTGAGTGGCGGTCGCTGTGGGGCGGCATCCTCATCCAGGGCGCCTTCTATCTCCTGGCCGCTGCGATGCCGCTCATCGTGACCACCATGTGGGGTGCCGTTGTCGCCTTCGCCGCGGCCCTGGTCGTGGCCGGCTTCCTCCTGCCTGTCCTCATGGGGCAGCTGCAGGCCCACGCCGGCCAAGCCCGAGGAACCGTCTCCTCGCTATCCAACACGGCGATGTACCTCGGTGCCACGATCGCCGGCGCCATCGGCGGTGACCTTCTCACCCGGCTCTCCGGTTTCTGGGGCCCCAGTCTCATGACTGCTTTTGCCTTCCTCCTGGCCGTCGCCCTGTACAGGATCGCCGGCGCCCTGGCTTCCGAGTGACTCGGGTGCCTGTCGTGTACAAAGGACGGCAACACTCCCGATCCTGGGCGCCGTAGGGGGTCCAGGCGGGTGGCCGACCACGGACAGGTCGACAAGCTCGATCAGAGAGAATCAAGGGAGAAGCATGTCTCAGCTGACCGTAGCCGTACTCGGTACCGGAATTATGGGCTCGGCGATGGCTCGCAACATCGCTGGCGCCGGCCACGCCGTGCGCGCCTGGAACCGCACGATCTCGCGTGCCCAGCCCCTGGCCGACGACGGCATCGAGATCGCTCCCACCGCCACCGCCGCCGTCGAGGGAGCCGACGTCGTCATCACCATGCTCTTCGACGGCGTCGCCGTCGCCGAGGTCATGCGCGAGACCGCTCCCGCCATGCGCCCCGGCGCCGCCTGGCTGCAGATGACCACTGTCGGCCCGGATGATGTGGGCCGGCCTGGCCGCCATCGCGCAGTCCGCCGGGGTCCTCTTCTACGACTCGCCCGTCTCCGGGACCCGCCAGCCCGCTGAGTCCGGCACCCTTGTCATCATGACCGCCGGTCCTGCCTCCGGCCGTGAGCTGGTCACTCCGGTCCTGGACGCCGTCGGGTCGCGCACTGTGTGGACCGGCGAGGACGGTGCCGCCGCCACCTCGACCCGCCTCAAGCTGGTCGTCAACTCCTGGGTCATCGCCGTGTCCAACGCCGCCGGCGAGATCGTCACGCTGGCGAAGGCGATCAGTGTGCCCCCGGCCCAGTTCTTCGAGGTGCCTCGACGGCGGCGGCCTGGACCTGCCCTTCCTGCGCATCAAGGCCGACCTCGTTGAACGGGGCGCCCTGAGCCCGGCCAACTTCGCCGTCGACACCTCCGGCAAGGACGCCCACCTTATCCTCGAGCTCGCCCGCGAAGCCGGCTTGAGGCTCGATGGCATGGAGGCATTCTCCGCCCGGCTTGACCGTGTCGCCGAGGCCGGCCACGCCCACGAGGACATGGCCGCCTCCTACCTGGCTGGCTCTCGACCCTCAACCAGAACCTCATAAGGGACGCGGCCCCGGGTCAGGGGGTCCAATGTTGGTGGGTGAGGGGAGGCGCTTTGATGGGGTGGAGTCGAGGGCCGGGCCCCGCCTCGGCAGATCATCCATCCGCCGGGTCCTGCAGGACCCGGACCCCGCACATGAAGTTTTTGGTCGTTGTGGAGTCAAAGAGAGCGGGTAGGGTGTCCGCGCCCCGGTCCCAGCGTTGGCGAGCAGCCGCAATGCTCTCGCGATTGTCCGTTGCCCAGTCGACGAGCTGACGAAGAACGACCGTGAGGACTCTCCGGTTCCAGTCAGCGCGTACTCGACCTGCGGTGGGGAGGTGTCCAGGACCGTCCGGCTGATGAGTCCGTCCCGCTGGAGTCGACGCAGGGTGACTGTGAGCATGCGTTGGGAGATTCCCTCAACCGAGCGCAGCAGCTGCCCGAACCTGCGCCGGCCGTGCAGGCGCAGCTGAATGATGACGAGAACCGACCAGGTGTCCCCGATCCGATCGAGGACGTCGCGCAGGCCGCAGACAGTGCTGTCGGGCTCGCAGTCGCCTTCCTGTGAGGAGGTCTCATTGACGGTTACTCTCGTGTGCCTATCGGCCATGAAGATGCCTTCTTGTCGCGTTCATCGGTTCGCCATACTGTCAACCCGGGTAGTTACTAATAGTAACCAGGAGGAGTGAAGCAACATGCCCGACAAGTCGAGCGAAGCGATTGGCATCATCGGGTCCGGGCCCTATTGGACAGGGGCTGGCGACATTGTGGGCGCAGGCCGGCTACACGGTTCAGCTCGGTGCGCGGTCGCCGGAGTCGGCGAGGCGTGTGAGTGTTCCCTCGAGCGTGCGTGTCGTCAGCTTTGAGGAGGCCGCCCGGCACAAGGTGGTGGTCCTGGCAGTCAAACACAGTGCTGCGCAGGACGTGGTAGATCGTCTCGCGCCGCTCCTCAAGGGGCGATGGTCTTCGACGTGATGAACGCCGCTGGTATGCGGGAGGGGCAGATCGTCTCAAGCTGCCGGATAGGCGCACTGAAGGGCAGTGGATGGCCGAGATGCTGCCGGACTCAGTGGTTGTGCGCGCCTTCTCCCATATGCAGGGAGGAGCTGCTCGTGTCGCGAGCAGGTAAGAATCCCGAGTCTGGGCGGTCGGATATGCCACCGATGCTCTTGAGGAACGACCGCGAATCGAAAGCCTCCTCGAGGCTACCGGCTATATGCCCGTATTTGTTGGGACGCTCGTAGAATCATCATTGCTCGATCCTGGCGGATCAGTATTCCCCACCTGTTCACGGCCGGTGATCTCCAACGTCTTGCCGCCGTGCATCGACTGCCTCCGGATGCTGGAGCGATTCAACGCGGGCGACATGAGTGAGGTGCTCCATGACAAGGTTCAGTGGCGCTTCCCCTACGGTCCCACGCTCGGGGTGCAGGAGACCTTCGTCGGGAAGGAGGCGGTTGCGGGTCACCTGAGGAGAGTGCGCGACTCCGGTGTACGCATCTCTGGCGTGCACACCGAGCTCGAGACCCCGCACGGTGCCGTGGTGCACGCCGAGGGAGTGTTCCCGACTGCTCAAGGGCCAGCAACCAGCGAGATCGTCAGCGTCGTCACCATGAAGGACGGGCTCATCGGCGAGGTTCGCGAGTACTGGGACACCGCAGCGATCAAGGGGTGAGTCCCAGGATCGGGGCAGGTGCGGCTGAACGGATCAGTGCCTGCCCCGAGCTGCGACGCCTGCTCTGTACTGACGAGAATGAACCATTAACAATCGTTTTCGGACACAGTGCTAGTCTCGCTCCGGAATCATCCCGACATCGAGAGATCTCACCATGTCCACAACAACCTCAAGCGGCTCCGCTGCGGCGAAACCGTCCAGTGCCGGCTCCGGCCCGGTCAAGGAGCTGACGATCCGCGGCGTCCTCATCGGCGGCGTCATCACGCTCGTCTTCACTGCGGCGAATGTCTACCTCGGCCTCAAGGTGGGACTCACCTTCGCCACCTCGATCCCGGCCGCCGTCATCTCCATGGCTGATCCTGCGCCGCTTCTCCGATCACACGATCCAGGAGAACAACATCGTCCAGACGATCGCCTCGGCTGCCGGGACGCTGTCCGCCATCATCTTCGTGCTGCCCGGGACTCATCATCGTGGGCTGGTGGACCGGATTCCCCTACCTCCAGACCGTCCTGGTCATCATCCTGGGCGGCATCCTCGGCGTCACCTACTCGATCCCGCTGCGGCGCGCGCTCATGACCAACTCCGACCTGCCCCTACCCCGAGGGCGTGGCCGGCGCCGAGGTCCTGCGTGTGGGCGACACCAGCGAAGGGGCCGAGGAGTCCAGCCGTGGACTGGGTGTCATCGTGCGGGCTCCATCGCCTCGGCGGCCCTGTACTTCCTCAACGCCCTCAAGGCCATCAGCGTCGACATCTCGGGGGTCTTCCGGGTCGGTGCCGGCGCCACGATGATGGGCACCTCCCTGTCCCTGGCGCTGGCCGGCGTGGGCCACCTGGTCGGCGTCGGCGTCGGCATCGCCATGATCGTCGGCCTGCTCATCTCCCTACGGGGTGCTGCTCCCGATGCGCACCTGGGGCACGGCGGTCGCCGACAAGGACCTCGCCGACTTCGTGGGCGCCACCTTCGCCAGTGAGGTGCGGATCGTCGGTGCCGGCGCCATCGCCATCGCCGCCATCTGGACCTTCCTGAAGATCCTCGGTCCCATCGTCACCGGTATCCGCGAGTCCCTGGCCTCCAGCGCCAAGCGCGACGCCGGCGAGGAGATCCCCTGACCGAGCGAGACCTGTCGATGAAGACGGTCATCGGTGTCACCGTCGGCTCCATGCTGCCCATCGGTGTGCTCCTGTGGCTGTTCCTGCACGGGACCTCCATGGCTCACCACGCCACGGGCCTCATCATCGTCTCCATCCTCTTCATCCTGCTGACCGGCCTGGTCGTCGCCTCGGTCTGCGGTTACATAGGCCGGCCTCATCGGCTCCTCCAACTCGCCGATCTCCGGCGTCGGCATCCTCGTGGCGGTGACCGCGGCCGCGCTGGTTCGCACCATTGCCACCACCTCCTCGCCCGACGACGTCCGCACCCTGGTGGCCTACACCCTGTTCGTCACCGCGGTCGTCTTCGGCGTGGCCACCATCTCGAACGACAATCTTCAGGACCTCAAGACCGGCCAGCTCGTCGACTCCACTCCGTGGAAGCAGCAGGTGGCCCTCGTCATCGGTGTCGTCTTCGGCGCCATCGTCATCCCTCCGGTGCTCAGCCTCATGCAGAGGGCCTTCGGGTTCGCCGGCGCCCCCGGCGCCGGCAACGACGCTCTGGCCGCGCCCCAGGCGAACCTCATCAAGCACCTGGTTCAGGGCGTCCTCGGCGGGGACCTCAACTGGAGCTCTGCTGGGGTCTGGGCGCCCTCATTGGCGCCGTCGTCATCGCCATCGACGAGATCCTGCGCCGCACCAGCAGTACTCCCTGCCGCCGCTCGCCGTCGGCATGGGCATGTACCTGCCCATGGCCGTCACCGTCATGATCCCGATTGGCGCCGCCCTCGGTCACGTCTACGACCGCTGGGCTGAGCGCACCTCCAACCCGGAGCGGGCCAGCGCATGGGCACGCTCATGGCGACCGGCCTCATCGTCGGCGAGAGCCTTGCCGGGGTGGTCTACGCCGGGATCGTCGTGGCCTTCGGCGGCAAGGCGGACCCGCTGGCCATCATGCCCGAGGGCTTCGCCGGCATCGCCCCTGGGTGGGCCTGGTGCTGTTCGTCGGCACGCTGTGGTACCTCTACCGGGGCGCCCGCCAGAGAGCACTCGCGACTGAGCACGCTGCTGCGGCCTGCGCCGCCATCGGTCTCGTCCGACCGTCCTCGCGGTCGCCGTCCCTGCACTAGGCTGGGCGGCGGCCGCGAGGACGCTAGTACCAGGAGGACCTCATGACTTCGACAGCACCGGCAGTATCCGTGGCATGCGGGATCGACATCGGCGGATCGGGCGTCAAGAGCGCACTGGTCGACCTGGCCACGGGCACGTTCATCGGTGAGCGCGTCCGCATCGACACCCCTGAGGAGTCCACTCCCGCGGCCGTCGCCGAGGTCTGCCGCGAGCTCCTCGAACAGCTCGAGGTGGGTGACGACGTTCCCGGTTGGCGTGGCCCCTGCCCGCTCCGATCGTGCACGGCACCGTCCCCGTTCATCGCCAAACCTCGACAAGTCCTGGACGGGCGTCAATCTCACCGAGCTCATGCGCGAGCACCTGGGCCGGCCGGTGACCGGACTCAACGATGCCGACGCCGCAGGCCTGGCGGAGGTCGCCTTCGGTGCCGCCAAAGATGTGCCCGGGACCATCATCGTCACCACCCTGGGCACCGGGATCGGCTCGGCCGTCATCGTTGACGGAACCCTGGTCCCCAACACCGAGCTCGGGCACCTGGAGATTGACGGCTACGACGCCGAGAGCCGGGCTTCCGCCGGGCAGCGCACCGTACAGGAGCTGTCCTGGAAGAAGTGGGCCAAGCGTCTCCAGCGCTACTACTCCCACGTGGAGATGCTCTTCTCCCCGGACTTGTTCGTCGTCGGTGGTGGAGTCTCCCGCAAGCACGAGAAGTACCTGCCGCTGCTCGACCTCAAGACCCCGATCGTCCCGGCTCAGCTGCTCAACACGGCCGGCATCGTGGGCGCCGCCTACCAGGCCTCCCGCGCCTCCTGAGGGGCTGCGTGGTTCGGCGCCCCGCGATGCCGAGCGGAGCAGTGGTGAAGCGAGGCGTCGGAGCGGGGAGAACAGACCTGACACCCTGGGAACATAGATGTGATGCAGGTCGCGCGAAAGTCGTTTGACAGGAGGCTGTCTGGTCTGGCTATAGTACTCCTCGCTGCCGACGCAACCGCACGGTTCGACGGCGGTACCGGACGGCGGAAACGCCGAACCGGAAGGAGTGATCCTACCGGTACGGAAAAAGCAGAATAGTTCAGAGATCAGAGTCACGCGATCCAAATTTGATTCCCGAACGACAACCTGCTTATGCTAGACCGGTCGCCTTCGAGAGGCAAGTAAGGGACTCTTCTGCTTAA
>BNJV01001024.1_pt1 | contig 52965 bp, 82 predicted proteins | sample 8540591 | NCBI WGS metagenome assembly BNJV01 (sample SAMD00202457, study PRJDB9452) | human saliva metagenome | host: Homo sapiens | reverse complement strand
GGAAGTTACGTATTGCCCATTGTTCTCATTTCGAATAGTCCACCCATTCTTGTAAATTTGGCAAGAGAAGTCACCGTCAGTCGAGGTCACTGTCACCATCGAATCCTCGCGGAAGAGAAGCACATTCACCGACTGTTAACAGCACACAACATCCTCCTTCTATGAACCGAAAGAGGTCTGCGAACCTTCACCCCATCCGGGATATACGAGGTCGAGGTAGCTGAATCAGTCAGGCGAACCTCTCCAATAAGCTCCTAACCAGCCTGGGACCATCAGGGTGAAGAACATAGTTTCGTTCTAGATAGCGATATAAGGACGCTTATCGCCACGTCTACCGCCAGCCGAGATAACGCCGTCACCATCGAGATCTCGAACACCCAGGCCGGGTGACGGAGGCCCTTCCTCGGGCACCTCGCGCTCTAGGGACAAGCAGACAAAGTCGTTCACGTCCCTCCCATAAGTATTAAACTCCCCACTCCTCATAGCCAGCATCTCGAACAAACGTTCCAGCCTTAAACGCACCGGACACCAAAGAGCGGCCGGCATCGAATTGCCCCGTCACGTCGCCCTAGGTAAACGCACCGAGCGACCAGCGGCACGTCTGCTCATAGTCAGTCAGGGTCTCCATAAAACGACCAAGTACGAACTCACTAGGGAGTCAGCTGCTTCAGGAGACCATAACGTCAACCGACACAGGGTATTCCTTATTAGCTCATGCCAGGAGGTCCAGCAGGTGGTTAGGACTCTACCGCCAGAGTAATCAGGGAACGATCACGCCATTCCGGACGTTCTATAGATAAGAGCCATCGGCACGACAAGCCGCCCGGTCAAACCTTCGCGGTTTCAACTGACAGGAGTCAGAGAGAGCAGGAGTACTGCCAGCGGTATCTCTTCAACTCGCGTCCGTTCCCGTTCGTATCAACGCACAGAACGTAATATCAAACATAGGGGCGGCGGCGAGAGCCGGGAGAAGAAATTACAATTATTATATGCTATTGTAATATTATAGCTTCTAACTTAGCCTTATAGTTATACTCTCTATTATAGTTCATATCAGTCCTTTATGCCCAACTACTAGGCTAGGCCAACATAGGGGTTAGGTTATCCTGCAGTTACACGGGAAGGTGAGATAGAGGAGTCCCAATGGCCTCCATTCATACGCCGCCCGTCAACCTCATAAGGTTAGGGTCGAGGATAGCTATCTCCCACGCTTCACCGTCTCTAGGTCAATATCAAATCCAGAGCCATCTACTCGCAGCTATTTCCCACTCTAGAGATTTAGTTATAGATCGGGAGCAGCGCATCAGAGACAACGGCCCTGCAACACCCTTATTAATGGAGGTCAAGGCGTGACAGACTGTCAGCACATGTATCCATCGCCTCTTATAATTTCAACATAGTATCTGCAAGGACGGACCATTGTAAGAAGCTCTTGACAGTTAATGTGTTCCTGCCCACATTCCACAGAGCAGATATTAACAGGGGATTAGTTATCCTGACATTTATATCAGAAAGCGCAGTCAACAAACCAAGACCTATTTTAGTTATTAAAGCTCCAATCACGAGGTGGTGAAGAGACCATTATTCCTCACTCAATTATCTCACCAGAGCACCGCTATAGTTCATCGACTAAGCACCATGAAGGCCCACCAGAGGAGTACGCGGAGTTCACACCGCCAACCTGAACCCATAACACGCCTCTTCCACCGCTCGGATCAAGGCGCGACTAGTAATTCGCACCCTTCCGAAACGGCCAGAGACGTTGCAATCGTCAAAGCATCCAACACAAACCAGCCATCTGCAGCTGCCTCCATAGTGACGATCTCAACAGGATCTCCGACTGTCTCAGCACGCTCACGATGACGACTGTCATCAATCGTAAAAATAGTACCACCATGCCTCCGTGTAATAGTACATAAACGCTCGCAGAACCCACAATATCCAATCCTACTCTAGGACCATGGCATACCGAAGATGCATGCACAGCATCATAGCTCACTTTCTAGTTCACGTACTCACGTAGACGTGTCCAGTCACTTTGAATCGATTCATATTTCTCCCTGCACGTCTCCTGCCCGTACATCCTAGTAGGTAACGAGCCTCTAACTAGTCCGTACCATGTACACCATCCCATCTTGTTACATGAAAGAGACCCAAGGCGTAGACACGTACCACGGATTACTTCCACCCATGGATCCACCACTCGGACCGCAAGATTCTCCACCACCGCATCCGGCAACCCGCCGAGGTCGCCAGAACCCAAGACCCAGACGAATCAATTGAGGTCTGCCCGTCGAAAAAGCACCCTAGTCCCACCAGCTACACGCCGCCGTCACCTTCTGTCTCCAGAGACGTTTTCGGCGAGTCCAATAGTCGTACGAATCGTACAGATAAGTACGACATGTCAGAACAATAACAAGCCAGGCTACTGCTACACGCATAGCAGACGAAAACCACGTCCAAGCATGCTCACCATTAAAAGCACATCCATGATGCTCCCTCACCCTCCTAGAACATCTCCGGGCGCTGAGGCCATCAGCGTCCAGCAACCCGGATACGTGCGTCCTGTGTTTCTGCCCGCATGAACAGATGACTTCTCCCATACATAGGCGCAAACACGATCCTGCAAGAGTAACTACCCGGTCTCGTCAGACATACCTCGAACCCATCAGCATCGCCAGGCACGAAAAGGCCACAGCCACGCTCGGGTCACGAACCTCATGGCGATGAGACCACGAACATCACAAATAAACGTCCGTCCAAGAGGAAACCCTCGCTAGAGGCGTCCAGACCTTCCAGATGACCTTCAGTGCGTTTTCAAACTCAATCGGCGTGGGTCTTAATTTACATTCATCATAGCTACGCGTAGTCGGACCGCACCACCTCGGGCGCAGACCTGACACAGTCCACCGCCTTCCGCCCTGGAAACATTTCTGGCCGAGGCAGAGCACGCACAACGCATGGATCAGGCTGCAGGAAGCTGACCCACCCTCTTACGTGGCCAAAACGGACCTGCACAGGAACCCACTCAGTCGTCCATGCGCAGCCACACGTCGTCTCCAGGAGAGGAACCAGACAGAGCGGGCCACAGCAATCTCTTCCAGCTCATCCACGTTAGCGCGTAGTGCAGTCTGAGCTACAATCGCCATGACTCAACCCGCAAATCCGAGGGCCTGCTCTCGCTCAGCCACTTATTGTTCGACAGAATGTCATCCAGTTCGTTCCAGCCCATCTTGTCGCGAGACTCATCATTGTGAGAGTCAAGGTGGTCCTTGCAGTAGCGCGCCAGCACTCGTTCTGGGTAGAAGAACTCAGGCGCTTCACGTTCGATAGCATCTGCGACGCATGCGCGTCATGAGCGATAGGAGGCTGCAAGGTGGTCACGCTGCATTTCGCCACGGCCATCGAGGTAGCCGGCCAGCTCGCCCATCTCGTAGACAAGCCACTTTTCCTCGTCGCCGAAATGTTTGCAGATGAGCGCCAGACAGGCACATCCGCTCCAGCGCTGCTTCGTCAGCGAGATTGTTCTTCTCGGCCACCCACTTCGCGAAAGCCCAGACGCGAGTGGCCAGGTCTAGTGCCTGGCTGTAGGTGAGAACACTGTCGTCCTCAATCAGGGTATTCGGACGTTCGACGCAGGAACCCATACATAGTCCAGTGGTCCTCGGCGTGAACATAGATGCGCTCGGTGTAGCGCTTACAGTACCAGACGACTGACTTGAGTCGCAGAAGGCTCATCGTGCATCCTCCCCAAAGAACTCACGGCGCTCTTCCTGCGTCATGAGACCGCTGATTGCGATAGATGTAAAATGCAGGAACGCATCAAAGATGCCCACTGAACGGGCATGATGAATGAGCCCTTTAATGGAGGCCGGATCAACTCCGCTGAGGTCCGCGTCCTGGCTCATGTTAATGTGGCAACCAAGGTAAGGTTCGAGGCGACCAACCAGATTCACCACGCAAGCGCGCATATCCTTGAGAGAGCACGATGGGTGCTCCATGACTGCCAACTCCTCATCGAGTAGGTTGTAGAGATGCTGCTGCGCTCGGTAAGGTTTTCCATTCTTTCTGCTCCTCTATCGGGTAGCCTTGATCGACTCTCTAAGCATATCACAGATAGAGGAACGTCTACGCGAAAAACGCGGCGGCAGATCAAGAGAGAACTACCGCCCCGCGTTTTCGTATGAGATTTTTGGCGTAATGTCACTCGCCAAAGCGCATCGTGTCAACGATCTTCTCTGCAGCGAAGAGGTCGCCATCAGAAGAAACCGCAGACCCGATGAGAATGGTGCTGCCGTTAGTTGCCACAACAGTCACGGAGCGCCCGTCACCGAGGATGACCTTGTTCGCCGACTTAGCCCCCTTGACCTTCGACGTTGGTGATCTGGGAGCCGCCAACGGTGGACGCAATCTGCTGAGCATAACTCTCAACGGACAGGCCGCCAACCGGCTTTACGAGAGACATAGACACGGTCATCGTCTCCGAGACATCGACAGACATGCCCCACGAGACCTCGCTGCATTCTCCTTGGGCTGGTTGCTCGTAGAGGGGTGGTGATGATCGCGGAGGCATACGTGAGGTTGTAGTTCCATCGCCGTTGTCCGTAGAGATTAGACGGTCTGACAGGACATCAGACGCGGCGGGCACTCCCCATTCTCGGTATTCTGGCTCTCACCCTCCTGTTGTGCACTGTGAACTCCGAGACTGCGCTCTCTGCGCCCTTCAGTCTTGAGAGCATGCTGCAAGTCCACCAGACAGCAGCGACTGACCAGAGACACGAGTACCTGGATTTGTACATGGCTACTCATAACCATCCTCTTCTATTGAACCAAATGCGAGACCACAGTCCATCGTTGACTAGGTGGTAGCCCCGCAATCTGTTCGGCGGCACGACATGATGCATGTTCCAATCTCGTTAACACTGACCGGGCGCTCCCAACCAGCAGCAGTCATTCCGCACCCCAGTCGGCACATGATATCCAGGAACGTGCCATCGCTGTCCAACGATGATTTCAGCAGCACAGCGACCGCCGCTGACCCCAGCCCACTCTGGTCAAGGGGGCGTGACGATCATCGTCAGCTTCGTCGAGCATGATCTCCATAGACATCTAGCCGACGCAGAGTAATTGTCAGGAAGATACCCCAAGAACGAACACGAGGCCGTCGTCGGCAAAGGAGTAGTGGAACTAGTGGCTAGAGTATGCCCAGTCCGAGCTGCCTACTGACACCCGGTTCACTTCCGTGAGTTGTGGCCATCACCAAGCAAGCTGAGCTTAGGAACAACCACTGTGCAGCAGGTGAGAGAAAGGAACACCGCGAACGCCGTCAGACAGGTGGCAAGCTGTCCAGGCCTGCTGTCACGTCAACATACCGAGGGCTATGCCCTCTCCGACTCGGATACATCAACCCGCGCGTCCTCGGGCAGACAGTTACTGGAAATCGTCTGCATAGCTCGGACAGCTGGCCCTCAACAATGCCTGGACGTCTTGAATGCCCAACGTCTCCGACGTACGACGACAGCTGTCCTGAAAGATCCATCCGGCGAGTAGTGTTTCCACCAGAAAGGTGAGTGACAATCCTTACGTCAGCGGAGCGCAGAACTTCGTCAGCCGCCAACACTCGACAGGGCGCGAGCCCGCAGGACCTCGCTCAAAGAGCACGTCAAGTGCTCGCTCTCAGGAGCGATACGTCAAAAGCGCCAATCTCATCGAGTGGTCTGGCATTGGATCTCAGCAGGAAACCCATCCTCATCCATACGAGGGTGGAACACAGAGTCAAGGGAGCAGCTTCAGAGCACGCTCGCGTCCGACGACGGACCTCGGGACCAGTAGGCAGTAAAATCGCGCCTAGTCTCTGCGTTGGAGTCACCACCACCCAGGCCGCTTGATCGGCCTGACATCTCTGCTGATGTAGTAGAGAACCCACCCTGCACACACCATGTGCTCCGTGATAGTGCGCGATGCCACGAGAGATGCAGAATCATTCGCGAGACCACCAGCTTTACTCTAACCCTAATATCCAGATGCCACGAGGGCTAGCAGACCCGGGAATCGTCTCAACGACAACCCGTAGCCCAATCCTGTCGACGGCCTATTTCTCGCTAGTCACCACCAGTTCCGTTAGAGCCAAAGCCGCCAGAGCCGCGCTCCGTTTCCTTGAGGTGTTTCGACCTCGTAGAACTTGAGCGACATACGGCACGAAGATGACCTGGGCGAGCGCTCATCCTCGTTCAGGACAACCGGCTCGTCCCCGAAGCTGTGCAGCCAGACGTAGATGGTCCCAGTGTAGTTCGGTCAACAACGCCGATAATTTATCTTCGATAAGCCTTCATTACGACGAGGCACGAGGCAAGCTACTGCAAAATCGCCTCGGTATTGGGGTGCCGAGCCAGTAGAGCCGTTGAACCATCTGACCTGCTTACTCACGTCTCGGCGAGACGCAGGCCGGTTTGTCGGCCTGTCGTAGGCCCGGACGGGCAAGTATCCTGATAGGGGACCGAAGCACAGCATTATAGCCCTATCAGGCAGTCTTTCGAGCCCCATATTGGCTTCTGTCGATAATGTTCTCAACGTCAACAGCAGACCTCTTCAGCTCATCAGTTAATCAGCTCTATAATACGTAAGGAAGATAAGGCCACGCATTGTCGATCATAATCGACAGCCGGTAGACGAGCGAGTGCCCAGACGCGACGCACGTCCTCTCTATTGACCATTGTGTTTCTCCCATTAGTTTCTAGCCGTCAAATTGCTACTTCTTCCCAAGAGTATATCACATGATGACCGTCATTAGCCCGTATAAGGCGCTGAGAAGAAGATAACCCGGTCCTACCGAGAGGATAGGACCGGCAGATAAGCAGGCCCACGGCGTCTGGACGGATAGGCCCGACATAGTACCCAAACCGTAGGGCATACCCACCGTCTATATCAGCCGAAATAGCAACGAGGTCTAGTCCACGCACATACCAGTAATGATAACGTTCCAGAGTCAGCAGAAGATCACCGACCTTCGCACAGACTTCATGCTGAGCACTCAGCAGCATTTAGCCGGGGACATCAGCTGAATCACTGCCCGGAAGAGGGGATACGAGAAACTGAGTAGGTCTCCTCTATTTTCATTCAATAATTTATATAGGGGCAGACAGTTGTAGACGAGGTCCGGTTATTACTTTAGATATAAAGGGCAAGCAGTCAGTTGATCAACCCATGCCCCTTGAGGTTAACCCCTAACTGGGGTCCCAGTGACGCTTACGCGCAACCAGATACCCACAGCGGTCGCGAGAGCGGCAGCGCCAGCGAGGTCCGGCGCCTGCACCCTGTAGCCGGGCGAGTTGTGACTCAGGAGCATCAGAAGATGAGCTGAACGTTCATTGACCACATTGGCAGCCTCAGGCGAGGGCACGGGCACGCTAGGCTTAGGCTACCCAGGAGCAGGCGATATTTTGGTCCTGGGGGTCGGCTTAGGCTTATCCGGGAAGAGGGTATGGCAGAGGCCCAGGAGAGGGACAACTGGAGGCCTAGGCCTGGCTGGCCAGAGGGCCCAGGCAACAGATACCTGTTGGCGGCTCCACCAACGGGCCGGGGTCAGTCTGTGAGCGGCGATTGGCCCATGACTCCAGTCTAGGAGTTAGCTCAGGGCCCGGAGCAGGGCATGGTTATTTCCTTGAACGGGAGCCGGGGCTTTAGGTTACCCAGGCGGGCGCGCAGGCCAGGCCCGGGAGTTAGAGCCGCCGGGGTTCCATCTAGGGCATGGCTATCGAGGGCCTGTATGGTATGCAGGAGCGGGCGGAGCATCCCGTCCGCATTCGCACCGATCCCACGAGCGCGCCACGCCAATCCGAACGAAGATTGTTACAGGCAGCCTCAGTGGACTCTCGTTAGTCGGAAAACGCCAACGCGGCAACCCAGTCGCCGTCAGGAACGAACAGCCATCCTCTTAGACCATTTCTCGATACCCAGTCCAGTCCGCGAAGAGCTCCACGCAGACGCCAGTCACCAGGCGGCGTCAGCGCGGTTCTCAGTGATATATCTTCTGGAGCCCCTGCTCAACCAGCACCAGTATTTGATACACGACCGCCTCCAGCTCGGACGAGTCGCGAACCTCGCGGTTCTCCAGCGTCACTGGCCTCGCCGACCAACGCTCCGGCCGAGCGGACACCCACCATGCCATCAACGACGATATCTGTTTCTGTCACCATTAGCTAATCGTCAAGGACAGCTTCCAGCCCAACGCAACTGTTCTTCAGCACCAGTGCTGCCAAGCACAGCCTAGTGGCAGTGACCGTACAGGTAATACAACGCCAGCGGGTGGCAATGATCAGCAATGGTCTTTTCTTCTCACGCTCAGAGACGCTGCGGAACGCCCTTAGCGGGCGAGCCCAGGCTCACCGAGCGGACGCCAAACGCGCCCTAGCAAACCGCCCTCCTCGCACCACCCAACCGCTCGACCAGGGCGTTCACCGAGAATCATCCCTGAAGTTACCGGACGCTCCGACGTCCAAGACCGCAGACCTCACCGTCGGCAGTGCAGCACGATCCGCAGCGGCGTCGGCACGCAGTGGCGCATCCGTCGTATCAGTGCCTTCCATACCCGCCATCGCAGTGGACGCCCAGGTCAAAGAAATCCACCACGAACGCCACCAGACGCCCATCACCTTTCGACCTCGTCCAGAGATATTCATATCCTTCCTGCCGTCCGCGCCCACCCGGCAATAGGAGCTACTGCTCACCCGAAAAAGCTGCTTAGTCCACCCTATTAGGAGACCAATCATCATCCCACGAGGCGGGAAACTCCTTCGAACATCCAGCGAAAACGGACCGCTCCACGTCTCCAAAGACCAACCCATTCCACCCTTGAGTCAAATCCACCCTCATGATTCCCTTTAGATGTCCGACCAAAAATGTCCTCACACCGCGTATGACGACTCGCGCCCCACTTCTGGGACTGACGGTCAGCATCCGCCCTGCCCCTCCTCCTGGCCAGCATCTAGCGGCTTCCCGGCCACTAATACGGATTTCTACGGGTCTGTAGAGGCGGGTCTTCCATCTCAACGAAGTCCATCCGGCTTACGGCCCACGGCCAGGTAATCCCAGCCACCCGCCTCGCACGAATCTTCCAGTTCCTCTCCACCTTCCGACCTCATCCCGTCGACCATCCCATCTCAGCCAAGCACATCTTCCAGGACAAGAATCGTCAACCCTCCAATCACGATCTACGGACGGTCCCCACGATACGCCCGGAATATCGCCCACCGTCTCACGAAGTTCCATCGCAGGCCCGATCCACCCGTCCCGTTAGTAGCCCACCCGTCGTAGATCGAAGTCACGACCTCCGTCCAAAGACCCGCGACGCCACGATCGCCTCGCAAGAGCGGACGTCGACAGTGTTCTCGCCCAACGCCCTCCATGACATCGTATCTCGTGACGATGCAAGACCGACGCGGCGGTACTTGACTGCCCTTGCGGATGTGGTCTTCATTGATTTCCGGTGTGCGTGCCATTTCTTCTTTCTCCGTATCTCTGGGGACGTAAAAGTATATCACACAACGAGGCTATGTCTATCCGAAAATAGTTACCCGAAACACATCGACTTTAAGACCACGTTTCAACCGACTGAAGGTGCGGCCTTGTTGCCCGCACGACTCCTGGCAAGGAATAAGAATGATGCAGCCGTGGAAACTACGACTTCCAGAGACATACTCAAGACGATGGCGTTGACCGTATGTTGCGGAAGGTTGCTGTAATCAATAAAAGAGAGCAGCGCTAATATTGACAACAGCGACAAAAGGAACGAGGTGAGCATGATTCGACCCACCGTGATTTTGACGTGATTCTTGTAATCGGAATAGTAACTCAACACGACGGCGAGGTGGTTGAAAGTCATCATTGCAAAAACCAGTGCAATGGATATGAAATCAGTAGCCTTCATTGTTAGTCCTTACTTGAAATGGGTGGCAGTAAAAACAAGACGGAGGCGATGGTGGTTGCCCCCAAAGATATAGTTGAGACAAGACCGTCGGCTGTGTGCCGAGGGACATTGTCAAGGTCAGTGGAACATTAAACCGACGCTCAATTGCAACCGATACTATGCGGCAATGCAGGATCTGCAATCTGTCAACCATCTGGACGTATCCATTCAGATGCCCAGGTCCAAGCTCGCCTCTAACCACTAGAACACACAGGAGTCGCCATGTCTCGCGCTCGACACCATGTCAATCCCTGCCCGCTTTCGCAACGACGGCGATCATCGCCGTCGATCTGGCTCTGGCACCTGATCACAGTAATCGCGTCAAGATCACAGCAAGTCGAGTTTTCCACTCCCCATCTGCTCGGCCCTCCTCGGCCCACGTCGTCTCCACCCACCCTTCCACAAATCCCTCGGCACACAGCTGACGGTCTCGTCTCAACTATATCTTCGGGGCAACCACCATCGCTCTCCGTCTCCTTTTTCATCCCACCCATTTCTGGCAGTGACTAACAACGCAGGCTACTCACTTTCATATCCATTGCACTGCTTTTCCCAATGACCAACCTTTCAACCACCTCGCCGTCCAGTTACTATTCCGATTACAAGAATCACGTCAAAATCACGGTCGGGTCGAATCATGCTCACCTCGTTCCTTTCGTCCCGTCTCATATAGCGCTCCTCTTTTATTCCATTATAGCAACCTTCCGCAACATACGGTCAACGCCATCGTCTTCAGCATCTCTCAAAGTCGTAGTTTCCACGGCTCCCACCATTCTTATTCCTCCAGGAGTCGTCGGGCAACAAGGCTGCACCTTCAGTCGGTTCAAAACGTCTTAAAGTCGACCCTGTTTCGGGTAACTATTTTCGGATAGACATAGCCTCGTCTGTGATATACTTTTTACGTCCCTGAGAGATACGGAGAAAGAAGAAATCGCACGCACACCGGAAATCAATCAAGACCACATCCGCAGCAGTCAGGTACTGCCTGCATGTCGGTCTTACATCGTCCGAGATACGATCCCTCATGGCGGCGTCAGCGAGAACATCTCAACGTCCGCTCTCATAAGGCGATCATTGGCGTCACCCCATCTTCAGGACCGCAAGGTCGTCTGCCATGATCTACGACGGGCCCAGGGCTACTCTCAGACAACCAACCGCCACCTCCGGTCTCTTCATAACTTCGCCCAAACGGCAACGATATTCCGGCACGTATCGTCCAGGACCGTCCGTCCCCGACAGATCAGAAGATTTACTATCTCATCCCCGAAGATCCCGGCCGCACCGAGATCCCACATCATCGACCAGGACCAGGTCGAGCAGGAAATCAGGGAGGAACTACAGGAACAGTTCGTTACTCCAGCTCAGTGGCTACAGACCTGGCCGTACAACCGTAAGCCGGACCACAGCTTCGTCCCAGATCCGCAACCGCCTCTACGAACAGGCCGTAGAAAAGTCACGTGCAGCTCACCCGGCAAGCCGCCAGTCTCATCAAGGAGGGGCCACAGCGGATACCCGCAACCGTCCCTGGTCCCCGAGCCGCGCACCAGCCAGCGTCGCCGTTCAAGTCCACCAAGGACGTTTTCAACGGCCAGGACGATAAGGGAATCGCCAAGTGCATTGACTCCCAAATCAGTAACATCATCTTTCCGAGGCACGCCCCTGTCAGCGGACATCGGTTTTCGCGGATCTCCGACCAGAGGCATTTTCCCGCCCTCGTCAGGAGACCATCCGTCCCCAATAGAATCAGACTAAGCGGCTTGGGTCGCTCAACACATCCCTATCCCGCACGGAAAAAGCGGCAACCGACACAAAGGAGAAGGACCAAACATCTCTATCAACACGCGAGGTCGAAAGCAGATCGCGTCCTCACGGCGTTCTCCCTCACTGCGACCCCGCGTCCAATCCCCGACCCGCACCTCAGGGCACCGACCCGACGGACACCGCCACCCCTGCCACAAACGCCGCCCGGCAGACCGTCCCCGACGGTGCCCATCACCATCACCAACGTCCAGACGTCCGGTAACTTGGGGACAGTCTCACCAAACGCCCCTATCAACATCAACATCCAGTACGAGGGCAAGGCAGTCGCTGAGGGCGCTCAGCTCACGTCCAGCTCGGCCCATGGCCCTCAAGCTCCCTGATCGCTTCATGGGCGTTCTGTTTCAAGGCCACCGCTCTAGCGCCCATGAAAAAGACCATTCACAGTGTACCGCCCGCTACCCACGCATCCCACGGTCACCCAAAGACCCCTAAGGCCCGTCCTTCGGCACGGCCACCCAAAGAACGGTTACGTCAAGCTCAGTCCTCGCCAAGTCAGCCACCGGCAAGACGGAAACCGACATCAGCCGTCCATGCCCGTCACCCACAAGGTGTCGCTCGGTAAGGGCGTTATCGGCGAGCCGGCACGCCCGGAGAACGCGAAGTTCCGCAGCTCGTCCGGCATGGAGGGCGATCGCTATAAATACCCGGTGCCCGATCTCAGGCTGGCAGGCTTCCGGCACCGAAATCATCATCACTCAGAACCGCGCCCACGCCGCCCTGAAAAACTCGCGTCTCCCGTCCACGCGGAAGCACTCGCGGACTCGACTCAGGTCATCGAGAAGCCCAAGTCCAAGAAGGATCGCCAGAAGCTCACGTTCACTGTTCCACGGCGGCGACCCGCCTCGCGTCCGCGTTTCCCCAACCACCAGCGAGAAGTCCATGACCAACGAGGTCTCTACAACGGCAGCACTGTTTCGACACCGCCAGTGGCGCGCTCGCCCAGCTCCAGCCCTGATACGGACGAGGACCCAACCCTGCCTGCTCCTACGCCCACCCCCACGCTCCGCTCCACTCCCTGAGCAGCCCAAGCCGCCTCCCAGACACGGAACAGCCCCTGGCCCTGGCTCCAACTCCCACCCTGGAGCCTACGCTCACGCCTACGCCTACGCTCCACAGCCCAAGCCCCTGGCTCCTGACACCGAGCAGCCGTCCTCCTGACCTCCAACCCCACTCCCACCTGACCCCCACGCTGGACAAGCTTTATCCCCACCCCTGGAGCTGAGCACCCTGCCTGCTCCACACGGAGAAGCCCCTGGCCCTGGTTCCGTTCCGCTGCCTGCTCCACAGCCCAAGCCCACGCCCAGCTCCTCTCAGCCCCCTGGCTCCACAGCCTAAGCCTCCGGCCCCTGGCTCCCACTCCGCCCCCACCCCTGCCCACTCCCACCCCGGACAAGCCCAAGCTGACCCTGGAGCTGAGCAACCCGTCCCTCCACAGCCCAAGCCTAGTCCTCCGTCACGCCTACGCCCGCAAGTCCTCCCGGCAACGGTCGCACGAACGTTCCGAGCAAGCCCAGCTACGACCTCCCAAGTCTCAGCTCGCCCTGCACGGGCACCCGCCGCGACATCGCTGCCCGCGCCCCGCCTCGCGACCGCTCCCTGAGTCATCCCATCCCGTAAGCGTCGCCAGGACCCATCCATGGGGTTAACCTCCAGGGGCGCTCCCGTTAGTCGAAAGGCTCCAACCCAGCGCCCCTTTATAACCCTCAAAATCAATACACGGACACTCGTCCACGCATTGACAACCTCCCACATAGGGTATTATCCAAAACCAGTTAACAGAAAGGAGACATCATGATTTCTCGTATCCCCATCTTCCCGGGTGACACGATTCAGCTGATCCCGGCCCATGTCAGGCAGCCACTCAACGAGTCCCCACGCCCGTCAAGTCCCTGAAGGGTCGAGACATCTTCAACGACTCAAACGTTCATCGTTACTCGCACCGCGAGCACGGACTAGACATGGACATTTCCCTTTCGGCCCGATCACCCAGACGGTCCCGCATCCCCTACGGTTTCTGCACCCAATATCCCTGGGCCTATCCGTCGAACCCTGCCCGTCACGAGCCCAGTTATTCAACGCCCGGTCCTATCCTCTCGGTAGGGCTGGGTTATCTCCCCAAAGCGCCTTTATACGGGGCTATCCACTGGTCGTCACGTGATATACCTTAGGAAGAAAACAGCGGGCCACGACGGCCAAGAAACTAACAAGGAGAAACCCAACGGTCAACCAAGAAGGACGTCGCGTCTCCGAAACGCCAAACTCTCGTCTACTGGCTATCGGTTCACCAACCGACAAACCCCCACCACAACGCCCCGCGTATCCCTGAGCCCATCAACGACCGCTCCAGAGGTCCAACTGTATCCAACGTCCCAGAACGTCATCGACGAAGTAATCAATAGGGCCATCGAAAAAGGGCCTCCCTACAGGAGGAACCCATGACAACTATTCCGGTCCCCTACATGGGACAGCGCCCCTGTCTGGGCTTACGACGAGCTGGCAGGGTTTCCAACCCCGTCTCGCTGAGACCATTGAAATCAAGCCAGGTCAGACCGTCCCCGCCCTACTCCCAAATCAAACTCACGGCACCTGAGGGCACGTTTCAACCTCCCACCTACGCTCCTCGACCTCCCCGTCGCCCATTGGCATCCTGAACTGCCATCGAGCGTATTCAACCCAGACTACACCCTTTGACTCATCTACGTCCCATCCCGCCAACTTCGGGGACGAGCTGCGTCCCAAACGAGGACCAGCGCATCGCCCAGGTCATCTCACCGCAAATCACGCCCAAGTTCTACGAGGTCGAAAAACCTCAAGGAAACGGAGCGCGGCTCTCGGCTTCTCCCAGTGAACCCGTGAGTGACATGGCAGAAATCATCACAACTGACAGTGGGCTACGGGTCGTCCAGACGATTCCCGGGTCCCTCACCTCAATCTGCATCCAGGGTCCGTCACAGGCACGAGAACCACCCCTGCGAATCTCACTCAGCCCATCGCGCACCTCACGGAGCACACTGCCCAGGGGTGCCGCCCTCTACTACATCAGCAGAGATCCTGAACAAGTCGGCCTCATAGGGTGCCCACCCAACGCAGAGACAGAGCGCGATTTTCATCTCCATCCCGTCCTGGAGTCCTGTCGTCGGACACCGAGCCCGTCCCTCCACCCCATGTTCCACCCTCGTACCGACCATGACCAGCTTCCCAGAGATCAACCGTCCTCGACCAGATCCACGCTCACGAGCATAGCTCCCGAAGCGAGCACTCACATGCTCTTCAGCGAGTCCCGGGCACGCCCCGTCCATGAGTGTCCGCGGCTCACGAGAGAGTTCCGCCCGCCCGCAAAGAGATCCGTCATACCTTTCCGTGAAGCACTACTGCCGAACAGGACAACCGTCGTCGTCGTCGGAGACGTCCACATTCAAGACGTCCAGAGCATTGCTCATGGGTAAGCTATCCGAGCATGCAGACAGGTTCAGTAACCCGTCTGCCCGAGGACGCAGCGGGTCTGAGTATCCGAGTCGGAAGGGCATAGACCATGTCCACGCGAGCAGCAGGCCCCACGCACTTACATATATCACGGCGTTCGCGTGCCCTTTCTCTCACCCCTTTACTACCCAGTGGTCGTCCTAAGCTCAGCGCTCGTGATCGCCACAACTCACGAGTCGAAACCGAGTCATTAGGCAGAAGCTCGGACCCGGCATACTCAGCCACTAGTTCCCACTACTCCCTTCCCGACGACGGCATGTTCTGTTCTTCAGGTATCTTCCGACAATCTCGCGTCGGCTAAGATCTCCACCGAGATCATGCACGACGAGCTTCACAAGCTCGCATACGCCCCTCCACCAGAGTGAGCTAGAGTCAACCAGCGGTCGCTCGTCAACGAAATCATGTTCCCACAACGACCGCAATGTTCCAGATCATGTACCGACTCGTGCATGGAACTCAACCGCTGCCCGTCCGGGAGCGCCCTGGTCAGTGTTAACGAGATCTGAACGCATCATGTCAGTTACTGCTGAACAGGTGCAGGAAGCTCCCAAACTAATCAGCAACTCGACTCGTGGTCTCGCGTTCGAGTTCACAGAAGAGAGGGACCACTATCAGTGACCATTACAAATCGAGTGCTCCGTCCCCTATCGGTCGCGCTCCATCTCAGACTCCCAGCATGCTCTCAAGACACCCAGAAGGGCGCAGAAAGTGGCTCATCTCCGAGTTCCACTCAGTCACAACAGGAGGGTCAGAGCCAGAATACTGAGAATCGGGAGTCTCCGCTGCGTCCGACCCCGTCAGACCGTCTAATCTCTACGGACAACGGCGACCAAACCACAACCTACACGTGCACCTCCCGCGATCATCACCACCCTCTACGAGCAACCAGCCCAAGGAGAATAGCAGCGAGGTCTCGCCCAGCAATCCTCCCGATCTCCCGGAGACGACCACGTCCACGTCCCTCGTAAAGCCGGTTCGCGGTCCGTCCCAAGAGTTACCCAGCAGATCCGTCCACCGTCCCGCGGCTCCCTAGATCACCAACGTCAAGGTCAAGGGGCTAAGTCGGCGAACAAGGTCATCTCACCACCGGGCGCCCACCATCCCTGCAACTAACGGCAGCACCATTCTCATCGGGTCTCTGTTTCTTCCAACCGACCTCTTCGCCCCAAGAGAAGATCGTCTCACACGATCCCGCTTCCTAGTCACATTACGCCAAAATCTCATACGAAAACGCGGGGCGGTAGTTCTCTCCATCCCCGCCGCGTTTTTTTCGCGTAGACGTTTCTCATCTCCGATATACTTAGAGAGTCGATCAAGGCTACCTGATAGAGGAGCAGAAAGAACTCAAAAACCCTACTGAAGCGCAGCAGCATCTCTACAACCCTACTCGACCATGAGTCTCGCAGTCACCCTGAGCACCCATCGTCCCTCTCAAGGATACCCGCCTCCCAAAACCCGTCCCATCGCCCTGAACCTTACCTCCGTCCACATTAACACCCGAGCCAGGACGCGGACCTCAGCGGAGTCCAATCCGGCCTCCATTAAAGGGCTCATTCATCATCCCCGTTCAGTGGGCATCTTTGACCCGTTCCCCACTTTACATCTATCGCAATCAGCGGTCTCACGACGCAGGAAGAGCGCCAGCTCTTTCGTGAGGACCCACATGACCGCCTTCCACTCAAGTCAGTCGTCTCGCACCCAAGCGCTACACCGAGCGCATCTACTCACGCCGAGGACCACCCGACCACCCACCAGTTCCCGTCGAACGTCCGAATACCCATCCCATGACGACAGTGTTCTCACCCTACAGCCAGGCACTAGACCCGCCACTGCGTCTCCGCCATGAAGTCACCGAGAAGAACAATCTCGCCCACGAAGCAGCGCCCGAGCGGGACGCCCATCCGCGCTCATCACAAACATTTCGGCGACGAGGAAAAGTCCCGTCTACGAGATCAGCGAGCTCACCGACTACCTCGGGACCATGAAACCAGCACCACCTTCCAGCCTCTATCGCTCACCACGCACACTGTCGCAGACCTCATCGAACGCGCCCTAGTTTCTACCCTAGAACGAGTGCTCGCGCTACTCCAAGGACCACCTTCCACTCTCATAATGACCAAGTCTTGCGACAAGACCGCCCGAACGAACTCAACGACATTCCGTCGAACAATAAGTCTCAGCTGAGGAACAGGCCTCGGATTTCAAAGTTGAGTCATCGCCCAGTCTCAGACCCACCACGCGCTAACGCCCAAGCTCCAAAGAGATCTCATCAAGCCTGCTCTCATCACGGACCACTACCTCTCCCAGAACGACGTCCCAGCGCCTCATCGACCTGACCCGACTGAGTTCCTGCACCCATCCGTTTTCGCTCCCAATAAGGAAAAAGTCGCATCCTTCCTAGCCCAGTCCATGAGGGCATCCCCAACTCCCTACTCCTCACTAAGCCGGAAACCTCCGCAACGAGAAGGCGGTCAACAACCACCAACATCACCACAGCCCGAAAGGTAGTCATCGACTCATCCCCGCAAGTCCTCATGACCAAAATCACAGGTCAAGACTACGCTGATCTAAGCCCGCTTAGCACTGACATCCATCTACAGAGACACCGCCTCTAACGAGGGGTTTCTCTCACCGACCAGGCACGGCTTTATCCTGCGTTCGCTCGTCTCGCCATCGAGTTCGTCCCGACCCTGAGCGGCCATGCCTTTCTCCCGGCGACCCGGACCGCCTGAGGACATGTCCCGACGAGGACCGGGTAGTCCTCCCGGATCGCCCTACGCCCAGGAAAGTCATCTGTCTGCCCAGCAGAAACCCTCAGCATCGGGTATCCGCATTGCAACGGACGCGCTGATCGCCTCGGCCCCCGGAGATGCTCCAGGAGGGGTGAAGCATCATGGACGCAGCTTTCAGTAACAAGCAGCTTCGACGTAGGTTTTCGTCTGCTATACGTGTAGCGGTAGCCCTGGCTCTCATTGTTCCGATCATGCTTCCCATCCAGCACCGACACTGGAACCACAGCCACGGACTCGCTGAAAACGTCTCCAGAGACGAAGGTGACGTGCAGCTCATCAAGAAACCAGGAGTGCTCTTTTCGACGGCACTTACATAATCCATCTGTCTCGGGTCTCACTACAAGGTTCTCGCGACCTCGCTCACGAACATACCGGATCCGGCCATAGCTAAGAATCTTGCTGACAGGTCCGGGGTGTCCACTTTCGTCAAGAGTAATCCGTGGCACGTGTCTACGCCTTACAGCATCTCAACATGTAACAAGATCGGGATGCACGAAGGCCAGGTACGCCACGGATAAAGATGCCCGTTTACCTACTAGAATCAACACCCAGCACGGGAGACGTGCGGGAAATACGAAACTGAGTCAAAACGACCAACCTCAATCTACGTCCCAATCAAGGTACGTGAACTAAAGGCAGGCATGATGCTATGCCTCAACAACTTCCGGTATGCCATGGTCGACTGAGATCAATAATGCATTCTCGAAGACCGTTTTCGTTACTATTAACGGCATCATGGACGGTAGTATTTTTACGATGACAACACAGTCGTCATCGTGAGCGACGAACCCATCGGAGATCCTGTTGAGATCGTCACTCCCAGAGGCGCTCATGAATGGCTGGTTTGTATTCGACAGCTTTGACGATTGTAACGTCTCTGGCCGTTTCGGAAGGGTGGAGATTCTGAAACATTGAGCGCCCCTTGATCGAGGGTGAAGAGAGCTGTTCATCATTCAGGTTGGCGGGTACACGACGCTCCGCGTCTCCTCTAGTCAGCGCTTCATGGTGCTTAGTCGATAGGCCACATGCTGATTGCTCCAGTCACGAGATAATTAGGTAAGGAACAAGCAGGCAGCAATGCCCGTTCACCCATCTCGTGATTGAGCTTTTCAATGGCCAAGAATAGGTCTCGTTTAGTGACTACGCTTTCCTGATGCAAATGTCGGGGGACAGCCAATCTCCCTGTCACGAAGCAGCCTCTGCTCTCAGTAAGGCTGCAGACGCGATTACGTCAACGCAAGAGCCAGCTACGGCAGAGTCCGTCGCCCAGACACATGTTGAAGTCATGAAGGCGATGGATGCCATTCATGCAATGGTAGTCCATTACGCCTCGACTCTCCGTCAGCAGGGTGTTACGAGGGCCGTTGTCTCTGATGCGCTCAGCACGTCTCCTAACCAAATCTCTAAGTGGGAGGCAGCTGCGGCAGATGGCTCTGGATTTGATATTGACCCAGAGACGATGAAGCGTCAGGAGAGAATGGCTATCTCTGACCCTAACCTTATCGAGAGTTCGACGACAGCGTAGCAGATAGGCCATTCCCTGTCAGGACTCCTCTCATCTCCCAACTTCCCGTCCAACTACGGGACAACCCCAACCCCCACCCAGCGGCTAACCTAGTAGTTAGGCCATAAGGGCCAATGAACATCAACAGAAAGGCATCAACTACATGAAGGCTAGTTCAGAAACATTGCAGCCACCACTGCCCGCTGCAATCGCCAGCGCAGCTACCGCCCTGGCCTCGCCGCCGCCCCCAATAACATCAACGATATTACGTTCCACGTGTACGTCCATACGAACGGGAACGGAACGCGAGACGAAGGGATACCGCGCCCTAGCGACATCTCCTATACTTCTCCACGACTCCTCGGTCAGGGCACGCCCAAGGTCCCGGCTTCCGGCAACGCAAAAGCCCCGACCGCTCCATCCACCCCAGAACGTCGAGAATCGCGTCACGTCGTTCCAACCATTACGTCTCGCGGTAAGTCCCTACACTTACCAGCTCCCGACCTCCCACATGACTAACAAGGAATACCCTGTCGGTCCAACGCTCCCATGGTCTCCAGCGGCCACGACTCCTAGCCCTGTCTGTCAACTTCACGGTCGTTTTCACCGAGGACACCCACCCTCACGGCCAACACCCAGCCAGGGCGACACGCCCGCCCGTCGCTCGGTCACGTTTACCCAGGGCGACGCCCACGGAGACGGTCACCACCGACCCCGAGGGCCGCGCAACGTCCGGTAAGTTTAAGGCCCGAGACGTTCACGTCAAGGACAACGGCTACCATGGGCAGGGAGTTCAATCCCCACATCAAGGAGGACGCAAACGACTCGTCCCATACCGTCCTCGTCCCCTAAGAAGCGCGAGGCCCTGAGGAAAAGGGGCATCCGTCTCGGCCCTGCAGTGTTCGAGGACACCGACCACCGGCGTTATCTCGGTCTGCCGACAAGAACGTCAGCGATAAGCGTCACATCATCGCTATCCAGAACGAAGAGCACCACACCCTTCTTCCTCACCACCGACCATCCCACGAGCTCCGTCCAAGGAGCTTCAGCCCCGAGAGGTTCTTCCACCCATCACCCCACCGGCACCTCGACCTCCGTCATCATCCCGGACCGACGGAGTTCACCGCGAACATGCCCATTCCCAAGAAGGAGGATCTCAGTACAACGGTAACCAGTCGGTGAACTCAACACCACCATCAACTTCCGCGAGGACACCGATCCCACGGCATTTTCTCGATCCAACGACAAGCCTCTCCTACCACGAAATCAAGGGCCCGACTACACCGGCAGCGAGAACGGCACGGTCACCAAGACGACCGACCACAAGGGAACCATCAACATCCCCGAGAACATCCACATCGGCTTCGTCTCGTCAGTTCCAACCCCGAAAGACCGGCAAGAAGTCGCACCCCCAGGTTCCCGGTACCGTCGCGAACTACAAGATCGACATTATCCAGCTCCGCCCGACAAGACCGACAAGCCTAACACCGGCAAGGACCAGCAGAAGCTGCCCTGCCGAGGCCAAGAAGGTCACGACCAAGATCGTCGTCCTTCATGACACGGACAAGTCCGGCAACGTCACCGAGAAGGACAAGGCTCTCAGTGGACGCTCGCTGAAGCCGACCATTGACGGCAAGCAGAAGGATCTCGTCACGGGAGAGGATCGCTACGTCACCATCGACGACCGTATCAAGGCCGTGACACTGTCGCTATCTCCCGATACCGTGCGCTCCTCCCTGAAAGATCCGCGTTCCCAAGAACGTCACGTTCTACACGTTCAAGGCTCTCGTCAGCCCAAAGCCGGTCGATCAGACGCCGGACGATAAGCCCAAGCCTCCGTCAGTTCACGACATCCCCTGTCAAGACGACAGTCCATATCATTCATGATACGGACAACTCCGGCAATATCACCACCGGCGACAGCGCTTTCCCTGACGAGGAAGTCAAAGATCACCGTCTGACGGCGTCGAGCGCTCCTACAAGACTGCCATTGCTGATCGAATCAGCGACGAATTCAAGCAGGAGCAGAAGATCACGGTCACCCACGTCCCGTCTCGTCGCTCTTCTAATCCTGAGGTTCCTTATCGCGTCCAGTCGTTCGACTTCAAAGCGCTAGTTCCCGCAAAGGACAGCTCCGACGCTCAGGATTCGCAGTCTCGGGAACGACACCCAGGCCCCGTCCGACACGTCCAACGGCAATGACACCTCCAACGGCAACTCCGCAACCGGCGCGTCTACCGGCGAGCAGGGTACTCCAGAAGCCCAACAACGAAAAAGGCTAACAGCCCTCCACACCGGCACGAACGCCGCTTCCCGGGCGCGGTCCTCGCGATCACGCCCACGGCCCCACGCCCACGATCCATCACGCGCCGTAAGGCCAGCTATATGAGTTCTCGTCGCGGGTTAGTAATCCTGACGAGCGAGGGCATAAAAACGCCGTTACGGGCTTTTTCAGTCCTGTAGGGAGGCCGTAAGGGTCTCCTCACGGCCTCCCTGCTCCAGTCTCACTGGGCTACCGCCGCAGCTCTGTCTGCACTTCAACGGGTCTCCCGTCGCATGACCACTCAGGTCATTCCGGCTTCCAGTCCCTCCATCCCGCGTTTACAGTCTCCGGAGCACTCCCTGGCGACGCGGATATCCATCGCTGCGTTCAAGTCACGGTCTCACCACTAAACCGCAATGTTCGCAGCGATAGGTCCGCTCAGACAAGGAGAGCTCCGCTTTCACTCTCCCGCAACCCGAGCACGTCTCACTAGGGTACCAGCGGTCGATCACATGCAATCTCGCCGGTACGAGCTGTCTCCATTCCAACTCGCGTCGGAACTCACCGAACCACGCATCCATAACGGACTGGCAAGGTGATCGCTTTTTGACCATCCCAAGAACATTCAGATTTTTCGATCCCGATCTCAGAGTACTCCTCATAAGACCTCGTCAGCCATCCCAGCGCATCTTTGCGTCCACGTCCCAACCCGCCACTTTTAGCTCCTAGCTCGCACGCTGATTCGAGCTACATCTTACGGCCCAGCGCCCTCCCACGCTTCCAGCTCACCCAACTTTCCGTCCCGATTCTCAACGACGGTACCATCGGAAAGAGCCCGAGTTTCTCGACACCCAAGTCAACGCCAACTGCGCCGCATTTCGGCGCGCACATAACTGACTCATCCTCGCGCTCAACGGCTAACCAACCCTACCAACGGCCAGCGTGCTGGGAAATCCCATCGTAATACACTGGCATCACTGACACGTGACCCAAACATCCTCCATGCAGTGGACTCCGATACGCGGCAGGCGCAATGCCTCCGTCATCGTCGATCAGCGCCGAAAACCCTGCCCGGTAGGCAAACCTAAGCGAGGCTGTTCCTCTCCTCCAAACCCTGGGAAGCCCACTTTTTCGGCCCTTCCCACACCCTCACTCCTCCCTGCCAGTTGGATAGACCTTTTCGCCAGAGACTCAATCCCTGTAACCCGTAGGCTTCTTTCGAAACTGTCGTCCACCAGATGACACCGTCGTCATCGACGGCTAATTCATCCTCCTGGCATTCCACCACTTTCGTAGTCAGTAGAACGACCATTCGGGTTTCTCGCCCGCATCGATCGCATCCTCCACGCAGCCAGGGCTCCGTTAAACGCAAACCTCGCTGCACCAGCGTCAGAAAGGAGACGACGTCTCGCAGGAGTAGGGTCAAGAGCGACTTTCGATCGCTTCTGTACATTACGCCCGCCTCCTTTCTAAGCGCTAGTAAATCATAACGATAGCAGCGCACCGGAGCGAATCAAAGCGACATTTACTCTAACAGCTACCACGGCCTCCGCGTCGGTATTCCACGTACTCAGCCCAGGCGTCCCTGCACTCTCTCTGCGAGCATGCACATCCTCGGGCCCTTCTTCCCGTCCTCCACCATGATGTCCGGGTCAAGCTCCGACTCAACGAAAGTGTCATCTTCACCCTCAAAGTCAAAGAGGGCTCAGGCTTAGACTCAACTTGCAGGCTATAAGACTTCATGATCCTGAACACCTCACTATTACGTCGAGGCTATCTCGCATGCCAGGGACAGAGCCGACTCAACGGAGACCGTCATGAAAAAGCCTCCATCTTCGTCGTACGACATCTTTCGCATCAACTTTCTCCGTCCTGTTTCACGGAAAGACCATTCAACTTTTTCCGTCCTCGGAAAGCCTCCACTGGTCTCCAAATAGCTCACCTACGGCTTCGGGGAACCCACCATTAGCTCGGGGCATCGCTCAGGCGCGCGCGAGACTACTTCATCGTCCGACCCTATCCAGGCATTGTCTCCATCCCGCCGACCCGGCAATATGCCCGCTTTCTGTCTGCATCTTCCGCCATGAGGACATGGCACTAGGTCTCCGATCCATTTTATCCACCTCTCGAACCTTCCGGTTTCCTCCTATTCTTCCGGTTCCGTAAACGACCATTCGGTAGTATGTACTCTATGTGATATACTCGATACTAGATAGGGACCATGCGTCATCATAGCCAAGTCCAACTACTAGCGAGGAGGGCCTAATCGCTTCACTCGACATATAAGATCCCGGGGCAGGGCATCGAGGGATATTCGGGGCCTCGGCCCACGCAACCATCGAAATCAACCACGGGACAGCTGACCCCGCCGTTCAGCTCATCGCCCCTGGGAGAGAAGGCCCCGAGCAGCCGACCTCATCCCCTCGGCTCAATGACCCCGATCGAAGCATTGGCTTTCCCCCGCAGGCATTGACGGCATGTACATGGTCGGAGAACGAACTTTTCCACGACCGCCCACATGAGAACGTCCCAGATCGAAAATCCCTATTCTGGTTCTCGTCGTCCATCCGAGCCCCAACCCCAACGGTTTCCCTCACCACGGTCGTCACGAACGCCGACCCTGACGAAGCCCACGGACAAGCTCAACATCCTCCTGGTCTCGAAAAGGCTGGACAGTGAGTCGCCAGTGTCTCGCTCCCAAACCCATCCGAGAGGTGAACCAGCACCCCATCTCCCAAAGCACGCGCACTTCATGCTTCAGGACGGAGCGCCCAAGAGAACGTCCCTCCTCGCCCTGTAGCTAATAGCCCCTAGGTCGGACAGGCCTGAGAGCCCACCCACCTGGCCATTGTCCGTCCAGTGCCGATCCAACGACTCCGGCCCCCAGAACTGAGAGCAGGGAACAACTCTGACGGAGGGGCCCTGGAATAAGGTCAAGTAGCTCATCTTCCCAACAAGCACTACAAGCAGCACAAGGTCCCACGACGACCCTATATCCTCCCCACCTGGAACCCAAGGTCCCAGCAACAACACGGTCGCATCAACCTGCTCAAATACTCCCCTGAGTATAAGGCTACCGAGTGGACAAAGTACCAGCGTAAGACCTCTCAGTGGAAGGATCCCACCAACAAGTCTCGCGCATATGGAAAACCCGACAAACACAATGTCAACGGACAGGAGTCCAAGGAACAGGAGAACAACCAACCAACGCAAGATTCTCGACCGAGAAAACCCTCACACCCCTGTCTCGCGCTAAGGGCTCCAGCACTACCAGAACGCACGTAGGAACAACGGCAAGCCAGTCTCCACCAGGCCCAATCGTTAAGTCACGCGAGCCTAAGACCCGCTCCCGCCCAACCCCGACAACTTCGCACGCCAAGGGTTACCCTGCGACCCATTACACCCTGCCAGTGGCGAAACGGAGACATCAAGCTACGTCGCGGCGGCAAGTCCAAGACGAAGTCAAGCAAGGAGTAAGACAACGTCAGCTCCCGGAGAAGCGATTACTCATCGGAGAAGATCTCCCTGAAGGGACCCTGATAGACTGTTCTCAGCGAGAGTATCTCAACACCCACCACTCCCACGTCCCGAGAAACCGCGACACTGAGCCACGCACGCAGCTTAACCATACAGGAGCGTCCCGTCTGCACCCACAGAGCGCACCACCAAAGGACTCGCCACGTACACTATAGGCGTCAACGGCGTAATCAAAGTCTCTGCTTCAGCGAGGTAAACCTGAGAAGTCTCCATCGAAGGACCTGAGAAGGCTGCAAGAGCGAAAGGCTACCCTGCGCGCACTATACAAGCCTCCAAAAGCGGTAGCGTAAAAATATACCACACTCAAGCAGCCCAAGATACCCTCCAACCAAAAGGGTCACAGGACACAGTACGTTAGGTTACCCGCAGCACCTCATCAACGTCCTAAAACGAAACATTCTGAGACAAAACGACATCGTGAAACACCTCCTGAGGGGCCCGCAAGCCTCATCGCCCTAAGGGTTATCCCCAACACCCACTATGCCCGTACCCTATGACACGGTGATACTGAGCTACGACAGAAGCCCCGGCCCATGTGCCTCAACGGATCCCACAGAAAGCACTCACCAGGGGTTTCCAACACCCACTATAATCGACAGCGAAGTAACTCCAGCACCCTGCCTAGGGACCAGACGAGGAGCAAGACGAGAACATCTCAATCCACGGGGAGTGCCCACCATCAGGAAAGACTCCTGTCCATGCAAATAAGCCTTTACTGGCGAAGGGATACTCCCAAGACCCACCATTTCTCGTCCAGAAACGGCGACACCCAAACCACTGTTCAGCCCAACCACGAAGAAACGCTCGAAGCGACTCTGACAAGACATATTACGCAAAGGGCCTCCCAAGAATCACTACGCGCAAAAGCGTCGAATCCACGGGTCCGAACGACAGGCAATACTCAACTGATCTAAGAGACCTCCGCTGACCCCACATCCCGCACTCACCAGGGGCTACCCCAAGAGTCTACCACCGTCTACGTCGCAGTGGCATCTTTCGAGGCACGGCAATACACCCCCAGAACGCCTCCGTCCAGTCCCGACAGAGAGCATTACCCAGGGGTTTCCTCCATGCACTATTCACGTCAGAGGCAGACCGGCAGCACTAAGCCACGCGCAAGCTGTCAACAAAGACCCGTCCGCAAACCCAAATAGGGAAACACCAGGCGAAGGGTTACTCCCGCACCCACTCATGATCGGCAGCGCACCAACCGACAGTATCTGCTTCGGCAGAGACAGCCCAAACAACCCAAGACGTCCCGTCCACAAATGCACATAGCTGTATTCTGGCGAAGGGTTATCCTCGCACCCAACATGCCTGTACCTGGCGGCACGGTGATACCCTAGCTCCATGCAGCAGCACCAACCTGAGAGGTCCCTGTTCACGCCGTGACAGGCCACCGTCCTGAAGGGTTACCCGCACGCACTATCAAACGGACCCCTAGATACGGCAGCACCCAAACGTCGCAATGGTCCCACCCAAACCGCGTCAGATAAAGAAGTCTCAGTTGACGGACCCAGTAATTGAGCTTTCGCAAACGCGGGTACTCCCAGCACCCATTACTCTGCGTCTCCGACGCAATGCCCATGTAGGCAGCTCAGAGTTACCACTGTACAAAGACATGCTCGTCCAACCCAACCTGATAGGGAAACATCCCAGTTATCCGTCATCCCGCAACCCATTACATCCGTCAGTGGCGAAAGAGTAACGTCAAGTCTAGCTCCTAGGGCAGTAAATAGCTCCATTGATCCCCAAAATCCAACACTACAGATAAGAAAACGGGCTAGGTAGTTCATTCTACCCGCCCTGTTCTTCACCGTCACTGCTCGCTCGGTCAAACTACCCGTTTCTTCCGCTTAGCAATCCTCAGTTCTCGGCGACGCCCCGTCATCATTCCACCCCAAATGCCATAGTCAATCTCGTTATCAATCGCGAACCCATGACACTCTTCCACCACGGGGCACCAAACCCCAGATTGATCATCCCTCGCGCGCAAGCTCGCTTTTTCCTCAAACCACACTCCCGTCGTTTCCGCAGAGAGCTCTCGCGGATAAAAAGCTCAAACCCATCATATCAAAAGCCTTTCGTTTCTAGACTCCACCTACTCGCCCGAGTCTCACATACTCCGTCAATTCTCACCGTATCCTCATATAAAGCCACAAGGAAGGCCCAAATAACCCATGACCCAATACTGATTCCGTCACGTCTACTGAGGCTGGGAGAACCCACCGTCCTCTCGCGGCGGCACTCATTCCATCCATGTCCTTACGTCTGTCAAGATCTCCTCGATCAAATTAACCTGAGGGTCAATCATCGCAGCCGTCACGGTCGCCCTCTTCGCGCCCACCATCCGGGAGTATTTCAACCCAACCCACCTCCAATCGTCTCGATACGCATCCCCTCGTAAACATCGAGCATTTTCCTATTAGCGTCTAGGTAGTCTTAGAGGTAAGAACGCAGGTCTTCATGCCTCAAAACCAAGGAGGACTACTCACCATGACAGGGTCGATTATCACCGTCAAGACGCGAAGTGGCACAAAGCTATACCCTAGACGCGCTCGAAACAGGTTCAACAAGGACAAGAGCGCAGCTAGGGTATTCGGCAGCCGCAGGATTCCCGAGGACATCATCGCCTTCGCCACTCCGTCAGCCCCATCGATTCGCATATCGAGATCGAGGACCCAGAACGACAGCGTCAACTTTCTTCATCGTGCTCATCGTTCTGTCCCATCGCGCTCATCGTCGTAGCTAACCTCAAGAACAACGACAAGCGGCTCTTTTTCCGAGTCCCTGTTCTCGCCCCTCGTCTCATCGCTGCGTACCAGCTTTCTCCCCTGGAAACATCTCCGCGCCCCGACGAGAAGCTACAGTCTCAGGCTCAGACCCAAACCGGCACCCCAGCCTACGGAGACGGAACAACCCTGCCACTACGTACAAGAATAAGTACGGCTACGAGACCCAATCTTCCAAGCTCCCGTCCAACCGGAACTCAACGTGTCTGCCGTATCGTCCCTCCCATGGCCCAGTCCACGATAATCGCGTCGTCGCAAAAACGAGGGAGACCTCCACCCTGACCCAGTCCCGGTCAATCCAGACGTCGGCAGACTCGGATACTAACTTTATCCCGCAATGGTCAAGGCTCAGGACCTAACTCTACCTACTGTTTAATAAGTCAGGTCTCAGCGAGAAGCCGGACATCACCGATCCATCCACGGATAAGGAAATTATCCAGAAAGTTAATTCCGGCAAGTGGGCAGATCCCTCCCTGCACGGTCTCTCCCACGACGGCGAGAAGATCGACAACTCACGAATCGCCGACCCTCTAAGCTCCAACCAAGTCCGACATCAACTCAATCCTCGCCCGGCAAAGGGTCTCCCAAGGCAGATGACAAGAAGGCCCAACCAAGAAGGACAAGCCCCAGAGCGGAGACTCTCTCAGTCAGGCGATAAACCCTCAGAGCGGTAACCAGGACACGAAGAAGCTGACAGACAAGAAGGACAAGAAGTCAAGATCGTAAACATTCGTCGACCGCTACTCCCCGCCCGAGTCACCCTTCTCGCGAGTCATCTCATCCTAGCTGCCCTCGTCGGTCACCGAACGCACCCACTCCAATCAAGACACGCAGATCAGCGAAGAGCAGTGGATTTCTCAGCCAACAAGGGCGAAAACCTCCCCTGGCTCCAACTCTCAGGTAGTCCCAAGAAGCCCATCTACAGCATTGGCCCAAACCGATCCTTCCCAGCCCTCGAAGGCTGACCTCCCTAGCTCCTGATCCCTGACTCACGACCGCATCCTCAAGAACCACGCAGACATCGTGAAACCAGGACCGTCTCCCAGCCTCCTCCCCTAGCCATGTCATCGACTCGCAAGAAGGGGACGAAGATCGGCACGATCAAGGTCGACCACGTCCATGCCTCGCGGTCATCAACTCAGACGACAATACGGTCATTAAGGCCATCGTCCCTCCCGGTTCTCCCGACCACCCTCAGAAGGCGACTGAGTAACACTCCCCCCTGCCCATTTATTCGGGTGCGCATTTCTCCACCTCCGCTAGGGACGAACCCAGGCAATTGTGATATACTTTAAGTAACAAGGAAAGGATCCCATCCATGAACACCACCACAGAGCGGCTCATCAGCCTCCGAGACAAAGCCTCCAAGGCTTACTACGAGACCGACTCCCCATCATGAGCGACGACCAGTCCCGATCCCCTCACAAAGGAACCCGTCGTCTCGCGGAGTCCCACCAGACGGTCTCACCACGGATACACCGTAGACGACAACAAGGTCTCGCGCACCGTCAAGACCGCCTCGCTCCGCAAGGCCCACGACGGCGACGGCCTCCGTCCCCTCGTCCAGTACGCCAATGAGCACGGCCCCAACCCTCGTCGCTCAGCCCAAGTGCGACCGACTTCCCATCAGCATCAAGTACCATCGCGGCATCCTCCAGGAAGCCAGCACGCGAGGCCCAACGGCTTCGTCCCGAGAGAACTCACCGATCAGGCTCGCCTCATCGACCACGGGACCCTCCAACGACATCCCTCGATAGCTCGTTCAACTACGAGGCCCGGCGAGTGCCCTCCCCACGTTCCGTTACCACATCATGAAGGCCAGGGGCTACACGAAGCTGCGCAGCTCGGCCCGGCGCTTCCGCAAGGGGGACATCGACCACCCTCCGTCATCGTGATCTCCACATCCCCGACGACGAGGGCAATACCGTCCTAGACCCCATCAACGGCACAATCAACGGCGTTCCTCTCCTGCCCGTACTGCGCTGCGTCTTATCCGCTCAAAGGACGCAGCGGCCATCCCCATCCCCATTCCAAGCAGGATATCATGACGTAAGCGGCGACTTCGCTGACGACCCACTGTTTACAAGATCTCCCCAGTCGGGGCGCAACGAGCCCGCGAGGGTTCCTCCATCTGAACCCCACCCTCGCCCATGTTCTGAGGACTCCCGGAGATCACCACAGTGACCGGCGTTACGCCCAGGCGAACTGCGTCAAGATCACTCCCTGTCCTGAACCCGATCCCCTCGAGATCCACAGATCCATCGTTACCAGGGTAGTTTACACAACGTCTCCATCCTCCATGAGACCTCAACCTCCACATTGGAGACGTCTCCTGTTCGACCCACGAATAAGATCATCCCCAGGTAGTCGGCATTATCCAGCATAACCAAGATCGCGAGCGGCCCATCTCACCTGGATACCGGCACCATGCTGGGGCTGAGAGTCGTCCCCGTATCAGTCGATCACCCCACTGAATCAACGGTCCCATCCGACGGCTTCGAATCAAGAACGTCTGCCCCTGATTCGTCGATCGACTTCGTCCCCAGAAGGGCGGCGCAGACTTCGTCCCAATCCCTGGCCTCCCCAGAGGACGACTCATCGCACTCCGCGAGGGTTACGGCCCCGCGCGAGCACGTAAGATCATCGAGTCCACGCACGCCTACGACTCACCCATATTCCGCCCGGGACATTTTCTCCTCGTTCCTCATCGAGGGGTCCGCCCTACGCGAGCACGCCAGATCATCGACCACGCGGAAGGCTTCTGGCACGGTGGAGAACCCTCTGCTCAGACCCTCCGACCAACCCGAGGACGCCCAAACCGATCCCAACTGAGCTCCGGGTCCGTCCGTCGCAGGATCGGTCATCGACAACATCTCAGACCATCCAGTCTCCCACGATTGGTATCAGCAGGCCGGTCTCCGTCGGCCTCCACGTTCACGACGCCCATGACCATGTCCCAAAGAGTCCGATATCCACCCGTCCCATCCCTATTTCGTCCGGCACTCTTCCGACTATGAAGGAACTGAGGCTCAGGCTCCAATCCAGCTCACGGTGGAATCATCGCATCCAAATCGAAGAACACCGACATGTGTCTCGAGCCAAGGCATCTGCGGAAGGTCTCAAGGCAGAGTCTCTCCATCACTATCGTCAGCAACGAGTCCCAAGTCCCCGTCGCTCCGACCTGGCATACATCGTACGGTTTCCACGATAGCCTAAAAGCTAAAGAGCAAGAGAAAGGGGTCCATGACACAACTGATTACAACTCAATCACCGACTCACCCGACAACGACATCGAAGACCACCATGACCTCGGACCACCCGACCACCACCAACCACGGCTCAGAACGAGGACCGACCACAGTGGTCGCAAGAAGATCATAGCCCCGTCCGGACTCCCATCATCGCTATCCCTGCGCCCGGCTCTTCGCCCACGATAGTGGCAAGACCCATGCTCCTGCCTCCCGTCGTCTCAGACCAGTAGCTCCAGCTGCGACGCAGGGTTCTAGCTCGTCCGGCTCCGTCCCGCTCCAATGGAAACCCTCATCTGCCCAACGAACACGATCAAGGCTGGCAAACCCCACCAGGAGACGGCCAGTCCGTCCATAACACGACCCTCACAGCGTCCCTGCTCTCCGCTCCATGACCCTCAGGCTGGCCCACCCTCATGCCCCAGGCCTCGGGTGTTCAAGGTCAAGGATTCCACCCGATGAGAACGACCTCCTAAGCCCGCCCAACCCATAAGGTCAAGAACAACCACATCTGCCCCTCAACGTCTATTTCCCGGACCGTTCCACACCGTGACCAACTCCAAATTCCATTCAGCAAAGCCCTGAGGTATCTACGTCAACCTCGGCCTCCCAAACCCAATTAGACACGTATATCGCCCGTGATATACTTTAGAGTAACTACAACGGTAAACGAGGAGAACAACAAAACCATCAAGCATGTCGGCATTAGGGACATCCACCACCTCCAATCGACGGCTCACCATCGAGTCTGGAGGACGGAGCTGACACGATTCTCCGCCACTCCCAGCGCCCTCCATAAGGTCTCGCCGAAAGAGTAGTCTCTGTAGGGTCCCAAGCTAACCCAGGCCCAAACCCCCGACAGATCGAAGAGGCGACTGAGAAGGCTGACCAGCGCCCAGCTAGGCTAAGAAGGACCCCCTGAGACTAACGACAAGCCCAACTCAGAGAAGGCAAAGGTCTCGGATACCCAAAGTTCCCATGTCCACAAGCTCAACAACCAAACCCAACCCGCCAACCTCAAGATCGCTGTTCCTCGTCCACTTCAAGGCTGTCACCAAGCAGCTCGAAGAACCCCCATGACGTTCGAGGACCCTCGCCCCACAAACCCCGTGAGTTCAACCGTCCCTCGGAAGATCAGCGTTTTCAGAAGTACGTCCTCCGTCGAGCGCCCACCACCTCCAAGTCCGCCCTGAAAGAAGCCAAGGCTCAGTACTCCAATCAGGGTGGTCATCCCTGCCCTCGTTCCTATTTTTCCATGTCCCAGAGGATCTCCTGAGGCAGTGGACCGTATCCAGAAGGATCCCCGCTAACTACAAATTCACCCGTCGTTTTTCGAGTAGACATAGATTCGTTCCCGGATATACTTAGGTAGTCGAAGGGAGAAAGACATGAACAACAAGACCAAAGAAAGACCCAACGAGCATCGTCGTTAACCTCGCTAAGATCGCGCCCGACAACACTATCGTTCGCCCCTCATCCTTTTCGCAGTCCCGATCCTCATCGCCTCACTTCGGCGGCGCCCACGCCGGATAAGCTCCCAAACACCCTGCCAGACCCCTCCGGCACCTCAGAGCCAGACCACCACTCCCACTCAGGCCCCCGGCCCCTGTCGCAGACACAGGCTGCTCCCAGTAACCATCCCGGCGATAAGGTCGCTATCGACCGTCATAACATTTCCGTCCGAGGGCGAGAACGGCAGCACGCACCAACCGCGAGGGCAAGTTCGGTCCCCGCCACTGACCTCAACGGTAACGGACCCACACCCTGCAACGACATCCTCGACCGCGACCTACAGAACGTCAAGGTCGGCAAGGACGGACCCACGGTCTCTATCGGGCGAGACCATCAACGACCCTTACACGGGCAAGACTTTACGATCGCAGCGCCCGACGCAGCACCCTCTCACCGTCCAGATCGACCACATCATCCTCCAAAATACGCCCCAACCCATGGCGCAGACAAGTGGGACCAGGAAACTCCCAAACGGTACGCGAACCAATCCTGACCTCCCGTCCCCGATCATCCCTGCTAACGCAGCCATAGGGCGCTAAGGGGCTGTCCCAGTGGGAGCCCCAGAACAAGAGCTACACGTGCCAGTACGCAAAGGATTCATCCAAAGATCGCGGACAAGTACAACCGTCCGTCGATAAGGCCCATCCCCGAGTCTCCCTCCACACTGTTTCTCCCAAGTGAGTTTTTCGACTAGCGCTCTCCCTCAGTGTGTGATATACTTTTAGAGGTCGGCGGGCGAAGGCCCCTGAAAGATCTGGAGGAAGAAACTGACAAGACGATCGCGCAAAGATCAAGTCTGCCCCAACCGCCTCGTAGCGGTCCCTGCTTTCAGTCACTCGACCAAACACCGACCCAAACATTGCAACCCTCAGTACCGTCCGTTCATCCATGTTCAAGGCTACTCAGCGTTTTTTTCCATGCCGCAAAGACCCCTGCAGCTTCCAAAGGCCCACGAGGACACCCGAGAAAGGCAAACAATGTCCACGAACGTTATCTCGGTAACCCACCGGCAGCGTACCGGTCCTCCGACCTGCCCTGACATTGTAAGAATCATCCTGGACCACAGCTATCCGTCCGTCTCGGAGACCCACCCCTGACAAAGATCGAACCGTCAGGAGTACGGAATCATCGCCTCCGGTCCCACTCTATGACTCCACGGGCCCACGTCAGGACCTCTGCTCGCCCTCAAGGACCCACCCACCGGACGCGTCCATCATCCCCATCTCGACCCTGGACAACGAGGGTCTCACATGAACCTCAAGGTCGGAGACCATGTTCGCGTCAGGCGAATCTAACCGACCATCGGCGAGATCAACGCAACGGAGATCCATGTCTCCGGCAACATCTTCGACAACTGACATCGGTCATTCTGGTCTAGGCCCCCCAGCGGTAAAACTGCCTACGATACCGCCCGCCACCTCTTTATCTCCTGTGGATAGTCCTGGAAACAAGGGCGTACCCTGGATAGACCACATGAGAACGGACGAGGGACTAGCGCCCTCATAAACAAAGGACCCAAAGACCCGCCAACAGGCCCACGACTACAGAGTTTTCTCCCATCCCTCAGCCGCAGTTTCCTGAGTCAACGAGGCACCGCATTAACTCCCAGCGTACACTGGACCCCAGCGCACTTTCCGCCTCCCGCGCCCAAACATCGGTATCCCAGAGCTAGATCATTGAGCGCAGAAGAACGCCCAGGTTCTCAAGCACTTCAACAAGGCCATGGCTGGAAAGAGCACATGTCCTCTCAACGACTACAAGCGCAAGGTGCTCAAACCCCAAGCTCAAGGAAAAGCTAGACCACCCAGGCGCGGCAAGACCTGCATTACGCCCCACCGATAAGGCCTCCGAGGCCAAGATCCCCTGTTCTCGCGGCACAGAAGAAGACCACGACAACCTCAATAAGCATCTTCTTCGCCCCAACAGAAACCCGCGGCGAGAGCGCCGACCACAAGCTCAAGTGGCTCGTCGACGAGGTTCCTGGCGCCCAGATCCATGAGTCTCCCCCCTGCCCGTCCCCATCCAGTGGCCCCGCACTGACAGACCCGCTGGCGGCTCCGACCCCAGCACCTGATCCTCGGCAACAAGCGCCCACGCCCATGGGACCCATTGCATCTAAGCTCAGCGAGATCACGGAGGGACAGGAGTTCTTCCCCAACCGGGCCCCATGACATCACAGCGATTCACCGAGGCAACATGCTTCCAAACCATGAACGCCATCGAGTTCCAGGCACAGAACCCCGCCCTCTCGCTACGACGACAAGCGGACGCCCGCAAGCCCGACCCGCCTCACATGATCGCCAACCCGACGGCATCATCTTCCACCGATGACTCTCCCTGTCCCGAGTCTCCGAGTCTAAGACAACGAACAACTGGCAGAACCCTGAGCACGGCATCCCTGGGTCCATGTTCAGTGCCAGCTCCACCACCAGACCCACCACCGGAAACTGAGGTCGCCTCATCCCACCGTCAGGACAAACGGCAACCAGATGAAAACGTCGTCCGCACCCGAAGCGAGCTAATTAAAAACCCCAACCCCAAGTCCCATGACGAGGGCACTACGACACCGACCACCTAGACTCATTCTCAGGTGACCCGATCGTCCAGCCCGCGAGGCACCGGAGGTCTCAAAGCCTCGTCGATCCCAAAAACCCAAGATCAACGAGTCCACCACCCACCCCACCCATGGGGTATCTTCCGAGATCCCGCTCAGCCCACGACTACCCATCATCTCCCTACGAGGACGAAGACCGCAACGAGGTCAAGGTTCCACCTCAGCGGTTCGAGGACTCAATCATCCGGCTCAGCCCCGAGGACAGGGTTTTTCGTCCCGATACTCCAGACAACCGGCTTTCCACCGTTCAGGCAACGAGGTCATTGAGGTCGGCATGGTCAAAACCAAACGGCAAGGGCGAGATTCTTCGAGAGTTCTCCAGATCCCACGCGCCTGACAAGTGGTTCTCAGATACCCGAGGCACCGGAGCCCATGAATCCACGGCATCACAACCGACGATCCTCCGAGGCAAGCTCCAACTTCAGGTCAGACACGGCCTCCCAAGAGCGGTACGCGGACTTCATCAAGGACCCCGATCCTCCCGTCCCACCACAACATCCGGGCGTTCGACTCACAAACCCTCCAACCACTCATCCGAGCTCTGAGGTCAGCACACGATCGGGAAGCGCATCGTAGACACGACCGTCCCCGCTCGATACTCCAACCACGACACAGAAGATAACACCCCTGAAGGGCTATCGGAATCTCCCACCTGGATACCAGGACGGCCACAGAGCTATCAACCACGCCAGGACCAAAACGCGCAGGCATTGACCGCCCGTCCAATAAGCACGGCATCAAGCAATCCCACCCTTCCTTCACTCTATAGGGCGAGGCCCAGCTCATTCAAGGCTTTCCTCCCCTTAGAATCATTTTTAGGAACAGTAGAGCTTACTCCCAAACGATCGGAGATCAAGACTCGGACAACGAAGAGACCCAACCTCAACAGTCTCCCTCGGTTTTCCATGACGACCGAGGCGATCCTCACCAACGGAACAGCGAGAGGTAGTCAGTGATAGCGACGCCCGCAATCCCCTAACCAACCCTTCTCAATCGACGACGATACATCACTCACCCGACCACTAACGTCAACGAAGAGAACCATCCCCCGCCGCCCTCCCCGATCGAGCAGGAACAGCTGAAGAAAAATAGAACCCGTCCCCGACTTCCTATCTCTCCACGACCAAAGGGCTGACAACCAAAGAGCCTCAAGAACTAAAACTCCACCCTCCCAAGAGTCTCAACCTATTCGCCGCAGAAGAGTCTCCATCTGATAACATCTCACCCACGACCGATACAGAGCAAGAAGAGTTCCAGCTCCCTGTCATTTCAGAGCTTCAGGAGCACAAGGAAGAGGAGGCAGAGCCTCAGCTCAATCTCACCTCCATCTTCGGCGACGACGAGGACCAGAACATCGACATTACAAGCAGCCCCAGCCCTGACCCGTCACCACGACCAGCTTCCCTTATTCCCATGCCCGACCCTATCCCTCACCCCGCTAGGAACCTCAAAGACACCTTGCTCTTCCGCAGGCAGTCCTCCCACGCTGCTCACCCAGAGCGCGCACAGCCGCAACGACCAATCCTATCTCAACGAACGACCACATCGACCTTCTTCGCGGACCCTGCCCCGGCCAACAACCACCACGGACGACAGTCATCCCTAGAGGTCCACCTCCACGACCACCACATCGGACACCACGACAACCCTCGTCGTAGCTGTAGGGGCATTGTCGGCTCCTCACCTCGGTCCTCGATCGCACTCGTCCTACCGCCTGCCTCCCACCTGTCTCACCGTTTTCCCTGCTATCACCGACCACCGGGAACGCCACTGTCCTCATCTAGCGATCCCCACTAGCGACGCAACTGGCACTCCTAGCAGTGAGCCGACCACTAACCCCTCACCCAATCAGAGCCAAAGCAGCGCACCCTACGAAGTCGGCGCTCACGGAGCAATCTTTCCCGACCGCTACGAAGAACCTCCAAACAAAGACGGCATCTTCCGTCCCTCCAGCGCCAGCGCTATCAATCGAGCTATCGCCGAGGTCCACAAGAACGCCACTCCACGAGAGCATCCACACTCATCAACGAGATCGCCCGCCACTACAAGCGAAGGCCCCCGCCCAGCGACATCCAACAAGGGTCTGCAGATTCTATCGGCCGCAAGCAAGACCAGCAAGGGCCTCCTGTCTGCCCACCCCTGACTGGAGAGACCGACTCGACCCAAATCCTGAACGTCGACTCAGGTATTCCAGTTCCCTGTTCAGTCGTTCATCCGTGTCCCACGTTCACCACGAGACTCATCCCCAGTAGCGCCCGTCACTGCACGTCGTCACCAGTCCCCAGGAGATCAGCGTCCTGGTCTTACCCAACCCCACTTAATCCCGTGGAATATCGCCCCTATAGACTAGGGCCGATAGGGACGGCGTTCACACGGTCAATCATCACCCGCTCGTTGCGTGATATACTTAACGGGCGAGCGAGACGCATCCGTCCTCATTCCGTTAATATAGTCTCTCGAAGGTAGTTACCGAGAAAGTCTCGAGCCACAAGATCTCGAGAACACATCAATGAACATCAACATCAAGAAGGCGGTCGCGGCGACCGTCCCTATCGCTTCCATCGCTACCGCGGGCGGGTCCCCCACCAACCACAACGCAGATCCCCGGCAAGGACAACGGCAAGGCTGCTCAGTCCACCACCGAGCAGCCCAAGGACACTGCACAGACCCCGGCCCCTGCTCCCACCACTCCGCCGTCGCAGTCCGGCCCGGACCACAACCGCAAGGATAACGGTACCGGCACGGGCACCAACGACAACGCACCGTCGTTACCACCCAGACCTCACTGACGAAGAGGCACGCGCCCTCGACCGCAGGATCCTGGCGGCGTTATCCCGAGAGAACGGGCCCAACTGTCACCCTGAGACCGCAACAAGCCCGTCTTCACGGTCGACAATAACGCGAACACGAACGGGCTCAAACTGTCGTCCCCGCGTCCGACACCAAGAAGCCTGACACCAACAACACCACTCACGAGACTCCCCGCCGCCCGCGATAACGACGTGCCCCCGTTACCTCCACGGCAACGACCGCAACGGTACTGGCACCCGTCACCCTGGGCAACCCTGGCCACAACATCGGTGACCCGCCAACGGCGGCGGTCCCCAACCCCGGCCTGGCTCCTGCTCCCAACCTGGGCACGGACCAACCCTGGCCCCTCGCGCCTGCTCCTGAGCCCATGCCCAAATCACGCCGAGCAGGCAACTGAGTTTACCCAGACCTTCAGGGCCAGGGCACCATCCCTCATCAATAAGGCCCTGCACGGACCTCGGTCCCAGCCGCTCGTCCTCCAGAGCAGCTCACGAACTCGGCCCAGACTCAGCGACCTGTTCCTGAAGACCGATCCCGCACCCACTACCGCGATCTCAAAGAACGAGGAGAACGGCGGCAACGACCCGACGGCGTTTCCGCTTTGCCAAGAACCGCCGATACTCGCTACCTCCCGGTCACATTAGCCCACGCCAACAATCTCCAGACCCTATCGCAGACCGGGACCAACCAGACGATCAACTAGACCTGGAGCACTGCAAGACGCACCGATAAGGACGCCCAACCGCATCGGTATCGGCGCCCGCGAGGCTGTCATCGACCGCCACCTCCACCTCGACGGCAAACCCTGTCCACACGGGACCATAAGAGCCAGGCAATCAAGACCCTGTCCAGACCGGCAACCTGCCAACGCGAGCCAGGTCGGCGCGGACCACAGGTCGCCCAAGCACACGTCCGCCCAACACTCAGGAGACCGCGCCCCAGGACCCAAGTTCAACACCTCGTCCCAAGGTCCATGCACCGCTCCCTGCCCATGAGACCCCTGCTCCCACAGCCTGCTCCCACCCAACCCTGGCTCCCACTGAGGTCCATGCTGTCCACCTGGCTCCCTGCCCACACCCTGGCTCCCCACCCACAGCCCCGCCCCTGGCGACTCCCTGTCCCAGAACACTGTTCCCTGTCCCGCCTCTACGCCCACACCGGCGCCCGCTCGGCGTCCGTCGATCGGCTAGTCCAACTAGCTCAGTTCCTCGCGTAATCTCTGAGCCAGCCCCCAGATAGATTTCTCCAATCGTCTCATCCCGGGCTGTACCCTTTTTCGACCGGGAGATACCCTGAGTCCCCCCGCCCTTAAATCGCTCTCCCAGCGCCGTTCTACGATTAGGCGAGCGCGTATATCTGTGATATACTTTAGGTAGAACAAGACGAAAGGACCATTCAAGATGACCGCAAAACACACGCCCCTCTCGGCAGCGGTAGGCCGCGCCTGCGTTCGCCCATACCCCGTGGAAACTATCAACAACACATGGTCGTCTACGGCGGGCGGCTTCGTCCCAACCAGATCAAAGACGACCAAACGCCGCGACCTCCGCGACCACCCAGCCAGATCGCCCTCCTCCATCGTTACGATCCATTACCGACACCCGCCTGCGCCCACCCCTCGACCCGCTCCGAGCGACCATCGTCAAGAAAAACAGGACTCATCGGTTCGACCCCTCAGCCCTCCTGTCAGGGCACTGCCCGTCACCGAAAGGGCACCCACCGGTCTCACGGTTATCGGTCTATCGCTCCCCGCCCACGCGGCGCAGAACATTGTCTCGTCCACGTTCATTCATCCCGTCCACCCCATCACCGTACAAAGAAGTCGTCGTCCAGGCAGCGTCCGTCCTCGTCGCCACGTCTTCATGTCCCCTTTTTAGTTCCATCACGCTCCCGATCTCGCGGCTATTGTCTCGCGACCCTCCCACGACATTGAAGATACCACCGCTGGCAAGATTGCTCTTTCCCCCATTCTGGCTCAGCGTCTCTCCCACCTCATTACCACTCCCACGGCCCGGGTCCAAGAACATCGCCCACTGCTCGCCGACATCGCCGCGCCCGTCCTCATCGGCAACCCGATCGTTCCCACAGCTTTTCAGGCGATTCCAAACCAGACCGGCGGCATCTAGAGTATATTAAACCTTAGCGGCGAGGTTGGACATTTCCCTAGTACGGTACCGGACTCGCCGCTAACGTACTAGGGAGGTATCAAATCATCGTCGAACGATCAAGGTGATCGTCGTTCCGCTATTCATCGCGGCATGCTCCACATTATCTCCCATTTCATCTCCACGATATTTTTCCATGGCGTTACGAACCCAGCGAAAACATCATGGACGATCCCTGCTCTTAGTCAAGAAGCTAATACCAACGAAACAGAAGAGCACCGTATCCCAGCTCCCGTCTCAACCGCAGCCCGATACCCTCTCCCGACTCCCGACTCACACAAGCGCCTCCTAGACCACCTCCACCCCAAGAGGGACACTAACTGCGTCGGCTTTACTCCCAGAAGGTAAGACCCCAGCAGACCGCATGGTCAGCTGTCTTCGATACGCACACCGTGCACGCGCGTACCAAGCGCAACAACTACGTATCTGCAACCATCGACGTCGACATCGACATTCCGTGTCCCTGCCCCTGTCGACCAAAACATCGCCCAGAACCACGCACAGGACGACCCTGTCTCGTTCATCAGCCAATCCGTCATCGGCGAGAAAGACGACAACTGGGAAGAGTCGGTCAAGATCCTCTCGACGATCCGATCGAGTCTCGGGCAGATTGAGAATACCCCATACTCGGGCATTGAAAAAGGCATTTGAGTTCTTTGCCCAAGATTTCAGCATCGGGGCCATTTCCCATTGTCCAGGTTCAACCCAATCAGCCCGAAGCGCACTTCACTCTGACACAGGCTACATGCCCATGTCGGTCCACCAGGAGATCGACCTGAATCGTCTCCGAGACGTTCTTCAAGGGGATCCCACGACGAGGCGATCGACCGAGGGACACAGAGCGCTTGCTCCGACGCGCGTCCCGCTCAATGTCCAAGAGCGATCGAATCAAACGGCAAGTTCCTACTCGTCGTTTCCTCCGGTCTTTCGGCGCACATTCTGAGGGTTCCCACCGTATCGCTGTTCACCCGCACTCGACTCGCAGCATGAGGCACTGGAACAGAAGCTCTCCAAGCTTCGATCACTCCTACGGAGAATCGCGTTCGTTAAGCGTGGGCGCGAGTTCCAGTACAGGGTCCTCGCAGAATCACGACCTTGCGACATGGTCAACACCGTTCTCGATCCGCACATGTTCAGTGTGTATGCTGTAACCAAGTACACACCGGATCTATACTGGCCATCAAAGACCCAGCGATAACCTGTTCCGTGTAGTCAAGTCGACTCGAATACATAGACGGACTTAACCCCTCATGGATTTACGGCCATGAGGCTATTGCCAGTTTCCTCCATTCGCAAGGCGTACGACGCCATATGCTCGGAGAAAAGCGTGAGTCGGGACCCTAGACCCTAGCTGAAGAGGACGACAGGAGACTAACTCGCCGTCCCTCGCATCAGCTAACTTCAAGCACCCTGATCGACTACGACGAGGAAAACTGAAACCTCGTCGTCGCCGCGCACCCAGGTACATCGAAATCGACGACCACGATCGACCACGACATCTCCTCGCGTCGTCGCCGTCGTTCATCTCGCCGTCGCAGTGGCAAGTCCCGAAGGCAGCTCGTCAGAGGAAACTACCTCAGATAGCATCGACCCTAGATGACCACCCGACGACCATGATCCAGCGTCCTCGTCGTCGTCGCCCCTGTCGCCGTAGGGAGTCCCTGTTAAGGACGATCCCTCAGAGGAGACTCCTACAAAGAGCACCGACATCGACGACCAACGACGAAGAGCGGCCCACCGCCACACCCGCTAACGACAACAGCAGCGATCACTGGAAAAACCCCCATGTCAAGCTTCGCAGTCCCACGCCGAGTACAGAGAGCTCCTGACCAGGTTTACAACAGGATCATCGCAGAAGAGAAGCAGAAGAACGACGCTCCCGCCGATAGTAAGCAGGACGAGCAGAACCCCCCGGTCTACGAAAACCCGCTCCAGCTGCCCGTCGTCAATTTGAGGCTGCAAAAGGCGGCAGAAGAGGCCAGGAAAGCAGACCCCCACTACCAGAAGCTAGAGGCCCAGCGACGCGCCATTCAAGAGCAGCGCAACCGCCAGAAGCAAGAGTACAAGCGTAGGCTCGCGCATCATCTCTATCAACGATCAGGAGGAGAAGTACGGCAAGCTCGCCCAAAACGCACGCCCAGAAAAAGGCACGCACCAATAAGAAAGGCCACCTCATCGGCGTCCATGCTCTCTACCCAACCATCCAAGGGCCAGAACTGCCGTCATGGGACTCTGGAGACCCAGCTCGCATCCCCATCCCTCATGACATTTGTCTACACTCTCTAGCGACAAGGGTCACAACGTTCGACGATAACCCGCACGTTCTCAAGAGCGAACTAAACAATAAGCAGTGGTCCGCCGTCCCGCGTCTCAGCACGATCTCAAGCACGCATCCCAGATTTACTCGCGGTCGGCCACTAGCTCGCACGTATCGTCGTCCACACTCCCACTGTACGGAAATCAGCCAGGCGGTCCACGAACTAGCGACCCGACATCACCACTAACTCGAACCTCAGTCGAGAGTCCCAACCAACCCACTTCGAGCGCGGGCCTACGGGACATGGAACACTCCATCGTCTCCAACCAGTTCGCTAACCCCTACTCAGTGCGTAGTCGCCACCGCAAGATTCTGCAACAACCATGGGCAAGTCTCTCGACCCAATCACCAACCCGCACATCGAAGGGCAAGCGCGCGCTAGCCCCTCATGGAGTTCGCCCAAACTTACTGGGGCTGTCCCAAACCCTCGACACTGAGATCTTTCACAGCCTCCAGAAGGCAGCGTCCAAGGCCGCGCAGACCGCCCTCGTCCCAAAACAGCTGGAGATTCACGTCAGAAAGCGAGACCTCAGGGAAAACTCCCATATCTCCAAGGTCGTAGAGAACCCAGACAAGGGATTCTGCGCAGCTCGCTCTCCAAGAGCATGTCCAGAACCCCGCGACTCTCCATCGTCGCATGGACGCCCTCGCTGCAGCCCTGCTCCTCCGCCTGCCCATTACTCCTGCTCAGGCTCATGAAACGTCGACCCAACGCAGGGCGAACTCCCACGATCCAGCAACTCCAAGTCTTTCACTCCGATCATCTCTCACGAAGGACATGCTCCGCTTCGACAACCAGTACGACACCATCTCGACTATCTGCGAGGACATCTCCTGTAGCGACGACAGGTTCATCGGCGGAGATATCCCCTACCTCAAGGCTCTCCTCCCACATGCTCAAGAGCCCCAAGTCGTTCAACCGTCAGGCGTCGGTCTTTCCACCCTCGCGAGCCCACCGACCTCACGGCTACCACCGCTGAGACCCGAAACCAACCTGAAGGCTATGACCACTCCTCCGTCGGGCAAGTGCTCGCCAAGCAGTTTGACTCACGCGAGATACCAACTGTTCAGTCTCACGACGACCGTCTCGAGCAGGATAAGGAAAAGGCAGACCTCGCGTTCAGCAAGAAGCGGACTCAGGAGCGCAAACAGCGAAAGTTCAATCGCGATCCCCAACTTCCTTATCCCTAGCGACATCAACGAAACGCCACACTCTAGCACCAAGGCATCACGTAGGAACCAGTCGTCCAAGGAAGAGTTCCGCAGACTACCGATCGCGCGCAAGGCTCGCACCGACGCATACTCCGCTCCCATCTCAAATCTTTCAGCCCTAGCACATCGTTCATGCACCGTCTCTACATCAAAGACCAACCGCAACCCTAAGTTCATGAAAACACATCAGCCCTATCCCGACGTTCCGCCCTGCAAGGTCTACATGACCACGGATTTCACCCGCGACTACGGGCACGGCGAAGCCAGCGGCAAGATCCAACCAGTTCCTCCCACCTCCACCTTCCTCAAAGCAGAGAAGGACCATGACGGGAACGTCACGATCAAGTCTCATCCCGATGCCCACTACTACAGCGTCAAGACATTCACGGCAGCGACCCTCCTCCCGTCGGTCACGCAGAACAAGCGTCGCCCGTCGTTCGACCGCGCGATCAAGGGTCTCCACCCCTCGACAAGATTCTATCCACGCGAGAATACGACGGTAGCACATCAACCCCGCTCTCCTCACGATACTTCCCAAACGCAGAGCGGCATCAACCACAATGACGCCAACCGTCTTATCCAGGACCCTAGCTCCCAATCGGCCTCATTGACCGAGCTCGTGGTAAGCTCCAGGGCACACTTATCCGCCCGGCTAAGACCAAGCAGGAGCGAGCAGTTCAGGAGCTTCGAGCGAGTCCCACCCGGCATTATCGGACAGGAGCGCGCGTCTCAGCAGGACTTCGCTGGTCAGGCCAGTTCCTCTCCACGTACACGTCATTCCACAAGGACCGCCTCACGCAGAAGCCGACCGCGAGTTCTACTGTTTCTCCATGAGATCATCAACCGCCTCAACCAACCCTCGAAGGCATCACCCATCAGCGCAACCCTGTTTACCACGTCATCTGAGTCGGCGCTCTGTCGCCTCCAATGCCACCATCGACAAGGATAAGGTCTTTCCAAGTTCGAGGAACCCATGAAGAGCAACCCTCTGACATCCGTACCGACCATCCCTCAGTAAGGTCTCAAGAAACTCACCAATCCAACCAGTTCCAGAATAGCGCAGCGGTCTCAGGGGTCTCATCGTCCGTAACCTCGGATACCTCGCCCTGTCTCAGATCCACCTGTCTCACCGACGCCCCAACCCTGGCTTTCAGGAGCACATCCAAGCTCTACAAGGGTTCCGACTCCAGATCACCCACCTACGGCTACTCCGATCTGTCCTGTCTCAGTCGAACGTCCCACCACGTATTCCTAGCAGCCAGATTCGCCCAAGTTCTCTCGGATTATTCTGATTCATCAGCGGACGCCCAGGCACCGACAGAAGAGTCCTTTCCCTGAGTCCACCACCCTCACTAGCGATATTCTCAAGACCGAGATCGCATCACGATCGCCCAAACCCACCCGCGGATTTCGCGGCAGCAGCGCGCGAGTTCCGGCGTTCGTACTGGGCGCTCGTCAACGCTGTTTCTAGGGGCGTCCACAAGTCCTTCCATGGGCAGCGTAGACCCTCGCCTCTCTTCCTGTAGCGGGCCACCACTAGCGTATTTCCCAACCAGTCATTTCAACCGCCCTTCCTCTCCCTGCTACACCATCAATACCAACCCAACCTTCTAGCGACAGCTCCCACATTTCACCCGTCTCTCTCTTCCCGTCCCTCACAGCAAAGCCTCTCTCCACTCTTCCCAAGAGAGACTTTCTCGACTACAACCCTCGAGCGTAGCGAAGAAGAATCATTTAGCCTATAGCCATCCCACCACGATGATCATTAGCTGCGCCCAGAAATGCCCACCCTCTAACACCTCCTCCTCACGTACCCAACCTGAACGTCCACTCTACCATCCCAACGACAACCCTATCCATTGACCCAAGTCTCGTATCGCCCTCCTCTTATTTCTGATATACTTTAGTTATCCACCAAAGTAAAGGAGCAGCCATCATGGTCAAGGTCAAACAGTCCAGCATCCAGGTCCTCCCATCGCATCCCACCCGCCCCTGTCAAGCTCCCAAGCAGTTTCTTCAAGGGCAAGAGCTTCAAAGGCAAGACCATCTCGGAGACAGCAGAGTTAGAGTCCCGTCTCAACCAACGACCTCTACACGTTCATCAAGACCGACGAAAACCAGACTGTATATATCGGCCCTCGCGGTCTCCACAAGGTCGATCGATCCACCACAGCGGACCCAACAACAAGTCTGACCCTTCTCCACCCTGTTGGAGACAACCAGGAATCTCCTGGATTCCCGGTCCTCCTCCATTCCGCGATCAAGTTCTACAACTCGGCAATCATCAACTACGACATCGTCAAGCTGGCCCACCTCCCGCCCGCGCCTCCGTCCCACGACTAAGCCCAACCCTGTCTGAAACCCAACCAACGCGTCCTTTTTCAAGAACCCACGGTATCACGCTCGATCATATCATCGACCATCACGCGCCCTGCCCGACCCAGCTCCTGCCCATGGACGTTTACCTCCAGTGGGCCCATGCAAGGGTACCCTGCGCCCCATATCGACGGTAGTGATTTCAACCCACGACGAGACCAGTGGCCCTCGTTCCAGGACCAGGACCACTCGAACATCTCTAAGTACAAATCAGCCACCTCTGTCGATAACCACATTGACCCAACGCCCACCCTCCCTCCGACCCAGATCCATGCAGTGGACATGCTCATCGTACAGTGTCGAGCAGCTTCAGGACCACCACCAGCCCAGCTTTTTCCTGTCACGAATCCATGACATCCTCCGTCCCAATGAAGAGGCTCTCACAGTTGTTACCAATCTCGGTCCCACTAGTAGGGCGGTCGGAGGCTCTCGCCGCCCTACAATTAGGGGTAAGAGGCGCATAGGACCCTCCCAAATCTCGTATAGAGGAGACGAACACCACATTTATCCCATGTCCTAATCCCGACCGACCCTACCCAGAATCATGACCTGTCATCGCAGGCATACAAGGACCCCAAAACACGCAGTAGGGCAAATGTCGCTCACTCTAGTCTCCGAATAAACCTGCCCCTCCAGTAGCAGAACAGCAGAGGACGTCTGCACTCTCCAAGAACCTCCCAGATAGCCTGCACCACAACTCAGATCACCTATTCCATCGCACCACCCAGACCCACCAGATTCAGACCCCACCTCGACCCTCACAGCGCTTTATAACATCATCTACCACAACACGATTTCTATCTCCACCGACTCAAGACTCACTCCGACCACACTTCCAGTCACTCGACCGACCAGATCGACACCTATGAGTGTTGATACGCTACTGCTTCTGTCATGTCTCTATGACGAGGTCCACATTGCTCAGAGGCTCCAGAGAACATACTTTCAGCTAAGCTCTGAGCAAACAACACAACCTCCAATCCATGAAACCCGAGGCAATGCCCGCCCGCCCACCCACCACTCTATCTTCGTTCCACCCGACCACATAAGGATATCATGTGTCGAGATGGCCCACAAGAGGCTGAGGATAAGGGCCCCAGCCCCAGGAGGTGTTCAGGATTCTCCACCTATATCCACGAGGATACTCGTTAGCTCTCCCGGTGGCAGTATCCAACCTCCGTCGTTCGAGGGCGATAAGGAGTCCCGCCATCAATCACCCACACTTCTGTTTCTCCACAGCTACAATCGTCTCAACCATACGGAGAAGACCCGGAACCTGCATCATCATCCCGGACCGAAGGCGACCAGACTCAAGCATCGCGTCATTCACGACGAATCAGCGGCATGTACGGTTCCGCCAAGACGCCCTAATCCATCGATCCTGTTCAGGAGTCTGAACGCTCACCGTCCCAGGTCCATCTGCGTGATCCAGCACCCCAGACGTACCTGGGGCAGTGGATATACTTTTAGCTATCGGACCTACGGCAAGGAGAACACACCGCCCAACCTAGAAGATAAGCTCAAGCGCATCCAGGAGAGGTCCCAAGCTCTCAACATCGCAAACGGCTCCTTTACGAGGAAGAGTCTGCAGCTAGGAGCAGGCAGAGAAGCTCATGGCAAAGCACCTTTCCAGCCCGATCGCATTACTGAGGAAACTCCGTCTCCACAAGACTCTTCCCTCTTCCGAAAAGGCGTCCATCTACAAGCCTTACGCAAAGAGGACCATGCATCTCCTTTCCTGCTTTATAGCGCTTTCTCATCCGCGCGTCGTCCTCTCAGTGGTAAACTCCAAGAGGTCGACCATGACGGAAACCTCTACAGTGGCCAGGAGTATTACATCCCGACACAAGGAGCCTCAACGTCCACCGCATGGCTTGCTTTCCAGTCTCGAATCTCAGCCCATGGGCAGAGACCAAGTCTCCAACGACATCCCCTGTTCATCCAGAGGATCCACTCATCCTCACTTTCTCCAACATCGTCGGTAATCGCCTCCTCAGCGTTACGGGCGAACAGCAGGAGCTCCTCAGCAACCACGAGGATGCCCATGACCCATTGTTCTTTACATGAAGGACCGATAGGATCGCCCAAACAAGCTCCGTCGACCAACGAGATCGGAACGACGACAAAGGTTCAGGATAGCTGCAAGAGCTACCCGAGCAGTGAGGGTCCCGCTGGTCGCCGAGCCAACATCCATCCCGTGACTCGGGACCACCGCCCGTCAAATCGGGTTCATCATGTAGCCCTGACCTATGACATCAGTTTTCCTCCTACAATTTCTAGTAGTAGACGTTACCTCACTTAGATCGCAGAGGAGGAGGGCCTGCACAATCCGCAAGGCGAGTAATCTCACATTGCAGACCCAGCTAAGGGTAATAGCGACATCGTCATCGACGTCCCATGACCGACGACAGGCTCGCCCGGCACCGGGGTATCGTCCAAACCATTCACGTAAGTCGCCCTCCGTGATTACCACATCATCTCGCCCGCCACTTCACCTTCCGACTTTCCTATTAACGCCCACTCTTCGCTCACCCAGTCGGTTCCGCTGACACTCATCGGTACATCGGTCCAACGAGGTCCACCCTCAAAGTCGTCCGTAGTAGCTGCTACTGCAGACCTTTTCTCCTGCCGACAAAGTTCTCACCCGCAGATCCACGCGCATTGACTCTCCACGATTACTGAGAGAATAATCTCAACCCGGGGAGGTCTATCTCGCTATCTCGGCTCACGAAGCTAAGAGCGATTCCATCCACCATCCAGGGCTACCCGCAAGCACCCATGACATTTGCATCCCAGCGCAAAACCACCGACAGCATCAGTCAACCATCGTCGCACCCTTCCCCGGCGAACCACGCGAAACTCGTCTCGGCAGACCCTGCGCGGACGCAAGCACGTATTTTTAGCCCCGCGTCGTCCCGTCCTCATGCGCATACCGCAAGGCACGCCAGCTTATTAGTTCGACGGGTAAGTTTTTCCTGATTTCCTCCAATCATCCTCCCACGATAGTTCGCGCCCTGCTACAAGACATACCTAGCTCCATGCTAAGATCGTAGTTACCGAGCGACGGTAGGACTCCCATCCCTGCGTCCACGCCTCGCTACCAAACAAAGAAGGAGACTCCCTTTAAGCTGCAGTTCGTTGTCGCAGCTTTCGTCGCGCGATCGCAGTCTCCCGTCTCGAGCCAGCATCTTCGTGAACATGCTCATCTCGGCCCCTGAGGTTAAGGCCGACGCGGCTACTAGCGGTCCTGGGCTACCGTCCGAGATACGAGCGGGTCTAGCGCATCTGTTTACCATCCACCCGCTGTCTGAGGGACTGACGGCAAGCCCGCCCTGTCCCAGCCCAAGGGTCAGCTCTGCGTCCTGCAGCCTATTCCGGCTTTACCGACAACGCTCAGCTCTCCAATCTCCCGAGGGGTCCCACCGCCCACTCCCTGAGCAGCTCCGTCCCGTCTACGAAAAAGGCTGACATCGGTCCCGCTGCACAGTGTACCAAACGACCAGAATACGTACCCGGCTCCGTCAGCTCCTGATACCTACTCGCGCCAACGCCGAAACGTTCAAGGCGTCCCTACCATATTGATAGCAACGACCCCTACCGAGGACGGCGGCAAGACGTACAACGTCAGCAACATCACCATTCGCTCGCACTCGGGCCCGACGGCTATCAGGTCACCCAACCATCCCTGGATAACTCTGCCAAACTCTTTGACCACCTGGGCTCTAAGAGCAAGACCATTGATCTCCGCGGCAGCGCCCAACGGTTCACCAACCCGCGCCCACCATCCAGCTTCAGTACCCTGCATCCGGTCTACCCTGGCAACTCTGTCCCTCACTTACCGCCCATGCTCCTAACCCCGATGACGACCGCCCAGCCCCTCGGCTGTCTTCCGCAACTGCACACGATCAACGCCTCCACGGCGTTCCAGCCGACCATTAAGTCTAAGGTCGCGAGCCCAAGTTCATCACCGAGGGTTCCCCCGTCGCCAACCCAACCGTCGTCCTCACAAGACGGTCGGCGACTCACCGATCGAGCCAACGGCAAGCTGATCCCATGTCACTTTCATGGGTACCCTCATCATCCCTACGACCCAACCCTCAGGACCCCATCCCTAGATCGTTCCCAGAACGCGCCCTGTCGTCCACTGCAACCGCCCAACCGCCGATAAGGTCTACGACGTCAAGGTCCTCCCGACCTGAAGGTCAGCAAGTCCGGCTACTACACCTCAGTCTAAAACCAAGGCCCACAGTCCCTCGAGGCTCAGAAGTACATCGACCCTGACCCTCACCGACCGCCCTTCTCCAAAGGGAGACCTCCATCGTCAAGACCAGCCGACGATCACGACCGTGGATAACCGGACCGAAGCCTGGAGACCCTGACCACCGACAACGCCCACAACGTCCCTTTTCCCACCTATGCAAGTGGTCTCAACCAACAGGACCGCTCGCTAGCTATCCTCGCCAACGGTACCCACCCTGTCTCGATCAGCCCATGGAACAGAGTCACCAGATTCCGGCCCACGCGCTGGTCGCCGGACACGAGAACATCGTGTTTGACCCATGCTCGCACCAAGGCAACCACCCGTGAAGTCTGCTTCCTCCCGGGTTCTACACCCTGCAAGATCCACGATTCCACCACTACGAGGGGCTACCAGACTCGTCTGCGGAGTCTGCAGAGTCTCTCCCAACGCACGAGATCAAGCATGAGTCCAAGGCTCAACGAACATCGTTCAGCCCGGCGCTCAGGCTCGACAAGATCACCATCGAGCGCCCTGAGAGCCACGGCCAGTCTGCCTGCACCCAGTCCGGCTGCAAGGGCGACCTGCACGGCTCACCGACCGTCTCATCCTCATGGAGAACCAGCCGTCAACCGCCGAGGTTCCGGCAGACGCGTCCCTCAAGAAGTTCGACTCGAGGCCAAGAACTGCTCATAACATCGGTGACGACGAGGCGACTAAGGTTCCAATCCCTGAGGATCGACTCTGACACTACGCGTCCGTCACCTGTTCGACGGCGATCGACCGCGTCCCGTACCAGTCAGCCTTCAATGACAAGGACGAGCAGTTCTTCGTCCTTCCGAAGCCCAGCTGTCACCACTCAGGCTACGCCCACCATCAAGCATCGCGAGAAGGCTCACGACACGGCAATCGTCACCGGCACTCTCCCGAAGAGCGCCGCGAACCGTCCTTCAGGCATACCGCGCCCAGAAGGACGCTCCCGCAAGGCGGTCCTGAGGCCGGCAACGAGGTCTTTGACCACCTACGGCAAGATTTCTTCAACTGGCCTGCTCTAGTCAGCGGAAACGACCTTCCATCGCCCCCGGCGATTACCACCGCGTCGAAACCGTGACCGACGATAGCGACCCGTTCTTCTACAGGGCGCCTGTCGTCCCCCAACGAGACGACCACGGTCATCGAGGAGAACAAGCCTGCTCAGGCCACGACCGTCCTCGCCCACACCGCGCTGCCATCCTCCGTCGTTCGAGCGGCGTCGTCCTCATCGGCGTCGCGCGGGAGCGACCGTCCCGCCGTCGTCGTCACGCTGCAAAGAGGTTGCCTCCCGAGTGACAGCAATTAGTCAGCTAGTAATAGCTCGACTTCAAGAAGCGCCCCATCGTTTATCTCGGTGCCGCAGCTTCTTCCTGCCCGCATAATCGGATTTCTGTTCGATAGAATTGGAACGAGAAAGCCAGTACGACATCAAGTTTTGATCTGAGGCCATGAAGAATAACGCGAAACCTGCACCCTGTCCTGTCATTCAGACAACGCACACGGTATCCCTATCATGGCGCGGACCAGTACATCTTCATTCTCCCAGTCAATAAGGTCTCGTCTCCGATAAGGCAATGGCAGCATTGATCGGTACACAGAGATGTCCGCGAGTAAGCATGGCTCGGGCACAAAGACTGAACTCAGGCATATGGCCCCCTGCACTGGCATCCCTAATCTCGCCTGCTGACGTACTACGTCCCATACTTGACTGCGACAGACGCGGTGCCCGGTTATCTTCGCACTCATATTGCTGATTCTCGCGCCCGTCTCTGATCATGGCAACGTTCACGAGCTTCATCGCTCATCTAGCAAAGGTGCCCGTGCGCGTTCAGAGCCGCAAAGTCTGGTCACGTCCATGAGACCGGCAGAGATATGTTGCCAAAGAGGCTCGTGGTCTCCGCCTCATACACTCGACCCTTCTCTGCGAGTCTATCCGACTTGAACTGATATTTCTAGCGACAGCAAGAAGAACAGCATTGCCGCACAGAAGTACGCAGATTGGCTACGCCACCATAGAGGGGGGTACGAATTGACAGCTCAGCATATTATCCTCAACAGCCACCAGCGACAAGGTCGTCGTTCGACCGGGGCTTCAGGTTCACTGTGAGTCGTCAGTGGTCTCCCATCTTGTGATGGCCCCAAAGTCATTCCACGGTTCTCGTTTCTGTCAACTCAGACGTTCATGTCTCACGCCGACCCGCAACCCACCTCCCTGCCATCTGCGGCCTTCTGGTCTCAGATCCAATATTCGTATGAGGGAGCTATCCCTAACTCCATCTTTTCA
>BNJV01001932.1_pt1 | contig 53011 bp, 62 predicted proteins | sample 8540591 | NCBI WGS metagenome assembly BNJV01 (sample SAMD00202457, study PRJDB9452) | human saliva metagenome | host: Homo sapiens | reverse complement strand
GTAGGCGTCCCAGCCGGCAAGGGCGCTGGTTGCGTTAGAGCTGATAGCTGGTGCTGACACGCCCGTAGCTGTGCTCAATGCGGCGCTCATCAGGCCTCCTCGTAGTGACGCAGGAAGAGATCCTCCAGGCTGGCCGGCTCGCAGGGTGACGTCCTGGATCCGGTGCTCACCGGCAGGCTCAGCACCGTCGGCACCTGCTCCGCCGCCACCTCAAGGCTCAGGCGGCCACCGTCCTCGACGACGTCGATCCCCAGGGCCTCCACCGCCTGCCTGACGGTGCCGAGCTCAGCGTCCGCAGCGCCCAGCTCGATGCGGGTGCGCGACAACCGCCGCAGGGTCCCCAGGTCGCCATGCTCAACGACCAGCCGTCCTTGATGATCGTCACCGCACTGCACAGGCGCTGGACCTCGGCCAGGATGTGACTGGAGAGCAGAACCGTGCGGCCCTCGGCAGCGGCTCTGGCAACCTCCTCGGTGAAGACCCGTTCCATGAGCGGATCCAGACCGCTGGTGGGCTCATCGAGCACCAGCAGGCTCGTGGGCGCGGCTAGGGCGGCCACGAGTGCCACCTTCTGCCGGTTCCCCTTGGAGTAGGTCCGTACTCGTTTGCTCGGATCCAAGTCAAAAGCGCTCAATGAGCTCGGCCTCCCGCTCGGCGTCGCGAGAGCCGCGCAGCCCGGCCAGGGCGTCGAGCACCTGGCCACCGGTCAGGGCCGGCCACAGCGCCACGTCACCGGGAACATAGGAGACCTGCCGGTTGATGAGCGCGGCCTGCCGCCACGGCTCGCAGCCCAGCACGCTCACGCTTCCACCATCGGGCCGGTAGAGCCCCAGCAGGACACGGATCGTGGTGGACTTTCCCCGCCCCATTGAGCCGAGGAAACCATGGACGCTGCCCGCCTCCACCGTCAGGTCCAGGCCGTCGAGCGCCCTGAAGCGCCCGAAGTGCTTGACCAGGCCGCACACGCGCACCGACGGCTCGCCGCCGGGGCCCAGGTCACGAACCGCGGTGGAGAGAGTCCGTGGTGGGCTCATCCCTATCCGAGCGACGTTGCTGCTGACATACTCGTTGCCTTCTGCGCCTTGGCGCTCTTGACTCACAGCACTGGTTCCTCCCCGCCGAGCGGCGGATTGTCGCGGCGAAGTCCGGATCGGTGAGCATGAGGCTCGATGAGCTCAGCCACGAAGGCCTGCTGAGCAGGATGGGGGTAGCTGCAAGCGGTCAGCACATGGGTCAGTCGCCACATAGCGCGCCCCCAGGGCTCCCGAGGGAAGATCGTTCAGGACTGCCAGGGCGTGCTCCTTGTGGCGGTACGCGAGCCCCCAGCTGTTCTGTGCCAGCCGGTGGGCCCTCGGCGCCCCCTCGCTCTCAGGCAAGGTGGTCAGGCGGGCGAAGTCCGCGACCTGCTGGGCGGACAGCTCGCGATCGTCCTCATCGAGCGCCCTCGATGAAGGGGATCGCACTGTCGGGCACCATGCCCAAAGAGGCGAGCACCACCATCATCTGACGCTCAGCCCGCAGGCCGCGCACACTGCCGCCCAGCCGGACGATCCGAGCCTCGATGTCGTCATAGAAACGAGTCAGGGCACTGGGAGCGGGGGACAGGCCCTCACCGCGCTCCACCCGGGCGATGAGCTCATCGACCCGGGACGCCTGCTCAGCCAGGCTGCGCTGCTGCGCCTCGATCGTGCCCCGAGTGGCCCTCAGGTCGCGCAGCACCGCCTCACGACGGGAGTCCTGATCGGTGCCGATCGTGTCCGAGGCGAGCATCTCCGCCACCTGGGTCAGCGACAGCCCGCCGTCGGCCAGCCACCGAATCCGCAGCAGACGGGCCACGTGCTCGACGCCATACTCGCGCCGCCCCCGCACCGTGGGCGGAATCTCCAACAGACCCAGGTGGTGGTAGTAGCGCACCGCCCTCGGCGTGGTGCCGGCGATCCGGGCAAGCTCCCTGACGCGCATGAATCCATGACACCAGGTGACGTCACGTCACCGTCAAGTCCCACATGGCGGCAACCTGACCGGACCGCATGACGAGGCGGGGAAGGATTCACCGCGCCACCCCGGTGACAGGACGATTCACACCCACGCGACGGCGCGGACTACCCTTAAGGGCGGACAAACCCCGGAGACACCTGGTGGAAGGCACCGCAATATGACTGACGCTCCCGGCGCGCTCGCCCCTGGACGAGGACGGCATCAACGCCGCCGTCGAGGAGGCCCTGGCCGCCTTCGCCGCAGCCGGCACCCTCGCCGAGCTCAAGGAGGCCCGCCTGGCCCACACCGGCGACGCCTCGCCCCTGACCCTGGCCAACCGGCTCATCGGCACCCTGGACAAGGCGGACAAGCCCACCGCCGGCAAGCTCCCTGGGCGGCGCTCGCGGGCGCATCGCCAAGGCTCTGACCGCCAGGCAGGAGACCCTCGAGGCCGCCGCCGAGGAGGAGATGCTGCGCACCGAGGCGGTCGACGTCACCATCCCCACCTCGCGCACGCAGGCCGGTGCCCGTCACCCCCTCGACGTCCTCATCGACGAGGTCTGCGACTTCTTCACCTCCATGGGCTGGTCCATCGCCGAGGGGCCGGAGGTCGAGCACGAGTGGTTCGACTCGACGCCCTCAACTTCGACGCCGACCACCCCGCCCGCCAGATGCAGGACACCTTCTACATCGACGGTGCCAGCGTCGGGGCGGCCGAGGGGCAGGCTGCCAACCCTCGTGCTGCGCACCCACACCTCCCCGGTCCAGGCCCGCGTCATGCTCGAGCAGCAGCCCCTCGCTCTACGTGGCCTGCCCCGGCAAGGTCTTCCGCTCCGACGAGCTCGACGCCACCCACACCCCCGTCTTCCACCAGGTCGAGGGCCTGGCCGTGGACAAGGGCCTGACAATGGCGCACCTCAAGGGCGTCCTGGACCACTTCGCCAAGGCCATGTTCGGCCCCGAGGCGCGCACCCGCCTGCGCCCCTCCTTCTTCCCCTTCACCGAGCCCAGCGCCGAGATGGACCTGTGGTTCCCCAGAAGAAGGGCGGTGCCGGCTGGATCGAGTGGGGAGGCTGCGGCATGGTCAACCCCAACGTGCTCACCGCCTGCGGCATCGACCCTGAGGTCTACACGGGCTTCGCCTTCGGCATGGGGCTGGAGCGCACCCTCATGCTGCGCCACGGAATCGCCGACATGCATGACATCGTCGAGGGCGACATCCGCTTCTCCCAGCAGTTCGGCACCACCGGAAAGGGAAACTGACATGCCCTACGTCCCCATTGAATGGCTGCGCGAGCACGTCGACGTCCCCACCGGCCTGAGCGCCGAGCAGCTCGTCGCCGACCTCGTGCGCGTGGGCCTGAGGAGGAGCGCATCGTTCCTCCGGCCGTCACCGGCCCCTCGTCGTCGGCAAGGTCCTCACCCGCGAGGCCAAGGAGCAGTCCAACGGCAAGGTCATCAACTACTGCCGTGTCGACGTCGGCCCCGAGCACAACGACGCCCCCGGCACCGGCAAGGAGCCCTCCGACCTGCCCAGCCGCGGCATCGTCTGCGGCGCCCACAACTTCGACGTCGGGGACTACGTCGTCGTCTGCCCTGCCCGGCGCCGTCCTGCCCGGCGACTTCCGCATCGCCGCGCGCAAGACCTACGGGCACGTCTCCGACGGCATGATCTGCTCGGCCCGCGAGCTCGGCATCGGGGAGGACCACCCGGCATCATCGTGCTCCAGCAGTGGCTGGCCGAGCACGGCCACGAGGGCGAGGGAGCCGCCCGCACCCGGGACCGACGCCATCAGCATCCTCGGCCTGGGGGAGGAGGTCCTGGAGATCAACGTGACCCCGGACCGCGGCTACTGCTTCGCCATGCGTGGCGTGGCCCGCGAGTACTCCCACTCCACCGGCGCCCGCTTCACCGACCCCTGCCGACGCCACCAACACGGGGCTGTACCCCAACGGCGTGGCCGGCGCCGGGCAGGGCGGCTACGACGTCGTCGTCCCCGAGGACCCCCAACCCATCCACGGGCGTCCCGGATGCGACCGCTACGTCGCCCGCCTCGTGCGCGGCATCGACCCGAGCGCACCGTCGCCGACCTGGATGCAGGACCGCCTCACCGCCGCAGGCATGCGCCCCATCTCCCTGGCCGTGGACGTCACCAACTACGTCATGCTCGACCTGGGCCAGCCGCTGCACGCCTTCGACGCCGACAAGCTCACCGCCCCCATCGTCGTTCGTCGGGCGAAGGACGGCGAGCGCCTCACCTTCCTCGATGAGGTCACCCGCAGCCTCGACCCCGAGGACCTGGTCATCGCCGACTCCCCGGACGGTGAGGGCTCACGGGCCCTGGTCCTGGCCGGCGTCTTCGGCGGGGCCCCTCAGCGAGGTCGACACTCGACACCCGTGACGTCCTCATCGAGGCCGCCCACTTCGACCCGGTCAGCGTGGCCCTGCCCTCGCGACGCCACAAGCTGCCCACCGAGTCCTCCAAGCGCAACGAGCGCGGCGTGGACACCGAGCTGGCCCCCATTGCCGCCCAGCGCGCCGTTGACCTGCTCGTGGAGTACGGCGGCGGCACCGCCGAGCCCGTGGCCACCGACATCAACCGCACCCGGGCCCCCTGAGCCCATCACCATGCGCGCCGACGCCGCCGAGCGCCTCACCGGCGTCGCCTACGGAACCGAGCGCGTCACCGAGCTGCTCACCACCATCGGCTGCACCGTGGAGCGCGGTGGCTCCGCCGACGACGGAACCGCGCTGCTGACCGTCACCCCGCCGACCTGGCGCCCGGACCTGGTGGGGCCTGCCCACCTGGCCGAGGAGATCGCCCGCCTCGACGGATACGATGCCATCCCGGTCATCGTGCCCACGGCCCCGCCGGCACGGGGGCTGAGCGCCGACCAGAGGGCCCGCCGCGACATCGTGCGCGCCCTGGCCGACGCCGGACTCACCCAGGTCCTGTCCCTACCCCTTCATCGGGGACATCCACGACCTGCTCGAGATCCCCGCCGACGACGCTCGCCGACAGTCGGTCCGTCTGGCCAACCCCTGGCCGAGGACGCCCCTACCTGCGCACCAGCGTGCTCGACTCCCTGGTCGACGTCGCCCGGCGCAACGTCTCGCGCGGCCTGACTGACGTTGCCGTCTTCGAGGTCGGCTCCGTCACCCACCCGGTCGGTACCGTTCCCGCCCCTGATCCCCGGAGTCTCCGGGCGCCCCAGCCAGTCCGAGGAGGCAGCCCTCGAGGCGGGCATTCCTCCCAGCCCACTCACGTCGGCGCTGTCATGACCGGTGAGCACGAGCGCCCGGGGTTCTCGGGGCCGGCCGGCCCTGGGACTGGGCCGACGCCGTCGAGGTGGTCCGCACCGTGGCCGCCGCGCTCGGGGTCACGATCGAGGTCCGCGCCCCCGAGTACCCCTACGCCCCCTGGCACCCCGGCCGCACCGCGGAGATCCGCCTGCCTGGCCGACGTCGGGGCAAGGAGATCGAGCCCGGCAGGCTCGTCGCCCACGCCGGCGAGCTCCACCCGCGGGTCGTCCGCGCGCTCGGACTCCCCGAGCGGGCCTGCGCCGTCGAAATCGACCTCGGCCCGCTGCTGGAGACCGCCCGCGATGCCGGGGCGCTCCAGGTCAAGGCCGTCTCCACCTTCCCTGCCGCCAAAGAGGACATCGCCCTGGTTGTCGACGAGACCACCACCGCCGCTGAGGTCGAGGCCCTGGTCAGGCAGGCTGCCGGGGACCTGGCCGAAGAGGTCCGCCTCTTCGACGTCTTCCGCGGCCCCCAGCTCGGCGAGGGCAAGAAGTCGCTGGCGTTCTCCCTGGTGCTGCGAGCCCCTGACCGCACGTTGACCGCCGAGGAGACTGCCGGCGTGCGCAAGCGCGTGGTCAAGCGCGCCGCCAAGCTCCTGGGAGCCGAGCTGCGCAGCTGATCCACGCAGGTCACGCCAGTTGTCCTGGCAGCACTGAAGGCCGCGATGTGATGCACATCATGGCCTTCAGTGCTCCTTCCGTGCTTTTGTCGAGCAGAGGATCCCGGACAGCGGGTGTGGTCTCGGTAATACTAGGCGGCATGAAGATTCTGCTGACCTCCTCCTCCAAGCACGGGTCCACCGATGAGGTGGCCGCGGTGATCGCTGAGCGGCTCCGGGCCGCCCACATCGATGTGGAGACCAAGCGCCCCGAGGATGTTGACAGCGTCGATGAGTACGACGCCTTCGTCCTGGGCAGTGCGGTCTACATGACCACGTGGATGCCGGAGGCCGTCGACTTCACCACGCGTTTCCGAGACACCCTCAGAGCCAGGCCCGTGTGGGCCTTCTCCGTGGGGCTCTCCGGCCTGCCCAAGGGCAAGGTCTCCGACCCCATGCGCATCGGACCGGTGCTGCTGGCCATCGACCCGGAGGATCACATGACCTTCGCGGGCCGCTTCGACCCCTCCAAGCTCAGCCTGCGGGAGCGCTCCATCGCCAAGCTCGGGGGAGCGACCGAGGGCGACTACCGTGACTGGGACGAGGTGCGCCAGTGGGCCGACGCCATCGCCACCTCCCTCTATGACGACACACTCACCAGTCGCCGCGACCGCTCCCTAGCTCCCGGCGTCCCTGGCGTCCCCGGCCCTGAGGGCGGAGGGAGATGAGTCACAGCAACAGACGATGAATGCATTTCTATGCATGCGGATGTATGGTTGCTGCATGACTTGGTCAGTTGCTGTTGCTGGAGCCACCGGGTACGCCGGTGGTGAGGTTCTGCGCCTGCTCACGGCCCACCCGGAGGTGGAGGTCGGCGCACTCACCGCGGCCTCGTCCGCCGGCAGTCGGCTCGGTGAGCACCATCCGCACCTGCTTTCCCTGGCGGACCGCATCGTCCAGCCCACCGAGGCGGAGATCCTCGCCGGGCACGACGTCGTCGTCCTGGCCCTGCCGCATGGGGCCTCCGGAGCCGTCACGGCGGCCCTCGAGGAGCTCGCCTCGGGCGGCAGCAACGCACCGCTACTCATCGACTGCGGCGCGGACCACCGTCTGACCAGTCAGCAGGCGTGGGAGGCCTTCTACGGCTCGGACTACGCCGGCGCCTGGACCTACGGCATGCCCGAGCTCCTGCACCACGGTGAGACGCGAGCCCGCGCCCAGCGCGAGGAACTGGCAGCCTCCAGGCGCATCGCCGTCCCCGGCTGCAACGTCACCGCCGTCACCCTGGCGGTCCAGCCCGGCATCGCCGCCGGACTCTCGACCCTCCCGGCTGACCGCGGTGCTGGCCGTCGGATACTCCGGCGCAGGCAAGGCCCTCAAGCCCCATCTCACCGCTGCCGAGGCGCTGGGATCGGCTCAGCCCTACGCCGTCGGAGGCACCCACCGGCACATTCCCGAGATCGTCCAGAACCTGGAGGTGGCCGGAGCCGCCGCCGGAGCAGCACGCCTGTCCTTCACCCCGGTCCTGGTCCCCATGAGCCGCGGCATCCTGGCCACCGTCACCGCCCCCCATGACTGCGGCTCTGCGCGAGGCCCCCGACCCCGAAGCCGCCCCTGCGAGCCGCCTGGGATGACGCCTACGGAGCCACCGGTAGTGGCGAGAGCCTCATCCAGCTGCTGCCCGAGGGGACCTGGCCCATCACCGGCACCGTCCTGGGGAGCGGAACTGCCACCGTTCAGGTCGCCATCGACCGTGGTGCGGAGGCCGTCGTGGCCATGTGCGCCATCGACAACCTCGGCAGGGCACCGCCAGCGCCGCCGTTCAGTCCCTCAACCTCGCCCCTCGGGCTGGAGGAGACCACCGCCATCACCACCCAAGGAGTCGCACCGTGAGCGTGACCGCAGCACAGGGCTTCCGCGCCGCCGGCGTGCGCGCCGGCCTCAGGCCTCCGGCAAGCCCGACCTCGCCCTTTGTCGTCAATGACGGGCCGCTGGACACCGCGGCCGGGGTGTTCACCACCAACCGTGTCGTTGCAGCCCCCGTGGTCTGGGTCACGCCGGCTCCTGTCCGGTCCTGAAGGCGGGCAGGCGGGCCATGCCCGCGCCGTCGTCCTCAACTCCGGCAGCGCCAACGCCTGCACCGGAGCGCAGGGCATGCACGACACCGAGGCCACCGCTGTCCGTGCCGCCGGCCTGCTGGGCGTCGAACCGGACCAGGTCCTGGTGTGCTCCACGGGCGTCATCGGGGAGCGCATCGACATGCCCGTCCTCCTGAGGGCGTCGACGTCGCGGCCCCTCGCCCCGGCCGATACGCCTCAGGCCGGTACCGACGCCGCTACCGCCATCATGACCACCGACACCGTCTCCAGCGAGGACGCCCTCACGGTCGGTGCCGGCGAGCAGAGCTGGACCATCGGCGGCATGATTAAGGGCGTGGGCATGCTGGCCCCAGGGTTGGCCACCATGCTCGCCGTCATCACCACCGACGCCGTCCTCACCCCTCAGCAGGCCCAGGACGCCCTGACCTCCGCCACAACGCGAACCGTCAACCGGATCAACTCCGACGGGTGCATGTCCACCAACGACACGGTTGTCCTGCTGGCCTCCGGAGCCTCCGGCACCACGCCCTCCCAGGACGAGCTCGACGAGGCGCTCACCGAGGTGATGAGCCGGCTCAGCCGGCGCCTGGTGGCCGACGCCGAGGGGGCCACCCACGACATCGCCATCACCGTCTCCGGCGCCGTCAGCGAGGAGGCCGCCGAGGCCGCGGCCCGCACCGTCAGCTCCTCCAACCTCCTCAAAGTGCGCCGTCGCGGGGGACGACCCCAACTGGGGGCGCATCCTCTCCCAGCTGGGGACCGTGCCCGAGGACGTCTGCCCCTTCAACCCCGACGAGGTCGACGTCACCATCAACGGCATCACGATCTTCAGCCACGGCGCCCCCCAACCCAATCGGGACGCGGTGGACATGAGCCCACGCGAGACCCGCATCGACATCGAGCTGTCGGCGGGCCCGGCCCAGGCCACCGTGTGGACCAATGACTCACTCACGGATACGTCACCATCAACGCGGACTACACGACATGAAACGTACCCCTCTTGACCCACAGACCAAGGCATCCGTCCTGCTGGAGGCCGTGCCGTGGCTGCGCACCTACAAGGGCGCCACCATGGTCATCAAGTACGGCGGCAACGCCATGGTCAACGATGAGCTCAAGCGCGCCTTCGCCCAGGACATCCTCTTCCTGCACCAGGTCGGGGTGCGCCCCGTCGTCGTTCACGGTGGCGGGCCCCAGATCAACGCGATGCTCAAGCGGTTGGGCATCACCTCGGAGTTCCGCGGAGGACTGCGCGTCACCACCCCCGAGGTCATGGACGTGGTCCGCATGGTGCTCACCGGCTCTGTGCAGCGCGAGCTCGTCTCCCTGCTCAACACCGACGGCTCCGCCGCCGTCGGCATCAGCGGTGAGGACGGCGGGCTCCTACGAGCCCGGCAGCGCCTGGCCACGGTGGACGGGCACAAGGTCGACGTCGGCCTGGTCGGCGACGTCGTCGACGTCAGCCCGCAGCCCATCATCGACCTGCTCGACCAGGGCCGCATTCCGGTCATCTCCTCGGTCGCCCCGTTGACGACGGACTCCGAGACCGTCCTCAACGTCAACGCCGACACGGCCGCCGCCGCGATCGCCGTGGCCCTCAAGGCCCGCACCCTGCTCATGCTCACCGACGTCGAGGGGCTCTACTCCGCCTGGCCAGACCGCAGCACACTGGTGCCCTTCATCAGTACCGCCGCGCTGGAGGAGCTCCCTGCCCACGCTCGAGGCCGGGATGATCCCCAAGATGGAGGCCTGCCTGCGGGCCGTCTACGGGGGAGTCGCGCAGGCGCACGTCGTCGACGGACGCCAGGCCCACAGCATGCTGCTCGAGATCGTCACCGACCAGGGAGTCGGCACCGTCATCCACCCCGGAGACGCTCCGGTCCCACCACTGAACGGAGGCAAGAGCCTATGACCCACTCCTCGCAAGCACCGGCACCCACCGCGGAGGCGAAGGGACCCGGCACCGGCAACGCCGGCTGGCTGGCGCGCTACACCGACGCCGTCATGAACACCTTCGGCACCCCCGGCCGGGTCCTGGTCCGGGGGAGGGGCGCCCACGTCTGGGACGCCGACGGTCAGGAGTACATCGACCTGCTGGCAGGCATCGCCGTCAACTGCCTGGGCCATGCGCACCCCGCGATCATCCGGTCCGTCACCGAGCAGCTCTCCGAGCTGGGGCACGTGTCGAACTTCTTCACCACCCCCGCCCAGGTCGGCCTCGCCGAGGAGCTCGTCCGGCTCACCCTCCCCGACCGCCCCGCTCACGACTCCCGCGTCTTCCTGGCCAACTCCGGCACCGAGGCCAATGAGGCCGCCTTCAAGATCGCCCGCCGCCACGGCGGGAGCCGGCGCCCCCGCGTCCTGGCCCTCCAGGACGCCTTCCACGGCAGGACCATGGGTGCCCTGGCGCTGACCCACAAGGCCGCCTACCGCGAGCCCTTCGAGCCGCTGCCCGGAGGAGTCGAGTTCATCCCCGCCGGCGACATCGAGGCCCTGCGCACCGCGCTGGGGCCGGATGTGGCGGCACTCGTCATCGAACCCATTCAGGGCGAGGCCGGGGTGCGTGAGCTGCCCGCCGGATACCTGGAGGCGGCCCGCGAGCTGACCGAGGCCGCCGGCGCGCTGCTCATCATCGATGAGGTCCAGACCGGAATGGGACGCACCGGCGCCTGGATGGCTCACCACCCTGCTGGCACCGGGCGTCGTACCCGACGTCGTCACCCCTGGGCCAAGGGACTGGGCGGAGGAATCCCCATCGGCGCAGTCGTCGCCACTGGGCAGGCCGCCGCTCTTCTCGAGCCGGGGCAGCACGGCACCACCTTCGGCGGCAACCCGGTGGCCTGTGCAGCAGCCCTCGCCGTCATCGGGACCATCCGCAGTCAGTCCCCTGCTGGAGCGGGTTCAGCAGCTCGGCTCGGTCTGGTCCAGGCAGCTGGCAGCCGTTGACGGAGTCGATCAGGTGCGTGGCCGGGGCCTGCTGCTCGGCGTCGGGCTGGAAGACGGGCTCCCACCCGCTGCTGAGATCGCCGCTGCCCTGGCGGCCCGCGGCTTCATCGTCAACGCGCCGCGCCCCGACACGATCCGCCTGGCTCCCCTTTCATCCTCTCCGACGATGACGCCGGGGCCTTCACCACCACGTTGTCCGAGGTTCTTGCTCGGGCACAGTCAGAGAAAAGCCGGTTCATGAGCACCACCATCGAGGCCTCTCAGCGCGATCTGGAGGCAACGGCCCCCTGGTGCCCGGGACCAAGACCGCCAGGCACGCCAGCATCGTCCAGATCCTGTCGCGCGAACGCATCCGCCTCAGGCCCAGCTGCGCAAGGCCCTGGCACAGCGCGGCATCAGCACCACTCAGGCCACGCTCTCACGGGACTTGGTGGAGCTGCGGGCCACGAAGATCCGCGCCCCGGGCGGAGAGCTCATCTACTCCATGCCCGAGGCTGGTGCTCCCGGACAGGTCCCTACTGGTGCCCTCTTAGAGACGGAGGAGACCGAGGACTCCCTGCGCGCCCACACCACCGCCCGCCTGTCCCGGTGGTGTGCCGAGCTGCTGGTCACCGCCGAGTGGGCCGGTCCCCAAGTGGTCCTGCGAACTCCCGCCGGCGCCGCCCAGCTGCTCGCCGGGGCCGTCGACGACGCCATGATGCCCGGCGTCATGGGGTGCATCGCCGGCGACGACACCGTCCTGGTCATCACCCGCGGTGCCCAGGTCGCGGCCGACGTGGCCAGACACCTGCTCGCCCTGGCCGACCCCTCGGCCCGAGCCTGACCTCTCCCCACCGCCCTTGACATCCCCAGTCACCTCGGCGCCGCTGCGGCGGCGTCATCACGAAGAGAAGAGTGATCCCATTGAGCATCCACAAGGACCGTGTCGTCCTGGCCTTACCCGGAGGCCTGGACACGTCCGTCGCCATCGGCTGGATCGGTGAGGCCACCGGTCGCGAGGTTGTGGCCGTCGCCGTCGACGTCGGCCAGGGCGGCGAGGACCTTGAGGTGATCCGTCAGCGAGCCCTCGACTGCGGCGCCGTCGAGGCCTATGTCGCCGACGCCCGCGACGAGTTCGCCAACGACTACTGCATGCCGGCGCTCAGGCCAACGCCCTCTACGAGGGGACCTACCCGCTCGTCTCGGCCCCTGTCCCGCCCCGTCATCGCCCGCCACCTGGTCAAGGCCGCCCGCGAGTTCGGCGCGCACACCGTGGCGCACGGCTGCACCGGCAAGGGCAACGACCAGGTCCGCTTCGAGGTCTCCATCACCTCCATGGCCCCCGACATGGACTGCATCTCCCCGGTACGCGATCTGGCGCTGACCCGTGACGTAGCCATCGACTACGCCGAGAAGCACAACCCTGCCGATCGAGACCACCAAGCACAACCCCTTCTCTATCGACCAGAACGTCTGGGGCCGCGCCATTGAGACCGGGTACCTCGAGGACCTGTGGAACGCCCCCACCAAGGACGTCTACGTCTCACACCGATGACCCCTGCCCTACCCGCCCCCTGCCCGACGAGGTGATCCTGACCTTCAAGGAGGGCATCCCCGTAGCGATCGACGGTCGTGACGTCAGCCCCTGGAGGCGATTCAGGAGCTCAACCGCAGGGCCGGTGCCCAGGGCGTGGGGCGTATCGACATGGTCGAGGACCGGCTCGTGGGGATCAAATCCCGCGAGATCTCACGAGGCTCCCGGCGCCGTGGCCCTGATCGAGGCGCACCGGGCGCTCGAGGCCGTCACCCTGGAGCGCATGCAGCTCCGCTACAAGCGGGGCATGGAGCAGACCTGGGCCGATCTCGTCTACGAGGCCCAGTGGTACTCCCCGCTCAAGCGCTCCATGGACGCCTTCATCGAGGACACGCAGCGCTACGTCAACGGTGATATTCGCATGGTCCTGCACGGCGGTCGGGCGACCGTCAACGGGCGCCGCCCGAGACGGGCCTGTACGACTTCAACCTGGCCACCCACGAGAGCGGAGACACCTTCGACCAGTCCTCCTCGCGGGGATTCATCGAGATCTCATGGGATGCAGTCCAGCTCGCCGCCGCCCGCGACGTGCGCGCCGGCAACGGTCGGGGATTCTGACTGAGCTGCACCGCCGGTCCCACCACCTCGAAGCAGTCGGCTACGTGGCCGCCTGCGCCTCGTTGTGGTGGGGCTGGCGGCGCAGCCAGCGGGAGTCGTCATTGGCGTAGGCGTAGTAGCCGCCGATCAGCAGCCCTCCGCCCACGAAGTTGCCCAGCAGGGCCACAGCCACATTCCCCAGCGCCGGCAGGACATCGATCCCGTGCGTCAGGCCGACGACGGTGAACAGGACCGTGTTGGCCACGGAGTGCTCCAGGCCGAGGAAGGCGAAGACGAACACGGAGATGAGCATCGCGAAGATCTTGGACCAGTCCTCGTGGATGAAGCCGTTGTAGATGAGGAGCATCGCCAGGTTAATCATGAAGTTGCACAGGACCGCCCGCACGAAGAGGTCCCCGATCCCCGAGGCCGACGACAGGTAGTGGAGCTTGGCGGCTACGGAGTGCACGGCCTGCTCGCCGGTTGCCGCCCCCACGAGGGTGGAGAAGCGGTACATGGCCGCGAAGACCAGCCCTCCGGCGAAGTTGCCGGCCAGGCACATGACCAGCACCCTCAGGGCCCGCCACGTCGAGATCCGCTTGTAGTAGTGGCCGATGGCCACCACCATCATGTTGCTGGTGAGCAGCTCGGACTTCGTGTAGTAGATGAAGATGAGAGCGGGGCCGAAGGACAGAGCCCCGAGCATCTTTCCGAGCCCCGCCAGTGAGGAGTTTCCGACGCGCAGGCCGTCGAAGACGCCGACGATGGCGTAGTTCACGATATAGAAGACCGCCACGATCATGCCGGCCATGGCCGCGCGCATGAGATAGCGGTGGGCGATCACACCGGTCATCCGGGTCTTGGTCTCGAGGGCCTCGAGCACGGTGGAGATGAACTGCTTGCCTGGGAAAAGTGCATCTTGTTCGGCGGGCATTGGCTCATCATGGCATTGCGTGCCAACCGCGATACAGGCCTTTCTTCCTTCCCTGTTGGTCGGGGGTCGCTGGTCCTGGTCCCGCTTCCGTATCTTCCTCAAGATTGCGTGGGTCGTTTTGTCTACGAGCCACGACAGGGCCTGTCCAGACTGATCGTTGAGGGAACCTGTGCGGGCAGATGGGCCATGATGGAGCCATGAGTCAGTTCTCCAGCCAGTCCGCTCAGCCATCCGCTGCCCAACCCGTCGCCTCAGAAGCTCAGCAGGACGCGACCCCCGCCGGCGTCAGCCTGTGGGGCGGACGCTTCTCAGGAGGACCCGCCGACGCGCTGGCGGCCCTGTCGGTGAGCACCCACTTCGACTGGCGCCTGGCCCGCTACGACATCGCCGGCTCCCGGGCCCACGCCCGCGCCCTGGCACAGGCCGGTCTGCTGGATTCGGGCCAGCTGTCCGGCATGCTGGAGGCCCTGAGCGTCTCGAGGCCGACGTCGTCGCCGGCATCTTCGTCCCGGAGGCCACCGACGAGGACGTTCACACCGCCCTGGAGCGCGGCCTCATCGAGCGTGCCGGTGACGATCTGGGGGGCCGTCTGCGTGCCGGGCGCAGCCGCAACGACCAGATCGCCACCCTCATCCGCATGTACCTGCGCGACCAGGCCCGCCACGTCGCCGGACTCGTCCTTGACGTCGTCGATGCCCTCATCGACCAGGCCGCCCAGGCCTCCGACGCCATCATGCCCGGACGCACCCACATGCAGCACGCTCAGCCGGTGCTCGTCGCCCATCAGCTGCTGGCTCACGCCTGGCCGCTCATGCGTGACGTCGAGCGCCTGGAGGACTGGGACTCCCGTGCCGCCATGAGCCCCTACGGCTCCGGCGCGCTGGCGGGCAACACGCTCGGCATGGACCCCGATGCCGTGGCCGCCGACCTCGGCTTCGAGGCCGCCGTGGAGAACTCCATCGATGGCACGGCCGCCCGCGACGTCGTCGCCGAGCTGAGCTTCGTCCTCGCGATGGTCGCGGTGGACGTCTCGCGCCTGAGCGAGGAGATCATCGTCTGGAACACCAAGGAGTTCGACTTCGTCACCTTGGACGACTCCTACTCCACGGGCTCGTCCATCATGCCGCAGAAGAAGAACCCGGACGTGGCCGAGCTCGCCCGCGGCAAGGCCGGGCGCCTCATCGGCGACCTGACTGGGCTGCTCGCCACCCTCAAGGCCCTGCCCCTGGCCTACAACCGGGACCTGCAGGAGGACAAGGAACCGGTCTTCGACGCCGTCGACACTCTGGCTGTCCTCCTGCCGGCCGTCAGCGGCATGGTGAGCACGATGACCCTCCACTACGAGCGCATGGCGGAGCTCGCCCCTCAGGGGTTCTCCCTGGCTACTGATATCGCGGAGTGGCTGGTTAAGAACGGTGTGCCCTTCCGCAGCGCCCACGAGATCTCCGGTGCCTGCGTGCGCGAGTGCGAGAAGCGCGGCACTGAGCTGTGGGACCTGACCGATGCCGACTTCGCCGCCATTGATGAGCGGCTCACCCCGGGGGTGCGGGAGGTCCTCTCAGCCGAGGGGTCGGTGGCCGCCCGTACCGGGCACGGCGGCACCGCCCCGGTGCGAGTGGTGGAGCAACTCGCCCGCGCCATCGCCCGTAGCGCCGAGCTGCGAGTCTTTGCCTGGGAGGGATCCTTGCTGGACGGCCCCGCCGGTCCCCAGTGGCCCGAACCCAGTCAGACCGATGAGGAATGGGGCGAGGAGGACCAGGACTGAGCCGGGGTGGCAGGTCGATGTCAGACGCTTCCCTGAGAGAGACGGCGATCGAGCTGAGCGCCGAGGTCGCCTCACTGCTCAGATGTGACAGTCTGGAGGCGGCCCCGGCGCTGCTGGGCGCCGTCATCACCGTTGCCGACTCGGCCGGGCGTGTCGCGATCCGCCTGACCGAGGTGGAGGCCTACCGCGGCGAGAAGGACCCGGGCCCCACGCCTTCCGGGGACGCACGGCGCGCAACGCTCCATGTTCGAGGCCGGCGGGTGCATCTACGTTTACTTCACCTACGGCATGCACCATTGCCTCAACATCGTCACCGGACCTGCCGGGGTCTCACGCGCGGTGCTGCTGCGCGGGGGAGAGGTCGTCGAAGGGCTCGAGCAGGCCAGGGGACGCCGCCCCGCAGCCCGCACTGACCGCGACCTGGCCCGTGGCCCGGCCAGACTGTGCGCCGTACTGGGACTGGACCGCTCCGACGACGGCGCGCTGCTGGGCGGGCCGGGATCACGCATCAGCCTGACGCTGCCGCAGCAGGCACCAGATGCCGGACGCATCCGCCGTGGGCCACGCACCGGGGTGGCCGGCCCCGGGGGAGACGGAGAAGCCTTCCCGTGGCGCTTCTGGCTGGACGGAGAGCCCACCGTCTCGCCATACCGGCCGGCCGTCACCAGGCGACGCTCACAGGGCTGAACCTCGCCGATCCCAACTCCGATGGGTCTCCACTTGCCCGCGCCACTCCTGTCCGCCAATAATGGGTACACAGATTATCGCTGCAAAGACTATTTGTGGTGCGGAACCGCCGAGCGCGGAGGACGAGGAAGGGGACGGCCATGTGGTCGACTGAGTGCCAACGGACAGTGGATCTCCCGGCGGAGGTCCTGTGGGAGACCTGGATCAAGGTTCTCTCCGGTGACATCGAGCTCCCCCAGGGAGATCGCTACGAGCCGCGCGAGCCTGTGGGACCCGGCGCCTCGATCACGATGACTCCGGAGGGGCAGGACAGTATCGAGATCACGGTGATCCGCTGGGAACCCCCTCATGTCCAGGCGGACCGGGTCTCCTACGGGGGAGTGGAGCTGACCTTCACCCACTCCTTCATGCCCGCGCAGACACAAGGGAAGAGCGTTGTGACCACCCGCCTCGACATCGACGGCCCCGGTGCCGACGATGTAGGCCCGACGATCGGTCCGGGAATCGCCGAGGACTTTCCGCAGGCCATCGACTCGCTCGTTGAGGCTGCTAGGGTCGATATGTGAAGACAAGGTTCCAGGGTCCTGAGGCGAGCCCCGGCTTCCTCATGTGGAGGGCCGCGCTGGCCTGGCAGCGAGACATCGCTGCCGCCCTGGAGCCAGTCGGACTGACACACTCCCAGTTCGTCCTCCTGGCCTGCACGCAGTGGCTCGAGGAGCACGGGGACGGGGCCAGTCAGGTGATGGTCGCGACCCAGGCGGGAATGGACGTGAAGACCACCAGCCAGGTGCTGCGCCGGCTGGAGCGGGCCGGTCTGGTGTCGCGGCAGCCGGATCCCAAGGACGCCCGTGCCCGGATCGTGACCATGACAGCGGCAGGGAGAGATGTCGGGGCCCGGGCAACGCGTTTGGTGGAGGACGCCGATGAGGCGTACTTCGCAGCAGTGCCCCACCTGCGCGAGGCACTGCTGCGTGAAGCCGGCGTCGTAGCGCGCGGATCAGCGACGCAGCCCAACGAGGAGACCGCTGCGTCTACCGACCGGGCTGAGAGCCCCAAGACCTCGAGCGACACAGCCGGTCCGACCACGGCGGCTGCTCCACCAGGCTCCCGCAGTGGCCAGTGACTACTGGAACCACAACGTCGCCTTTCACCGGCGCATCGTGCGGGACGCGGCGCTGCGCGGTGGAAGCGCGCTCGATGTCGGATGCGGTGACGGGCTCCTGCTCGCACGCCTGGCGGCGGTGTGCCGGCGCGCCGTCGGACTTGAAACCGACGGGCAGGCAGTTGCTCGAGCGCGCACACGTCTCGAGCGGACTCCGCAGGCCGAGGTGCTGCTCGACGACGTCATGGATCTGAACCTTCCTCAGCGCATCGGCACCTTTGAGACGGTCACCTGTGTGGCCACGTTGCACCACCTCCCACTGGAACCCGCCCTGGTGAGGCTGAGTCAGCTGGTGGCACCCGGCGGGCGTCTGATCGTCGTCGGCTTGGCCGCCAACAAGAGCCTGTGGGACTGGACGCTGTCCGCACTGGCCGTCCTGCCTCTGCACGTGGTCGGCGCCCTGCGACGGGAGAGCTCAGACATCGGTGTGGTCACTCGTGTTCCACGAGAGTCCCTGGCTGAGATTCGTCGGGCGGCAGTCCGGCTGCTTCCCGGGGCCAGGACTCGACGGCGCTTCTACTACCGATACACCCTCATATGGGATCGCCCGACTGAGGGCTCGTGAAGGCTCCCCGTATCCGGCTCACGGCTCCGTAGCTTGGCCTCTTCGTGGAAGCCGAGCCGGAGCATGGCAGACTATCTGCGCCGGAGGTATCAGCCGGACCCGAGCGTGACGCGCCGGGATCATGCGTGCGGCAAGCACGACAACCCACGGAAGGCGACTGGACAGTGACGGACATCCTGGACGAACTGCAGTGGCGCGGGCTCATCGCCCAGCACACCGACATTGACGCGCTGCGAGCGGCGCTCAGCGACGGGGCCGTCACCTTCTATTGCGGGTTCGACCCCACGGCGCCGAGCCTTCACCACGGGCACCTCGTAGCCGTCAAGGTCATGCGCCATCTTCAGTTGGCCGGGCACCGTCCGCTGGCGCTGGTGGGTGGGGCGACCGGCCTCATCGGCGACCCGCGCGCCAAGGGGGAGCGCAGCCTCAACACCAAGGACGTCGTTGCCGGCTGGGCGGCCAGCCTGCAGGAACAGCTCGAGAACCTTCTCGACTTCAGCGGGGACAACCCGGCGCAGATCGTCAACAACCTGGACTGGACCCAGGCGATGAGCGCCATTGACTTCCTGCGGGACCTGGGCAAGCACTTCCGCATGGGCACCATGCTCTCCAAGGACATCGTCGCCCGGCGCCTGGCCAGCGAGGAGGGCATCTCCTACACCGAGTTCAGCTACCAGGTCCTCCAGGCCAACGACTACCTCGAGCTCTACCGACGCTACGGCTGCACCCTGGAGGTCGGCGGCAACGACCAGTGGGGCAACCTCGTGGGCGGGATGGACCTCATCCACAAGGTCGAGGGCGCCTCGGTCCACGTTATGACCAACCCCCTCATCACCAAGGCCGACGGCACCAAGTTCGGTAAGTCCGAGGGCGGGGCGATCTGGCTCAACCCCGAGATGCTCAGCCCCTACGCCTTCTACCAGTTCTGGCTCCAGGTCGACGACGCCGACGTCGTGCGCTTCCTCAAGGTCTTCACCTTCCTGGAACGCGAGGAGATTGAGCGCCTGGAGGCGGTGACGGCCGAGAACCCGAAGGCACGTGAGGCGCAGCGGGTTCTGGCGCACGAAGTCTGCACGTGGGTTCACGGAGCCGACGCGACTGCCCAGGCCGAAGCGGCGACCTCCGCACTGTGGGGCCGCGGCGACCTCGCCGACATCGATGAGGCCACGATCCTGGCGGCCACGGCTGATCTCGCCTCCGGTGACGTGGCAGTCGGACAGACCACGATCGTGGACCTGCTCGTGGGTACGGGGCTGGAGCGCGGGCGCAATGCGGCCCGCAAGACCATTGCCGGAGGCGGGGCCTACATCAACAACGTCAAGGTGGCCGACGAGACCGCGGTCATCGGTCCCGAGCACCTGCTCGCCGGGGGAGTGGTGCTGGTGCGCAAGGGACGGCGGAACCTGGCCGTCGGACGTGCGGTTTAGGCTCCACCGTCAAGGGAAAGCCTTACCTTGCGAACACGGTTGTTGAGCGGTGACGATGCCTTGTGGGCACCGTCACCGCTCATCAGTTTGACGGGTTGGTGGTCGGTGCGTAATGTTCTCTCCGGCCCGAAACGGGGAGGATGAATTTCCTCAGACCGGCCGGGGACTGAGAACTGAAGAGAGCCGAAGAGAGACGAGGGTCACCGCCCATTCGTTTGACTCAGAAAATCCGGCTCGCTAAAGTTTCTCAGGCGCTTCTGAGAGCAAAGCGAAAGGCAAAATGCCTTACGATAAGTTCTCGGTGGGTGTGTTGTTTGAGAACTCGATAGTGTGTCATGTTTTTTATGCCATGGCCCTGGGGGCTGCGCATGTTTGTGTGTGGTTTTTGGGGTTGTTTTGTTTTGGTTTGCCTGGCCCTTTTTTGTTTGGGGTTGGGTTGGGCCTGGTCTGGTTTCTGGACTGTTGTACTGACGTTGGGTTCTGGCTGACTATAGTTTGTGGTTGGTTGGGGCCTGGTTTTGTTGGTTTTGTTTGGAGAGTTTGATCCTGGCTCAGGACGAACGCTGGCGGCGTGCTTAACACATGCAAGTCGAACGGTGAAGCGCCTTCCTTTTGGTGGGTGTGGATGAGTGGCGAACGGGTGAGTAACACGTGAGTAACCTGCCCCCTTCTTCTGGATAACCGCATGAAAGTGTGGCTAATACGGGATATTCTGCGCCTGCTGCATGGTGGGTGTGGGAAAGATATTGTTTCGGTGGGGGATGGGCTCGCGGCCTATCAGCTTGTTGGTGGGGTGATGGCCTACCAAGGCGGTGACGGGTAGCCGGCCTGAGAGGGTGGACGGTCACACTGGGACTGAGACACGGCCCAGACTCCTACGGGAGGCAGCAGTGGGGAATATTGCACAATGGGCGCAAGCCTGATGCAGCGACGCCGCGTGAGGGATGGAGGCCTTCGGGTTGTAAACCTCTTTCGCCAGTGAAGCAGGCCTGTCCCTTGTGGGTGGGTTGACGGTAGCTGGATAAGAAGCGCCGGCTAACTACGTGCCAGCAGCCGCGGTAATACGTAGGGCGCGAGCGTTGTCCGGAATTATTGGGCGTAAAGAGCTCGTAGGCGGCTGGTCGCGTCTGTCGTGAAATCCTCTGGCTTAACTGGGGGCTTGCGGTGGGTACGGGCCGGCTTGAGTGCGGTAGGGGAGACTGGAACTCCTGGTGTAGCGGTGGAATGCGCAGATATCAGGAAGAACACCGGTGGCGAAGGCGGGTCTCTGGGCCGTTACTGACGCTGAGGAGCGAAAGCGTGGGGAGCGAACAGGATTAGATACCCTGGTAGTCCACGCCGTAAACGTTGGGCACTAGGTGTGGGGGGCCTTTTCCGGGTCTTCCGCGCCGTAGCTAACGCATTAAGTGCCCCGCCTGGGGAGTACGGCCGCAAGGCTAAAACTCAAAGGAATTGACGGGGGCCCGCACAAGCGGCGGAGCATGCGGATTAATTCGATGCAACGCGAAGAACCTTACCAAGGCTTGACATGTGCCGGTCGGCTCCGGAGACGGGGTTTCCTCCCTTGTGGGGGCTGGTTCACAGGTGGTGCATGGTTGTCGTCAGCTCGTGTCGTGAGATGTTGGGTTAAGTCCCGCAACGAGCGCAACCCTTGTCCCGTGTTGCCAGCACGTTGTGGTGGGGACTCGCGGGAGACTGCCGGGGTCAACTCGGAGGAAGGTGGGGATGACGTCAAATCATCATGCCCCTTATGTCTTGGGCTTCACGCATGCTACAATGGCCGGTACAGAGGGCTGCGATACCGTGAGGTGGAGCGAATCCCTTAAAGCCGGTCTCAGTTCGGATCGGTGTCTGCAACTCGACACCGTGAAGTTGGAGTCGCTAGTAATCGCAGATCAGCAACGCTGCGGTGAATACGTTCTCGGGCCTTGTACACACCGCCCGTCACGTCATGAAAGTCGGCAACACCCGAAGCCCGTGGCCCTACGGGGAGCGGTCGAAGGTGGGGCTGGTGATTGGGACGAAGTCGTAACAAGGTAGCCGTACCGGAAGGTGCGGCTGGATCACCTCCTTTCTAAGGATTGGATTTGTGTGGGGGTGGGTTCCTGGTCGTGTGTTGTCTGGATCGTTGAATGGGTCTGGGCCGGCTGGGGGTCTGCCCTTGCGGAAGGCTGGGCGGCCGACTGTGTCTCGTGGGTTTGTTCTCGCGGGTGGGGTTGGCTTGTCTGGTGCTTGGTGTAGGAAACACGCCCGCTGCTGCCTGATGGGTGGTGGTGGGTGCCCCTGCGTGTGGGGGTGGCATGCTGTCGGGGTTCTGGGGCAGTGCGCCCTGGTTGCCTGACCCGTCTGGGGCTCCTGATTTGTTGTTGGGGGTTGTGGGTGGGTGTGGGTGGGTTGGTTGTGAACTGTATAGTGGACGCGAGCATCTTACTGTAAGATTTCTGCGACAAAGTGTTTCTTGTTTTGTTCGTGTGTCTTTGTTGTTTGTTTTTGAGCGTTCGGTGGATGCCTTGGCATCAGGGGCCGATGAAGGACGTGGTGGCCTGCGATATTCCTCGGGGAGCCGGCTGGCGGGCTGTGATCCGAGGGTTTTCGAATGGGGGACCCGGCACGAGTTATGTCGTGTCACCTGCATCTGAATTGTATAGGGTGTGGGGGGTGACGCGGGGAAGTGAAACATCTCAGTACCCGTAGGAGAAGATATTCCGTGAGTAGTGGCGAGCGAAAGCGGATGATGGTTAAACCGTGTGCGTGTGATACTCGGCAGGGGTTGCGTGTGCGGAGTTGTGGGGCTGTTCTGTTCCTCTTCTGCCGGAGAGGAGGCGCGTGTGCTTGCCGGTAGCTGAATCGTCTGGGAAGGCGTGGCGTAGTGGGTGATACCCCCGTAGGCGGAACTGGTTGGTGCGTGTCTGGGACGGTTTGCCCGAGTAGCACGGGGCTCGTGGAATCCTGTGTGAATCTGCCAAGACCACTTGGCTGCCTGAATACCTCCTGATGACCGATAGTGGATAGTACCGTGAGGGAATGGTGAAAAGTACCCCGGGAGGGGAGTGAAATAGTACCTGAAACCGGGCGCTTACAAGCCGTCAGAGCCTCCACACGCTTGTGTGGGGGTGGTGGCGTGCCTTTTGAAGAATGAGCCTGCGAGTCAGTGGCGTGTCGCGAGGTTAACCCGTGTGGGGTAGCCGTAGCGAGAGCGAGTCCGAATAGGGCGATTGTAGTGGCGCGTTCTGGACCCGAAGCGGGGTGATCTACCCATGGCCAGGTTGAAGCACGTGTAAGAGCGTGTGGAGGACCGAACCCACCTAGGTTGAAAACTGGGGGGATGAGCTGTGGGTAGGGGTGAAAGGCCAATCAAACTCCGTGATAGCTGGTTCTCCCCGAAATGCATTTAGGTGCAGCGTCGCGTGTTGCCCGGCGGAGGTAGAGCTACTGGGTGGCTGATGGGCCCCACAGGGTTACTGACGTCAACCAAACTCCGAATGCCGTCGGGTTGTAGCGTGGCAGTGAGACCGCGGGGGATAAGCTCCGTGGTCGAGAGGGAAACAGCCCAGATCGCCGGCTAAGGCCCCTAAGCGTGTGCTAAGTGGGAAAGGATGTGCGGTCGCGCAGACAACCAGGAGGTTGGCTTAGAAGCAGCCATCCTTGAAAGAGTGCGTAATAGCTCACTGGTCAAGTGATCGTGCGCCGACAATGTAGCGGGGCTCAAGCACACCGCCGAAGCCGCGGACCCATGACGTTGTTCCCTTCACCGTCCGGCTTGCCCGGGTGGTGGCAGGGGTTGTGGGTGGTAGGGGAGCGTCCTGCACCGGGGGAAGCCTGTGGGTGACTGCTGGTGGACGGTGCGGGAGTGAGAATGCAGGCATGAGTAGCGATACTAGGGTGAGAAGCCCTAGCGCCGAATGACCAAGGGTTCCAGGGCCAGGCTAGTCCGCCCTGGGTGAGTCGGGACCCTAAGGCGAGGCCGACAGGCGTAGTCGATGGATGACGGGTTGATATTCCCGTACCGGCGAAGCACCGCCCATGCTGACGCGCGGGTGCTAACCCACGCCCAACCACCATGTTAGCCGCGCCTACTCCTTTCGGGGGGTGGTGTGGTTGTGGTGGTGGGGTCTGGGGATCCCTCCGTGCAGGTAGGCAAGCGTGTTAACAGGGGTGACGCACAGTGGTAGCCCGGCGGACCTGATGGCTTGGTCCGTTCAAGCGCGCAGCCCGTCGCCCAGGTAAATCCGGGGGACTGTCTTTGATGACGGGGGTGAGGCGTGATGGTGACCTCTACACTGGTGGGGGATAACAGGGTGATCCTGGGGTGCCGAGAAAAAGCCTCGACGCGATGGTGCCAGCCGCCCTGTACCCCTAAACCGACACAGGTGGTCGGGCAGAGTATGCCCTAGGCGCACGAGTGAATCATGGTTAAGGAACTCGGCAAAAATGCCCCCGTAACTTCGGGAGAAGGGGGGCCTGATCCCTGAAGCCCCATCGCGGGCTAGGGGGGAGGGTCGCAGAGGCCAGGGGGAAGCGACTGTTTACTAAAAACACAGGTCCGTGCGAAGCCGTAAGGCGATGTATACGGACTGACGCCTGCCCGGTGCTGGAAGGTTAAGAGGAACCATCAACCCCCTCCGGGGGTGAAGTGGTGAATTTAAGCCCCAGTAAACGGCGGTGGTAACTATAACCATCCTAAGGTAGCGAAATTCCTTGTCGGGTAAGTTCCGACCTGCACGAATGGCGTAACGACTTCCCCGCTGTCTCAACCATGAGCTCGGCGAAATTGCAGTACGAGTAAAGATGCTCGTTTCGCGCAGAAGGACGGAAAGACCCCGGGACCTTTACTACAGCTTGGTATTGGCGCCCGCTATAGCTTGTGCAGGATAGGTGGGAGACTGTGAAGCCGTTACGCCAGTGGCGGTGGAGTCGTCCTTGAAATACCACTCTGGTTATGGCGTGCGCCTGAACCTGGGCCCGTGATCCGGGTTAGGGACAGTGCCTGGTGGGTAGTTTAACTGGGGCGGTTGCCTCCTAAAGTGTAACGGAGGCGCTCAAAGGTTCCCCTCAGCCTGGTCGGCAACCAGGTGTTGAGTGCAAGTGCACAAGGGAGCTTGACTGTGAGACCGACGGGTCGAGCAGGTACGAAAGTAGGAACTAGTGATCCGGCGATCCCGTGTGGGTGGGTCGTCGCTCAACGGATAAAAGGTACCCCGGGGATAACAGGCTGATCCTGCCCAAGAGTCCATATCGACGGCATGGTTTGGCACCTCGATGTCGGCTCGTCGCATCCTGGGGCTGGAGCAGGTCCCAAGGGTTGGGCTGTTCGCCCATTAAAGCGGTACGCGAGCTGGGTTTAGAACGTCGTGAGACAGTTCGGTCCCCTATCCTCTGCGCGCGCAGGAGACTTGAGAAGGCCTGTCCCTAGTACGAGAGGACCGGGACGGACGAACCTCTGTGTGCCAGTTGTCCCGCCCGGGGCACGGCTGGTTAGCTACGTTCGGGAAGGGTAACCGCTGAAAGCATCTAAGCGGGAAACCATCTTCAAGATAAGGTCTCCACAAGAAGGACTCGTCCTTCTTGGTAGGCCCCCAGCAGACTACTGGGTTGATAGGGCCAGAAGTGGAAGACCGGCAACGGTCTGTGAGCTGACTGGTACTAATAGGCCAACACAAACAACAACACCCCCACACAGGAGGGGTGAGTGAAACAGCAAGAACGCGAGCGTCCACTATACGGTCCACACCCAACCCAACCACCAACCACACACCCACGCGCGTGTGTGCGGGTTGCGAGGCCAGCCGATAACAGAATCACAAGAACACTGACGCACTGCCCACGTAGTCGTCTCGGTGGTCACAGCGACAGGGAAACGCCCGGCATCCATCCCGAACCCGGAAGCTAAGCCTGACAGCGCCGATGGTACTGCACCCGCCAGGGTGCGGGAGAGAGACACCACCGAGCACACTTTGAATAGGGTTCAGCCCCCGGGGACTCCACAAAGGAGCACCCCGGGGGCTGAACCGTTTTTCCGCCGGAGCGCTCATCTTCGCCTCGAATCTCCACAATGCTACGGCCCGCCCCTCCGAAGCCCTCCGCTCGGACACGCACCACACCACGTGTCGCCGAGTCCCGTTACGCCTGAGCACCTCGGCCCAGGTAGGCTCCTCTCAGGTAAACGACAGCACCAGGGCAACTGGCGGCAGTGCCAGAGTGAAAGAAGGACCATGGCGTATCAGGACCGTCAGCACGGCTCGGACCACAGCGAGGGCAGGCCGGCGTCGCCGCAACGATGAGCGTCACGGCTTCGGGGCACGTCGCCGTTTTTACAGGGAGGACGGTCGCCCTCGTCGCAGTGATCGGGCGGGACAGGACGACGATTCCTCCGGCTCTCAGGGTGCACTCCCAGCGGTCGAACCGCGGGAGCACTCTGCTCGCGGCGATCGACGGCACCGTGACGACTGGCGCGACGAACGGCGTCGAGACGGTGAGGGCGGTAGCAGGCGTGGCGACCGCAATGGTCGCAGGCCAGGTCGTTTCAACGACCGCTCCGGGAGGAATGACTCGCGCGACAGGCGAGACGATCGCCGCGGTCGTCCTCCGCAGCGTCAGCGCGTCCCCGAACCCAAGGTCCCGGACAACGTCGAGCCGGCTGATCTTGAACGGGGCGCCAGGGCCGAGCTGCGCGCCCTGGGGCGTGCTAACGCTGAGAACGTTGCCCGGCACCTGGTCATGGTTCAGCGCCTCCTCAACAACGATCCTCAAACCGCCTACGAGCACGCGCGCTACGCCGCCTCCCACGCGGGCCGGGTGGCTGTCGTCCGGGAGACGGCCGGGAATCGCGGCATATCTCGCCGGCCACTACAGCGAGGCGCTCCGAGAGATTCGCGCCGCCAGGCGCCTGTCCGGTCTTGACCTGCACCGGGCCATCGAGGTCGACTGCGAGCGAGCACTGGGGCAACCTCGACAAGGCCTCCAAGCCGCTCAAGCGGCAGACCCCGCCAGCTCGACGAAATTGAACGGGCCGAGCTGGCCATGGTCGTCTCCAGTCTTCGCCACGACATGGGCCAGACTGATCTTGGCCTGCTCATCATCGAGGACGCCATCAGGGCGCGTCCCTCCGACAGCGACACCCTCAGACGCCTGCACTCTGTGCGTGCCGACAGGCTCGCAGAGCTCGGACGCAACCGGGAGGCTGAGGCCATCCGTGACCGGATCGGTCCAGAGCCGGTTGAGGAGGACGAGGTCGAGGTCTTCGACATCGAGGACGACTATGACTCTGAGGCCCACGAGGAGAGCACCCCGGAGAGTTCCGGCACTCAGCCCGCCACGGATTCCGACGGGGACACGATCGGTGATGCAGTGAGCGAGACGACCGAGACCTCACAGGCTCCTGGAGAGCCGGCTCAGGACGAGGCATCACTGGACCTCAAGGAGCACGACGAGCCTGTGGACCAGGATGAGGACGCTCAGTGGTCGCAGTCCTTCGCCGAGCGCGTCGAGGCCGAGATGGCCGAGTTGCTCCAGGATGCGCAGGACGCGCCGACGCCTTCTACCAACGCTTCTGAGGAGCCCCAGATGACCATGGCCCAGGCCTCTGATACCGCCGCCCCTGCGACCCTGCTCGGCAGCGAACAGCCCCTGTGCACCGCCTACGATGTCGCCCTGCTGGACCTCGACGGCGTCTGCTTCGCCGGTCAGGCTCGGGTTCCCCACGCGGCGGACAACGTCAACGCCGCCCGCAAGGCCGGAATGCATCTGTCATTCGTCACCAACAACGCCTCACGGGCGCCCCAGACGGTCGTGGACAAGTTGGCGGACAACGACATCATTGCCGAGGCGTCGGAGGTCTTCAGCGCCGCCATGGACGCGGCCGCCATGCTCACCGAGCATGTCGAACCGGGTTCCATGGTGCTCGTCGTCGGCGGCGACGGCGTCCGCCAGGCCCTCCTCGACGAGGGCTTCCAGGTGACCAGCAGTGCGCAGGACGGGCCCGTGGCCGTCGTCCAGGGCTGGGACCCTGCGGTCGACTGGGCGCTGCTGTCCGAGGGCGTCTACGCCATCAATGCCGGGGCCCTGCACGTCGCCACCAACCTTGATGCGACCCTGCCCACCGAGAGGGGCTTCGCCCTGGGCTAACGGCAGCCTCGTGGCCGCCATCGTCCATGCCTCCGGCAAGGAGCCCCTGGCCGGGGCAAGCCCTTCCCAGGCATCTACACGCGTGCCCTCAAGCGGGCCGGTGGTACCAGGCCCTTGGCGGTCGGCGACCGGCTCAACACTGACCACGTCGGGGCCCGGGCCGCCGGGATCCCGGGGCTCCACGTCCTCACCGGTGTCTCCGACGCGCGAGACGTCATTTGCGCGCCGGCCACCGAGCGTCCCAGCTTCCTCCACACCGACCTGCGTGGCCTGACCGAGCCCCCACCCCGAGCCCGTGCGAGTCGAGGTCGACGGCCAGGGTGTGGTGGCGGGTCGGCAACCGCAGTGCCCGAGTCCTCGGCTCCCGGCTCGAGCTCCAGGACTCCGGCGCCGTGACCTCCCCGGACGGCAGTGCGGTGCGTATCGACCTGAACTCCTACCGGGTGCTGGCCGTGGCCGCCTGGGACTGGGCCGACGCTCAGGACCGCCAGGGCGAGGCCGCGACGCTGGAGGTGCCCGGGATCGAGGTGATCGAGCCCTGAGACCCCGGACGGGGCCGGTGAGGCTCCTACCGGAGGAGATGAGGAACCACAGCGCCAACGCGAGCAATGTCGATGGGAGTCAGGAATGAGCGGCAACGAGTCGAGAACCGACGTCGGGGAGGAGACGCCGGTGACGGCGGACTCCGCATACCGGCCGACTCATCGGCCGCCGGTGCCTGCGCCCCCGCGAGCCGACGTCGCCCTGACGGCGGCCCAAGGCCTCCACGACCACACCGATGAGCTCGCCCAGATCGCTCAGATGCCCCTGGAGGAGCGCGCAGCCGCCCTGGCCGCCATTCACGAGGACCTCGCCTCCGTCCTTCACGAGGCGGAAGGCTGATATGGCCCGGCTCATCCGCATCGACTCAGAGCTCGTGCGCCGCGGGCTGGCCCGCTCCCGCACCCATGCCGCCACGCTCATCGCCGACGGTCACGTCACCCTCGACGGCGAGGTCGTCACCAAACCCGCCCGTCAGGTCAACCCGGCCCAGGCCATCGAGATCCTGGTGCCCTCCGGAGACGACTACGTCTCCCGCGGTGCCCACAAGCTCGCCGGCGCGCTGGACGCGCTGGGCCGCCGCGGCCTGGCACCCCGCGTCGAGGGACGCCGCTGCTTGGACGCCGGCGCCTCGACCGGCGGCTTCACCGACGTCCTCCTGCGCCGCGGTGCTGAGCACGTCGTGGCCGTCGACGTCGGCTACGGGCCAGCTGGCCTGGTCGCTGCGCCCGACTCCCGCGTCACCGCCCTGGACCGCACGAACATCCGCACACTGGATCCCGAGGTCGTCGCCCCCGCCCCGGAGCTGGTCGTGGGAGACCTGTCCTTCATCTCCCTGACCCTAGTCCTCGAACCGCTGCTGCGCGCCGCGGCCGACGACGCCGACCTCCTGCTCATGGTCAAGCCCCAGTTCGAGGTGGGCAAGGACCGGATCGGGCACGGGGGAGTGGTGCGCGACCCAGAGCTCCATGTGGACACCGTCATGACGGTGGCCGAGCGGGCCCACTCCCTGGGCGTGGGAGTCGAGGCCGTGACAGCCTCCCCTCTGCCAGGACCGGCCGGTAACGTTGAGTACTTCCTGAGCATGCACGCCTCCCGCGCCGGTTGCCCCGGGGACCTGAACGGGGACGAGCTGCGCTCCAGCATCGAGGACGCTGTCGCCGCCGGCCCCGCGGCGGGCGGTACACGACGACGCAGAACAAGGACCCACCCATGAGCAAGCTGAGCCCCTCAGACACCAGTGCTGTGGCGCGGCCGGCTGACCCGTCGACCCTTCCGACTCCGCCGCCTTCACCGGTCCTCGCAGCAGCCGGGTACGGAGCAGCACGGCCGGAGGATCTCGCGGTCATGCTGCTGCAGCGCGAGCTCAACGACAAGCCCTGTCCCCGTCCCCAGGCCCAGTGCTCCCACGGCCAGCGCCGTGGCCTGGGCCTCGGAGGGCGCTGCGCGCCCGAGGTGTTGAGCCGGTCGGACCGGACTGCACCGACCACATCGACCTTGTCCTGGTGCTCGGTGGCGACGGCACGATCCTGCGCGCCTTCGAGATCGCCCGAGAACGGGACATCCCCTGGTGGGGCATCAACACCGGGCCACGTCGGCTTCCTGGCCGAGGCCGATCCCCGACGGCATCGAGCAGGTCGTCGCGGATCTGGTCGCCGGCCGCTACACGGTCGAGACCCGCACCACCCTGGACGTGGAGGTCATCTGTCCTGACGGGACGGTCACGCGCGACTGGGCACTCAACGAGGCTGCTCCTGGAGAAGCGCGACCGCGCCCGCATGATCGAGGTCGCCATAGGCGTGGACGGCCAGGCCGTCTCCTCCTTCGGCTGCGACGGTCTCATCATGTCCACCCCCACCGGCTCGACCGCCTCACGCCTTCTCCTGCGGGGACCCGTCATCTGGCCCGAGGTCGAGGCGCTCCTTCTGGTGCCGGTGGCCGCGCACGCCCTCTTCACCCGCCCCCTGGTCCTGGGGCCCCAACTCCGCATGGAGGTCGTCGTCCAGCGGGTGGGCTTCGGAGGCGCCGAGATCTGGTGCGACGGCAGACGCAGCCTGGACGTGCCGGTCGGCGCCAGGATCCGGGTCACCCGGGCGGAGCGTCCCGTACGCCTGGCACGTTTCAACCAGGCCCCCTTCGCCAGCCGCCTGGTGCGCAAGTTCGACCTGCCTGTGGAGGGGTGGCGGGCCTCAGCAGCGCCGATGAGGCCTACTCACCCGAGGAGGACGTGCTGCACCAGCCGATGGTCTCTCCGCCGACACGAGCACCGACGGCGGGAGCCGGCGGACCCTCGGGAGGGACAGCGTGATCGAGTCTTTGCACATCGAGGACCTCGGTGTCATCGAGGAGGCCGATCTTCCCCTCAGCCGCGGCCTGACCGCCCTGACCGGTGAGACCGGCGCCGGCAAGACGATGGTGCTCACCTCGCTCGGGGCTGCTGCTGGGGCAGCGGGCCGAGACCACCATCGTGCGCACCGGTGCCGAGCGCAGCCTGGTCGAGGGCGCGTTCCCTGGTCGACCCGGACTCGCGTGTCGCCGCCCGCGTCGTCGAGGCCGGGGTGATCTCGACGACGACCTCCTCCTGGCCTCTCGTACGGTCCCCGCCTCCGGACGCTCCCGCGCCTCACCTGGGAGGGCGCTCCGTGCCGGCCTCGGTCCTCAGCGAGGTGGGCGGCCGGCTGGTCTCCGTCCACGGCCAGGCAGACCAGTTGCGACTGCGCTCGACCGCGGCCCAACGCGCTGCCCTGACTCACTGGGCGGTCAGGATCACGCCGCCCTGTGCCGCCGCTACGCCCGGGCCTCACCAGGCGCGCCGGCAGGCCGACCAGGAGCTCCAGGAGTGGCAGGCATCCGCTCAGGCTCGAGCCGTCGAGGTCGCCCAGCTGCGCACCTGGCTCGAGGCCCTGGAGGAGGTCGACCCCGCAGCGGTGAGGACCGGGAGCTGACGGCGGAGGCCGAGAGGCTCGACCACGCCGAGGACCTGCGCCGGGGCCGCCACCGGGGCCCGCACCGCACTCAGCGGGGAGGAGTCCGCCACCGGGCAGGCGCCCGATGTCGTCTCCCTCATCGCCCACGCCCACCGCAGCCTGGCCGCCGAGTCCGACCGCGACCCCGCCCTGGCTGAGCTGGCCACGCGCACCCAGCGACTGGGCATCGACGCAGCCGATATCGCCGCCGAGCTGGGCGGGTACCCTGTCCTCGCTGAGCGCTGACCCGGCTCGCCCTCGCCCAGGTCACAGGACCGCCGCGGGAGAGCTTGCCCGCGCGTGCCGGGAGATCGGCGGGCCTCAGGAGCAGCTCGACGACGTCGACGCCCTCCTGGTCTGGGGGGCAGCGCGCCGCCGCGCGCCTGGCCGAGATCGACGGCCCCCAGGACACCGCTACCGTCCTGGCTGAGCGTCTGGCCGCCGCTGACGAGGAGCTGGCTGGTGTTGGTGCCGAGCTGAGCCGGGCGCGTCAGCAGCTCGGCGAGCGCCTTGAGCAGGCCGTCACCGCGGAGCTGGAGGGCCTGAGATGAAAGGCGCTCGGCCTCGTCGTCGAGCTGGACCGGCTTGATGAGCCCGGGCCCACCGGCCTTGAGAGCGTCGCCCTCTTACTCGTCTCACACCCCGGCGCTCCAGCCCCTGCCCCTGGGAAAGGGGGCATCGGGAGGCGAGCTGTCCCGCATCATGCTCGCCCTGGAGGTGGTGCTCGCCGACGCCGCGGCCCTGTCTCGTCCCTCGACCCACACCCGCACCCTCGTCTTCGACGAGATCGACGCCGGGGTGGGAGGCCGGGCCGCCCGGGAGATCGGCAGGCGCCTGGCCCGTCTGGCGCGACACCACCAGGTCATCGTCGTCACCCACCTGGCGCAGGTGGCGGCTTGGGCAGACACCCACCTCGTGGTGCGCAAGGAGACCGTGACCGACCCTGAATCCGGTCCCGGTCCCTCGGAGGCGCCTGCAAGGAATGTGAGAAAGTCCCAGCCGGGGCGCACCCGCACACAGGTGTTCGTCGTCGAAGACCAAGAGAGACAACGAGAGCTGGCCCGAATGCTCTCCGGGCACGAGGACTCCCAGGCCGCGGTCCGGCACGCCGCTGAGCTTCTCCAGGAAGCAGTCATGGGACAATCCGAGCCGTGAGGAATCCCTTCCGCAGAAAGTCTGCGTCCGTCTCGAGCATCCCAGCGGTGTTGTGCGCGTCGATGCGCGCACGAAGAAGCTCACCAAGCGTCTCCAGCCCGGGGAGATCGCCATCATCGACCACACCGACCTCGATCGGGTGGCCGCGGAGGCGCTGGTGGAGTGCGGCGCCTCGGCGGTCCTCAACGCCTCCCCGTCCATCTCCGGGCGCTACCCCAACCTCGGCCCCGGAATCCTCCTCGACGCGGGAATCCCGCTCGTGGACGACCTGGGCCCCGACATCATGCGCCTGCACGACGGCCAACGCATCACCGTCGAGGACGGCTCGGTGCGGGTCGAGGGCAAGGAGCAGGTCATCGCCGAGGGAGCGGTCCAGACCAAGCAGACCGTCGCCGAGGCCATGGATGAGGCCTCAGAAGGGCCTGTCCGTCCAGCTGGAGGCCTTCGCCGCCAACACCATGGAGTACATGCGTGGGGAATGGGACCTGCTCCTCAACGGCGTCGGCATGCCCTCGCTGACCACGCAGATGAGCGGCAAGCACGTCCTGGTGGTCGTGCGCGGTTACTCCTGCAAGGAGGACCTGCAGGCGCTCAAGCCCCTACATCCGCGAGTACAAGCCCGTCATCATCGGTGTCGACGGAGGCGCCGACGCCGTCCTGGACGCGGGCTTCAAAACCGACGCTGATCGTGGGCGACATGGACCTGGTATCCGACAAGGCACTCGACCTGCGGCGCCGAGATCGTCGTCCACGCCTACCGCGACGGGACGCGCCCCCGGCCTGGCCCATGTCGAGGAGCTCGGGGTCGAGCACCACATCTTCGCCGCCACCGGCACCAGCGAGGACATCGCCATGCTCATGGCCGATGAGGCCGGCGCCGAGATCATCGTGGCCCTGGGGACGCACGCCACCCCTGCTGGAGTTCCTTGACAAGGGACGCGCCGGCATGTCCTCGACCTTCCTGACCCGGCTCAAGGTCGGCGGCTGCCTCATCGACGCCAAGGGCGTCTCCCAGCTCTACCGCACCCGTATCTCGGGGCTGGTGGCTGCTGTTCCTGGCACTGGCGGGCACCTTCGCCCCTGGCCATCGCCCTGATGTCCACCCCCGGTGGACAGACCTTCCTGGGCCTGTCCGGCGCCGTGTGGGACGACATCGTCAACTTCTTCCGCTCACTGCTGGGCCTGGCCCCTGAACTCACCCACCGTCTAACGACCCCCGCCCATCTGAGAGGCAGCCCTCTCACGGTCATCTTCAAGGTCTTCAACCATGATCGACTTCCGCTATCACCTGGTATCGCTCATCTCCGTGTTCCTGGCCCTCGCCGTCGGGGGTCGTCCTGGGTGCCGGCCCGCTGCAGAACTCCCTGGGGAACCGCGCTCAACGACCAGGTCACCGCCCTGCGTGAGAACCGCAACGCCACCCAGGCCAAGCTCGAGCAGACTGAGACGGCCGTCAACGAGCGGGACTCCTACATCACCCAGGCCGCCACCAGCCTCCTGCCCGGGACCCTGGCCTCCAAGAACGTGGCCCTGGTGCTCTGCCGGACGCCAGGCCGAGGACGCCGACGCCATCGCCGCCCAGCTCAAGAACGCAGGCGCCACCGTCACCGGCCGGGTGAGCCTGACCAGCACCTGGGTGGACCTGTCCCGGGAGAACTACCGCTCCACCTTCTCCGGACAGGTCCAGGGGCACCTGGCAGCACTAACCCAAGGACGCCAACGGCATCCTGGGGGAGGCCCTGGCCAAGGCCCTGACCGCCAACGACGACTCCTCCCGGGTCCTCATGGACATGCTGTCGGTGACAGTGGACAAGTCCGGCACTCCCTTCATCTCCGTGGACTCCACGCCCACCGCTGCGGCCGAGATGATCGTCGTCGTCGGGCCGCGTCCGCAGGCATCCTCCGGCAAGGGAGCAACCGTCGAGGCCTCGCCGGGCGAGGGACCCCAAGGCCTGGGCCAGCGCTGGAGGGCACAGCCGGTAGGGCGCCCACAGTCGTCGTCGGCTCCGCCGACGGTGACGGCGACGTCGTCGGCATCATCCGCTCCGAGAAGGCGAAGGTGACCACCATCGACTCCGTCGGCCAGATCGCCGCCTCCGTCTCCACGCCCCTGGCCCTGGCCTCCACCCGTGCGGGAACCACCGGGCACTACGGCTTCGACAAGGGGGCCGAGGCAGTCATGCCGCCAGTGACCAAGTAGCGGGTGGCCCCGGTGGCCGCAGGCCCCAGCAGCTCAGAGGGCTCGACCTCGTCAAGAGGCGCCGTCACGGCGATCGACCGCCCTCTGCCTTAGGCCAAGACCATGGCTGGCACGATCACGCGAGTAGTGCGCCTGCGCCCGACGCCTGGCGCAGGTGGGGATCAGGGCGGCGGGCGTCACCCTGTCCTGGTCCATCTCCCTGGCCCCCATCGCCTGCAGACTCGAGCGCACCAACTTCCACGGCTGCACCGTGAGCCTGCGCGAGGAGCTGGAGCTGCCGCCGGGTCCGGTCATGGCTGCCATCGAGACCGGCTGTCCCCTGCGCAGCGGCTCACGGTGCGACTCCGCCGCCGCCCTCGCGGCGGCCGCCGGAGGGTGCGCCGGCCTGCTGGACGACCTCGACGCCGGCGGCACTCCCGCCAGGGGCTCAGGGCCACCTGAGCGCTCTCGCTCACGGACGCGTCACCACCGAGCTCCTCAAGATCGCCGTCATCGGCCTGGGGCCCCATCGGTGGGGTCCTGCTGTCCCGTCACCGCAGTGAGGGCGTCGGTGGGCGCCCCCTGGCGGCAACAGCTGTCGACGCCGCCTCGAGCGCCGTCGTCATCGCCTCCCGCGAATCTGCTCAACCTCCTCGACCTGCGCCCAGGGAGAGCCCTCAAGACTGCCTCCATCGTGAGTGCGCGCTGTTGCTGACCACCCCCGGGCGCGACGGCGAACCCACCCGTCTGCTGCTGCGGGCACCCTGGGCGTCAGCCTCATGGCCCGCCCGAGGACCTGCTGGAGAACACGATGCTGGGCGACACTGGGCCAACGCCGTCGGCGCCCTGCTGGAACCGCCCTGGCCTGCCACCCCGGCCGAGCTGTGCGCGCGGAGCCGCCGTGAGCGGCGTGGGTCTCATCCTGGCCAGCGAAAAGGTCTCCTTCTCCCGAGTCATTGCCAACACGCCGGTCCTGGCAGCGCTCGACGGGCTGGGGCGCCGACCCTGATGACGGCTCAGCAACGTCGCGGCGGCCTGCTCGGTAGCCGGCTCAGTCGCTGGCCTGACCCTCGTCTCCCGCGTCCTGGGCTTTCTGCGCTGGCTCGTCCAGGCGGCCACCGTCGGCACCGGTACGGTGGCGGCGCCTACACCACCGCCAATCAGCCCCGGAACACCCTTTTACGAGGTCGTCGTCGGCGGGGTCTTGGCGGCCACCGTCGTCCCCTCCTGGCCGCCCCGATCGCCGCGGGCAGGCGCGAGGAGGTCACCGCTACCGCCTCCGGGCTGCTCGGCCTGGTCCTGGCCGTCCTAACCCCCGCTGTCCCCGATCCTCATCGTCCTCGCCGCCCCCGATCGCCGCCTTCTTCCCACCTCCCAGGGCGTGACCCAGCGCTCCAGCACGAGCTCGTCGCGTCCTTCCTGCGCATGTTCGCCCTCCAGGTGCCCATGTACGGGGTGGCGGTCGTCCTCACCGGTGTCCTCCAGGCCCACAACTGCTTCGCACCTGGCCCGCCCTGACCCCCGCATGCCTCCAGCCTCGTGGTCATGGCGACCCACGGCCTCTACGGGGCGCTGGCCGACGGCGACGACGCGCCTCCGGCCCCGCCTCGCAGATCCTCGGATGGGGAACGACCTCGGAGTGGCAGCACTCAGCCTGCCGCTGCTGTGGCCGGTCCACCGGCTGGGACTCGAGTTGCGCCCCACCCTGAGGCTGGGAGGTACCCAGGCCCGGCGGGCGCTGCGTACTGGGCGGGGCCGGAGTGTGGACGATTCTGGCTCAGCAGCTGAGTGTCCTGGCGGTCCTGGCCCTGGCCCGCTGGGGCGGACAGACCGGCACGGCGGCCGTCTACCAGTACACGCAGGCCGTCTACGTCCTTCCCTTACGCGGTGCTGGCCGTCCCGGTGGCCACCGTCCTCTACCCCCGCCTCACTGCAGCCTTCGAGGCCGCCGTCCACCAGCGGGCCGCGTCCGGCACCGCCGGCGCGGACAGTGCCGTCACCAGTCTCGTCGCCACCTCGACCGTCTTTGTACATTGCCGTCGCCGTCGCCGGACGGCCATGCTCCTGGCCGCCAGCGACGCCGCCGAGCGCTTCTTCTCATTCAAACAGGTCGATGGATGGGCAGGGCCCTGGCCGTCCTGGCCCCAGGATTGATCGGGTACGCCCTCTATCTACCAGGTCACCCGGGTCCTCTTCGCCGCCGACCGCTCCCGGCCCGCCGCCCACGCCACTGCGGCGGGATGGCTGACGGTCGCACTGGCCTCCGCCGCATGCGTGCGCCTTTATGGCGCCGTCGGGCGGGGACGAGAGCCACCCTCGTTGCACTCCGGAGTAGGCACCACCGTGGGGATGACGGTTGCGGGAGTCGGCCTGCTGACAGTCCTGGCCCGCATCATGGGAGTCCAGGTGCTGCGCCCGGTCCTCACGGCCCTCGCCGCCGGGCTTCCGGTGGCCCTGCCGCAGGCCTGGCTGTCCGGGTGGCAACCATCCATGTCGCCTCCCTGACCCTGGCAGTTCTGACCGCTGTGGCGGGAGCCGCCGCAGCCGCCGGTATCGTCCTGGCGGCGATCCACCCAGCCGACCGCAACCTCCCGCGGACGGTGCGCGGCACCCAGCCACCGGCAACGAGCACTGGGCAAGACACTGAGAAGGGAAGACAAGAAGGACGCGAACGGGAAGGAGAGCACATGAGCGCCGGCGCCGTCAGCGGCTCGAACGAGGCCGGTACCTCACAGAGCCAGGACACCGGGCGTCTGCGGATTCTCCAGGTCAGCGGATCGGCCGCCGGAGGGGTGCGCGCCCACTTGGCCGACTGTGCCCGGATCCTGGCGTCTGACGGTCGCGACGTCATCGTCGAGGCCCCGTCTCCGTCCTGGACGGGCTGGATGTTGCTCCTGCCCGCGCCGAGGCGCTTGAGATCGGCCCCGCCCCAGCATCGGCGACACCCTGGCCGTGGCCAGGCTGCGACGACTCGGGGCGCCGAGCCCACGCCGTCCACGCCCACGGCCTGCGCGCGAGGTGCTTGGCCGCCCTCGCCCTGGGGCGACGCCGGCGTGGTCGCACCCGGCTGGTTGTCACCCTCCACAACCTCACTGTCGGAGGTCGCCTGACCAGCCTGGTAGGGGAGGCTCGAAGGGCTCATCGCCTCGCGCGCCGATCTCGTCCTGGCCGTCAGCCCCGACCTGGCCGAGCGCGCGAAGGATCTCGGCGCCCCACGCGTCGAGCCTGCCGTCATCCCGCTCCGGCCGCGCAGCCCCTCCGATCCAAGCTCCCCAGCCCCTGAAGCACCGGAGGGTGCCCCGGGCCACAGGACAGTGCCCGTATCCTGACCGTTGCCCGCCTGGCCCCACAGAAGGGTCTGCCTCTCCTGCTCGACGCCGCCGCGATCCTCTCCCTACGAGGTCGATGCCGGTCGTCTGCCCGCCTGCCTGGGCCCTGGCCGGAGACGGCCCCGGTCGGGAGGAGGCCGCTGAACGCATTACCGCCGAGCATCTTCCCGTTAGTCTCCTGGGCCGGCGCACCGACGCAACCGGTCTCATGGAGGCCGCCGACGTCGTCGTTCAGACCAGCCTGTGGGAGGCCAGCCCCTCACCATCCAGGAGGCTCTGCGCACCGGCGTCGCGATCGTGGCCACCGACGTCGGCGGCACCGCCGTCACCGCCAGAGGAGGAGCCGTCCTCGTCGCCCCCGAAGCCCACGCCATCGCCGATGCACCTCGCCACGCTCCTGACCGACCCCTGAGGCCCGCTCCCGGGCCCAGCAGAACGCGCGCGAGGCCGCGCAAAAGCTGCCCGGCCACGATGACCTGGCCGCCCAGCTGCGTCAGGCGGTTCTGGCTCAGGACCGAGCGCGGATGACGTGGGCGGGACGCTGGTGCGTCGGGCAGGTTTCGCCGGGCCTGTTACCTTGAAACTCCGTGATCAACGCAGCCTCACGTCTTCAGCCCACCCAGGTCCCCGTACCGCGCCATGTCTTCGTCACCGGCGGCGTCGTCTCCTCCTCGGCAGGACTGACCGCTGCTAGCCTCGGGCGGCTCTCTACGGGCCCGCGGCATCAGCGTTGTCATGCAGAAGCTGGACCCCACATCATCGTCGTCGGGAGGTCTACGCCTCTCACCGGAGTGGGGAACATGTTGTCCCAAGCGATGAGCCGGCCGAGCGCTTCACCGGCGCCAACAGCGATACCATCAAGTGCGCCGATGCGCGCAGCGATGACGCGGACAACGAGTGAAGGAGCCGGGCGTGGACAGGACGGACAGCAGCGCCGCCAAGAACGATGACGTCGTGAGCGACACGAGCAGGCTCGTCGACGTACGCGAGTCAGGTCGGGAGCTGGTCTCCAGTGAGCGGGTCTGGTCCGGGCCGATCTTCGCCGTCGACGCCGATCACGTGCGCCTGGGGCCCGGCCAGGAGCCAGTGGCCCGCCAGGTCGTCGTCCACCACGACGCCGTCGCCGTCGTCGCCCTGCGTGCGGGTGAGGACTCCTCCCAGGGCGACGGTGCCCCGGAGATCCTCATGGTGCGCCAGTACCGTCATCCAGTAAGGGCATCGCTGTGGGAGATTCCCGCTGGGCTGCTCGACGTCCCCGGGGAGCAGCCCGCCGTGGCCGCCGCCCGCGAGCTCGCCGAGGAGACCGACTACACCGCGGCCACCTGGAACACGCTGGCCGAGTTCTACGCCTCACCCGGATTCACCACAGAAGGAGCCCGGATCTTCCTCGCCCAGGACCTGAGCCTGCTGCCCGAGGACCGGCGCATTTCGCGCGAGGCCGAGGGAGGCCGAGTTCGTACCTACCTGGGTGCGCCTGGATGAGGCTATCGACGCCGTCATGGACGGACGCCTGCACAATCCCTCCACCGTGCTCGGAGTCCTGGCCACGGCCCAGGCCCGCGCTCGCGGCTGGGCCGAGCTGCGCCCCGCCGACGCCCCTTGGCTGCGGAGTCCCGAGAGTCTGTAGCCAGGTAGAGGTCTCCGGCGACACCAACTAGTTAGGTGTTCCTAGGTAAGGTTTACCTTTGATTAGGGTGACGTGTTCAATCCCACCTCGCGACGTTGCGTCACGAACTTGCCAGCGTTGAATTCGGCAAGCATGATCTTGGTTAAACTCGTGGCACGACGACCAGCGACGCCCCGCAGCCGATCCTGGGTCAGCCTCTGGGCTGGTTCTCAGACCCCTCGGCCAACAAGGACGTGGTCGGACCGGCCGCGACGTGGTCAGGCCGTGAGGCGTCGCAGCGACTAGGGGAGGAGCAGTCATGACACAGAGCGACGATGACTCCACGCGGGCACGCGTTCTCGACCTCATCGCTGAGAAGGGTCCTGTGTCGGCGGCCCAGCTCGCCAAGGTCCTGAGCCTGACGCCGGCCGCCGTGCGCAGGCACATCACGGCGCTCGAGGACGCCGAGCAGATCGAGGTCCACACCCCGGCGCTGACGGGCAGGCGCGGCCGTGGTCGCCCGGCCCGGCACTACGTCCTGACGCCCAGCGCCCGCACCTCCTTCTGCGGAGGGCTACTCCGATCTGGCCAACCGTGCCCTGCGCTACCTGTCCCAGGTCGCCGGTGACAAGGCGGTCGACTCTTCGCCGCGGCCAGGGGTCGTGACCTCGAACGGCGCTACGCTGCCGTCGTCGAGTCGGCTGGCAAGGGACCCCTCCGAGCGGGCCCGTGCCCTGGCCGATGCCCTCACCCTCGACGGGTACGCGGCCTCGGTGCGCGACGTCGGAGACGGCTCCTTCGCCGTCCAGCTGTGCCAGGGCAACTCGCCCGGTGCGCGACGTCGCGGGGAGTTCCACGAGCTGTGCGACGCCGAGACGCAAGCGATCTCCCGCCTCGTCGGCGTCCCCGTCCAGCGTCTGGCCACCCTGGCCGGAGGCGAGCACGTCTGTACCACCCACATTCCCATCGCCATGCCCGCGCTGCGCAAGCGCGCGGTCCGGGCGGCGGCTAAGACGCGAGGCCTTGAGACCAAGCGAATGGAAGGAACCCGATGACACTGCCAACAACCGAGACTGCGCGTAGCACCGACGACGAGATCATTGACTCGATCTCAACGAGCTACGACTTCGGCTGGCACGACTCCGACGAAGCCGGCGAGAGGGCCAAACGAGGCCTTGATGAGCAGGTGGTCCGCGAGATCTCCGCCATCAAGGGTGAGCCGGAGTGGATGCTCGCCAAGCGTCTCAAGGCGTACTCGACCTTCGAGCGCAAGCCCATGCCCACCTGGGGCGTGGACCCTCCCAGCTCGACATGGACGCCGTCCAAGCACTACGTGCGCTCCACGGACCGGCCGGCCAACTCCTGGGACGACCTGCCCTGAGGGACATCAAGAACACCCTACGACCGCATCGGCATCCCTGAGGCCGAGCGCGAGCGCCTCGTGGCGGGAGTCGCCGCCCAGTACGAGTCGGAGGTCGTCTACCACCAGATCCGTGGTGACCTGGAGGAGCAGGGAGTCATCTTCGTCGACACCGACACCGCTGTGCGCGAGTACCCCGAGCTCGTCAAGGAGTACTTCGGGACCGTGGTTCCTGCAGGTGACAACAAGTTCGCCGCCCTCAACACGGCCGTGTGGTCCGGGAGGGCTCCTTCATCTACGTCCCCAAGGGCGTCCACGTTGAGATCCCGCTCCAGGCCTACTTCCGTATCAACACCGAGAACATGGGCCAGTTCGAGCGCACGCTCATCATCGCCGACGAGGACTCCTACGTCCACTACGTCGAGGGATGCACCGCCCCCATCTACTCCACCGACTCCCTGCACTCGGCGATCGTGGAGATCGTGGTCAAGAAGAACGCCCGCGTGCGCTACACGACCATTCAGAACTGGTCCAACAACGTCTACAACCTCGTGACCCAGCGCGCCACCTGTGAGGAGGGCGCCACCATGGAGTGGGTCGACGGCAACATCGGCTCCAAGCGGAACATGAAGTACCCGGCAGTCTTCCTCATGGGGCCCCATGCCCGTGGCGAGGCCTTGTCCATCGCCTTCGCCGGTGCGGACCAGCACCAGGACACCGGCGCTAAGATGGTTCACATGGCGCCGCATACCTCCAGTCACATCGTCTCCAGTCGATCGCCCGCCACGGAGGACGCAGTGCCTACCGCGGTCTGGTACAGATCATGAAGAACGCCCGCCACCCAAGTCCAACGTGCTGTGCGACGCACTCCTGGTCGACGAGATCTCCCGCTCCGACACCTACCCTTACGTTGACGTGCGTACCGACGACGTTGAGATGGGCCACGAGGCGACCGTCTCCAAGGTGAGCGCGGACCAGCTCTTCTACCTCATGCAGCGCGGCTCTGACCGAGACCGAGGCCATGGCCACGATCGCGCGGCTTTGTCGAGCCCATCGCCCGTGAGCTGCCCATGGAGTACGCCCTCGAGCTCAACCGGCTCATCGAGCTGCAGATGGAGAACTCGGTCGGCTGACGCCGCCGCACCGAACCGTCTCAGTCAGCACGCCCAGCTTTCGAACCCCACCTCATCACACGGCCGGACGCCGCCAGGAGCACCTCCATGCCTGATCTCTCCACCGACCACTCAGGCGCTACGCTCGAGGGCGCCATCCCCATGGCGGACCGCGCTACGTCTCCGCGCGCCGATCGCCCCATCTCCTTCGACCTGCCGACATCCCGGTGCCGCGCGGACGTGAGGAGGAGTGGCGCTTCACGCCCATGAAGCGCTTCGCCCCGCTGTTCGACCTCGACACCGTTCGCGCGGCCGCCGCCGCAGCGGGGCGGATGCCGACGTCGCCGCTGTCCGTATCGAGACCGATCTGCCCGAGGGCGCGCGCCTCGAGACCGTCCGCGCAGCGACCCCGGTATCGGCACTGTGGGCGCCCCGGTCGACCGCACCGGAGTCATTGCCTGGAACGCTGCTGAGACCGGCAACCGTGCTGACTGTTGAGGCCGGGCGTCCCAGCTGGAGCGGGCGCGGCTGGCCGTCATCGGCCAGGACCCGGGCTCACGCGCCCCGCGGCCCAGCACATTCTCGTCGCCGCCGAGGTCCGGTTCCAAGGGGAACCGTCGTGCTCGATCACATCGGCACCAGCCGCCTGACCCAGGGGTCGAGTGACGGTCGCCGACGGCGCCGAGCTCACCCTGGTGACCGTCCAGGGCTGGGAGGACGCCGCCGTCCACGCCTCCAACCACCGGGTGAAGGTCTCCGGCCGAGGTGTCCTCAAGCACGTCGTCGTCAGCCTCGGTGGAGACGTGCGCATCTGCCCCGACCTGGGCTTCTCCGGCGAGGGGCGGGCATCGACGCCTACGGCGTCTACTTCACCGACGCCGGCCAGCACCAGGAGCACCGCCCTCACGTGGCCACACCGAGCCCCACTGCTACTCCCGCGTCACCTGCAAGGGCGCCCTCCAGGGCGAGGCGCGCACGCCGTGTGGTGGGGGACTGCCTCATCGGACAGGCCGCCCGCGGCACCCTGAGCGACCTACGAGCTCAACCGCAACCTCGTCCTGACCGAGGGGGCCAAGGCCGACTCGTGCCGAACCTGGAGATCCGAGAACGGCAGCATCGAGGGGTGCCGGCACGCCAGCGCCACCGGCCGCTTCGACGACCAGCAGCTCTTCTACCTGCGGGCCTGCGAGCATCCCTGGACACGAGGCCCGTCGCCTCGTCGTCCTGGGCTTCTTCAACGAGATCGTCGCCGAGATCGGTGTCGACGAGGTTGAGGAGCGCCTCATGGCCGCCATCGAGAAGGAGCTCGAGCTCACCGGCCTCATCGCCGTCCGCACCGGCCAGGACCCCTTGGCCGTACCGGCAGCCGAGTGACAGGCCGGACCCGCGCGACAGGTCCGCCTACCCGCAACCAGACCACACCATCCAGCTGAAAGAAACGCCGTATGAGCACTCTGCAGATCAAGAACCTCCACGTCCAGGTGGCCACGAACGACGGCCCGAAGCCCATCCTCAAGGGAGTCGATCTGACCATCGACTCCAACCAGGTTCACGCCATCATGGGCCCCAACGGCCCGGCAAGTCCACCCTGGCATACTCCATCGCCGGCCACCCCGACTACGAGGTCACCGACGGCGAGGTCCTCCTCGACGGCGTCGACCTGCTCGAGATGAGCGTGGACGAGCGTGCCCGCGCCGGCCTCTTCCTGGCCATGCGCAGTACCCCGTCGAGGTTCCTGGGTGTCACCGTTGCCAACTTCCTGCGCGCCAAGACCGTCCATCGACGGTGAGGCCCCCAAGGTGCGCCAGTGGGTCGGTGAGGTCAACCAGGCCATGAAGAACTTGCGCATGGACCCCGCCTTCTCCCAGCGCGACGTGAACGCAGGCTTCTCCGGCGGGGAGAAGAAGCGCTTCGAGATCCTCCAGATGGAGCTGCTGCTGCCCCGCTTCGCCGTGCTGGACGAGACCGACTCCGGCCTGGACGTCGACGCCCTGCGCATCGTCTCCGAGGGCGTCAACCGCCTCCACGACGGGTCCGACGCCGGGATTCCTCCTCATCACCCACTCACACGCGCATCCTGCGCTACATCAAACCCGACTACGTCCACGTCTTCGTCGACGGGCGCGTGGCCGGGCCGGCGGCCCCGACCTGGCCGACCGTCTGAGGAGGAGGGCTACGACCGCCACCTCGCCTGACCGGTCCCACCGTGCACGGGAGCCGACGACAGCGCGTCGCGCATGTTCTCGTCGTCGTCGGCCCCGGCATGATGAAGTGGGGACTACAGGTTCCTCGTGACCTCGGCGCCCAGCCTCCGGCGAGCGCATCGGCACAGTCCGCATCGAATCGGAAAGGCACGTCATGACCCAGTCCACGGTACCGTCCACCGGGGCGCCTTCCGCCGGCGCGCTCAGTGCCGAGGAGGTCGCCGCGATCCGCGCCGACTTCGCCCTACCTCGAGAGACCTGCACGCAACGGCGAGGTGCTGGGCCTACCTGGACTGGGCCGCCACGGGCCAGAAGCCCGCCAGTGTCATCACCACCGAGGCCGACTTCTACCACACCTCCAACGGCGCTGCGGGGCGCTCGACCTATCAGCTCGCCGACGAGGCCACGGCCACCTTCGAGGATGCCCGTGACGCCGTCGCCGCCTTCGTCGGTGCGCGCGGCAGCGACTCGTCTTCACCAAGAACGCCACCGAGGCCATCAACCTCGTGGCCCTGGCCATCGGGCACGCCAGCCTGGGGCGGTCGGCGGCCCGTGGCGGTGGGGACCCGCGGACGCGCTGACCCGGCTCGGCGCCTCATCATCGGACAGGGGACGAGGTTGTCGTCAGCCGGGCCGAGCATCACGCCAACCTTGTGCCCTGGCAGAGCTGTGCGCCCGCACACGGGTGCCACCCTGAGATGGCTGGACCTGACCGAGGACGGGCGCATCGACGCACCACACCCTGGACGTCATCACAGAGCGCACCTCGCGTCCTGCCCTGACCCACGCCTCCAACGTCGCGGCGCGATCAGCCTGCCGACCTCATCCTCCCGCGCGCTCAGCAGGTCGGCGCATTCGTCATCCTGGACACTCTGCCAGTCCGCCGCCCACCTCCCGCTGGACTTCCGCGCACTCAGCAGCGGCCGGCGTGGACGCGATGGCGCTCTCCAGCGCCGTACGCGATCGGACCCACCGGCATCGGCGCGCTCGTGTGGCCACCGAGGGAGCTCCTCGCAGCCATGCCGCCGTGCTGAGCGCGGCTCCATGATCGAGGTCGTCACCATGGAGTCGTCGACCTGCAGTGAGCGGCCCGCCTGCCTGCGGTCGAAAGCAGCCAGCCATGGCGCAGGCCGCGGGATGGCGCGCCGACCGTGGACTGCACCTGGTGATCGGCCTGGACCGGCTCGCACGCCACCGAAGCGAGCCTCACCCGGCGGAGTGCTCCGAGGGCCTCGCCCAGGCTCCCCGGCTGCGCCTGGTCGGCCCGATCCGACACCACCGACCGCCGCGTGGTCGCCTTCTCCATCGAGGGAGTCCACCCCACGACGTCGCCAGGTCCTCGACGCCGCCGGCGTCGCCGTACTGCACACCGCCACCACTGCGCCCAGCCGATCCACCAGCACTTCGGCATCCACGCCTCCTCGCGCCTGTCGCGGGCCCTGCTCCACGCCCGAGGAGGTGGACCGTTTTCCCTGTCCGCCATCGCCGACGTCCGACGCTACTTCCAGAGGTGACCATGAACGAATCCTCGACCAGCTCTGCCAGCAGGTCGTCCTCGACCACTCCCGTCAGGCGCCACGGCTCCAGCGTGCCCGCGACGCGGACGCCACCAGCCACCAGGTCGACCCCACCTGCGGGACGAGGTGACTCTGTGCGCGTCAAGGACGGGAAAGATCGAAGGGCCGTCGGCTGGGAGGGGACGGCTGCTCCATCTCCCCAGGCCCCCATCTCCGTCACGCACGACCTCGTCGACGGCGCCGACCTGGCACACCGTCGCCCGCCTCTATGAGGGCGGACTTTCGACGCCCTCATGCACTCGCGTGGCAGGCGTCGACGACGCCGTCCTGGACGACCTCGAGGACGGGGCCGCCTTCGAGCGTCTCAGCACGGCGTGTCCAAGTGCGCCCTGCTGGGCTGGACGCCCTCAAGGACGCCCTGGCGAGTCCGGCGTCGCCCTGCCCGCCGTCGAGCCGGCACGACCCCGAGTAGCCCGGACCGTCCTCACCACCTGACTACCGTCCGACCTGCGCGAGGAAGAAGGAAGACGCATGAGCGAGAATCTACCGATGCCGGCAGCCGCCGACAATCCTACGGCCGCCCAGCGCCGGCCGGCGTCGCCAGCACCCAGGGCGTCGACGTCGCCGCCGTCGAGGAGGCCCTGCGCGACGTCATCGACCCGAGCTCGGCATCAACGTCGTCGACCTCGGGCCTGCCTCTACGGGTAGTCGATCCAGCCCGACGGAACGCCGTGCTCGACGCCACCCCTGACCACCGCCGCCCGCCTTCCGCTCACCGACGTCGTCGAGGAAGCAGGCCCAGCGAGCGCTGTCCCTCATCGCCGACAACGTCCGCATCCGAGTGGGTGTGGCTGCCGCCGTGGGGACCGACAAGATCACTCGAGGTCGCGAACAACTGCGCCCTGGGATTCAACGTCTGAGACCACCATCAGCACTCCAGACGCGCCCTCTGAGCGCACGCCCAGGCCGTCACCAGCCACAACTGCTGATCCGATATGACCACCACGCGAGCAATGCAGATGCCGCTTCACGTAGGTTAACGCCACAACCATCGCATCCAGCAGCTCAATGCACCGCCGCCAGCCAGATCGCCGCCTGACCGGCAGCAGATGCGACGCCCCGGCGATCCCGAACGGACGGCCCTGGCAAGCACTGCGTGCAAGTAGGTCGCCTCGCTCCCGGCTGTCATCTAGAGCCGGGAGGTCGCTGGCCTCCCAAATGCCTGTGGCCTGAACAAGCACGAGGCCGAAGAACATTGACCACGCGACAGCGGCGAGCGCCATCAACCAGGCCGCGGTGGAATCTCCTGCGTTGACAGAGGTCGTGCGAGGGGTGTCGGCGAGGGTACGCAGTGCCGTCGATACGGAGTTCATGCAGCCCTCGATACCGAGAATGCCTCGCGCAGGACACGCGGCAGTGGACGTGGCTTGTCATGGAGAACAGAGCGTTACGTCCTTCAAAACCTCGTCGCGCAGGTGCTCGACGGCGGCAACCGCCCACGCCGCCCGGTGACTCGGCACGGCATCGACGAACTGAAGCCAGCCCGCCGTTGTGAAACCCCGCCGCAGCTCGGTGGTGGGTGGCGTCCTGGCCACTCCATCGAGGCGCGGCGCGCTCCTGGAGATGCCACGGGCCAGAAATGTCCAGAACCGCGTCCGTCCGGCACTGGCCTCGCATGTTTTGAGACCACACTGTCTGAAGAGGAAGATCTCTGACTCATACCGTCGACCTACTGTCTCGTCGGTGTGACCCCATCGGCTCGCAGAACCGAGTCCGCTCGTGTCGCTTACTCGCTCAGGCGCCATCGATTGATCGCGGTGAGGAACCCCGTCCAAGCCCGTGTACGGGTGTCGGAGCAACCGCCGCGGCGATGAGGTCGAGTGCCACACCGACCGGTGTCGATGCTGCCGGCCCAGGCCACAAGGCATCAGGCGGCATCTGGGCCCATCCGAGACGATGAGCCAAGCACCGCTCGATCTGCGTGTCGACAGCTCGGCCGGATCCGGAATAGAGAGCCAGTGATCAACGTCGTAGTGAGATCGGGTCGACGAACAGGGACTCCCCCTCCAGCATCTGACCGCGTAGCAGGCCAGGTTTACAGGTCCGCCCTTGCGCAGCGCTGCGCGCGTGGCCTTATCGAGCGGCCTGCTCCAGCCGGTCGAAGGCCGCCGCGCGGGGACATCGGTGAGACAGCGCTGAACCGGTTCCCGGCCCGCTCCAGCAGGCCGGCAAGCATAAATCTGGTCACCCGGCCATGATCCTCCACGGCAGCCAGGGCCCCGGCCAGGTCCTCGACAACGCTTCCGGCCGCCGAGCGCGCTTTAGCCGCTGCGTCGTCGGGTTGCTCGACGTCGGTCGTCTCAGGCTCGTCGAGAACGCGCCTGATGGTCTCCAGGGACACGCCACCGCCTGGACCCGCCAGCCAGCGGATCTGGGAGAGCCGGGCGACATGCCCAGGTCGTAGTCACGCCAGCCGCCCCGTTCTCCGGGAACTGGAAGCAGACCCAGCGAGTGGTAGTAGCGCACCGTGCACGGTTGTCCCGGTCAGCTCGGCGATCTCGGCAACGCGCATGGGGATGTCTCACACGGCACCCGGATCCTGGGCCGTTCGATCCACGCAGGGGCCGGATCATGGGGAGTGCGATCCGTTTGCCGGGCACGCCCGCGTTGCTACTGTGCCCGCGTGACAGGGTGACCAGGCACCGACGGCGGTGGCGCCCCGTCTCGCCCTGGAGCAGGCGGGAGGGTCCCAGAACGGCACGCGAGGCAACCTGCAGGTCGGCGACCTGCTCCAGGGCAGTGCAGGCGCTCTGTCAGTCAGCAGGCGTCAGCCTGCCTTCACGAATGGGACCCCAGGACCACCGCTTCTACTACTGGGAGGAGTGGCAGCTCATCGGGCCAGCAACCTGACACCCGTCGAGGTCGATCACGATCCCGGCGAGGTCCTCTTCTACGAACCCGTTCGTCTCAGGAGAAGATCGCCGTGGGCCCCGGATCGCCGGTCAGACGATGCAGATGACGATCAACGGCGTCCGCACCGCGGCATGGCTTCGCTGAGGAGGTGACCACTGAACAAGCTCGAGAACGTCATCGGTTCCCCGGTGTACCACTCAGCACCAGCGAGACCACGACCTACGCCGAGTACGGCTGACGGACCCGGCCGGCGTGACCAGCAGAGCGACCATCGACAGCCACCGTCGTGACCTCCCGCATACCGCAGACCCTCCTCGGTCCACTGCTGGCGAGAAGCAGCTCTCGTCAGGCGCGTCCTGTACAACCGCCGATCCGTCCGGAAGAACCGGCCGGAACATCGGATGCGCGGTCATCGCCGCCCTCGTCCGTAGTACCGTGCCCGTCTGGCGGACTGTTCTCCGCAGCTCGCAGCCTAGCCGTTCAATGGCGACGCCGACCCCACCAACACCCGCACTCGGGCTCCCTCACGGTGCTATCGCGCAGCCCGGCCCACGGGGCGGGCGGCGAATTGAGGCGGTACGTCGGCAGGCCCGCCCACCGATGGGCCTGCCCGCCATGCGATGTCGTTGACGGCGGGAGTGCGAGAGGTGGGGACCTCACCCGTTTGTCGGCTGCCCGCCTCGTTGCTACCGTGCTCGCGTGAGTGCGGTGAGCCCGTGTTCCGTCAGCTACAAGATCAGTGGCGCCGAGCCGTATGCGCTCAACGACCCGTCCACCGATGGAGTCGATTCTCGCTGCGCCGCCCAGACGGCGGGACTGACAGACTCGTCTCCAGCGCTCACCACCGCTTCGAGCCCCAGGGACCGAGCGCCGTCATCATTCTGTCCGAGTCGCACTCTCGCCGCCCACACCCGGCGGTCCGGCACCGGCATGCGTGACGCTCACTGCAGCTGCCGCACACTGGCTGCCCAGATCCGAGCGTGCAGCGCTGCAAGCGCCTGCGGCGCCTGAGGCCCAGCGGGTGTGACCAGCTCGGGGATCACGCTGTGCAGCGTCAGAGCGATCTGAGAGTCGGTGAGGACGCTCGCGTGCCACGAGGGCCAGATAGCGCCGCTCCTACACCGTCGTGGGGCGAGTTGGCTCCTGACGCACTGGGATCCAGGGAGGTCGGCGCTTCGTCAGCAAAGCAGAGCAGTGGCGCCTGATCGACGACGATGGTCGAGAGCTCTGGCTGGAGGATCCGCTCGGAGACCAACACAAAAGGTGGTTCTTCACTGAGCCGGTTCCTCGTTCGGCCGGCGATTGACCACTGCTCACTCGGAGGTCCGCTGGACCCGGGCTGAGAGTCCGTGGCGCAGTGCACCGTCGAGGTCACGAATGTGCGCCGTGCTGAGATCGACCACGAGACCGGGGCCAGCGAATCATCCGCAGGGGCACTCACCGACAACGCATGTACCGAGCTCCGCGTGCTGGATGCGCACGGGCTCGATGTGTCACCATGGTGGATCGATCGCCATCGCCCAGACCCGAGAGATCTATGACGAAACAGGTCTGTCCTCCTCGAAGCAGCCCAGGGTCTTCGTGGGCCTGCACCGACCGTGGTGGATACCGTTTCGTGCGAAGGGATTTCTGGCGGTGGTTTCCGCGGCGATCTCCGCGACGAACAGGCCGTGACTGGGCGCGTGTTCTGGATCGTCCTGATGTTTCCGTCAGTGCTGGTGCTTTCTTGCCGAGCCGATCGCAACGACGAGGGTTTCTTTCCCTCGGGAGGCGCCCTCCTTCCGAAACCCGCTCGGTCTGCGGCGAGCGCGGCGTCGATGCACCTGGAGCCCACTGACCTCAGCCTCGACGGTCGCTTACACGAAAGGAGAAGACATGTCGCATCGACATCGCCCACCACTCATCGGTCTGACCTCAGCTGGCGGTCGCACGCGAGTACCGTCGTACGCTGGTGCCCGGAGTAGTCTCTTGCCTCATGCGTGTTCGCCGCATGCTGGTCAACCGCATCTTCCGACTCTCGACGCAGACGCGAGCTCATCGAGGGACCAGAACATCGGCCTGGGGTCGCTCGCTGGCACGGCGCTGGCCATCGCCATCATCATCGCCGCCACCATCCCGGAGCTGAGCCGCACACCGCGAGCCCACGGCCGAATCGGGCGACGGGAGAACGTCGCCACTGTTCACTCGTGGCGCTGCTCGCCGCGATCGGCGGCTCATCTACGAGGCTCGTCCCTGGGCACGGCCGCCTCCTACCTCCTGGGCGACTCCGTCCTCGGCTTCCAGCCTGGCCACCGGCATCACCCTGTTCGCTATGGGCATCGCTTCGCTGCTGGTCAACCGCTTCCGCACAGCGCCGGCGGTCGTCTGCAGTGTCAGCGAGGTGCTCCTGGGCCTCTATCGGCGGCGCAACTCCGTCCTCCTGCTGCACCTCGCCTTTGGGCGCACCTGCCTGCACTGGGTCGTCTTCGGCGGCAGAACAGCCTGACCATCGCATCCGTCGGCTTCCGAGATCTCCACGCTGCTGGTGAGGGATCATTCGCCGCCTTCGGGCGCCGCTCGACCAGCAGGCGCTGCTCGGCAGGTCGCGGCCACGACTTCGCCCTGTGGCACTCCTGCCTCCCTGGTGCCCTCCCCCATTGCTCAGACAGCCTCATGCGCAGGGCCCTGCCACGTCGCGAGCCCCTCAACGTCCCGGGTCGCGCTGCTCGTCCTGCTCCGTGCGCACACCGCGCAGATCCCGTGGGCGGCCACCACCGCCGCCGTCGTGGCACCTGTCGGTCGGCATGTTCGCGGCCGCCACCGCATCGAGCGCAGCGATGGAGGCGCTCACCTACAACGACCCGATCGTCTACTGCCAGCAGACCACCGCCTGCAGAAGGCCGGTCCTCGCCAGTACCAGGACGACCTGCGCCTGTACCCTCAACGGCCAGCTCCAGTTCTCCAGCCTGGCCGGGGCCCGATACCACGAGACCCTGTCCGCCAGTGCCATGACCTCGGTGAAGGATCCCGCCCGCGTGCTCGTGCTCGGTGGCAGGATACCGTTGGCCCGGAGATCCTGCGCTACCCCAGCGTCACGGACATCACCATCGTGACATCGACCTCGATGTCAACAGCTGGCGCGGAACAACCGCCGCTCCAAGGACCTCCTCAACCACGCTCTGTCCGACCCCCAGGGTCAAGGTCACACCACGACGTTTTCACCTACGTCCAGGACTCCGGGCACGACCCACGACGTCGTTCACCGGACCTGGTCGACCCTCCAACGAGAAACTCGCCAAGCTCTACTCCACCGAGTTCTATCGGAACATCGAGGCGCGCGGCTGGCACCTGAGGCGTCATGGTCACTCAGGCCACCTCCACCTTCTTCTCTCACCCCATGCCTTCTCCACAGTGGCCAGCACCGTCGTTGCCGCTCAGCTGATCGACAGATCCTTGCCCTTCTCCACCAATGTCCCCTCCGGGAGTGGGGTTTCGTGCTGTCCACTGGTGACGCCGCAGAACCTCATCAGCCAGCCGCTGCCCAAAGGTTCGACTTACTCAGGACCTGAAGACCCTTGAGTTCATCATGCGAACCAAGCCTGCCCGCACAGAGACCATGGAGCCCTCCAATCTTCTGCATCCTCGATCGTTGAGGTCTACAAACTTCAAGACATGCGCAGCAGTGGCGCTACTACTGAACTGCCTGAAGAGACGGCGGCCGGTTCGGTCTGAATCGTCCCGAAGCGATTTCGTCACCCTGTTGCTGCATCGCGGCGGCCGCCTCACCTCATCTCAAGATTCATGGATTGCGCCAGGCGGCGATCCCGCCGGATTATCACGCGTTTCGCGAGGGACATGATGACCGCCAGCCGATGATGAACAGATAGTGCATTGCCGCGTGCCAGCCAGATGAGTGTGACACGAGCAGCGCGGGAGGAAGGCCAGTCACAGGGCATCCCCGGCTGCGACGATCACCAGGTTGACGGGCGAAGCCTTAGCTGGTCAGACGCTGACCTGAGCGTCCCTCCCCAGATGATGATGAGGAGACCGACGGCCAGGCATGCCTGGCGATGTCTCGTCCGCTCAGCTGCGCCGACGACTTCTGTCGCGTTCCGTTGCTGTCATGTTGTTGTTTCCTTCCGACGATGAGATGCGTAGTTGTCGCCAAGACGTCTGCTGTCGCGCCTGCGGTGCTCGCCGCGAGTCCGCGAGCTCGCGTCCAGCCGCGGGCGTTACTCTGGGCTGGTGGCCAGTGGACCCTGCTCACGTGACCACGAAGTTTCTGACCGAGGCCGTCCTCCTGCCCTGATGACGCTGCGCGCCTGGCGATCGCCTTTGGCTGCTGAACCGCTGAGCCAGCCCTTGGAGATGACCGTGCCAAAGGCGGCAGCGGTGGTGGATGCCGGGATCACCGTGGTCTCCAGCCCACCGATCTCCGTGGGATGCCTTGCCT
>BNJV01002768.1_pt1 | contig 53106 bp, 97 predicted proteins | sample 8540591 | NCBI WGS metagenome assembly BNJV01 (sample SAMD00202457, study PRJDB9452) | human saliva metagenome | host: Homo sapiens | reverse complement strand
GGGTGCCTGGAGCCGCCTGCTGATTGGGTACGTGTCCGTAGCCGGTGCTCTGCGGTGCCATTGGCTGGGCAGCCGGTTGTCCGTATTGGGGCTGTCCGTATCGGCCCCATGAGGGACCTGCCTCCTGAAGTGTGGTGCCACGTAGCCGGGCAATTGGTGGGGGACTTCTGGCCAGGCTGCGTCGGCGAGCCTCGATCGCCAGAGCACCGGACAACGGGAAGAATGGAAGACCAGCAGGATACGCACCGAGCCCTCGGCGTTCGTAACGATTCCGATGAAGATCGCGATGTCGATGGATGATGCCGATCGCTTTGACCATTGCGGCGGTCATGATGAGCAGGTAGTAGCGCGTACGCAGGGGCTTGTCCTCGCCGGAGTCATTGGCGTGAGGGAGCTGGGGGTTGTTCTGAGCGTGGCTGGCTGTGCTCATGAGAAAGGGCCTCTTCTATGTCTGGAATCGTTGTGGACGGAGTGTCGCCAGGCGCGCGTCCGGTTCCCAGCGTGCCCAAAATCGGCCGGCAGGCTCACCTCTCATGATGGGGGAGGTACCCCGTGACATACCATTTAGCATGAGCTGCCAGGCGCGCTGCGGCCCCACAGAAAGACCGTAGGGCCACGCAAAAACGCCCGGCCCAGTGGTGGTGGTGGGCGGAGTAGGGCGTCAGCCGCGGGTGTGGCCAGTGCCGCCTGGCGAGCTCCGCTCAGCGACGTTCTGCCCGGTGAAGCCGTACCGAATAACAGCGCGGCCGGCGGCGGAGGCGCCGCAGTGGTCCAGGGAGACGATCTCACCGGCGTCACCGACGATCTCGCGCCAGCCCAGGGCGATGCCCGCCTCGACGGCGACCCGGTGGTGTCGGGCCGGCAGCACCTGGTCGCGGTAGGCGGCGTCCCGCTGGGCGAACCACCCAGGCAGGGGCGGAGACCATCGGGTGGGGTGCCTCGCCTGGAGGATGTCTCGGCGCCCACGGCCACCTGACCTCGGAGCCGGTGGCGACCAGGACGACCTGGGCCGTCTGGCGGCCATCTGCCCGGTGGCTTCGGCCAGACGTAGGCGCTGCGGCGCACGCCCGGCCGCAGCGGTGGCGGAGGCATCACGGTGAGGTTCTGACGCGACAGGGCGATGCCGCCGGCTCGTCGTGACGGTATGGTGATCTCGTTCAGGCCGCGGCGGTCTCGTTGGCGTCCCCGGGCGTACCACGGCGAGGCCTGGATCGCGCGCAGCGCCGCCAGGTGCTCGACGGGCTGGTGGTGGGGCTGTCTCGCCGACCCTGATGGAGTCAAAATCAACGAGACCGGCCTGATCCCATGAGTGCCGCTGCTGCACGGTCGGGCGCATGTAGTCGGAGAACACCATGAAGGTGCCGCCGTGGGGCGGGTGAGCCTGTCCAGTGCGATCCCGAGGATCGAGTCATGGTGCTCGCGCACCGAAGTGATGCGCCCGAAGGGTCCATCGCCTCGGACTGCGCCAGGAGGTGGAAGGAAGGAGGCCGCCGGGCCATGACGTGGTTCTGTTTTGGCCAGGTCCGCCGACCTGCCCCACAGCTCGGGCGCTACGGCCAGGGGGAGAGTTATTCCTGCCCGACGCCGCACGGGTGGCCAGTGACTCACCCACCTCCCAGGGTCGGCAGACGCCTCCTGGTCCTCGGCGGGCGGTTGGCATGGGCGATCCAGCAGTGCGGCGCTGGGGGATGGCTCGCTGCCAGGCCGCGAAGCGCTCGTCCCAGCCTGGCTCGTGCGGCCTGGGCGTTTCGGCGGCCTGGCTTGCGGGCGTGGGAGATGACGTCGTCGGGAGGATGAAGCTCTGCTGTCCAGCCCAGCCCGCTTGAGCCTGGTGATTTCCTGGCCCCGAGCTTGTGGGAGGAGGCTCATTCTGCTTTGGTCGGGGAGGCCAGGCGATGATCGTGAAGAGGGATCAGCGACGCGTGCGTCGGCGCGGCCGCCACGATGGCCTCGGCAGCGCCTGGAGGTCTTCCGCAGCCGTCGGGCTGGTGCGCCAGTCGACGTCGAGCACCCGCCAGCTGTAGGCCTGAAGCGTCGAGACGTCCTTTGGTGAAGGCGATGTCCGTGTTGCCTCGATGGAGATGTGTTGTCGTCGTAGATGTGCATGAGGCTGTTTAGTTGTTGGGTGGCCAGGAGGCGGTCGAGGTCACGCCTCCTGCATGCAGCCGTCGCTGAGGATCGTAGACGAAGTTGTCGAAGATCGACTACCCAGTGGGTGCTGGCGTCCAGCAGTCTGCTCGTGGTGCGCCGCCATCGCGGCTGACTGCGTTGGCAAACCTGCCCCAGCGGGCCTGGGGACCCACCGCATGACCCGCCGAATTGGGTGACCCGGCAGACCGGTTGGTGCGGAAGGCCGTGAAGCCTCGAGGTCGATGTCGTATCCGGAACAGCTGACGTACTGTACCAGTGAGGCGTGCCCGATGGACAGGACGAACTGGTCGCGTCCCAGCCAGCCTGGTCCGCTGGTCGTGGACCATCCGCTGGTAGAGTACAAGCCACCCCGCCAGGGAGATCGGCGTGCTGGGTGCCCTGACCCGGCCTTCACGGCGTCGGCGGCCGGGCCTTGACAATGCGATGGTCTGACGGTCGAGGTCGGTGAGCAACTGCTCAGCTCATAACTGAGGACCCTTGCATGAGGGAGAGAAAGTACTGCGGCCGGGCGCTGTGACGGTGGTATCGCAGCATCTGGCGGCCGGGCATCAGGGCAGGAGTCCTCCTGCCTGTGGAGCTGCCGGGCAAGTACACGATGAACGCGTGTTCATTCCACTCGCCCCGCGCCCGCCCCACGCTTCCAGGAGGGATCATTGTGCCTCGTCGGTGACGAGGGCGGAGGTAGTTCACGCAGGGTTGCTCGTAGGGCCCCCTGACCTTGTCCCGGCCCGCTGCCACGCCGATGACCAGGGGATCTCGCTGAGCCGGGAGGGGTCCAGGCAGGTGCGGTTGCACAGGGCCGTACGCACGTGGCTGCCCTCGGTGTCCAGGTGGCAATCCGGCAGACGTGGGCGACGACGTTCTTGGTGGCGGCACTCGCGCATGACGGCGGGTGTCATCCAGCGGTAGAGCGGGCCGCTGCTCGTCGTCCCTCGACGTGCTGACACCGGTGAGCCACGTCGCTGCGGGGCCGGTGAGCCCAGCGGTGGCCACCTGCTCCTGCCAGCACCGCCGCGCGGGCGTTCTCTGTGGAGTCGAAGAGGGGACCGCGCGATCGGTAGTGGCCGCCCAGGCGCAGGGCCAGGTTACGGCAGACGTCCGCCGTCCTCAGATGGAAGGACTCTGGCCGAGCCCAGCATCGCCACCGCCGTCGACTCCGCCAGACGCGCTCGGGCAGGTGATGGATGACGGCCCCACGGCCCGGCCGTTGGCGATGACGCTGCGTGGTCCGCAGTGCTCCAGGAGCAGATCGCCGCACACCTGGGCGACCTCGGTGCCGGGTAATATTACGCTGTCGGCGCGGTCCTCGCGACTCCGCGCCTTGAGCCCGGAAGGCCTGCGCCAGCTGCCCTCCAGGCCATGAGTCGCCCAATGGGGTGGGACATGACGGTGACGACGCCGTGCCGACGGGCCTCGAGCGCGTGCGAGACCGTGGGGCGCGAGTACCCCATCTTGCTGGCGATCGTCGCTCAGTCAAGGTCCCGTCCCAGTAGAGGTGGGCCACCTCCAGCAGCAGCGAGGCCTGCCCCGAGTCAGCTGTGCACATGCGTTCATGTTATCTAATCGTGATTATCAGATCTCGTGTTCTGGCAACGATTCCCTTCGGAACGGAAAGTCGGTTGGCGTCGTCAATCTGAACATTCGTTCACCGTTCGATGTCGGTCCCGCTCTTCGTAGCGTGACGGATACGGGTGGCACGGGCCTGCGGCGTCGCGCCGCTGCCGAACCCCCGCCAGCACGTGACCGAAACCCGTTTGGAGGAGAAGAACCTGCTGGGAATCGTCCGCACTATCCACGGCGACGCCGACCCCTGCAAGCCTCGGAGTCGTCAACGCTCACTTGTTCACCTCATCCGCGTCGGCGCGGGAGAGGCCTATATCGACCCCGACCACCTCCTCATCGATGAGGACAGGCGGTCCAGGAGGCCACCTCGTCGATGCCTCCAAGCGCCGCAGCGGGCGCCACCATCGTCGACATGCCTGGCCTCGTCGGGACGCGGCGTACTCACGCTGCAAAAGGACGTCGACCGCGTCCCGACCTGCAGGTCATCCGCCACCGGGCTTCACCAGCAGAAGGTCTACCTGGAGTGGCGCCAGTCCTGGGTCAACCAGGCACACGGTCGCCGAGATCACCGACCCGCTCATCGCCGACATCGTCGAAGGCGTCGACGCCACGACTACATGGGGCTGTCAAGCGCACCGCCACATCCGCCGATGCATCATTGCGGGGCTACCGCCTACGGCAGGATCACCGACTGGGAGGTCAAGATCGGCCAGGGCCGTGGCCACATCGCCTCCAAGGAGACCGGCGCACCCATCAACACCCACGTCATCAGCGGCAACGCGGCCCTGAGCAGGCCCGCTTCCTCATCGAGCAGGCGTCGCCCGGAGAAGATCGCCATCGGCCACATTCGCTAGCGCAACTGGGACCCGTGGGTCCACGAGCATCGTCGCCACTGGCGCTCTGGCTGTCGAGCTCGACGGCACCAACCGCACTGGCACGTGCCCGACAATGCCCGGGTCGACCTCATCAAGACCCCAGCCAAGGCTACGGCAAGCAGATTCTTCTGGGCACCGACTTCGCAAGGCCTCCTACCAGAAGGCCTGAGGGCATCGACCACGATCCGGCCGTCTTCCGCCCCCGCCCATCAAGGACGAGGGTGTCAACCCCGCCTACGTCCAGGATCTCTCCTGTGGGCAACGCCGCCACCTTCTTTCGCCTTCGATCCCCTGGTCATTGAGGGAGGAGCCATCATGACCCGGCAGTCGCCAACCCCAGACTTCAGATCGCCCTGACACGCTCGATCTACCCACCGCGCTCGGCCCCTCCAGCAGGCCGCGCCCTATGTCGACGTCATCGAGTGCGGCACCATCCTCGTCCTGTGCGAGGGCTTCACGCCGCGCGCCATCCGCCCCTCCCGGACAGCAGATCCTCGCCGACGTGCGCACGTTTGAGGTCAACCTCCAAGATCGCCCGCCTGGGCCTGAGGCCGGTGCAAAATCTCGTCTCCTGTGTGGCTGGAGCCCATGTCCACCATCCGCCGGTCTGCCAGGTGGCTGACGAGCTCGGCGGCGAGGTCCAGGTCGAGCTGGACGATTATGGTTCGGACGCCGAACGGCTCGGCGCCTGGCGCCAGGCCGGCGTCGAGCACGTCATCGTCAAGCGCTCCCGCGACCGGGAGGCCTGGAGCATCTGTCCCGGAAGAGCGAGGACATGGACCGTCGACGAGCTGGCGGCTGCGGGGTTCACCGTCACCATCACCGGTGCCTGACCTCTGTCGACCTGCCGGCCTTCGCCGGACGCGAGGTCGGCATCGTTATCGCCGGCCGGGCGATCGTCGCCGCTGAGGAGCCCGCCCACGCGGCCGCCGCCGTGAGAGCTGCGCGCCACCCCTGAGAGGTGTGACATGAAGCGCCGTACGACCCGGAGGCCGGCATCAGTCTGAAGATCTACGAGAAGGGTTTCGTTGCGCAGCGGGCTGCTGGCGGTCTCCCGTGGGAACCGGGTGATGGCGTGGCCTGGCGGGTCTCCTCGACCAGGTGCCCCGAGCCGGTTTCCTCCTTCCTCGATTCGTCCATCGACGAGTCCCCCGAGCGGGAGTGCGTCTGACCGGGACGCCGGGCAGTGCCAGTAAATGTGCGCCGGTCGCCGAGGCGGCCGGGGACCGATTGGCGGAGTCTGCTCACCCGTGCACCGTCGGATTGGGGCCCTCCGGATCGCCGACCCGGCCGTGCGCCATACGCCCGCGAGGTGATGGCTCGGGGCCCGCAGGTCCGCCACGACCTGGGCGTCCCGGTCATCCAGCTGGCCGGTTAATACCGCTACCAATATGAGGACCCGAACTGATGCCGAGCGCTGGTGTCTAGCTTCCCGGGTCGATGCTGTCCATGGCCACGCGCGCCTGGGCGTCGCCGCGGGATTGAGAACGTCGACGGCGACGACGTCACCTCCTGACCAAGGCGATGGAGTTCGTCGACGCCGTCGACTCACCCATTCCAGCTCCGCCCCACCTGGGCAATATCGCCGAGCAGAGCCTCGACCCGAGCCGAGCGCCTGCCGCCGAGAAGGCCACATGGTCGCGAGATGCACGCCAAGGACGTGCGCCCGGCGAGCGCGCCGCGTGGAGATGGGCACCGGTGTCGTCGACTGGGACCGCTCTTCGAGCCCCTGGCCGCCCAGGCTGAGCGGCCGCCTCATGATCGAGATGGAACGACGACGTTCCGACTCCTTTGAGCCGCCAGCCGCCGCCCGCGTCACATCGAGGAGCGGGCCGCCTCGCGGCATCGCCATCGTGGCGCCGTAGGGACACTCCCGCAACGAGCGGATCCCATCGTCTCCCTGACCGCCCTCCTACCGGACCCGCACAACCGCACCGAACCACCATCCGAACCACGAGCGCACCGCAGCGCCGTGCAGAGGAGAATCGACGTCGAGGTACGACCCGGACAACCATTGGCGAGGGAGTCAGATCCGGCTGACCTGCGGAGCGCGGGGACGCGGCCACCGCCCGGTCTCGCGCATGACTCGCCGCTGGCCCGAGGCCAACGTCGCCGGGCCTTGTCCGAGTTTCAGCCGCGCTCGACGTTCGCCACCAGCCGTTGCCCTGCGGGTGAGCTGGCCGACCGCATCGCGCTGAGTACCTGCCGTCGGCGATATTGACATGAGCCACGTCGACATGACCGGACGAGGGCCGCGTCGCCTCACTTTCCTCGAGCCGGGCGAGCCCCGCCGCCGGGCAAGTCACCCATGACCGCGAGTACATTCGCCCGCAGCACTCGACGAGGAGTGCCTGATCGCAGACGCCCCGCTCGACACCCTGCCTGGTCTTCCTCACCGGGATCACCATGCGCCCTGACCCCGAGACCGCACGGCGTGGCGCTGCCGCCGACGCCGCCCGGGACCGCGCGATCGATCGCTCGACGCCGCAACTCCGCTCGCTGTGGGACGGCGAGCAGGCCTGGGCCGTCCTGGAGCCGACCGCCAGGGACCGAAACTGTGCTGCGCGCGAACCGACGCCGGTATCGTCTTCGGTGTCCCAGCCAGGGTGCGACGTGCCGCAACCTGCGCAGGGAGATCGGCGCCCCACGGTCGTGTCCACCGACGGGCGCGCCGGGACCCACTCGGTCCACCTGCCTCCGAGGGCGATGCGCGCGTCTACAGATCAAGTCCGTTCGTCACTCGACCGCCCCGGGCGAGACTCCTGCGTGGCAGGCACCCTGCACGGCTGGTCTGACGGCGACGTGAGCCGCGGCATCGAGAGATCGCACAAGGTCGCATCCCTGGCCTCGACCCACCACGGAGACTCCTGACCCACGTGCGCGCGCGCCGGAGCTGCCTCCAGGCGCAGGGCCTGACATCGTCCGCTGATCGGCTGCGTGCCGGCTCCACCCGCAGATTTGGACCGCGGCGAGTACCGCGATCGGGACACGCGCACAGGAGCTGCCGCCACGAGCTTTAGCCCTCGAACGATCGACCCCGCCCCTGACGCGTCACACCACAGCGCAGCATCATCGGGCGCAGACCGTCGCCAACGTCTCTGTGAGTCTCTCTCGACGTACTCATCGGCTTGCCGTCGTCCAGCCTGCAGCGGAAGCGGAGCCTGGGCATGGCTTCGAGAATTTCAGCGTCATCTCTGCCTCGCCTCCGGGCTCGGGGGACCGTCCCCCGGATCGGTCCCTGTGGGCCGGGCCGCCGACCAGATCGGGACGACGCACCTTCTTCTGGTGCGTCCTGCTCTTCACCATCTTCACCCTGGCCTCGGTGTTCACCCTCACCGGATGGTGGATGATGCTCGCCCCGCGCAGTGCTGCCTGGTCGGCGTGCGTCGGAGGCCTCAACATCGTCTCCATCTCCTTACGTCCAGAGTTCGTCCTCACCAGGCAGCGCGGCCGCGCTCGGGCTCGGCCAGTTCATCCCTGCTGTCTCTTCCTGGGGTCCCTGGGACAACGCGCCACGCATGACAACTGGCGCGGCCTCATCGCGCGGGGCGCGATCCCGATCCTCCCAGGCTGGCCTGGAATCCGATCACTGTCCCGGAGTCGCTCGCCTCCGCCTTCCAGGGCCGTGCGAGCGCGAGGCTCGCGAGCCCGCCGCCTGCGAGCTGAGCCCCGGACGCGTGAAAGGTGCGCCGCCGGTGGAGAATCGAGCAGCGCAATCGCCTTACTCCGAGCTGTTCCGAAGGCACCAGCCCTCAGCTCATCGTCCGGACTGGCATCCTCCGCTTCATCCTGATCCTTCACCGTGCAGTCCTGTGCCGACGCCCTGGAGGTCGGCTTCGACGCATCAACGCCGACACCGTGGGCACGCTCATGTCTCCGCGGACCTCACGGGCGATATGCCCGCCTCGTCTCGCTCGACCGGACTACCGGGCGGCGCTGGACGAGTACCTCTCGGTCCTTACCGCGGCGGGCGCGGTCATCGTGGCCTCTCCGCCCACCGGGAGACCTCCTGGATCATCTTCTTCACCGGCATCGCAACGTCACCGCGCTTCGGCAGACGCAGCGCCTTCTGGATCCCCAACGCCTTCGGTGGCGAGCAGTTCAAACGACGCCCGGGGCACGGCCTGGGCCTGCGCTACGGCATCGGGGGCGATCGCCAAGATCATCGGGCAAGCTGCTCGCGCGCGGAGGATCGGCAGACAACCTCGGGCGAGCTGGCGCACCCGCTGGCGGCCGTCTTCCCGGCTCTCTCTTCGCGCGGCCATGCTGGTTCTGGGCGGTCTGTTCGTCGCCGGGCCCGCTGGGAGACGAGGCGAGGTCCTCGAGGACATCTTGAGCGTGCCCATTCTCCGGACGTCGTTCGGAAGAGCCGCCCGCTCCACTTCTGGGATCGAGCGAACGCGGATATAGCATGTGCGCCGACCTCATCTGGTTCCGGCTGCACGCATGGGGGCGCTTTGCACCGCCGGTCAGTGCTGGCCGCAGACGTGCTGGTATCGGGCGCGAGGCGATCCACCACGTCGGGCCGGAATCGGCTCACGTCGCCGAGCTGTCGGCGATGCTCATCGTGCGCGACCTCCTCGCACATGACGGCGGGCCTCCACGGCGTCGGGCGTCCCTTGCCGCACGGTGCAAGGGATCGTGATTGGCCATGAGGACCGCCGGCGACCTCGAGCTCCTCCAGGGTCTCCACGAGAAGTGCCGCGGCCGACCGAGCCGTCGCCGATGAGGGCCGAAGCGACCGATCGATGTCGCCGCCGCGAACTCGTCGCCCATCAATCGTCAGGGGCGCAGGGGACTCGTCTCGGCGGCGCGCGGCCCAGGCGGTGCGCGGTGTGGAGGGTGGACGACGCCGCCGACGTCAATGCGGCGCCGGTAGACGGCGTGCGGCGGCGGTGTCCGATGAGGTGCGCGCCGAGGCCGGCGTCCCGTCGTCGATCTTCTCGCCGCCGCGCGCAGACCACCATGCGTCCATGCGGTCAGCTCGGTCAGCGACGCCGGATGGCTTGATGACGAACAGGTTTGTCTCGAGCTGGGCAGTCGCCGCGGTCGACGATGACCCTCCCGGAGACGTTGCCGGCGGTCCATACCACAACCAGGTCTTCACCGGAGCTCGCGCGTGCAGGGCGTGCCACCCGCCGTCTCGTGCAGGTCCGCAAACCGCCGCCTTCGTCTGCGTTTCAGCTCAAGGCTCGGCCAGCCTGGATTCTCCTCGCTCATGCGTGCGCCCTTTCGGTCGTCAGTGATAACCCGGTTTCACCGGACGATTCTTCGGATGCCGGCGGCCGATCACCACGCCGACGCACGAATGTCACGTAGCCGTCTCCCAGGGCTGTTGCTGACAGCAGCGTGGAGGGACCTCACGCTCGCTCGCTGTGCTGCGGCGAGCTCCTGCCCTCGTGGACGCGTGCGCACCGACCTCGTTTGCTACTGGCCTCAATCGTCCGCGGACAGTGCGGACGCACCGCCGGAGGATTGACGCTCCGTGCGTACGGTCTCCTAGGGTCTCGCCGTAAGTGCGCTGGGCGCAGCCGGCCTCGCCGCAGAATCCGGTAGGGCGTCACCGTCGCCATCTCTGTGCTGGGCCACCGGTCGACTCTGCAGGGCACCACTGCCGGTGTCCAGGTTGACGGAGAGCGCAGACGGTACGCCATTAAGGGCGCGGTAGAGATGGAGCCGTAGATCGTCGCGCACTCTTTGTAGAACCCTCTCGGTGGACTTCGGCGAGCAGCGCGGTCGCGGAGCCGTCTCCTGCGGACCTGGACGTAGTCGGTCCTCCTGATGACGCAACCGCCGCTCGCGGTGAGGCCGGGCGCTTGTCTCCCGTCCAACGGGCAGGTCCGCCAGCTCGCCGGTCCGCTCGCCAGTGGTGAGCTGATGCGAGCCCGGAGTAGGGCGGCACTCGTGCGGCTGTCGACGGCGTAGAGACATCCCTGGCACGAGCAGGGCACCATGTTCTCGATGGTGAGCGACACCGTCGGCGAGCGTGACGATGGCACGTCCTGGACCCTTCTCGTCATCGCTCGAGCAGGGCCAACGCGCCTCACCGCGCCTCCACCGCACGAGCCTGGGACGTGGTGGAGGCTACAGATCAAACCGTACGGACATGATCCTCGCCGAGTCATGCCGCAGGGCTCGGTGCGGTGACGCCGACTGGTGACCAGTGAGGTCGGCGCCGTCGGAGGTCAAGGCGCGTGATCGGTGAGCCGGCGCGGTGCGTACGACTCTCGGCCTTGAGGGCAAGATTCTCCCTGAGCACCGCGCCGGCGACGTTTGACGCCGTCGGCCAGACGCTGCTGGTGAGCGACTGACGCGTCAACTCGGTGCTGGGCGTTATCGACGACGTCCCCGCGACCGGTGATGCAGGCAGGCGAACTCGTCGCCGCAACGCACCGGCGCAGGTGAACCGCTCGGCGACGACTGTCGCAGCGCTGCTAATACTGGCTTCCTGAGGGAACGCCACCGACCTGAGGGTCAACGGCTCGATAGCGGTACCCGAGCTCGGAGTCGTCCGGGCACGAGCAGTGTAGGTCTTCGCCGTTCATAGGTCCAGCGATGATGGGCGCGGCCGCCGGACAGGCGGCGGTGTCGCTGCCGTCGCTGCTGACGCGTCGCGTAGGCGATGGAAAGCGGAGCCGTGGGCGGTCTCGATCATCGCATCGGTCGGTCAGCTGGATGATTCTTGATTCTCCTTGATGCGCAGGGGCCAGCACCGCCTCACGCCGTAGTTGGTCGTAATGGCGGTCGCCTCGGGGCGTGGACAATGATGCGTGAAGGACCGTGCGGGCTGAGTCAGCGGCGTGCGCGATGCGCTGCACTCATGCTACCGCAGCCGCTCGAGTGATCAGCGCACCTGGCGTCGCGGTGGCGGCTGGAGTGCGGCGGTGAGGAAGACGCGACGACGCATGATGACCTGCCCGCGACGACTCTGCTGGTCGACGGATAGTCGTGGCGTGGCCGCGCGCGGTTGGTGGAGAACACCGCACCCGGCCAATGTCGATGATCTTGTTTTGTTGCGGACCGGCCGGCTGTCAGTGCCCCGGCGTGCCGACGACGACGGATCAGGCTGCCGTCCTGGTTATCGCGCGTCGCGTGCTAGCGGAGCCGGCGGTCGGGCGGAGGCGTCCGAGCCCGGCAGGTGGCTGCCCAACGTGTCGGTCAGTCCGAGCCCACGAGGCCGCGCAGGATGAGATCGAGCTGCTCGACGCTGCTGGCCAACTGCCTTGGGCAGGGCGGGAGGCGCCCTCGCGGAGACGATCGACAGTCGCGCACGCTGGCCAGCGCGGCTCGCTCAGGGCCCGCTGACCGGCAGCCAGCAGCATCCGGCGGGTGGCAGCCCTGCCAGTACTTGGCCAGGGCGTCCGCTCGGTTGACACCATGGCTCAGCTCGGCCTCCCCGCGGCGCGGGATCGCGCGCCTGGCCTGGCCTCGCCGCGATGGCCTCGGGCCTCGGCGCGCCGGCGGCGGTCGCCGGCTCCCTCGGCCTCGGCCCGGCGCACACGGTGGCCTGGGCCTGGGCCCGCGCGTCCAGTGCGGTGCGCTCGGCAGCCGGCCCAGCCCGCAGCAGCGCCTCGGTTCTTGAGGCCTGAGCCCCTCGCTCGCGCGCGCGCGGCGGCGTCGGCGGGCTTGCGCACCGGTGAGTTCAAATGCGCTGGTACCAGCGGTTTGGCCTCGGCCGCCTCCCCGCCCGATGATGGCGATCTCAGCGCTCGGCGGCGCGGGCGATCGGGCCGGCGGGAGTCGGCGTCGGCCTGGGCCTTGTCCGACGGCCTCGAGCTGGGCAGTCATGTGCACGCAGATTGTGTCGCCTGCGTCGAAGCGATCGTCGACGGAGGTGATGCCCCGCACGCGGGCCTCGCAAGCTCGGCGCTGGCCCGCGCGATGCGGGCGTCCTTCTCGATCGCGCTGCTGCGCCCGGGCACACCCAGGCTCGATGTAACCACCGGCGTCGGTGATCCGGCGACCCGGAGAGCGTCGACCTTCCAGACCCATGCCAGCCGGTGATGCCTCTTTGGCGTCGTCGCCGAAGAATGCCGCGCCGTGCGCGTCGCGAGCTGCCGAGATGCAGCTCGGTGCACCGCCGCGCGTGTCAGATGATCGAGCGGTAGGGAGCTGACGAGCGCCTCCCGTGCGGAGTCGGCGATGGCCCGGTCCGTGTTAGTCGCCCAGCAGCGCTTCACGCGGCGCGCACCCCATTGCCGTGAGCGCCGCCCACCCTCGACGGCGGCGACGGCGGCGACGTTGACGCGCGATCTTGCCTCGTCCTCGGCAGTGACCCGAAGCCGATTCTGGGTCTGGAAGTGAAGTGCAGGCACCGATGACTGATGACACCGCAGTGAGCGAAAGTCGCGCACCGGGTGGACGATCTCGGACTCGCGCTCCCGTCTCGATCCGTGGCGATCGCGGCCGGTGAGGTTTGAGGAACGACGACGCGGCGAACAGGTGGTACAGCGACTGCCGCCAGCACGATGACGCGCGTCACTGACGGCGACCGAGATCGAGGACTTGAGGCACCATGCCGTTCCTTTCTGTGCGGAGCAGACGTGAGAGCAGAGGGCGAAGCGAGCAGGACGGCGGGGAAGGACGTGGCGCGAGCGACGGGCGGGTGGGTGCAGTCCCGCCGCGGTTCCCGGTGGCCTCAGCCGCTGATCTGCTCCTCCAGGAGACGATGGCCAGGGTAGGAATCGATCTGTCGCAACCAGGCGTCCGCACGAGGCGGCACGCTCGACCCGCCGGGCAGAGCTGGTGGTCGCGCGCATGGCGCTGAACCCCACCGCCGCCGTCTTCTTCCACCACAGGACGGACAGATCTTTCTCTCTCGCCGACCAGCCCGCGGCGGTGGGCGGAGCCGTCCAACGGCATGGAGCGGTGGAGCCGGTCCCACAGCCAGCGCATGGCGCGCACTGATCTCGAGAGGGCCGCTGTGGTGGGAACACCACAGCACCGCTGCCGGCAATTCCGCGTCGGCCGAGCCCGTCGTCGCTGTCACCCCCATGCCGATGGGCGCCGAAATGGCGCGTGCAGAGCGAGGATCGCGGCACGAGCCCACCGGGCGGAGGGCGTCCAGCAGCCCGGTCGAACAGGATGCCGGCGCACTCAGTGAGGTGTGTCAGCTGATGATCGCGCACCAGGCGAAGATGCCCACACCAGTTCCCTTCCGCGCAGGCCCTCGGCCTCCGACACACGACTGCCACGGCCGGGCTGGACATGAAGCCGAAGTTGATGGAAGAACAACCTGGTGGGACTCAGGCTCTCCGGGCGCGCGCAGCCGACCGGAGTCATGCAGGGACGGTGCAAGCTCGAGGGCGTGGGCGTCGCCGCCGGGATGGCCGTCGCCCGCAGAGGGGGCGGTGGTGACGGCCGGTGGCTCCGCCGCCGGATCGGATCTCGCGGGGCCGCCGTCCGGGCGTGGCCGGAGTGACTGTCCTGGCCGTGCTGGCTGTAAAAGCGCTGGCTGTGCTGGCCACGACCGCCGCCGCACATCGGTGCGCCCGACGGCGTCGGCACATGGCGGGACGGCGTCGGCGGCAGCCACTGCCGAGGACCGCTCGGCCTCGCTGGGGCGCGGAGAGGACGGGCAGGCCGGATGGTGCGGATACAGGATGGCTGATGGCTCCCGGCAGCCCGAGCGGCGCCTGGGCCGCGCCCTGATGACGGAGGGAATCCGTAGCCGCCCCTCCCAAGCCGATCGGCCGAGGCGGGTCCCCGCAGGCACGACCGCACGGGGACGGCCGAGGGCCGTGGGCACCAGTGACGGTTCGCGCGGATACCGCCGTGCTCGCGGCGAGCATATCGTCCTGCCGTGCGGGCGCGGTGGGCCTGCGTGGGTGCGGATGTGCTCGGAGTGCGGCGCCCGGCTGGGCATTGCCTGCGCAGCGGCGGCGTGGAGCAGTCGGTGCGGCCAGTGATGCGGGCCTTTCGGGGCGCCCGGTGCGCCTGGAGACGTGCGAATCGGTGGCGTGGCGCCCGGGTCGGTGTCCCGGGAGAGCGGGCGAAGACGGGGAGGTCTCCTCGGTGTTGGCTGACGCCGTCGATGCTCCCGAGGTCGAGAGCCACCGAGGCAGGCTGAGCGCTGCCGCCATCGTCCCTGAAGCCGTCACTCATCAGGAACAGTGGCCGCCTGCATGTGGATGATGATCCGGTCACGTCCGTCTGAGCGTGTCGACGGCGGGAGAGTGGCGGCTGTCGGGTCCGAAGACGGGGCTCGCGGGGTCTCTGGGCCCCCGATGACTCGTCTGACCTGCGGTGGGACTATTGGGACTGACTCGCTGCGCGCTGAGGTCTCCATCGGGCTGGTGCCTGCTGCGGCCCGACGGCCTGTGACCGTGCTGCCGGTGAGGAGTGCGGGCGGTCTCAGAGGACGCGTCAGGGCTGCACTGCCTGGGGAACACGGTAGCTGCCGTGGGTGACGGCTCCACGCCGCTGGCCGGATGCGGGGCTGAGGTCGAAGGAGGACGGTTCGGCCGCCGATTCATGCCAGGGCGTATCCGCGTCGCCGTCGTCGCCGTGCTGCCGTTGCGTCGATGCCGGCCGAGTCGGCCCAGGAACGGTCGTGGAGCTCGACGGAGCGCTGCGTCCGCCCGACGGCCAGGGGCGAGTGGAGGCCACACGACATCGGGAGTCGGGCAGCCCAGTGCTAGGCTGACCGGATGCGTCGGGCAGCGCGGTGGTGGTCTGAGCGGCCGCCGCCGGGGCCTCCCGTGCCACCCGCCTCGTGTCCGCCGCGAGCGCCGCCGGGGCTCAGCGCCGAGGTACTCGCGCCGCCCACAGCGGGCACGGCTCTTGTGATCCGGTGGCGCCGGCGGAGGCGGCGGGAGTCGAGCAGTCGGCGAACCTGGCGATGTGGTCGAGGTCGTAGTGGGTCAGGGTCCCTGCCCGGCGTTGCGCAGCACGTCCTCCAGGGGCTGAGCGCCAGCCGGAAGGCGGGTCGACGCAGCGGGCGTTGACGGCACCCCAGATCTGGTTGGCCGTCAGGGACTCCTCGGAGGAGCCCAGCGTCGTTGCGGATCGCGGGTGACCGAGTCCGCTCCAGGCGCGCGTAGCGTGGCAGGCACTGGGCCACAGGGGCCCGGGCTGCTGGGCTGCGCAGGAGGCGAAAGTTCCGCATGGCGCGCAGCACTGTCCGAGCCACCCTTACCAGTGCCCCACACGGCAGGCGGTCTCAGCGCCTCGTTCTTCATCGTCCCGGTGCCTCAGGGCCAGCAGGTGCTTGGTCCTCGACGACCTCACGGAGGAAGACCCGGTAGGCGGCGACACTGTCGGGTGTTGTGCGCCCTCGGTCATCGAGCGTAGCAGCCGTGGCGGCTGACGCGCCGCCCAGCGGGGCCGAGCTGGCCTCGGACTGGACCCCGTTGATCCGTGAGATGCTCGCCCGGGAGATCCGTGAGGCCTCCGAGGGCCAGGTCCGATGCGCCGTCGAGCGCCGTGGCGAAGACAGCGGCAACGGCGACCAGGATGGAGCATCCTGGCTGCGATAGTGGCCACGACGGCGACAACGGACAGATCCATACCCCTATCCTGCCCGTAACTGCCCGGTGGTGCGCGGAAAAAGCACCATCCAGGTAGTCCCCAGAATCTCTGCGGGTGACGCTCGGGCAGGCTCGCCAGCGCTCACGCGAGAGGGAGGGTGAGGGCGCGGTCGGTGATGCGGTGCTTCAGGACGCGCTGACCCCTGCGTGCTCCGACTGCGCTTCGACGCGCATCTGCTCCTGCAGATCGCGATGGCCTGCACCGATGTGCACAGGGGTGAGATCCTCGAGCCTGAGACGCCGCACGCGGGCTCGTGGCGCGGTAGCGTCGGCGCCATGAAGAAAACTCATCAACGCCGTTGACAACGTGGTCTACGGACGCAGGGGCTGGCTGCGCCCACCCCTCGAGCTCGACGTCGACCTCGACCGGCACATCGTCTCACCGCCGCCGACCCAAGGAGGAGGGCAAGGTCGCCATCATCTCCCTGGGAGGCAGCGGGCACGAGCCCTCCACGGTGGGCTTCGTGGCGCCGGCATGCTCGACGCCGCCTGTGCCGGCGAGATCTTCACCTCCCCGGTCCCCGGACCAGGTGGTGGCTGCCACCAGCGCTGTCGACCGCGGTAGCCGGCGTGCGCACATCGTCAAGAACTACACCGGCGACGCGTGCAACTCGAGATGGCTGCCGAGATCGTCGGACGCCGAGTCGGGGCATCCAGGTCGCCGGCGTCGTCACCAACGACGACGTCGCCGTCGAGACTCCCTCTACACACGCCGGACGCCGCGGTGTGGCGTGACCGTCATGGTGGAGAAGATCGCCGGCGCCGCCGCCGAGCAGGGACGCCCGCTGGACGAGGTCGCCGGCATCGCCTCACGCGTCAACGCAGCCGGCAGGTCCATGGGCATGGCCCTGACCTCCTGCACCGTCCCGGCCAACGGCAAGCCCTCCTTCGACCCGCCCGACGACGAGATGGAGATCGGCATCGGCATCCGCCGGCGAGCCCGGACGCCACCGCGAGAAGGTCGCCCCCGCCGCCGAGATCGCTGAGCGCCTCGTCACCCCGATCCTGGCCGAGCTCGCTAGAGCTGGAGCCCGCCAGCGCCGACGAGGGCGTCATCGCCATGGTCAACGGCATGGCGCCACCCCGCTGCTCGAGCTCCACCTCATGTACGACGAGATCGCCCGCCCTCCAGGAGCCGGGATCACCGTGGCCCGCAACCTCGTGGGAAACTACATCACCAGCCCCGACATGGCGGCTGCTCCCTTGACCCTGGTGCGCGCCGACGCCGAGCCGCTGAGCCTGTGGGACGCCCGCCGTCACGCGCCTGGCCTGCGCTGGGGGCGTGGAGATCTGACGATAACCGGGGTGCCTGATCGCGCGCGGGCACTCTACGGAGACATGGAAGGAGAAGCGACAGACCGCAGATGCGGGGAGCCCATGCCCACTCGCTGAGCGTGGCGGACCTGGCGGCCTGGGTGCGCCGCAGCGCCGCACTCATCGCCGAGCACGCCGAGGAGCTCACTGAGCTGATGCTGCCATCGGCGACGCCGACCACGGCGCCAACATGAAGCGCGGCCTGACCGGCCGCCGCCGAGGCGGTGCAGACCGGCAGTTCTCACCAGTGCCGACGCCCTGCTCCAGAAGGTCGGTGCCACCCTGGTCTCCACCGTCGGGGCGCCTCCGGGCCCTGTACGGCACCTTCTTCCTGCGCGCCGGCGGCGCTGTGGCCGGCCTGGAGGCGCTCTGCGCCCAGGCGCTCGCGGGCGCCCTGGAGGCCGGGGTCGGCGGATCACGCGCGGGGGCGCGCCACCACGAGAAGACCATGCTCGACGCCTGGAGCCCGGCCCTGAGGCCCTGCGCGCCCAGCCCGACGACCCGCCGCGGGCGTCCGCGTGCGGGCTGCGAGCCGAGGGGCGCGAGGCCACCAAGCCCATGGTGGCCACCAAGGGGCGGGCCTCCCTACCTGGAGCGCTCGGCAGGGCACATCGACCCGGCGCCGCCTCCACCGTCCTGCTGCTGACGGCCCTCGACGTGACGTCGTCGACCGGAAGCGCATCGCGAGTCCCGTGAGTCCCGTAGAGCCCCTCCGCCCCCGAGCCGGTCCCTGAGCTGACGCGGTCGAGTGGCGGCGCCGTGAGTATCGGCATCGTCCTGGTCTCCCACTCCCGCGCCCCCTGGCCGAGGCCGCCCCTGGACCTGGCGCATCGGCTCATCGTGTTGCTGACGTCTCCCGTCGATCTGGCCGCGGGCCTCGCCGACGGTGGGCTGGGCACCGACCCCGCCGTCGTGTCGAGGCCGTGGAGCGTCTCGCCGAGCGCTGCGAGGGCGTCCCTGGTCCCGCAGCCGATCTGGGGCAGCGGATCATGAGCGCCGAGATGGCCCTGGAGATGCTCGAGCCGGCTCTCGCCGAGCGGACGCGCCTGTCAGCAGCGCCCGCTTCGTCGAAGGTCTGCTCGGTGCCTACGGCGCTGCCGGGATCAGCAGGACCTTGAGGCAGTGGCCGCTGAGGGCTACGGCGCCGCCGAGGCCAAACGCTCCCAGGTAGGCCGCCTTCGATGTGTTTCTGACGCGCTGAGAGGCGCGTGTCAGGCCGCCTGCCACTCACGCGCGGTTGGCGAAAGCGCCCAGGAGGCGGCGTCCCGCCGACGACGAGCACGTCCTCGGCTGGAGACCAGGGTGTCGGGGTGGCGTACTCGAGGGGCTCGCCCGGACTCATGAGACCGAAGACGGTCACCCCGTAGCGCGAGCGCACCTTGGACTGCCCGATGGTGAATCCGTGCAGCTCCGTGGGCGGACGCATCTTGACGATGGTGAAGCCGCCCTTCTCCATCTCGATGTAGTCGAGCATGCGGCCCGAGACGAGGTGGGCGGCGCGCTGACCGGCGTCGAAAACGTGCAGACGACGTGCTGGGCGCCGAGTGCGGCGCAGGATGCGGCCGTGGGCGCGGGAGATGGCCTTGGCCCAGATCTGGGGGTCTCCAGGTCCACGAGGTTGCCCGGTGATGAGGACGGAGGCCTCCAGGGAGGTCGCCACCCCACGACCGCGGTGCCGAACTCGGTGGCGCCCAGCTGCTCGAGGGCCTCCACGTCCGTGGCGTCGGCCTCCACCAGGCGGGATGCGGCCGGTCCACTGTCGCACGGTCGCGGGATTGGCCTCCACGGCCAGCACCTCGCGCCCCAGCCGGTCCAGGGTGGCGGCCACGGGCCGAGCCGAAGCGTCCCAGCCCGATGACGAGCGTGGAGTCGGTGCGCGAGCGCGGGCGCGCGAGGGTCTCCCTGACGCTGTTGAGCAGGGCGTGGGCCGAGAGTGCGGCGCCGGGGTCACGACGGTGTCAATCTACCTTCCCTGGGTGCTACCTTTCCCGGCAGGCGAGCAGGACAGTGGATCGCACCCATGGCCCATGCCGCGCCTGCCAGCGCCTCGGCCATCCTCGTGGATTGCAAACGTGGGTCCAACGTGAGTCCCATGGTAATGATCTCTCCTGGTCACCGTCCCCATCTAAACCGGGACGACGCCGTGCGCTGATCTCCGCGATCCACGTTCAGACCAGTAGATGAACGTGACACCATCCTCTAGAAGGTACGCGGCCGGCCCCTGCACTGTGAGACTGCCCCTTGGGACGTCTCACCCGCATGCTCCACTATGACCAGTACGTTCGACTCGACCACTACAATACGAGGCTTGACTTCAATCGTCCCTACAGTGAAAACCCTGTGGGCATGAGGCACATCTATGGTCTCAAGCGTGGGATCGGCGTGCGACGTCATGCTGCTTCTCCCGTGCGACCCGATATGACTTCATCCTGAGACGATGATGGTTCGTTCGATCCCGACCATGAGTGTTCCTTCGTGTCTGAAGACGTATCTGTGCTCGATGGGTGTACCCAACTAGTCGAGACGCAGATACCAGGTTGCTACGCCTGCAGGGATCGTCGGAGTGTCGCTCGACTTATGTGTCGGTCGATCGCTTCAAGAAACGTATGAAGAGTAACAACCTGCAGTTACTGGTCTTCACGGAGAATGTTGATTAATTTTCCGAGGGATGCCGTTCTGTGCCTCCATAGTGAGTCAATGAATTTCGCAAGGAATGCGAAAATCAAGCCACAGGAAAGAGACCGCGATGGTGACGAGCTGAGGATGAGTTATGATGAAGCCAAATATCGTGAAGAAAAATTCTATGATTCGGAAGAGGTTCTTGAGGAGAGTTATGAAGGATTTCCGAGAGTGTCGATAGTGGGAGGATACTGAATATATTGTTGCGATGATCTGCAAACTCGCTGAGGATGCAGGAGATGTGGCCAATGCATCAGGCGTGGGAGGACGAAAACTGAATGACGCCACCAATGCACTGGGGGGCATGGACGAAAGTGTCGCGCAAACGTTCCGCGACCTAGTGAGGGAGTCGAAGCAATGATCACCGCAGCGATATCGATGTGACGATTCGGGAGAAGTGGCCTCCGTCGATGCGGCGGCAATGGCTGGAAGGTCTGCGAGATAATGCAGAGGATGCTAATGGACTGCTGAACGCAGCTGCTTTGACGGAGATCTCGAGCAGAGGTTTCCGCAGCCGTCACCTCCTATGCTCTTACGCTGTGGCAGTGCAGTATGGATGTCTATGTGCGAGCGACGGATGCGGCCGATGTGAATCGTGCCTTTGCGAATCAACTGGGATGGCGCAAGGATGACATGAAAGAACATCTAGAGACTGCCAGAGGTGATGGACTGACCGTCATTGGAAACATTATTAAAATTCCCAACCGAAGTGCTCAGTTTCCGGAAAAGCTCGCCGCGAAGGCGTGCAAGCTGCCTGGTTCGCAAGCCAACCAGGCCTATCTTAATACCTCAAACGACTCCGAGTTTCGAGAAAAATTAAAGGGAGGGTTGAGGCTACTTTCAAAACAACTCAATGACTGGATCCTGAATAATCTTAGGCACAAAAGAGAGCGATTTTTGACTCTAAGAGACAGGAAAGGCTCAAGTCACTACGCTAAACTCCTCAAAATATGGGATCACGGATCCGGAATTGTTGAAACAAGTTTACACTCTGGTGACAGAACTCGATGCTGCTGCACAATCCCCTGGGTTCGCGCATAGATCTGCTTCCTCAGCGGGACCCGCAGCAAACCGCCTGGTAAGGCGATGATATCGATCAGGCGAGGAAGTCGCTGCGAAAATTTCGCGGATGATCTTGAAGCGACGGGAGATAAAGCAAAAAGGTTTGCTGGGAGAGTTGTAGATGTAGCTGGCCAGTATCTGATCTAGTCGCTGGATCCCCGCCAGGAGACGGTTGTGGGAGCACTGCCGCAGGGCGTTTGCTGTCGCGTTGGCGCTTGGTTCCGAAGGTCCAGCTGTTGCTGTGGTCGCCGCTTGCGGTAGCAGGTATCGATGATGGGGTATCGCGAGATCAAGCCGTTGGAGAATCGAGGTACCTGGAACATCCTCGTGCACCCAGTTCAAGGATGGGGTGTCAAATGCTGTCGGAGATGCAAAAGAGACTGGGCGGGGATGCCGCAGACGATGTCAAAGAATATCCCCTGTGTGGAATTGTGGCGCCTTGGTTTCGAGAAAATCGTAAAATGGATGCAGGGGCTCTTCTCGACAGAAGTCTCGTGGACTATTGCCCAAATCCGTTCTGTTCTCCGATGAGGCTCAAGGGATGCGCTGCCGTCATCCAGGGCACATCTCATGAGGGGACCGTTGAGGACGTCTCCTCCTACTGCGTGCTGGGCACATCGAAAAGGCATCCTTCCCTATGTGCAAGGGCAGTCCGAGAGAGATTCCATCCGGTTCTCCGTCACGTCCACGAGGCCGAAATCGAGGTTATCCCGATGATGGGATGTAACTGCCTTTAGCTGTGGCCGGCTGTCGCCGAGGAGGCCTCAGAATCAGCATCGTCAGGCCTGCATCGAATGACGTGGCCTGCTCCTGGGGCCGTGTGTAGGCCCATCGACTCCATCACACGGAGGCAGTGTGGGGGCCGAGGAAAAACTCTTCCGTCGGCCCCCACACTGCGTGCAGCGGACAGCCAGACCCTTATGAATCAGCCACTGCGTGGCAGGATAGGGAACGGACACGAGTGATCGAAGATCACTTGGGCCACGGCCTCTTGTCGACTGGTTGATTGAGTGACGTATCGGCGATGTGCTCGGTTTCTGCGCGTACGAGGATCTTCCCCATGTCTGGGCGGGTGTTGAACCACGCTCAAAAATAATGATCAGTGACCGGTGACACCTTCAGCCCGTCACTCTTCTCCGGTTTCAAGAGCCACGAAATCGGTGTCATAACTTTTGATAAATGTCCCAGAATTTGCTGGATTGTCCCCATGTGCGTTTGAGAACGGGACCCAATCCAGATTAGCGTCTGCTGCGTACAGAGTCCCTGGGAGAGCGTTGAGATCGGAGGCGTCGGTGGTGCCGTGGATGTCGAAGCCGCTATCAGCGTAGCTCCTGAGCCCTGGAGAACCAGCAACTATGTGGTCATCGACTGCGTCTGTCAACTGTCCCGCGTATCCGCCGACCAGTGTTCCGTACGAGTGATCCATAGACACTAGATGTGGATCACCCTGGTGGGTGGCTTTGGAGACCCTCTTGGAAATTCGCTCAGGTCTCGACCTGCGTCGGCGGCGCGATTAGAAAGGCCAGCTTCGAAGATGCCTTGAGGGGCATCATATCCCAGCCAGGTAACACCTGCCACAGTCTCTCCAGTGCGATTGGTGTCATTTTGCTCGCCAACTGCGCCCGCCTCGTCCAAGGCGTCCTCTCACTTCCGCAACTCCCGATCCGCGGCCACCATCTTCTGTAGCCAGAGTTGAGGATACTCTACCGTCCATACCTGGCGTATGAGTCACAACATGATCGGCGTGGTCCACATCCCCTGAACCGACGGCTCGCACGAGGCGATCGCTCGAAGAGTCGTCAAGCACCAGTGAGCGTGCGACCGACATTCTTGCTGTCCTGCGCTGTTCATGGATTTTTCAAGAGCTTCGATATCTTTGAGTTTTTCTTTCAGATTGCCCGCCTCAGGGTTATCTATCACGTATGTCTCGCCAGTCTGTGGATCTTCTACCTCGGTGGTGGATGGCGTGTCTTAGTTGTTCTTCCGTTTTTCCTTTTCATTTCTGCGAGTCGTTTACGGTTGGATTGGTCGCGAGCCTTCATGGGGATGCCGTTGAGGGTTACCAATCCACTCCGGATGGTTGTCGATGACGGACTGCTGCTCCTCTGGCGAGAGGATGTCCACCAGTCATTGACGTCCTCGAGTCCATGATGCGTCCGGCGCCTCACTTATGCCATGATCGACTACTCCGTTCCGAGGTGCCAGGGCTGTGTTCTTTCAAGTTAATTATATGCCGACATGTCCGTTCGATGAACTGAATCGTAATCATTTGCTTGGCCGACGAGGTTGTCGACTTTGTGTTGGTATTTTTACTGTTTCGGAGCTCGTGCTGGGGGCCGTGGCCTACTGCTTTTCCGTCTCGGATAGATATGTTGTCTCCGGCGGCCTCCGATATGAGAGCGTATGCCGACTCCCTCATATGATCTGCTGTATCAGCGACGTCGATAAGGTCACGTCCGGCATCTGTTATCTGTTTCCAAAGATCTTCGGCGTCATCGGCGAGGATGCGTCGTTTCTTGTCTTCGGCCTTTGCTGACTCGCCTTTGAAGTTGTCGATCTCGAAGGTCAGTGAGTTCCTGGCTTGCGAACTCGTACTTATGTGAGGCTGCAATTAGTGCATTTCCTGCGTCTGCTAGACTGTTACCAGACCACTGAAGAATATCGTTAAAGCTTACCATAAGAATCTCTGACGGTTTGTTGATGATCGGTGGTGACTGAAGTGGTAATTTGTGGGACTACTTTTTTGGAACGCTGAGCAGCGTCATTATCGGCATTTGTGAGGGATTTGAGCGTTGATTCGATGTGTTCAGCATGCTCTTTTAGGCGTCTTGAAGGTGTTTCTAGCTTCTTTGAGATTCGCCGATGCGGCGGAAGCTGCAGTTTCAAGACCGGAGCCCGGTAGGTCTCTGGCCGAATTCTTCAATTCGGCGCCTCCTTGGGCTCTGCTGACTTCGTCGGCGCAGTTGTGCACCCCGTCTGCCGCGGATCGTATTTCTTCGCAATCAAGTTGCAGGTCGGGTTGAGTCATTGTTCCTCACTTCCTGGTGGGGGTTGTTAAGGTGAGCTGTCTGGTGAGTGGCATGCCTCTGTCGATCATGAACGAGGTCATCATGAATGGTGAACATTGTCAACCGCTAGAGGTGGGGAACGATCCCCGATCGGGGGTGAGGATGCCGCCTTGAACGGGGATGGATTGTTTATGACGTATCGAGGGTGCCTCAAGAAACAAGACTTGGGTGCCCTCAGAGGTTAATTGATACGTTGTACGTCAGTGGTCCTGGTGTTGGCGGTACAGCTTCAGGCCGATCCCGCACACCACCAGGACCACTGACGTACAACGTATCCAGGCCATCACCACGAATCCTCCCGCATAGGCGTCGACCTGCGCCCGGTCGATGAACTGGGCCTTGAGGGTCTCGATGATCTAGCTGCCGGCGAGCGACCGCTGGCAGGGCGTGGGCCCGCATCATCGCCTCCATGGCTGTCGCCCTGGCCTCTTCGGCGTGGTCGGTCACATAGTTCTCCAGCATGCTGGGTGGCGTGGGACGTCATGAGTGCCACCCCGAAGGAACCACCGATCTGCTGAGCGGCGCTCAGGATTGCCGAGGCCAGCCCGGTACGCGTGGACTCCACTCCGCGGGTGCCGGGTTGAAGGCGACCGGGCATGGTCAGCCCCAGGCCGGAGCCGAACGCGATGAGGCCCGGCAGCGCCACCTGTGCGTAGGTCGACTCGGTGGTCATGCGCGAGAAGATGAGGAATGCCACGGCCACCAGCGCCAGCCCCAGCGGTAGCGTTCCGCGCGCCAAGACGGGGGAACGATGAGGGCGTCCGGCCGTGATGGCCGTGACCAGCAGGGCCGCGATCATGGGGAGGAAAGCCACTCCACTCTTGAAGGGCGAGTAGCCGAAGTGGTTCTGGACGTAGTAGGTCAGGTAGATGGTGGCCCCCATCTGGGCGGCGCCGGCTGTGAACTGGGTGGCGTAGGAGGCGGTCCGTACCGGCAGTGCCAGCATCGACAACGGCAGCACCGGTCGGTTCGCGGAGAGCTCGCGCAGTACGAATAGCACCGCGGCAATGCCGCCGAGGGCCATGCCAGCGACAGTCGACGTCGAGGTCAGAGGGTCTGGGCGATCAAGTCCGTAGACGGCACTGAAGCAGGCTGTGCAGCCCAGGATGAGACCGATCAGGTCGTCGGTGATGCGTGACCCTCGGTCGCGCTGGTCGGCCGGCGGCAGGCTGTGCTGCCCGATGAGCAGGGCAGCGGCGGCCAGGAGGATGTTGATGTACAGCGCCCAGCGCGAGTTCATCCACTCGGTCAGGGCTCCGCCGACGAGGCAGCCCTGCTCCCGCTCAAGGCCGCCCGTGGCGCCGAAGATCGCGAAGACGCGCTCGCGCTCGGCGCGCTCGGTGAAAAGGTGATGTTGAGCAGCGCCTGCGAGGTGGGCGCCAGCAGAGCGCCGAAGCAGCCCTGGGCGACGCGGGCCGTCACCAGAACCGGGAAGGAGGAGGCGAGTCCGGCCACAAGGCTGGCCAGAGCGAAACCGATCAGCCCGACCTGGTACGAGCGTCGGATTCCTGCTACTGCGCACAGCCTCCCTCCGACAAGGACCAGGCCGCCGAAGGCCAGGCTGTAGCCAGTGACCGTCCACGGGCTCTGGGATGCCGTCATCCCCAGGTCCTCCTGCATCTGAGGCAGGGCGATCGCGATGACCGTCAGATCCAGCATGATCATCAACTGGGTGAGGACCGCGCTGACCATGACTGCGCGACGGTTGGGGCGCCGCTCAGCAGTGGCGGCTTCCACGGGTGTCTCCTGCGCCGGCTCAGTGCGCGCCTCGAGGGTGGGTGTCACTGGAGAACCTCCATAACAAAACGATCGTTTCTTTGCGGTTGGGAGTTTAGGTGGCTCGCGACGGTTGGTCAACGATCGTTTTCGATTTGGAGGTGCTCTGAGTCGCTTATTCTGAACCCATGCCACGAGTGACTGCCGCCCACCGGGAGCGTCAGACCGACCGGATCCTGCAGGCAGCCGAGGAGTGCTTCGCGCGCAGCGGCTTCCAGACCGCCTCCATGGATGAGGTCATTGCGACGGCCGGAATGTCGTCGTCGACCGTCTACCGCTACTTCCCCGAGGGCAAGCGCTCCCTCATCCGGGCGGTCCTGACCAGGCGCATGGGGCCGCTCGTCGAGCGGATCAAGCGGATCGCCGAGTCCGAGGAGTCGCTCGACTTCGAACGGGACTTCATTGAGGCGCTCACCCTGCTCAACTATCAGCGGCGCGGCGCGGCAGCCGACTCGGGTGCGGACCGGCAGGACGACGCCCTCGAGGCTCCTGACGACGTCGGTCTGAGCTCCTGGGCGCCCCTGGCCTACCACGCCTGGGGGGAGCTGACCCGTGATCCCGAGATGAGTGTCCTGGTTCAGGAGAGCTACCGTGACATCCACAGCGGTCTCACCCGCCTGTGTCGCAACGGGCAGAGGGCGGGGACGATCTCCGACCGTCTGCGTCCCGAGCAGCTGGCGTCCTCATCCAGAGCGTCTCCTTCGGTCTCATCGTCGAGCAGCTCATCACTGGTCGGGCTGACGTGGAGGGCGCGGCCGCCACCCTCCGGCAGCTGCTTGCCCCGAGAAGCCGCGATCCTGACCGGCCCGCACGGCAGCCAGGACATCCGGTTCCAGATCTTGTACAGGTTCGCCTGTAGATCCCTCTCGAAGTTCTCGATAGCCGCCCCGTCGACCCCGGGTGCGCCCTTGTTGCTCTGACCCTCTGCCAAGCCTTCACGACCAGATCCTGGGAATATCGAACGCCTTACCCGCCGTTTCGAAGGCCTTGGCGCCACCCCTACCAATGACACTGGCCCGCTCATCCCAATTCCTCCCAGAGACCCTGGCTGACCAGCACGAGACACATCACGAACGACCCGGCCCCTTTGCTCCGCCCTCATTACAGAAGCATCATCACTACTACGAGTCGGAATCGCCCCCGCCCCAAGCACCCGCCGACCCACATCCCTTGGAATCAATCATCTAGAGATCAGGCAACCGCCCGTCGACTTTGCCGACCCCGCAGAGACGTCCAGACCCAGGAGGGTCGTCAGTTCAGGGCTGGTGAAGTTAGTCTCAGGCACGTCGAGGTCTCCCAACTGGGTTGTGTCAGCTCCCATCATCAGGGGACCTCGACCCCTAGCAGTCAACGACGCACCCATCACCCCACCAAACAGATCGATAGGCCCTGCCTACTACACCTCAAACACGAAGAGCCAATAAAACCTCTGGACGGTGACGCCGAGGGGCGTGTACCTTGCGCTTATTCACGGTTTCGGTCGAAGATTCTTTGACGTGCACAGATGCCAGCACCTAATAAGTCTCGGTGTCTATGCCTGCAATTAATATATGGAAGGAGAAATCTGAGGGTGAGTGTTGGCGTCTTGGAGGTCGACCCTGATGTTCTCGACCACGCAGCCGGGGAGGCAGATGGGGCCGCCGGTGATTTGGAGGCTGCCTCCTTTCCCGCGGACCCGGATGTCGGCCGTTCTTCTTCTGCGGTGTCGACGGCGCTGAGCAGCCTGTCCTCCAGGACCTCGAGGGGCGCTTCTTCGCTGCGGACCACGGCCAGCGGGCTGAGGGACGACCGCCTCGAACTTCCGCGACACGGACGAGGAGGTTTGCATCCTCCACTCCTACTGCTACCCGGGGCGGTGCGTGATGGCTCTTGACGCGCGGGTGATCACCGAGCCGTCTGGGGCCTGGAATGCGGACACAGAGCCTGAGCACGATCTCGACGACGGTTTCGGACGCCTCCGACGACGTCGTTGTCGCCCTGCAGGTCCATAGCCTCGGACTGCTCCAGTGAGGCCACGAATGCGGCGGTGTCGAGGGCTGAGCGCCCAGAGCGCCGACCTTGACGACGCCTCCGCCGATGCCTCGACCCTGTCCAAGGCGCTCAAGGTTTCGGCGACTCCATGAACTTGGTCAAGAACCGGCTCGCGGACGTGATCGCCGACGCCACGGCTGCCGGGGTTGGTGGTCTCCGGCAGTACCATCCAGGAGCCCGTGAAGGACGACTCCGACGCGGGCTACACTACCGAGAAAGGCCACCTACGACACACTTGACTCGACCTTGTCTGTGATTCGCGCCGACGAGTCGGCGGCGCACATCTACGCTCATCGCAGCCTGCGATTCTCTCAAGAGCGCGGGGAGTGGTTCAGGGACAAGTGCCTTCCCACTGGCACTGTGGCTGACTTCTCCAAGGCTGCCGGCTGGGCGAACCGGTTGTCTATTGGGACTCGGTGGGGTGCGATCGGATCTATCGCCAGGTTCCAGCCGCGCTACCCGGCGGGGTATCCAGGTGCCGGGCGGTTCATGTCGGCGGCGGATCGTTCAAAGATGGGACTGCTGCGAACCCTGTGGGGCCAAGACCAAGCCCGAGAACTGGATCAATAAGCCCTACACCCGCGGAACCACGGCGTGGAAGGCGCAGCAGGCCGTGACCAAGGTCGCGCCTGCGCTCAAGTGGGTGGGGCATGCTTCTACGGCGCTCACTGCGGGTTTGGCTGGGGCTGAGCAGTATCAGAAGGACTCGGCCAACCCTTCAATGGGTGAGGCCGAGAAGATCCCCGTGCCAGCACACAAGCTGTCACGCAGGGGTGGTGGCGGCTGGGAGGCGGTGCATGGCTGGGTGCTCAGGCAGGCATGACGATAGGGTGCTGTCGGAGGTCCGGTGGGGTCGCCGTAGGGAGGCATTGTCGGCGGAGCGCTTGGAGGACTGGCAGGATCTACAGTCAGCGCAAATGGCGGGGACTTGATAAATAAGGGGAAGTAAGTTGTTTCACTGGTAGTGTCGGGGTTTTGACCAGGAGGTGATTTGCTGTTGTGGGCGATTGTGTACTTCGTGTTCGGGTCGGTCTTGATGATTCATTGGGGCCTGGCGATGTTCACCGATACGGGAGCCGGGTGAGTTCGCGCGGGAGATCAGCGCGGAGATGGGGGTCAAGAATAATCTCGCCCTTACAATGCCCTCGGGTGCATTGATGTTCCTTTTGGTACGGTATTTGGCTTCAGGGGATCCCAACTCCGTTTTTCGAGATCGTCTGCGGCTCCATATCGGCGTTTTTCTTGCTGGTCATGCTGGTGAGTTTCCTGCCGATCAGCCTGCCAGCGTGGATGTATCCGGGAGTGGCACGTGGAGTGGCGGCGCCGGCGTCAGCATGAGCGGCTCGCGAGGGAGAGCTCCTGGCGTGACATCACCCGGCTAGGGCCCAGAACTGCTGGTCCCGCCACCGGCCACGCTGATACTCTTCCCGGTTCGGCACGAACGAACTTATCCTCGGACTCCCCAGGAGAGGTCATATGACTTCGCGACCAAGCTCGAACCTGCCTCAGAAGTTCGCGGGTGAGCGCCGCCAAGGTATGCGCACCAGCAGGCTGGGTCCAGGTGGATCCTGAGAACATCCCCTGGTATACCCGTAAGTGCTGCCGAGGGGTATGTGGACCTGGTCTGTGCTGAGCAGCCGGATGCGCCTCGCTTCGCGGAGAACTGCGTCATCACCGTCGCGGAACTCGCCGGCGGGTCCTCGGCCGAGGACTGGTTCCGGGACTCGACCACGCAGCTCATGAGTTCCATGACCCGGCTTCCAGCTGATTGACATGACCGAGTGGGAGCCGGCGGGGCACGGCCTGCTGCGCGCCGGTGTCTACATCCAGGACGCCGTCTCGGTCACCGCCCTGCAATGGACCTGGGTCTCCAAGACCTCGCGGCGCGGGTTCACCGCGACCTTCTCCTGCCCCACACGTAGTTGCGCCGCGGCAGTGGAGCGATTCCTCGCCATGATCACGACCCTGGAGGGAGATCTGATGGTCGCGGCTCGACACCAGCGGATGCACGCCGGTTATAATCCTTGGTGATGCTGGTGGCTGTCTCTGCGCGCCGTGGCGATGGGCGGACGCATCCTGAAAGACCGCGTCGCCAGGCGGCTGCGTCGCAGCGGAGTTCTGGACGATCAGGGTATTACGCCGTCGGCGGCTCCCGCACTGCACGGGGTCGCCGGGGCCGTCCGGCACCTCGACGTGGCCCGCTTCGAGCCGACCCGTCGGGGATACCGTGCCGCGAGGCGTGGATGGGTCCGCAGCGTGCGACCATCGTCAAGCATGAGCCGGACGGGTACCACGTATACGGCCTTGACGAGGTGAGGTGCCCTCAGCCTTCACCGAGCTGCTCGACGTGCGGCCGCGCCCCTAACATTGACCTGGGGCGCGCTCCTCCCGCAACAGGTGTACAGCATCATCGACTCTGGGGAGCCGGACGCACTCACTGATGAGTTGGCCGGACTTGCCCGTCGGCTTGATCGCGGCGGCGAGCCGGGACAGCTCGGCGGGCCCACGCCCCTCACCGACGGATTCGCCAGCGGGCAGTGGTGTTCTCACCGATCTCCACGAGCGTCCCGCGCGATGGAGACTGGGAGGTCGTGGGCTCGATGACGACCCTGTCTGTTCCCGAATGCCTGTACGAGCTAATCCCTAGGGTCCGTTGCCGATGCCCTCGAGTCAGGGCGTGCCTGACGAGTTGATGGGACCCAGCGGGCGGCGGCGAGACATGCCGAGGAGCTGGTACTGGAGCACATAACCTCACTGGAGCTGTGGACGCGGGTAGCCCCTGGTTCTTCACCGTCTGATGCGGCTGAAGATTACACGGCAAGCACGGGTGTTGCCTGTCCACGGCGTCGTTGCATCGTGCTCCTCAGCTCGGCATGTGAGTGGTTGAGCGGGGTCCTGCTCTGCGCGCGCCGGCTCCGTTGCGGCGACGACTGACCTCAGAGGCGCTCCTACCGACTACCTGCCTCGGTGCGGGATGGGCCCAGGAAAGCCGGTCAGCGGCTGGCCGATCATCGGGCTGGCCTCGGGCATCCGAATAACGCGGCGCCGCTCGCGCAGGGCCAGGAGCGCTGGCCGCCGTCATGGTGCCCACACGGCCGACGTGAACATGAGCGCCACGATGACGTACTTGGCCCCGTCCGGCAGGGGAGGGCGTGATGCCTGTGGACGGTCCCACGGTCGCGAAGGCGCTGATGACCTCGAAGAGGATCCGGTCCAGGGACAGGGTTGGTCATCTGCAGCAGCAGAGCGTGGCGAGCCCGATGATGCTGGAGCCGATGAAGGCCACCGCCACGCTCAGGCGTACGGTCGAGGGGTGATGCGCCGCCCGAAGGCCTCGATGTCCTGGTCGCCGCGGGCCTCGGCGAGGATCGCCAGCAGCAGGGACCGCGAAGGTCGTCACCTTGATGCCGCCGGCCGTCGAGGCCGAGCCGCCCCGACGAACATGAGGGCGTCCTGGAGGGAACCAGGTGGCCTCGTGCGTGTGCTCGGGCGGGATCGTGGACAGCCCCGAGGGCGCGCGTTTGACGCCGTTGACGAGCGCGGTCATGATCTTCCCACTCGTGGGCGGGGAGCCGTGGGTGAGCGGGTTGTTCCACTCGAAGGGTGGCGATGGCGAGGGTCGAGGCGACCGTGAGGGCCAGATAGGGTCGTCGGGGTGAGCTTCGTGTGCAGGCTCCACATCCGGGGGCGTGTCGTCGGCCCATGATGTCCAGGATGACTGGGGAATCCGACGGCGCCCATGAAAGGTCCCCAGGATGATCGGCGGGCCGATCCACCAGTCGGCGGAGTAGGGCCTCCAGGCCTTCGGGCATGATGACGAAGCCGGCGTTGTTGAAGATCGACAGCGCCATGAAGACCGCATACCACAGGGCGTGGCCCACATCGAGGCCGTGGCTGAGGAAGGGCGGCAGCAGCATGAGAGTCGGGAGGGCTCGCAGCCGGCGTGCCGTGTAAATGACGGCGGCGGCAGCCGCCCCACCTCGCCCAGCGCGCGACTGGTTCTCCGAGGCCGCCAGCATCCGCTGAGTCAGTCCCACGTGCCGGGACACCGCCAGGGACAGCAGGAGGCCAGGGTCGCATGACACCCAGGCCACCCACCGCTGCGGCCAGGATGATGACGACGTGCCCGAAGGTGGACCAGTGGGCAGCCGTGTCCACCGTGCTCAGGCCGGTGACGCACACGGCCGAGGTGGCGGTGAACAGGGGCGTCGAGAAAGTCGGCGTGCTCCGCTGGTCGTGGAGATGGGAAGACTGAGAAGGGCGGTCACCACGACGATGATGGCGGCGAGACGGCGACGGCCAGCCGGGCCGGGTGAGAAGCGGGCCGCACGCGCGATCTGGCCGAGTGGCTCGATATGCCTGAGCAGACGGCGCACTCCGGTGGGCCCTGTGCCCGGCAGCGGGGGAGGGGCAACGGCTCCTCGAGGGGTCGGTTCTGTTGCCGGCCGCCGGGTGCTTCCTGTACCGCTTCCACGGACGGCCGACGACGCCCACGAGGCGGGGCGTGCCAGTGGGCCTCGCGGCGGCTGCCGGCCTGCGGTGCTCCCGCGCCTCCCGGTTGGCGACTCGCCTCAGGGGTCCGCGGTCGGGCTCCGGCTCCTGTGCGGTGTCTGTCTGGGGCACGGTCGCCATTGTGGTCCGCTGGCACGACTTCGTCCGTTCCCCGGCGTCCTGGGGCGGGCGTGTTCTGGGGCGGTGATTGCGGCCCGACGCTCGCAGTGAGGGGTGACCGGGGGCGTCAGATGGATTGGGCTGAGGTTGCGGCAGCGACGGTTGGTGCCTGAGTGTGAAATGCGACGCCTGTGGTGAATGGTGTCCGGGAAATCCTGTGCGAAGGCTGATGCGGGGATATATTGGCTGTGTTCCTGCCCCGAAGGGACCACCCGCGACGAACGGACTTCGGCTCAGTGGCACCGGGCCTTCCCACATCCCCCAGCGCCTCTGGCGCCCCCTCGTTCCTCACCGTGGCTGAGGTGGCGGCGATGCTGCGCGTGTCCAAGATGACCGTCACCGGATGGTGCACTCCGGCGACCTGCCCGCGATGCAGGTCGGGCGCTCCTTCCGCGTTCGAGCGTGCCGTTCACGACTACCTGGCCGCGGGACTGGGTGACTGGGGCCACGACGCGTCAGAGGCATCAGGGTCCCTAGGAGCCCGCTCACACTCGAGGCGGTCACCTGCGTGGTCGGCCGCTGAGCCTCACGCGCCGACCAACCGCCCCATGCGCAGAACCCTCGCCGGCCTGCCTCGGCCCGCAGGGAGGGTCTGCGGGCACTACGAAGCGAACTGCGAGGAGATCTCATGGGATCCGTCATCAAGAAGCGCCGTAAGCGCATGGCCAAGAAGAAGCACCGCAGCTGCTTCGCAAGACGCGTCACCAGCGTCGCAACAGAAGTGAGACGAGCGGCCCGTCCGCGTCTCGGGGACTCCGTGCACACTGCTGGTGTGAGCGGGGCCCTGCTTGTCTCACGAGGAACCGATCAGGAAGAGCGGAGACCTTCGTTGACCACCACCCCAGATGACCGCACCCCCGCTAAGGCGTCGACGGCGCCGGTTGCGCCGTCGAATGAGCCGCAGCTGGTGGAAGCGACTGCACCGTCCCGCTGAGCGTCGACGTCGACCCGTCCGCCTGGCCCGCACCCGTTCAGGCCCTGGCGCACTCGCCGGCTCCGACGTCCCGACCGACCACCCTGGCCGAGCTGACCACGCTTCGCGTGGGTGGCCCAGTGGGCACGTATGTCGAGCCACCACGCAGAGCGAGCTGACCGAGGCGATCCGCGAGGCCGACGCCGCCGGCACGCCCGTCCTCGTCATCGGCGGCGGCTCCAACATCATGGCCTCCGATGCCGGCTTCGACGGACTCGTCATCCGGGACGCCCGCGCCGAGGTCTCACTCGTCTCTGACTCGGTCTGCGGCGGCGTCGAGGTCACTGCCACCGCCGGCACCACCTGGGACGACTTGGTGCGTGAGGCCATTGCCAGCCAGTGGGCCGGGTTCGCGCCGCTGTCCGGGATCCCCGGCACGGTGGGCGCCGCGTGTGCAGAACGTCGGGGCCTACGGCGCCGAGGTCGCCGAGCTCATCGCCAGCGTGCGAGCCTGGGACCGCCTGCGCAACCGGGTGGTCTGGCTGGCCCTGGGCGAGCTGGGACTGGCCTACCGGGACTCGCGTCTCAAGCAGTCCCTCACTGACACCGAGGCGGGTGGCGGACGCCTGTGGGGGCCGACCGGACGCTGGGTGAGTTCTTGACGCCACCTTCGCCGTGCGACAGGGCTCCCTGTCCTCCCGGATCGCCTACTCCCAGCTGGCCGGGGCGCTCGGCGTCGAGCTGGGCGAGCGCGTGCCTGAGCGCGAGCTGCGTGAGGCGGTTCTCGAGCTGCGCCGCTCCAAGGGGATGGTGCTGGACGGCGCCGACCACGACACCCTGGTCGGCCGGCTCCTTCTTCACCAGCTGATCCTGACCACGGCCGAGGCCGAGCGCCTGCCGAGGACGCGCCCGCTTCCCGAGTCACCGACCACTCGCAGGTGGTGCTCGGCACCAAGGCGGCTCCCGTCATCGAGGGGCTGGTCAGACCAGCGCCGCCCTGGCTCATCGACCACGCGGGGTTCACCAAGGGCTTCGCCGTGAGGCCGGGCGCCGGCCGGGCTGTCCACCAAGCACGTTCTGGCGCTGACCAACCGGGGCGGCGCGACCGGGACTCGACCTGGCTCGTCTGCGTGACGCGGTCGTGACCGGAGTGCGCGAGCGCTACGGCGTCACCCTCGTGCCCGAGCCCGTCCAGGTCGGCTTCTGGGTCCTGTCACGAAAGCCGGGCTGGCTCCCGGCGCGCGTGGCTTCAGGGGTCTCTGTTGCCGATGCCTGGTCGGGCGATGCCAGCCAGGCGTCCACCTCGGCCAGCCATGCCTGCTTAGCCGTCGGGTGAGGCCAGACAGGCGCGGATCGATCCGCGGGCCAGCTCAGCCAGCTCTGCGTCGGTGCAGCCCAGGGTCCGGGCGATCTCGTACTGGCTGACGAGCCGGGACTGGAAGAGCAGGGGGTCGTCGGCGCTCAGGGCGATCTGCGCCCCCATGGCTCATGAGCGTGTGCAGCGGGACGTCGTCGGGGCTGTGATGAGACGCCCGAGGCTCACGTTGGAGGCCGGGGCAGACCTCGAGGCTGATGCCTGAGGCGACAATCGCGTCCAGCAGGGCGGGGATCCTCGCCGGCGCGTGCACCGTGGCCCAGGCGCGTGGGGCCGAGCGCGGAGACGACCTCGCGCAGGTGGTCGGGTCCCAAGAGCTCCCCTCCGTGTGGCATGGAGGCCAGGCCGCCCCGGCGGGCGATGGCGAGGCCCGCTCCCAGGAGGAGGTCCGCCCGGCGCGCTCGTCGTTGGACAGGCCGAACCCGATCACCTCGCCCGGCTGGTCCCCGGCGTAGCGCACCGCCAGGCGTGCGAGCTGCGGGCGTCCAGCGGGTGACGCATCCGGGAGGCCGCCACGATGACCGCTACCTCCACTCCGCTCAGGGGTCGTGGCCTGCTTGGCGGCGTCGAGGATGATCTCCAGGGCGGGGGTGATTCCGCCGACGAAGGGGCATAGCTGGTCGGGTCGACCTGGATCTCCAGGCGGCGCGAGCCCTCGGCGGCGTCGTCCAGAGCGGCCTCCAGGACGATGCGGCGCATGACCTCCTCAGTGCGAACCAGGGCCCTGGCCGTGTCGTAGGCGCGCTGGAAGCGGAACCAACCGCGACGGTCGGCGGGGACGCGCAGAGGGTCGCCGTCCAGAGAAGTTCGACGGCAGGCGCGTGCGCGCGGAGGAGGCCAGCTCGATGAGGGTGTCCAGGCGCATCGACCCCGTGAAGTGCAGGTGCAGGTGCGCCTTGGGAAGAGTGGCGAGGTCTCGCATGGGTGGATTCTTCCACGTGTTCGCACCCACCGGCAGCCCACCTGCGCGCGGCGAGAGGGTGACCGCTGCTTCCGCTGTTGCCGAACACCAGGGGCCGTTTTAGAAGCGAACCACCAGGTGGGTGGGGCAGACTAACTGCCATGAACCACTCGTCGGCGTCCCAGGGCCGAGGAGGTGGCCCTGCTGACGGGGCCGCGCGCCGCGTCCGTGCTCTCCGCCGCCCTCGCCCCGGCCGGCCAGCGTCTGGCCAGCTGGGAGGTCCACTCAGTTCACCACCGCCCCGGGCGGGTGTGTCCGTGGGGTACACGGCTGTTGTCGTCGCACCCAACGGGCGTTCCACCACCAGTACCTGTGCGCTACGACGGCTCGCCTGTCCAACCCGCACGCACCGGGACTGACCGAGTCGCCCCACTGGGGGGACGGTCCCGCGGTTCACGTGTGGCGTCACCCGGCCGACCCCGAGCTGCCCGGTCTGGTGGTGGCCTGCACGCCCTCGCTGCTCTCAGCCCGGATCGGCACTCAGGTCAAGGCCACGATGGTCGCCTACCGGCCTACGCGTCGAGCGGTCGTGCGTGCCACCCTTCCCGGACGAGACCACCGCCTACGCCAGGTCCTGCGTCCGAGCCAGGCTCCGTCCTTCGCTCAGCGGCACCGCCTGCTGACGGCCTCAGGCGTGCCCGCGCCCGAGGTCCTGCGGGAGGACCCTGATGGCCTCGTCCTGCTGTCCACCGGTCGGGGAGTCGCCCTGTCTGGCCTGCTGTCCCAGGGCATGAGCGTGTCGCGCAGCGACGCGTCTTCAACGACCTCATCTCACTACTGGACGCCCTCCCGGCCAGCGCCATGCAGCTGCCGGCGCACGCCGCCTGGTCGGAGCAGGGCCCCGTCACTACGCGCACGCCGCCGCCACGGTTCTGCCCGAGCACGCCGCCCGTGCCCGGGCCGTGGCCGAGGGGTCGAGCAGCTCATGGCCGCCTCCGACGCCGGCCGGCCAGTCCCGGTCCACGGCGACTTCTACGAGGCCAATGTCCTCATGGAGGGCGAGGCCGTCACCAGCCTGCTCGACGTGGACTCTCTGGGACCCGGTTACCGGGTCGATGACCTGGCCTGCCTGTCTGGGGCACGTCAGCGTGCTGGACCATCTGGCGCCCGCCTCCTGCGAAGCTGCGGCCCATCCTGGAGACCTGGACCCGCATGGCCGAGCGGCAGGTGGACCCGGTCTCCCTGCGTGCTCGCTGCGCCGGCGTGGTCCCTGTCCCTGGTGGCCGGTGCCCGCCGCGAGGACGGTGGGTCCGTGGCGCCCCCGATGCCGAGGGCCGCCCTCGCCCGGGCCGAGACCTGGCTGGCGCAGGGCCGCGAGATCCAGGCCCGCCGCGGCGCTCCACTGAGTCCGTCGATTTCACGTCGAGCCGGGCAGCTTTTCGCGGCGCCCGACAGACATTCTGTCGGCATGCGCGAAAACCCTGCCCGGCTCGAGCGGAGAAGGCGGAGCCTCAGGCGCTACTCGACCTCGGCGAGCGCTTTCTGAACCCGGCCCACGCCCTCGACCAGGGTCATCATCACCCAGCGCGTAGGGACAGCCGCACGAAGCCCGAGGGGCCCGAAGGCCTCACCGGGAACGATGGCGACCTCGGCGTGCTCGAGGATGAGCGCGGCCAGCGTGGCCCGAGCTGTCGATCGTGGTGCCGCGCAGTGCGCCCGATGAGCCCCTCGATGCTGGGGTAGGCGTAGAAGGCGCCGCGGGGGCACGGGCACGGTCAGTCCCTCGATCTGGGAGACATCTCCACCATGGTGCGCCGGCGCCGGTCGAAGGCGGTGCGCATCTGCTCGACGGCGGACGGGTCGCCGTTGACGGCCGCCAGGGCCGCGCGCTGCGAGACGTTGGCGACGTTGGAGGTCAGGTGGGACTGGAAGTTCGTGGCCGCCTTGATGACGTCGCTGGGGGCGATCATCCAGCCCACGCGCCATCCGGTCATGGCGTAGGGTCTTTGGCCACGCCGTTGAGGACGATCGTCTGCTCGGCGAGCTCGGGAACCAGCTTGACGACGTGCGTGGTCTGGGCGCCGTCGTAGAGGAGGTGCTCGTAGATCTCGTCGGTGATGACCCAGACCCCGTGCTCCAGGGCCCACTGGCCGATGGCGGTCAGCTCCTCGGGCGTGTAGACCGAGCCGGTCGGGTTCGACGGCGAGCACAGCAGCAGCACCTTGGTGCGCTCGGTGCGGGCGGCCTCCGAGCTGGTCGACGCTGACCTTGTAGTCCTGGTCCGCCCCGGCGAAGACCTCGACCGTGGTGCCCCGGCCAGAGCGACGAGCCTCGGGTAGGGTGGTCCAGTAGGGTGCGGGCAGCAGGACCTCGTCACCGGGGTCGACGATCGCGGCGAGGCCTGGAAGACGGCCTGCTTGCCGCCGTTGGTCACCAGGATGTCGTCGGGGGAGACCTCGTAGCCGGAGTCGCGCAGCGTCTTGGCGGCGATGGCCTCGCGCAGGACCGGCAGGCCCTTGGCGGGGGAGTACTTGTGGTTGGCCGGGTCCTTCGCGGCGGCGACGGCGGCCTCGACGATGTAGTCGGGGTGGGGAAGTCGGGCTCTCCGGCGCCGAAGCCGATGACGGGGCGGCCGGCGGCCTTGAGGGCCTTGGCCTTGGCGTCGACTGCCAGGGTGGCGGACGGTGCGATGGCGGACAGGCGGGCGGAAACGCGGTGCGTGGGTGCAGGTGTCACCGCACTATGGTCCCACGACCTGCGAGGCTCGTACATCTAGAACACGTCCAATCTGCCAGTAGTGACACTGACGACACCCGGGGTGCCTTCGTGACGTGGCGAGGCGGCTGCACCCGACCGGCCTCGGCGTGGCGCACCCACGGCCAGTGGTTACCGCAAAGGCCCGCTTGTGTGGCAAAACTAGAGCACCGCTGAAGGGCAGTGGCGCAATTGGTAGCGCACCGGTCTCCAAAACCGGCGGTTGTGGGTTCGAGTCCCGCCTGCCCTGCTGAGAACGGCGGATCTGTCGGGAGATCCCGTCGGTTTTCGTCTTCTCCCGCTGTGCGGGAGCTGACCTGACCGTCGACCCTGAGGGACCCAGATTCATGAGCGAGAGCGCACGCGCCGCGACAGGCAAGTCGGGCAGGAAGCGCGGCTTCTTCGGGCGCATCGCCCTGTTCATCCGCCAGGTCATTGACGAGCTGCGCAAGGTTGTCTGGCCCACCATGAATAGAGCTGTGGACCTACTTCACAGTGGTGGTCGTCTTCATCATCGCCATCATGGCCTTCACCGGGGTGCTGGACTTCGCCTTCAACCGGGCTGTCATGTGGCTCTTCGCCTGACCTCCCGGCTTCTGCGGTCGCGCCCTCGTCGAGGGTGCTCGATCCCTGCCCCCTGACCATGTCTACTCCCGACGGCGCCGCGGCTCGCGCAGCCCGTCGCATCCGCTCGTCTCACGCCACTGGAAAGCAGGTACACCATGTCTGAGGATGTCTCCTCGCAGACCACTCCCGACGACGTCGAGGGTCCTCGCCTCGCTGCGCGGCCGACGACGCCGGTGACGCCGCCGAGTCGGTTGAGGTCGCCGAGGCCGATGCGACCGTCGAGGTGGTCGAGGCGCAGCCCCACGCCGCTGCTGAGCCGGGTGAGCCGGCCGAGGCGCCCGTCGTCGATCCGCGGCCGAGTTCCGCCGCCAGATGTCGGCCCTGCCGGGGCAGGTGGTACGTGCTGCCACCTACTCCGGCTACGAGCGCCGCGTGGCCGCCGACATCATGGCCCGCGCCGAGAACTTCGAGGTCGAGGGACTCACATCTTCGACGCCACCGTCCCCATGGAGACGGTCATCGAGATCAAGAACGGTAGCAAGAAGAAGAAGTCTCCCGGGTGCGCATCCCGGCTACGTCTTCGTGCGCATGGACCTGGATGACCCGAGACCTCGGACAAGGTGTGGCGCACCATCAAGGACTACCCCGGCCGTCACCGGCTTCGTGGGCGACCGCTACAACCCAGTGCCGCTGACCTTCGAGGAGGCCGTCGCCCAGCTCGGCCCCACGCCCGAGGAGATCGCCGCCAAGAGGCCGCCGCGGCGGAGGCCACTGCCCCGAGTCCGGCTCCGGTATCCCAGATCGCCACCGGTGGTCAGGTCTTCGAGGTCGCCTTCGAGGGTCGGCGAGTCCGTCATCGTCACCGATGGCCCTTCAGAGTCCCTTTCCGGCCACGATCTCCGAGATCCACCCCTGAGACTCAGAAGCTCCAGGTGCTCATCTCCTGTTCGGCCGTGATACCCCCGGCCGAGCTCTCCTTCACCCAGGTCGCCAAGATCTAAGACGGGGCCTGAGGTCAGGGCTCCCGACATCGGCTGTGGCCCGACGACGCAGAACAGGCGTCGTCGGGCCACAACTCGTCCAGGGTCGCGCGAGCGGCCACAGCGCAGAGCCACAGAATCACAGGGCAATGTCTGTGATACCGCGCACCGGGCGCCCTGCTTGGCCCAGCAGCGGGCTACGATGAGCGCTTGTGCGTGCGCATGCACCCACGGCTGCACGGCAGGCGTGCAGCACATCCGGACAAGTAAGAAGGACCCATTCCTATGGCCCCCAAGAAGAAGGTCGCCGGGCTGAGTCAGCTCCAGATCCAGGCCGGCCAGGCCAACTCCCGCTCCGCCGATCGGCCCCGCCCTGGTGCTCACGGCGTCAACATCATGGAGTTCTGCAAGGCGTACAACGCGGCGACCGAGTCGCAGCGCGGCAACGTCATCCCCGTGGAGATCACCGTCTACGAGGACCGCTCCTTCACCTTCATCACCAAGACCCCGCCGGCCGCCGAGCTCATCAAGAAGGCCGCGGGCGTCTCCAAGGGGATCCGCCACCCCCACACCGTGAAGGTGGCCTCCTGACCAGGCTCAGGTGCGTGAGATCGCCGAGTCAAGATGCCCGACCTCAACACGCCAACGACGTCGAGGCCGCCGCCAAGATCATCGCCGGCACCGCCCGTTCCATGGGCATCACCGTCGAGGCCTGAGGGCACTCGCCGGCCTGCCGGCTCTCTCAACTCAATCCCCATACAGAGACCGTGGAAGGGCCTCGCGCGGCCCGAACACCACGACTCGAGGAGAAGCAGATGACCAAGCGCTCCAAGGCCTACCCGCGCCGCGGCTGGAGAAGATCCAGTCCGGAGTCCTCTACACCCCGAGCCGAGGCCGTTCACCCTGGCCAAGTCCACCTCCGTCACCAAGTTCGACGCCACCGTCGACGTCGTCTTCCGCCTGGGAGTCGACCCCGTAAGGCGGACCAGATGGTCCGCGGCACCGTCGTCCCTGCCGCACGGTACCGGTAAGACCGCCCGCGTCGTCGTCTTCGCCCAGGGAGAGCGTGCCGAGCAGGCCCTCGCCGCCGGCGCGGACGAGGTCGGTGGCGACGAGCTCATTGAGAAGGTCGCCAAGGGCTACACGGACTTCGACGCCGCTGTGGCCACCCCCGACCTCATGGGCAAGGTCGGCCGCCTGGGCCGCGTTCTGGGTCCCCGTGGCCTCATGCCCAACCCCGCACCGGCACCGTGACGATGGACGTGGCCAAGGCCGTCTCCGACATCAAGGGCGGCCGTATCGAGTTCCGCGTGGACCGCGCCTCCAACCTCCACTTCATCATCGGCAGGCATCCTTCTCCGAGGAGCAGCTGACGGAGAACTTCCAGGCCGCCCTGGAGGAGATCCCTGCGCCTCAAAGCCCTCGACCTCGAAGGCCGCTACATCCTCAAAGGCCACCATGACCACCACCATGGGCCCCGGCATCCCGATGGACGTCACCAAGGCCTGAGGCCCTTTTTCCTTCACGACGGCGTCGGCCGCCTCTTCACATGGGAGGCGGCCGACGCCGTTCTTGTCGTTGCTCCGCCTGAGGGCGTACGAGGATTCCCCAGGTCTGCCGGGGACTGCGCGAGCCTTCCACGGGGGCATCTGCCCATGGTCGGAGGGGTGTGGGCTGACTACGGTGAAGCCGTCGGCGGAGCACCGGATGGGGGAGGGGTGGAGAAGCCGGTTGTCCCCGTCCTTGTCTCTCCCTCTCGCAAGGACGGGGACGACCTCTCCTTCCTTGAGTGGGTCCGGATACGCCTCAGCTGTTCTTGACGGGGATGTCGGTGAGGCGGAAGGCGGCACCTTTGAGGGAGTACTTGCCTCTCTGGGGGTGGTCGATGGTGAGTGTCCCGCCGTCGGGGTGCTGGCCCAGCTGGGTGGCGACGGTCTTCAGCTGGGCCGCGGCTCTGAGCAAGGTCGGCGGAGTCCGAGGTGAAGGTGACGTCTGATACGAGGGTGACGGTGATGTCCTTGCCGCCGGCCTGGGTGTTGGTGGAGTCGTCCAGTGCCCGGGCGCAGCGCTCAATTGTCGGGGCGGAAAAGTGACGGGACTCCCAGGTAATTCGAGATGTTGAGCTTGTTGTCGTCGTTGCTGTCAGAGTTGGCGTCGACGGCATTGATGGAGCGTCGTCCTTGGTGCGGGCTCAGCCTCAGGGCGATGATCGAGGTCCTGTCGTCCTGGTGGATGACGGGTGAGACCTCCACGCTCACCTCGTGGCCCATGATGTGGGCGTCAGGTTTCTGCCACTCGGTGCTACCGGCCTTGGCACCGCCGCCGGCTGGGGGCTGATCCTCCGGCCGTGGCTGGGAGCCCGTTGGTGAAGCCGACCCTCCCTTGCCCTTCGACGTCCCCGGCAGGTCACAACCCGCCAGCACAGACAGTCCCACCCGCCAGGGTCGAGAGAGCCACAAAAGACCGACGAGACGTCATCCGTGGAGAGGTGCTGAGTGAACGGGAGAATGCAGAGGGTGCAGGAACTCCTTTAATGGCGCCGCCGAAACTTCTCAACCACAGAACTTAATAGTACTGTTATCTCCCTGGCAATGGGGGCTCTGGGTACTCCCATCGATCCCCATGTACTCCCCATCGCTCCATGGGGAGTACCGGATCCCTCGGGCTCCCCATGGGTACCCCGGGTACTGCACGAATTTTCCCCGTGGGAGTCTCCCCATTTCTCGAATGAGGAATTCTGCATAGAGTTTCGGTATTCCTCAGGCCGCAGTGGCCTGGTCGAGAAGCATTGGAGGTCCTATCATGATGACTACTTCGAAGCGAGTCCTGGCTGCCGTGAGCGCCATTGGCCTGACAGCGACCCCTGGCGTCCTGCGAACTGGGGGCGTCTCGGCCTGAAGAGCTCAGAAACGTCAGCGCCAACGCAGACGTCGGCATCGGCGCCAGTCGGCGCAGTCCGGGGGCGGTGGCAAAGGCGGTCAAAGTGCTGTCATTGAATCTCACTCCACCAGCATTGACAGTAAACCTGCAACTGTCTCCTTGAACTCAGTCTCTGCTACGGGGACGACGGTCACCGTCATGTTCTCCGTGATGAATGATGACAAGAGCGATGATGTACGTCACCGATTACTTCTCGGATGGAGACGACTCGATTCCGCAGCCCAGTGGAAAGGCGACACCGGGGAAAGTAGGGAACAATGTCGATGGTCTCCACCTCATTGAGCCGTCATCCTCGAACATCTATCGAGTCTCCTACGACTCCCAGGGTGGCTGCTTGTGCTCCAGTGACCTCAACGAGGTTCGTCAAGCCCGGTCAGACAATCGCATTCCAGGCGACCTTCACCGGCGTTCCGGCGGATACGAAGACCGTCAGCGTCACCATTCCAATGGCGGAAACTTCACTAACGTGGCGGTGTCACGATGAAACGGCGGACTCTTCTTGTGCATCCTGGACGATGGTGCGGGGCTGCGACATCGCCGAGGCTCGTCGCCGCGATCGATCGGTGCGAGCGCATTGGCCTGGTCGACCGCGGCGGGGGCTGTCGCGTTGCCTGCTGAGCCCATGCCGTCCCCCGGTTGTGGCTCCGGCGAAGAACGCTACGCCGGATCCGACGCCAACGCTCTGCCGCAGGAAAGCAGCGGTTCGGGTGAGTCCCGGCAGGGTTCAGCCCCTGGATCGCCGTGTTGTCCCGGTGTCACGATCGAGCAGCTCGGACAGCGCCGTCACCTACTCCTCGGACGGGCAGACCACAGTGGCCTCGCTGTCCGGTGACGTCACCTTCGACGTCGACTCCTCCGCCCCTGACCGACCGTGCCAAGCAGGTGCTCGATGACATCGTCAAGCGCTGGAACGGCAAGCCGCCGGCGCACGCGGTCACCGTGGTGGGGCATACGGACTCCGTAGCCGACGACGCTCACAACCAGACGCTCTCCGAGCAGCGGGCGAAGGCGGTCGCGGACTACCTGACCTCCAAGGTCCCGTCCCTGAACGTCCAGTCCTCCGGCAAGGGGGAGAGCGAGCCCGTGGCCTCCGAGACCAATGCGGACGGCAGTGTCAATGAGGCCGGCAAGGCCGCCAACCGTCACGTCGACGTGCGCTGGGGGTAGGTGCCCACAAGGCATTCTGAGTCGAGATGCGGCCCGGGACGGCGGTAATCAGAACGGCCTCGTGCGTGCTGACAGAGGAATGAGTGTCAGTGGCGGGAAAGGAGGGCAGTGACGTGGAAGAAAATGATGCAGATCAAGGAGGTGGCCGGGCGTCATTCCGAATCTGAGGTGCGGTGGTGCTTCGATAGAAGGTCTGCGCTCCGGGCTGGGGCTGTTGGCCGCGCTGAGCGGATCACTGAGCGCGTGTTCAGGACGTTGGGAACGCACCGCGACGACGTCACCTCAGATCATTCAGCAACACCATCGGAGGGTGAGGTCCCCGAAGGCGACCGCGTCGCCAACGGTTCCGGAGTGGCGACCGGCATCCGAGCTCTCAGTGACTCCCGACCTGCCATCGAGGGAGATCAGCAGACCGCCCCTCCGGTAAGAGCCTGTCGATGTATGGGATGACGTTGGACCGTACCGGGAGACGGCGGTGAGTAGGGAGCAGGTGAACGACCAAGGGCTTCCGGTGCACCACGGTCCAGCTCGGCGGCACCCAGGACCCGCTCCCAACTTCGTGGTCACCCTACCCCAAGGAGGCGGGGAAGACGCTCGACGACGAAACTCATCTTCAGGAGGCGTTTCTTCTGGGGCCGGGGCACGAGGACACCCACATGATGAGAACACCGGAAACGTGGATGCTGGGCGCGAAGGAGGTTCCCGCCTGCCTCATGACCTGGACTCATCGGGGAAAGGCAGTGACGGCGGAACCGTTGAGCGTGATAACGCTGCTCTGTGGATCACCAATGACGCCGGAGGATACTGGAGAATCATCGCCCATGCCCCGATAGGTGAGCTGACGGAGACCAGTCCGACGTGGCAGGCGATGCTCAGCGCCAAGGTGGAGCAGCCGTGATGCTGGACGCCGTGGGGAGACCCCTTTGGGGCGACTTCCGGTCGGTGACCGAGTCGGGTGTGACTCCCGTGGAGACTGTGCCGTTCGCATCGTCCGCGGGTCACGCCACTGCGAGCATCCATGCCAACCAGCCCCCAGTGACAGGTAGGGGGCCGAAGGCAATGAGTGTCTTGCGGCTCGCCAGGCGACTGATCATCAGTGCGATGGCGACGAGCCCGCCGATGAAGAATCCAGGGATGATGCCCATCGCGGTGTAGGTCCCGCCGAAGTATCCGAGCCACAGCCCAAGAACCGCACAGCTTCGCATCACCCAGTCCCATTCCCGAACCGGGGAGCAGCGCCATGGCCCCGACAATGACGCCGGCACTCACTGCGCACAGAACGGATCGAAGCAGCGCCCAGCCCGCTTCAGACAAGGGCGTCCCCGTGACCACGTTGAGCGGGACGAGGGTCGTGGTTGCCGCACCGGTCCATAGCGGCCGGACCGAGAATGCGGTTGGGGAGGCGGTGACACACGGCGTCGACGCTGCATGCCGCGCCGAGCAGCGCCACGAGGGGAAGGGCAACGATCACCCTCGCCCCATGCGCCCTCCGACCATTCCCCGCATGAGCGTCACCCCACAAAGAATGGTGGTCAGAACCCCTGCGAGGTGGGTGCCAGCAACCACTCGGGCATGGAACGTGCCCGGCTCGGTGGTGATGCCGCCGGGCGAAGAGTTCGCAGTTGGCGCCTCAGCCCTGCTCCAGGTCGGACACGTACCGCCGGGCGAAGGTCGAGACCGGGCGGGCAACGACTGCGATGACTGCGCAGCCAACGACGATGGCGACCAGGAGTGCGGGGATACTCACCACCACACTCTCGCACGCTCGCCACCTTCAAGGTAGGGGAGTGGATATCTCACCCTGTACCCTCTCGTGTCCTCCAGAGAGCCCTCCGGCGACGGATGTCGGGTAGCGCCCTCGCTCTTCCCTCGCACCTCTGCCACGTGTCGAGTACCACGTCCTCGTCCCGGTATCCTCCCTGGCGCCCTCCCTGTGGCAGAACGGGTAGCCTGACCGGCGGTGCCCGCAGACGGGTCACCGCATCTCCATTCCGTTCCCAGCGATGTCGGCTTCGTCCAGGCTTCATACCTGCTCGGATCACGTGCGACATCGTGACGCGGGTCTGCCGCGGCGGGGAACCGACGGGCCCCTGACTGCGGGCTCCGGACGTCGCACATCGGGCGAGCCTCGATCCCGGCGGGCCGGCCCTCTCCGCGGTGGCGTGCGCCGTCGAGCCACCGATGGGGAGCGGTCCGGCACGCAGGCAGCAGCCAGATACAGACTCACGTCCCCATGGAGAATCAGTAGTGCCTACCATTCAGCAGCTGGTCCGCAAGGGCCGCTCGACGAAGCGCTCCGTGTCCAAGACGCCGGCGCTCGAGGCCAGTCCGCAGCGCCGTGGCGTGTGCACTCGCGTGTACACCACGACCCCTCAAGAGCCGAACTCCGCCCTTCGTAAGGTCGCCCGTGTCGCCTGTCCACCGGTATCGAGGTCACGGCTACATCCCCGGTGAGGGGCCACAACCTCCAGGAGCACTCCATCGTGCTCGTGCGCGGTGGTCGTGTGAAGGACCTTCCCGGTGTCCGCTACCACATCGTGCGCGGTGCCCTCGACACCCAGGGTGTCAAGGGGCCGCCAGCAGGCACGTTCCAAGTACGGCGCCAAGAGGAGAAGAAGTAATGCCTCGTAAGGGTCCCGCACCCAAGCGCCCGCTCGTCGTCGACCCCGTCTACGGCTCGCCGGTCGTCACCCAGCTCGTCAACCGCGTCCTGCTGGACGGCAAGAAGTCCACCGCTAGAGCGCATCGTCTACGGTGCCCTCGAGGGCGTCCGCTCCAAGACGGACCAGGACCCGGTCTCCGTCCTCAAGCGCGCGCTGGACAACATCCGCCCCGCGCTGGAGGTCCGTTCCCGCCGCGTCGGCGGCGCCACCACCAGGGTGCCCGTCGAGGTTCGCCCCGGCCGCGCCACCACCCTGGGCTGCGCTGGCTCGTGGACTTCTCCCGCCAGCGCCGCGAGAACACCATGACCGAGCGTCTCATGAACGAGATTCTCGACGCCTCCAACGGCCTGCGCGCCGCGGTCAAGCGCCGCGAGGACATGCACCGCATGGCCGAGTCAACAAAACCTTCGCCCACTACCGCTGGTAGTGCCGGTAGCAGCTCCGTACCCCACACGAACGAAGGACACCACCAGTGGCACTTGACGTGCTGACAGACCTCACCAAGGTCCGCAACATCGGCATCATGGCCCACATCGATGCCGGTAAGACCACCGTGACAGAGCGCATCCTGTTCTACACGGGCATCAACTACAAGATCGGCGAGACGCACGACGGCGCCTCGACGATGGACTGGATGGAGCAGGAGCAGGAGCGCGGTATCACCATTACCTCCGCGGCCACCACCTGCTTCTGGAAGAACAACCAGATCAACATCATCGACACCCCCGGCCACGTGGACTTCACGGTCGAGGTCGAGCGCTCCCTGCGCGTGCTCGACGGCGCCGTCGCGGTCTTCGATGGCAAGGAGGGCGTGGAGCCGCAGTCGGAGACGGTGTGGCGCCAGGCGGACAAGTACAACGTCCCGCGCATCTGCTACATCAACAAGATGGACAAGCTGGGCGCGGACTCGACTCTCCGTCCAGACCATCCGCGACCGCCTCCACGCCACCCCGATCGTCCTCAACTTCGATCGGCGCCGAGAACGAGTTCTCCGGCCTCGTCGACGTCCTGGAGATGCGGGCCATCCGCTTCCCCGGAAAGGACGCCGGCACGGGACACCCGCGGCTCCGTCGTCGAGTACGAGGAGATCCCCTCCGAGCTGGTCGCCAAGGCCGAGGAGCTGCGCGCCCAGCTGGTCGAGACGGTCGCCGAGGCCGACGACACCCTCATGGAGAGTACCTCAGGGCGAGGGAGCTCCAGCGTCGCCGAGCTCAGGCCGGTATCCACAAGCTCACCGTGGCCGGTGAGGCCTTCCCGGTCCTGGCCGGGTCCGCCTTCAAGAACAAGGGCATCCAGCCCGTCTCGACGCTCGTCCTGGACTACCTGCCCTCCCGCTCGACGTCCCCGACGTCGAGGACCACGCCGTCGGCAACGAGGAGGAGGTGCTCACCCGTCCGGCCGATGAGAAGGCTCCCCTTCGCCGCCCTGGCCTCCAATGTGTGGCCACCACCCCTTCTACGGCAAGCTCGTCTACGTGCGCGTCTCACTCTGCAAAAGTCTCCCAGGGCGACATGGTCCTCAACGCCACACCAGGGCAAGAAGGAGCGCATCGGGAAAGCTCTTCAGATGCACTCCAACAAGGAGAACCCGGTGGAGGGAGGCCCACGCCGGCCACATCTACGCCCTCATCGGCCTCAAGGACGTCACCACCGGTGACACCCTGTGCGCCAGGACTCCCCGATCATCCTGAGTCCATGACCTTCCCTGCCCCGGTCATCCACGTGGCCATCGAGCCCAAGACCAGGGCGACCAGGAGAAGCTGAGCGTGGCCATCCAGAAGCTCTCCGAGGAGGACCCACCTTCACCGTCTCCCTCGACGAGGAGACCGGCCAGACCGTCATCGGCGGTATGGGCGAGCTCCCACCTGGACGTGTTCGTGGACCGCATGCGCCGCGAGTTCAAGGTCGAGGCCAACGTGGGCGTGCCCGCAGGTCGCCTACCGCGAGACCATCCGCAAGAAGGTGGACAAGGTCGAGTACACCCACAAAGAAGCAGACGGTGGCTCCGGCCAGTTCGCTGAAGGTGCAGATGAGCTTTCGAGCCCTCGTGACCGATGAGGGCTCGCCGAGGCCGCCGACGGCGAGAAGGCGCACTACGAGTTCGCCAATGCCGTCACTGGTGGCCGCGTGCCCGCGTATCATCAGCGTGGACGCCGGGGTCAGGACGCCATGCTCACCGGTGTCCTGGCCGGCTACCCGATGGTGGACATCAAGGCCACCCTCATCGACGGTGCCTACCACGGGTCGACTCCTCCGAGATGGCCTTCAAGATCGCCGGTTCCATGGCGTTCAAGGAGGGTGCCAAGAAGGCCTCGCCGGTCCTCCTCGAGCCCGTCATGGCCGTCGAGGTCCGGCTACTCCCGGAGGTACATGGGCGACGTCATCGGTGACCTCAACTCCCCGTCGCGGCATGATCGCCTCGATGGAGGACGCCGTCGGCGTCAAGGGTCATCCGCGCCAACGTGCCCTGTCGGAGATGTTCGGCTACGTCGGCGACCTGCGCTCAAGACGAGGGGACGTGCCGTGTACTCCGTGACCTTCGACTCGACGCCGAGGTTCCCAAGAACGTCGCCGACGAGATCATCGCCAGGTCAAGGGCGCCCTAACGCCCTCGCTCCGGGGTCCGCGAGCGACTGCACGCAACCGTGGCGGACCCCGGCCCGCGGTGCCCTCGGGCGCCGACCGGGACAGTTCGGTAGTTTCCAGCATCCACCAGTAGAGACTCTCGACGCCCGGGCGGCTAGCGTATGTGTGCTAGTCAGATCGACGAAGGAACTACCCAGTCCCAGGAGGACACCGGTGGCCAGGCCAAGTTCGAGCGGACCAAGCCGCACGTCAGCATCGGAACGATCGGTCACGTCGACCACGGTAGACGACGACCGCTGCGATCTCAGGTTCTGCGACGGTACCCAGGCTGCGCTTCACCCCTTCGACGGATCGACAAAGGCTCTGAGGGAGCGTCAGCGCGGTGTCACCATCAACATCGCGCACGTCGGTACGAGACCGACAAGCGCCACTACGCGACGTCGACGCCCCAGGCACGCCGACTACATCAGAACGCGATCGCCGGTGCCGCCCAGATGGATGGTGCGATCCTCGTGGTCGCTGCCACCACGACGGCCCGATGGCCCCGAACCCGCGAGCACGTCCTGCTCGCGCCAGATGGGCGTCCGCCCTCTCGTGACCCTCAGCAAGTCCGACATGGTGGACGACGAGGGCTCACCTCGACCTGGTTGAGATGGAGGTGCGCGAGCTCCTCTCCTCCCAGGACTACGACGGCGACAGGGCTCCTGTCATCCGCGTCTCCGCTCTCAAAGGCCCTCGAGGCGACGCCGGTGGGCCGGCAGATCAGAGAGACTCATGGACGCGGTGGACTGCATCCCACCCCCGAGCGCGACATGGACAAGCCCTTTGCTCATGCCCATCGAGGGACGTCTTCACCATCACCGGTCGCGGCAGCGTCGTCACCGGGTCGTGTGGAGCGCGGCAAGCTCGATCAACTCGCGGTCGAGATCCTCGGTATCCGCGAGCCAGAAGACCACGGTCACCGAGGCTGTCGGATGTTCCACAGCAGATGGACGAGGCCTGGGCCGGCGGGAACTACCGGTCTGCTCTGCGCGGCGCCGCCGCGAGGACGTCGAGCGCGTCGGGTCATCTACCAGCCCGGCTCCATCACGCCGCACACCGAGTTCGAGCCACGTCCACATCCCTCACCAGGACGAGGGCAGCCGCTCTGCAACCTTCTACTCGAACTACCGTCCACCAGTTCTGCTTTCCGTACCACGGACGTCACCGAGTGTCTATCGCACCCTCCCGAGGACACCGGGGATGGTCCATGCCCGGTGACGACACCACCGAGATGACCGTCCAGCTCATCCAGCCCATCGCCATGGAGGAGGACCTCGGCTTCGCGCCATCCGCGTGAGGGTGGCCGCGTCGGCTCCGGCCGCGTCACCGGGTCATCAAGTGACCCACTGACGCTCACGCGCCTCCGCGTAGCACAAACCTCCCGGTCACGAGCAGCTGCTCTGACCGGAAAATCTTTAATAATCCGCAACGGTATGGCGTTTGCCTACCGCCAATACAAATAGAAATGTGAACGACACTATTTTCTTGTATTCGTGATGCCAGGCATAATGAATGGTGTCACCAATGCCATAACGAACGATTTCAGATCTATTACTGTCACTGTTTCTCTCAATTTATATGTTCTGGTTTGCGGAGCCCCAGGTGTGTGGATGACGGCGCTCTCGAGCGTGCAGTTTTAACGTTGGCCCGTTGAGACTGTGAAGAGCATGCGGAAGGCGTTAATCGGTGAACATGCTGTATTCGTTCCACATGTTGTGTTCCGTCCTCCCCGGCGCACGGTGAAGAATCCCAACCCATGAAACACAACGCCAGCACACTGGGGCGTCGGGCTGCGGCCGCAGCCGGTCTCCTCGCCCTGGCCGTTCTTTGGTTGGGGTCGACAGCAATAGCTGCGGAATCGCCCAGTACAGGTATCAAGACGAGTCGCTAGGATCTCGGTCCACAAGCACCTCACCGGGGACAGCTTCCCATCGGCACCGTAGATGGTGCGGTTCCAGTAGCCAGCTCTGCGAGGGCGTCCCAGTTTCGGGTGCAGTTCACGGCCTACCCCGATCCTCTGGCATCAGTCTTAAGGATCCGGCGGGTGGGACAAGGTGAGCCTTTCTGTCCCGTGCCTGGCGCTATTCCGGGCGGTGCCTGCGCCGACCACGACCAGAGCCCGTACTGGATAACCACCTTTGAGGCGGGGATGACGATCCCCGGACACTAGCAACAACGGTGTCCGCTGCCATCTCCGGCATGCCGGTCAGGCTACCTCGTGTGGACAAAAGCCCCCAGTGACGCATCGTCCAGAAGGCCAAAGCCCTTCGTGGTGACAATTCACGCACCCGCAGTAGTCGATCGGGGACGGGCGGTGGATCTTGATGTTCGTCACCGAAGAACGACAGGATTGGGGTTTCTAAGACCATCGAGGATCAGAAGGCCAACGGCTACTCCGTGGGCTCCAAGGTTCGTTTTTCCGGTCTACCCGGATGTCCTGAGGCTGGATCCTGCATCTCACTATAGGTATTTCAGGTCAGGGATACTCTGGATTCTCGTCTCAAGAATGTGACGGCCACCGTCTTCATGACCCCTCAGACAATGGGACGAGTCTTGAACCGTCCGACTATGTGGTGGCGGTCGATGGACAGACTGTGACCGTCACGTTCACTGCCCTCAGGCCTGGTCAAGCTCAAGGCTGCTGCCGCCTTGTCCCTCGAAGACTCGTCATCGTCCCCCGACGTTGCTATGAGCGTCGTGTTCGAGGGAACCATATCCTCAGCCGGCAATGGCGCTATTGCGAACCGGGCTCAGGTGATCAGCGACACGGTCTACGCCGAGCAGCCCCCGACGCCCGAGGAGCCGCCGACGGACCCCAACGATCCTCCGACTTCCAATGAGGTGACCTCCCGGTGGGGCGACCTGATCATCACGAAGGCGGACACCAATGACAAGGGGCAGGCCAAGGCCGGCCTCCAGGGTGCTCAGTTCCAGCTGTACAAGGCCAAGTACGCATACGCGAACTCCTGCTCCAAGGAGAAGGAGGGTGATCCCATCGCTGTCAACGGCGAGACCACGCTGACCACGGATGGCAAGGGTGTTATCGACATCAAGGGCCTGTTCGTCTCGACTCCATCGACGGGGCCGGGACCGTGACAACCAGGTGGACGCCACCGAGCGCTGCTACGTCCTGGTTGAGACCAAGGCGCCCGCCGGCTACGTCCTGCCCGCTGGTGACGACGCCGTGACCGCCGTCAAGGTCAAGGTCGGTGACGTGACCACGGACAACGTCACCATCGAGAACACCAAGCAGTCGGTTCCGGGTCTGCCTCTGACCGGCGCCAACGGCATGCTCCTCCTGACCGCCTCCGGTGCCTCCTCGTTGATGATCGCCGTCGGCTCCGTCCTCGTGGCTCGCTACCGCGAGCGCAAGCAGAACGCGAACCTCACCGCCTGAGGTGCAGCGAGCTCTGCTTCGCACCAGCACTTCGACCTGCGTCCGTCCCTCTCGGCGGCGCACAATGAAAGGAATCCCAACACATGAGCACAACGCCAGCACAC